>TARA_R110002074_G_scaffold40343_15_pt1 | contig 44073 bp, 31 predicted proteins | sample TARA_R110002074 | Tara Oceans TARA_R110002074 (sample SAMEA4397215) | marine metagenome | biome: Polar Biome; feature: [MIX] marine epipelagic wind mixed layer (ENVO:01000061); material: water (ENVO:00002006), including particulate matter (ENVO:01000060) such as... | depth 10-100 m | reverse complement strand
TTACCGCCGGCAACCACCACCGAACTGTTGGAGGCTTTATCGGTCTTCCACTCGATCACGGCTGACACGTCGCTTATGTTCTTTACTAAGGGGCCTGAAATAATTTTTGGTGGCGCTAAATCTATCGGTGGAATTGAGTTTGTGGTGAAACTAAGGGTGTCACTACTGGTCATCACACCTTGTGAGTTGAAAGCGTCTACTTGTAAAAAATAAGAGGTCTCGGCTTGCAGATTATTTAAAACAAGCGCATGAGACGCTTTAAAATCAGGGTCCGATTCAACTTTATTCATCGTACTATCTGTTAGACCAAAGCGAACCTGTCCGCTGGATGCGCGCTCGGTTGACCAATTAACCGTGGCGGTAAAATTACCAATATCGGTAACAAAAGGCTGGATTGAAAATGCCGGTGATGGCACTTCTGGCGAAGGTTCTTCAGGTGTAGTGGCTTGTGCACCGGAATTAAATTTACCCAATGCACAATCGGCACGATTGCCAACGGCATCGGTCAGGCTGACTTGATGCTCATAATCAGTATCGGGTGACAGTCCGGTTAATAGCCCAAAGCCTGTTTTGCTTAATGTTAAATAACTCTTTTGCAACCAATCACTACTGCCTTTTTCGCGGTAATTAAGCGTTGCGGTGGCCAACTCATCACTTTGCCAGCTGATTTCAGCAAAATTAATAAAACCTTCTGCGCTTGGTGGTGCAATGCAATACGGTGGGGTCGAATCAACTTCCCCAGTGGTTAATGCACCGATCACTTTACTGTCGATCTTTCCTTCAACATCGGTTGAATAAATCACACAACGATAACCGGTATTAAACTCTAAACCGATCAGGGTCAGAATATGATTTTTGCTGAGTTCAGTTTTATTGACTTCACGGGTGTCGTTAATCGACTCACAGATCAAACGACTATCGGCATTCAGGTTGGTTTTCCAGCTTAAAGTGATGCTGTTGCCGGTCAATCTTTCGATCACAGCTTGTGAAATAATTTCCAGTCCGCTAGACGAACCCGCTGTTCGGGTCGTGAATGAGGAGACACTACTGGTTGTTTTATTGGCAGCGAGATCGCTAGATTCGACTGCAAAATAATAGGTGGTCGCTGGTAAGAGGTTGGTGACGGTTAAGAGATGTGAAGTAGAGAAACCGGGAGATGTTTCTACCCGACTAAGCTTATCGGCCGCTGTGCCGACGAAAATAACGGTGGATGAAGATTCATCGGTTTGCCAGCTTATCATCGCACTCGTATTTGAAACATCTTCCACTAAAGCGCGGCCAATCAATAATGGCGCAGCGGTATCGGGCGCTGAACGCGTAATGAACTGGTTTGTTTCAGGCTGGGCTGCTTGAGACTGGGTTGCACTATTGCCAGACGCATCCAAGGATGAAACCGTTAAATTATACGTTGTACTCGCAGCTAAACCCGTAATCTGGGCTGAGTGTTCGGTGACCAGAATGGTATCGTTCTGCACTCGATAATTAATACCATCATTAAATGAAATGCCGCTGCTAGTCGGTTCATTTGTGGTCCATCTTACTATTGCCGTCGAGTCAGATATATCGGTAATAGTAGGGCCAGCGGTGATTAACGGTGGACTTAGATCGGCTGCGGCCAATGTTTTCGCCTTAGTGATCTGGCTTTCTGTCGGGCCATTGCCAGCGATGTCGGTAATCTCTGCTGAAACAACATAAGACTGATTAGAGTTGAGATCGTTAATCGTCAGTTTATGGCAACGCGAGAGTTCATTGAGTAAGTAATCTACATTATCGACAACAAACTTCCCGCTGACTGGTTCATTCGCGCAAAAGGACATTGTGATTTGAGTTTCAGTAATGGAGCTTATTGTTAGCGCTTGAATAAACTGCGGTGCTAAAGAGTCTGTATTGCTGCTCGCGGTTGTAAAGGAAGTACTAGCCGTTGTTGAACTATTATTTTGTTCGTCAGTCGTATTAACCTGAACGCTGTAATTAGTACCTGGATCGAGACCTGTGATCACGACGCTGTGTTGGGTTTGCAGTTGATCATTGGTAAAACCTTCACCGCCTGTTATTTGAGTCAAACTGGTCACAGGTTCATCGGTTTGCCATTCAATCACGACCGAGCGGTCGGTAATGTTTTTTACATAAAGTCCCGCAATAATTTTTGGATTCAACTGATCAACAAGCGTTAATTCCTGCTCCAGATTTTGGGCACTGCTAATAGCAAAATCTGAACGCACAGAAGTGGCAAAGCCGCTCGCACTAGGCGGTATATAGCTAATGTCGTACAAACAGTCGGCACTGTCCGGGTAAAAACCGGAGGCGATACAGGTGTCTGTAGGAAACAGCAACATAACATAGTTGCCATCAATATCTGTGCGAACACTGCCATTAACATGGGCTAAACTTTGCTGTGATAATTCCAGTAGTGGGCCTTGCTCGGGGCCAAGCCAGCTGATGCTGGTTTGAATATCGACATTAGCAATTGGGGTGTTATTACTATCAATTACTTTTCCGGACAACACCACAAAATCAAACTGGGAGTCGCGTATTGTGTCGGCGTTAACCTCAAAATCTTCAGAGTCAACGACAGTCCGATTCGGCGCGCCTACTAGGGAAGCATCTGAGGCATTAAGATTGGAACGAAGTACAAAACTGCCGGGCGAGACTGTCCACGCATAGGCACCATCAGCACCGACCTTTATGAAATCTCCAACCTGAAAAAAACGATTTAGTCCTAGTACTTGAAAAAGCCCTACATTAGCGCCTTCTATTGGATTGCCCAGTTGGTCTTTGACTACGCCGCTGAGGTTTGCTGCGTGAAGTACAAAAGAAAAAGCTGAAAATATGAAGGCAAGGGCAATCGCTGAGATCCTGCCTTTAATAAAATCTAATAGTCTTTTATACATGCAGTCTCTCCAAAGAGAATAAAGTTTTGATTTTAATGAACCAAGGGTAGCTGGTAGGATAAAACAGGATCGCGTAAATAATTAGTATAGCTTGTTCTGGCAACCGTGTTTTTTCAATATAGTTATTGTGTCATCCTGTACTGCTATTAACATTCATAGGTGAGGATGCTGATTTCGTTTTCGTTTTCGTTTCATACCCTGTATGCAGGGTGTCATTGGCTTAATCGTTGCTGCCTGTACGCTCTTGATGGCGTCGCTCATTGAGCCTCTGGTGCATAAATTTACATCTAAGAAAGCAACAAACCTATAACAATTCGGATAAAAAGGATTCTACATGTCAAAAGGTTCAATCATTATTACAGGTGCCAGTGATGGTATTGGTAAAACCCTTGCGTTTGAAATGGCAAAACGTGGTTATCATTTAGGCTTAACAGCACGGCGTTTAAATAAACTTGAAGAAATCAAAGCTGAAATCGGCAAAACCTACTCTGAATGTAAGGTGGAAGTGGCGGCGCTTGATGTCTCTAATTATGATGAAATCGGCCCAAGCTTAGACCAATTTAAGGATAAGTTAGGGACGATAGATATCGTCTTGGCGAATGCCGGTATTGCTAGAGCAGGTAAAGTTGGTAAGGCGCCTTGGCAACAGCATGTTGAAGTGATTAATACTAATGTGAATGGTGCCATCGTCACCTTGTCTGAAGCGCTCAGAATATTCAAAGAGCAAGGTCATGGCCATTTGGTCGGCACTTCTTCTGTAGCTGCGTTTAGAGGTTTGCCCAATAATGCGGCTTATTCTGCATCAAAGGCCGCCTTAGCGACCTTTATGGAAGGTATTCGAGCCGAAACGCTTAACGAGGAAATTGATGTCACCATTCTTTATCCGGGCTTTATTGATACTGCCATTAACAGAGACTTAAAAAGCCGCCCGTTTGTTATTAGTGTTGAAAAAGGAGCAAAGCTATTTGCCGATTTGATCGAGGCGAAAGTCCACAGTTCAACCGTTCCTAAATGGCCTTGGTCTTTGCTTGGTTCGTTTATAAAAGTATTACCGACCTCCTTAATTGCGAAAATGTAGGCTTATCTTGTGTAGGCCTTGGCGCCACCCAATATCCAACTTCAACCACACTACAGGGGCAGACACATAGGTCTGCCCCTGTAGTGTGGTTGAAGATCGTAAGCACTATGGGTTAAATCGAGCACACTCCTGTATCTTTTCTTATCTCCCTACTTTTTCTTGTTCCACCTACTCAGGTGTATTGACAAGCTTAAAAAATAAGCGGAATATCAGCGCACACTTGTAAACTTAAATTCCGTTTTATATTTTACTCACTTTAAATGACGAGGTTAAGCGCATTATGCTTACTTACAAAGCCCCCCAAAAAGATATCGATTTTTTATTGAATGATGTGCTTGACATTCAAACCCATTATCAAACATTTGAGGCCGGGAAAGAAGCCAGCCCAGATCTGGTTGATGCCATCATGAGCGAATGTGCAAAGTTTTGTGAAAATGCACTTGCACCACTTTATCAATCCGGTGATCAAGAAGGCTGTCATTTTGAAAATGGCCAGGTCACTACACCTAAGGGGTTTAAGGAAGCGTATCAGCAATATATAGAAGGTGGCTGGCAAGGGCTTTCTCATCCTGTCGAATATGGTGGTCAAGGCATGCCCATGTCTTTGGGGGTCATCAAGTCAGAGATGATCGGCACGGCAAACTGGGCTTGGAGTATGTACCCCGGCTTAAGCTTGGGCGCGATGAATACACTGATGCTTCACGCTACAGAGGAACAAAAACAGATCTATTTAAGCAAACTTACAGAAGGCACATGGACAGGCACCATGTGTTTAACCGAACCTCAATGCGGTACCGATTTAGGTCAGGTAAAGACCAAAGCTGAAGCGAATGACGATGGTTCATTTTCGATCACCGGCACCAAAATATTTATTTCTGCCGGGGAACACGATCTCACAGATAATATTGTCCATATTGTCTTGGCACGCTTGCCAAATGCACCTGAGGGTACTCGTGGTATTTCTTTATTTATTGTGCCGAAAAACAAAGTAAATGAAGATCATACAGTGGGTGAAAACAACCATGTTACTTGTGGCTCCATCGAACATAAAATGGGTATTCGAGCTTCTTCTACTGCGGTATTAAATTTTGATGGCGCGACAGGCTACTTACTCGGCCCAGAAAATAAAGGCTTGGAATGTATGTTCACCTTTATGAATACAGCGCGTATTGGTATTTCTATTCAAGGCCTTGCAGCGTGTGAATTGTCTTATCAAGGCTCACTTCCTTATGCTAAAGAACGTTTGTCCATGCGTTCTTTAAAAGGGGCTCAAGCGCCAGACAAAGTGGCTGATCCATTGATTGTGCACCCTGATGTACGCCGCATGCTCTTAACCCAAAAAGCCTTTGCTGAAGGTGGCCGCGCCATGCTTTATTATGCTGCTATGTTTGGTGACTTAGCAACATCGGCTAATACAGAGAAAGAAAGACAAAACGCAGACGATAAACTCGGCATGTTAACGCCTATCCTTAAAGCATTTTTAACAGAAATCGGTTGTGAGTCTGCCAGCTTGGGCATGCAGATTTTTGGTGGCCATGGTTTTATTAAAGAGTGGGGCATGGAACAGATAGCGCGTGACACCCGAATATCCACGCTTTATGAAGGTACCACAGGCATTCAGGCTTTAGACTTACTGGGTCGTAAGATCATGCTGAGCAAAGGGTCTAACCTGACTTTGATTACTAAAGAAATTTTTAAATTTTGCAAAGACTTTGGTCTTGTATCCAGAAATCCACATAGAAAAGCCATGAACCAATTTATCTGGCCCCTGTTTAAACTGATTACTGAATGGCAAGTACTCACTTTCCGGATTATGGGTGGCGCATCAAAAGATCGTGATTATGTTGGTTCCGCATCGGTAGATTATGTGATGTATTCGGGCTATATCGTGATGGCGTACATGTGGGCAAAAATGGCGCAAACAGCGTATGAAAAAATAGAATCGGGCGAAGGTGACTTGGCATTTTATCAAGCAAAAATTCAAACAGCAGAGTTCTACTTTGAACGCATTTTGCCTAGAACCAAAACTCATGCAAATACTATGATTAAAAAGCCTAAATCTTTAATGCAGATGAGTGAAGAGAGTTTTGCGTTTTAAAGTTTATAACCAAGATAAAAGTATATCGATTTTTCGCCTGCTTCACTAAACCCATAGCCCAGTGCTATGGGTCCCATTCGGGTATCGGTTCCTAAATAGATACTGCTCGAAAAAATCAGGTCGTTTAAGTCTATGGCACTTTCTTGTGACCATACATTACCCGCTTCTGCACTTAATCCTAAATAGAAGGGTAGTTGCGTTTTTTTAAACAGCCCGCCACGCAAATTGTATTGATAAATTAAGGCGCCGAATAACTTGTGTGGCCCCGTTAATGCTCGAGGATTATATCCAGACAAATTAAGAAAACCGCCAAGTTGCGCTATTTTTATACTTTCTTTACCGTCACCAACATACATTCTTGCAAAGTCGACTTTACTCACAAAAGCATGGCTGCCTAAGTTAAATGCACCTTTCCATTCAACATCAAGCTGTAATGAGTCGGCATCAAAATTACTCAAACCCCCGGATACTAAACCGACATTATTTACATCTTCATAACGCTTCTTAAGCGTCACCAGAAAGCGCTTACCTTGGGTAGGAAAGACTGCGCTATCTAAATCATCATAACCAAAGGCTAAATAACCGCCATGAGTATTATAAGAAATATCTTTTGTGAGCAAAAAGTCATTTTCTAGAAAACCAAATTCGACTAATAAGCCAAATTCGACTAAACCATAACGGCTAAAGTTCCAGCCCAAGCCTTGACGTATTTGATGCAGATTCTGCTTTATGGTGATTGGCAGGGCGCTTGTGCTATCCAAAGCCCAATTAATGGATTCGAATTCATAAATTGAGCGACTAAAAATACCGCGTTTTCGGGTCAATGGCACATAATATTCCGAACTTAACGCGGGCTCATTCCCTAACTCTAACTGGCTCCGCCACTCGCCACCATATTCGGTTAAGTTTGTCGCGGTATAGGCAAAATCCAGATCGATGAAGGATTCATCGGTAAAGTTAGTCTCCCAGCCCAAGCCAAATTCGAAAAAATTTGGCCCCCAGGATTTTTCTTGGATATCGAATACTAACTTTCTCCCCGTGCCTTTTTCTTCTAGTGATATACCGATATATTGAAATTCGTCTAGAGAGTATATTGAATCAATCGCGTCGTTTATTTGCGATTCTGTTAGCGTTTCTCCAACCTTAAGGTCTAGAGCTTCGAGAATTAACTCAGGATGTACTTTTGAGTCATTCTTTAACTCTATTTCAACAATAGGTTTCGCCATACCTTGTCTAATAGCTATATTGGCGTGTTGTTTGGTTTTAAGGTAATCCTGATATTCAGAAGGTGAAATACTTAAGCGCCTCAACTGTTCGATATGCTCTTCTGCAGACTTTTCCCCCTCATCAATCCCTTCCGAAAAAACCGACCAATCTGTTGTGCTTAGATGCGCAACCCTGGGCTCAATTAACAGATCTTTTTCACTTAATAATTTTTTTTGTCTAAACGTTGAAGACGATGTTAAGAAACTGGAAAGCTGGCCTAATATGGTGAAGGTATCCAAGAGTTGATCTGTCTGCATTAATGGGTCGCCAATATCGATAGCAATAACAATATCGGCACCCATCTGTTTGACGATATCGATAGGCAAGTTATTGACTATGCCGCCATCAACCAATAGCCTGCCATCGTGTTTTACCGGTGCTAAAACACCCGGAACATTAGCCGATGCATGCATACTCATAAGCAAACTCCCTTTGTTGAGAATGACCGCTTCGTTAGCGCTCAAGTCCGTTGCGATTGCACGATAAGGAATAGGCAGCTCATCAAAATCTGAGAAGTTGGCAATATTACCGAAAGCATCACGTAGTAACATAGAGGCATTTTGCCCGTATAACAGACCACTTGGTGTTTTGATTTGATAGCCTTCATGGCCAATATTTAAAGGCACATTAAACTGGTCTCGCTGCTTTAAACGATAAGGAAGTAATTGCCTGGGAATAGTATCGGAATAACCTTCTTCCCAAGGGGTAGAAAGCATTTTTTCAGCGATGTCGTCTGCTGAATAACCCAAGGCATAGAAACCACCGATTATAGCGCCAATGCTGGTGCCGGCAATAAAATCGACAGGGATGTTCTCGCGCTCAAGTACTTTTAGTACACCAAGATGAGCACCGCCTTTTGCACCGCCACCACCGAGTGCTAAGCCGATTTTAGGACGGGCAGATGCAGCATCAATAAATATGACAAAACACAGTGTAAGTGAAAATAGGTACTTCTGCATAAAACACGGTTCCTGAGCTTGTCGAAGGGTGTTCCAGTTTCCACGAGCTACCTCTTCTTGCCTGTTTCGACCCTTCAGTGGAAAAACTCAACAGAGGCATTTCGACAAGCTCAATGAACGGTCTTTTTGTTTTCTTAATTCATTGCTTTATCAACAAGCACTTTTGCTTCTGTTTGAAGTGTTTTCAAATGCGTTTTATCAATAAAACTTTCAGCATATATTTTATAGACATCCTCTGTTCCTGAAGGGCGCGCTGCAAACCACCCGTTTTCAGTCGTTACTTTCAAACCACCAATCGATGCATCATTACCTGGTGCTTTGGTTAATTTCTGAAGAATTATTTCGCCTGCTAATTCAGATGCCGATACTTGTTCTGGTGAGAGCTTACTTAATTTATCCTTTTGCGCTTTACTTGCCGCCGCATCTTGTCTTTCATAAATGGGTGAGCCAAATTTGGCTTCTAAATCAGCATAATGCTGGCCTGGGTCTTTCCCTGTTGTGACGCATATTTCTGCTGCCAATAGATCCATAATAATGCCGTCTTTATCGGTACTCCAAACCCTGCCATTTTTTCTTAAAAATGACGCGCCTGCACTTTCTTCACCGGCAAAACCGATTGAGCCTTCTTTTAGACCGTCAACAAACCACTTAAAACCCACCGGTACTTCTATCAAATGTCTACCTAGAGACTGAGCAACTCGATCTATCATGGAACTTGAAACCAGGGTTTTACCAATGCCGACATTCCCCCCCCATTCCGGGCGATTTGAAAAGAGGTAGTTTATCGCGACAGCTAAGTAATGATTTGGGTTCATCAAGCCGGAACTTTTAGTAACGATACCGTGACGGTCATAGTCAGGGTCATTGCCGAAGGCGATATCAAAGCGGTCTTTCAATTCAATTAGCTGAGCCATCGCATAGGAGGAGGAACAATCCATGCGAATTTTTCCGTCTTTATCGACACGCATAAATGAAAAAGTCGGGTCAATGCGTTTATTGACCACTTCAATATTCAAAGAGTACATTTCTGCAATGGGTTCCCAATAGGCAATGCCACTTCCCCCCATTGGGTCTACCCCGATTTTCAAACCACTTTTAGCGATGGCATCCATATCGAGCACGTTTTTTAGGTCCTGAACATAAGGCAAAATAAAGTCGATTTCCTGAGTGGTATCAGCCTGCATCGCCTTAACAAGAGATACTCGTTTAATACCTGTTAGACCTTGCCTTAAGAGTTCATTCGCTCTGTTTTGAATGACAGAGGTTGTTTGGGTGTCGGCCGGGCCACCGTGAGGCGGGTTATATTTAAATCCCCCGTCTTGCGGTGGATTATGCGAAGGCGTAATCACCACACCATCGGCAAAACCTGAAGACCTGCCAAGGTTATATTGAAGAATCGAATGAGAGATAACCGGTGTTGGAGTATACCCGCCACCCGCTTGAATGCGCACCTCGACAGCATTGGCAGCAAAAACTTCAAGTGCCGTTATTAAAGCGGGTTCAGAAAGTGCGTGTGTATCTTTGCCTAAAAATAAAGGCCCATTAATATGATTCGTTTGGCGATATTCACAAAGCGCCTGACACACGGCCAAGATATGCATTTCATTAAAACTGGCTGCTAACGCGCTGCCACGATGACCCGATGTCCCGAATACGACACATTGTTCCGCAATGCCTGGGTCAGGCTGAGTCTGATAATAGTGTGAAACCAGTAAAGGAATATTGCTTAAGATTTCTTCTGGCGCTGGCTTTCCAGCTAGAGGGTGAAGGCTCATGTCGTTTCCTTAATTATATTGGCTCACAGAAACGCCATTTTACTTTCCTCAATATGCATAGCAAGTTTTAAGTAAGGTGTCACCAGGGTGTGTCTATAGACCTGCATCAAGTCTGGGCTAATGATTTCTTATTTCAGTAGATATTATCTTCACTTGGGTCTAGGCTAATGAGTATCATTTATGTTTACTCTTATTACTCTTATAGCAGAGAAGGCTAAGCAGTCGGGAAGCGTTATGCTTGACTTAAATCACGTTTCAATCAGCAAGAAACTATCCATTTTTTTTATTATTCCCATCTTTACTGTCATTATTTTTTCTTTCATATCGACTCATGAAAAATATCAAAAGCTTGAAAATACTCAATACATCATCACTACACTCAATATCATTTCTATCTTTGATAAACTTATTTATGGCTTACAGCAAGAAAGAGGATTAAGTGCGGGCATTGTTAACGCGAATGATTTATCGAGCATCAGTCATTTTAATCAAAAACTAAGTATCCAATACGCGAAGAATGATGAACTCCTTAGTCAGCTACACAAAAAAATAACTGCAGCGCCTAGTTCGTTATCACCGATAAAGCACTCAAAATGGAACACGATTGCCGATTCTTTATCAGCTTTGCCTAATATACGAGCAGCAGTATTTCGCAATAATCAACAAGATTACTTTTCACAATACAGTGAAATCATACTTAAAATTATCAACTTCATTGAGCTTAGCCAAACCTTTATGAATGATAGCGAATTAAGTAATCTTGTCTCATCATTTGTTAGTTTGCAATGGCTGCAAGAGCATGCCGGGCTTGAACGTGGTGAGTTCACTAGGGTGTTAAACGCAGGCACAATTAGCCAGGAACAGTTCAAACAAATTCTCTCAGACATCGCTGGCCAACAGGCGGCCTTTAGGCGTTTTAGCAATATTGCAAGAGAGCAAGACCTAAGGTTTATCAATACGCAATTTCATAATCTGAACAATCAAAAAATAGATAACTACAGGGAGATGATGCTTGGGGAATTTGTTTACACAAACACCCATTATTCTTCAGATACGGTTATGAGCCTGCCAACATTAAATCAGTTTAAAAATCCACCCAATACTGAGCAATGGTGGATGGATGCTACCGACAGAATCACTGTACTGCACATAGGTGGTCTTAACCTTTTGGAAGATATGTTTGCTAGGTCATACACCATGGCTAAAGATGCCCGGATCATGTTAGTGTCTAATGCTCTTGTCGCTGTCATTGCCGTCATTTTATGTACTCTTCTGGGTTTGAAAATACGTTCAAGACTTGTCGGTGAAATTGGCTACATAGCAAAAACGATGCGGGAAAATACCTCCTTACGCGTTCCGAATAAACTACTTAGAGAGCAGGGTAACGATGAAATATCAGATATGGTAAAGGCCTTTAATCATCTTATTGGGGAACGTATCAATAACGAAAAGGATTTAAGGCTGGCGGCACAAGTATTTAAAGGGGCTCATGAAGGGATTTTGATTACCGACTTAAACAGTAAAATTGTCGATGTAAACCCTACATTTTGTGATATTACGGGCTATAGCCGAGATGAAATTATTGGCAATAACCCCCGTATACTTAGCTCTGGAAAACAAACGCCTGATTTTTACCAAAAGCTTTGGAGTTCACTAAAATCAGAAGGTCATTGGCATGGGGAAATATGGAATAAACGTAAAAATGGTGAAATCTACCCAGAAATAATCACCATTACCGCCTTAAAAGATGAGAATAATATAGCCACTCATTATGTCGCCATCTTTACCGACATCACTGAAATCAAGAATCAGCAAAAGCAACTCGAAGTACTCGCGTATTATGACCCTTTAACAAGATTACCCAATCGCACCCTCTTTGCAGATAGATTTGCGATGGCCGCATTAAGCTGCAAACGAAACAATAGTCTTATGGCTATTTGCTTTCTTGATTTGGATGATTTTAAACCCGTCAATGATAAATATGGACACGATATAGGTGACCTTCTATTAATTTCAGTCTCAGAACGAATCACATCAATACTCAGAGAATCAGATAGTATTTCAAGGCAGGGGGGGGATGAATTCATATTACTATTGGGAAATGTCCATACGATTAACCAGATTGAAAAATTAATGGATAGATTATTATTTTGTGTGACGCAGCCATATTTTATTGAAGCAAGTATCTGTCAATTAGCGTTTCAGCTGGTATCACTATCTACCCTTCAGATAATGCTGACCTGGATACACTAATAAGACATGCAGACCAAGCTATGTATAAAGCAAAACTGGAAGGTAAATGCAGTTACAATTTTTATAATCTTGAAGAAGATCAAAAAACGATTATAAAACATCACCATTTGCAAGAGATTAAAGATGCACTTGCCAACAAACAGTTCAGTTTATTTTATCAACCCAAAGTCAGCATGGATACTGGCCATATATACGGTGTAGAAGCATTAATTAGATGGAATAAACCCAATGTTGGTTTGGTGCCACCTTTAGAGTTTTTGCCTATTATCGAAGGCACAAACGTAGATATCCAGCTTGGTGAGTGGGTCATTAATAATGCGCTTGAGCAAGCAGAAGACTGGCTAAAACTAGGCTTGGATCTTGAGTTAAGTATCAATATTTCACCTCATCATTTGCTCTCCGATGTATTTTTCCCCCAGTTAGAAGCGGCATTGGTAAAACACCCAAGTATCAATATCGAACGATTACAAATAGAAATACTTGAAAGTGTTGTAATTAGTGATGTCACTAAAGTTGCCGAAGTGATGACAAGGTGCAAGAATACCTTAGGGATCAATTTTTCTTTAGATGATTTTGGTACAGGCTATTCAACCCTTTCCCACTTGCGTAACTTACCAGCAAATACAATAAAAATAGATCAATCCTTTGTTAGAAATATTCTTCAAGACAATGGTGATTATTCAATCATTGATGGTGTCATTGGCTTGGCTAACTCATTTGGCAGGAATATCATTGCAGAAGGTGTTGAGACCGATGAGCACGGTCTGATGCTGTTATTAATGGGCTGCAAAGACGCCCAGGGTTTTGGCATAGCAAAGCCGATGGCAGCAGAAGATATTCCTGAGTGGATAGCGCGTTATACAGGCAACCCAAATTGGATTAAGTGCGGCAGTTCAGAGCTGTCAGTAAAAGAAACATCCTTATCTTTATTCCGCCTAAGCACTAATTATTGGTTTAATGCGTTTAAAAAAGGGCTGCTGACGAATGGAAAAGAAATACCAGACTGGGCCTTGAAAACACATAAGCATTGCCAATGCGGTGAATGGATAAAACGCGCCAAACAAAAAAAGCTTTTTAATAAAGACTGGCTTTTGCAGCTGGAAGTTAACCACGAAAAAATTCACCTTCAGGCAAACCAATTATACAATTACGCCTTAGTCGAACCGCTTTCAGAACCACAACTGGCCATTAAAGAACTTGAAAAGGATATGGACGACATGGTTAAGCATCTTGTTGATTACCATTAACTATTCTTCTACAAGCTGAACACACAGAAGCTGTTTCACTCCAGATTATTCTTTTCATAAGCTGACACTAAGCGCAAAAGAAAAGCATTCCCAGCATCACTTAAAAAATAACGCTTATTCCCTGTTTTGTATGCGAAACAACGACTGGTAATAAAATCCAGAGCCTCTTGGATGCCATTTTTAAAACGGGCCGCTCGCAGAATATCCGGGTATTCCGGGTCTTCGTTCAAGGCTGTCATATCAGCTTCATCGATCCCGATATCTGGCAGCGTTAACAATTCTAGATCCCTGCCAGACCTAGAGAAATAGCGGCCTAAAATTAATAATACAACCTGAATTTTGAAGGCGTTCTCATCAGCTTCATCGGCGCCTTCATCGCCGACTTCTCGAATATAATAAAACTCACCCGACTCATCTAATACCAGTTCACTACCAATATGTTGATATAACTTATTAAAATGGTTTTGGTGATTAAATAATAATGTGTACTGGGGGTTGTCTTTATATTCAGACCTAAGCGTGTCATATGCTCTTTTGGTAATCACTTTCCCTTGAACAAAATCGCGGTATATTAACGCGCTCATCTTTGCATCTATTTCATCAAATGAATCTAGCCTGGATTGTGCTAATTCCATGATTGTTTCTCCGTGGGCTCTATTTCTACTGCTTCCAATCTACGACGACGGTAAACATAGGATTGTTCTTCAAACGCTATACGAACGTGTTTGTTGGTATTCACTAAGTTCATAGTGTTTCGGTTATGTCCAGCAAACTCATGTGATAAGCGAATGGATGCCGTCAATAAGTCAGAGAATTGATAATGGGGTAAAAAATCCAATAATCGATAATGCAACATTGCAATAAGATCCTGAGTCGGGCGAAGCTCCATCTCGTTCATCCACAGATAGAGTTTTTCAGCTCGTTGCAGACTCTGTTTGGCTAATGATCCAGCAGCACTTTGCCCCACTTCTGGTAGCCAGTTAAGGTTTTTAGACATATCCCCTAGGCGGAGTTCTATTTCGGTAAATAGATTATCGGTATAGGCGATTGAGTCACCAAAGCGGTAATTCTTTGGCCTTGCTTGTTGTTTGAGCCCCACGGCAAATCCTGTTTCTTTTACGAGGGACCTTTCCAGACGGGTTTTTCTCAGATCATGGCTCAGGGTTTGACCGTAATCAGTTCTCAGCTGTTGATAAAAGTGCTCCATGGTATTTGATTCAAGCATGCCCTTGCGGCTTTTGCGTAAAAACCGTTCTACTTCTTTTGAAACGGCAGTGACAGGCTTGTAGATATTGGTAAAACTCATGGAAAAGCGAAATATCTGATCCGCGATGTCATGAAAACCATAAGTTTCAAAGCGCTGTTTACATTCATTCAGTACAGCAAACAAGTTCAAGCCTTCAGCCAATCTCAAATTTGGGTTTACAAATGTCCAAGTGGGTTTGATGTGTCTTTCATAAATAAGGCTGACTTTCTCAAACAGTTCTTGTCGAAATGATAAAAAATACTCGGGTGATTTACTTGATTGAGCCGATAGATCTTCTAACTTGCTGCTCCAGTTTTGCATTGCAGAAACATTCTTGCGCACCAAACCCAGTAAACTGCTGAGCTGCTCCAATAAATCATCTCTAAGTTCTGTAAAGTCTGGGTCAGACATTAAGAAAGACGCTGCCTCAAGCCGGTTTGCCACCGAACGAAGGCTATCTAAACGACTGCGCAATTTAGTATCCGTAATATCTTGCTGTAGCGAGGCATTACATAATCGAAATATATTTAATACTTCATCCTGAAACAACAGTAGTTTGTCACCGTTTTTTTTCTCTATATCGGCAACTACCTGAGACTGAAATAGATTTTCGGTCTTAAAAACGGCTTTTAAACGACGCTGAGTATCCTGCTCCAAGGGGGCTATATAACGTCTGACGCTAATGATCAGTGCAGACTCCCTGATATAACGCTCCTTTCTATCATCCATATTTTGAATGCAATCCAGCATAACCTGTGGATGATTCAAAAGAATGCGCATCGTCTCTAGCGTGTTAAAACGCTTACTCATGCTTCACCATCTAAAAAAGAAATTTGCTCACGCTCTACCACCGAAATATCCATAATGGAGGGGTCATTAATGGCAAAGAAACCTTCACCACCGCCCCAATAGACAATCGTGCGGTTGTGGTGATAAGGCCGGGACGTTTTCATCATACCGATCTCGTGATATACACCAATTTTATGAATAAGCTCAGCGCTCGCACTGTAGGTCGAAGCGGCAAATAAGCTAAAGCCCCGCTCTGACAAATGCGGTAATAACCAGTCAAACTGTGCCAGATCGATGGTTGCAGCCTCGTCTAATACCAAGGGCATGGCAACATTGGCACTGCTGTGAAGCACTTTATTGAGTAACACCTGAACCATTTCAAAGTTAATCAGTGCAGTCGTAGAGTTAGATTGTTGCTTGGTTTGTAAGCGCTCCTCACCGGCCTTTTTGGTTCGGTAACTCAGATTGGTAACGATTTTATCCATGGTGAGCTTGGTATCTGAACTGCCATTAAAAAATTCCCCCACAAAAACACGTAAACGTTCATAGAATTCATCAGAAGGCAGTTTGTCTCCATGCAAATCAAACTTGTTGATCTCTGCAATCAAGTTTCTGAATTTAGGGTGAACCGAGATACTAACCGCTACCTGTTCCAGATCATTAATACTGACTTGGCTAAAGTCCCTGTTTAGCTGGCTTTCAAAGCGCTGAACCTGCTCATGGTTATCGGTCAGGACTTTAATATAACTTGCCACAGACTCATTATGTTCATGTACCTGAAGTTTCAGTACTTGTTCCTGCTGGGGTAATTCAGAATAGACATCACGAATACGCTGCATACAGTATTTTACTGAGTGTGAAGCCGGTGCTTGATTACGAATTTCATGATCATCCTCAATAATGCCTTCATGTACTGACTCGCGTAACTCATTTATTATTTTATCTCTCAGCTTGTCTAATTGACGCAAGTCTTTGTCAACCTGCTCAAAGTCCTGTTGATTAACCGTGCTAGTGTCCTCATCAGGGGGCATCGATTCCGTCCAAACTGCTAAGGCATGATTAAGTCTGGGATAAACATGACAGAGCGTTTTTTGCTTACTCGCCAGGTCATTGATCGCATAATGTTTTGTGGTAATAAGTTCCAGCTCGGTCTTGCAGTGTGCAGCCTTGCTTTTGAGTGCTTCATTGTTTTTTTCCAGTTTATCAAGTTTAGCGTTAAGGCCATTCAGCGCCTGCTCTAATACTGCTAACTTTGCTTGTGCGTCAGGTAAATTAAACTTGGCAGCTTCATAGCGTGTTAAAGCCGTAATCTCTTTTTCAAGCGACTTAATTTCCTTGTCAGTATCCTCGATTTTCTTTTGCCTGGGTAAACTAGTATCCGTGCTAGTCAGGTCATTCAGCGAGCGATTCCAAGCATGCAGCTCATCTTCTATTTTTTGAAGCTGCTTTTCCACATCATCAATGAGTGGCTGTGACTGCTTATGGAAAGACTGATCAAACCATTTAGCCCGGTCAGATGAACACTCAAATAAAGCACTAAACTCACTGATAGTTTTTGTTTCAAGCTCGGTTAGAGAGCGGCAGGGGTTGGCTAATACCAAATTTTTATTGACGGCAGCCAAGGGCTCCAAAGTATGGTCTGGCAACTGCGCATCAAGCCTGAACTGCTCATTTAATAGCCTCTGTTGTAGATGTGCCCCGGTTTCTTTTCCTCCTTGAATAAGTTTTTGTAGCTCAACTTTTCGCTGTGCTGACTTATCTTCATCTATCAAGGCTTCGCGCTGGTTTGATTTATCAAGAAATTCTTCTTGTGATATCTGAAGAATTTCGGAAACCGAAAAATTAGAGGCATACTGCAACTTTAAACTTTCAACTACATCGATATGCCGTTGCTCTTCTGCAATCGTTTTAGTGCACTCTCTGATTAACATATCTTGTGCATACTTTTCTTGTTTAAGCTGCTTAAACGTGTCTTCACTTTCTTTATATTTCTGCTTCGATTGCTGATATAAATTAGCAAGTTTCTCTCTTTCAGAGCGGATATCGAGGGTTTGATTTTTAAGTCGTTGAGTCAGTTTACAAAAATGACTATCTACCGCATCTAAACGCGTATAGTCATCGTAGTCCTTTTTCAGGGTATTGAATCTAAGTTCAAAATTACGAATACGCGTTAATGTCTGCTGCTTTGATTTGAGTTCAAGGTGCTTTTGAAGGAACTCGTCAATATCAAACTCTAGTGCATCTGTTGCATATTTCTTGTCCGCTTCAATAATACTGGCGACGGCCTTTGCGACCGAGTCTGCTCCGGTATTCATTTCAAATAATAATAGAATGAGTGTTCTTAGGGACTCAATACGGTTGTCGTCGGTTTCTGTCAGCGGGAACAAGCAGTAACGCATGTCTTCCAGATCTAGAAAATTATTGGCATAGAGCATTCGCTTCAATTTGCCTGTGTCGCTTACCATCACCGTTTTAGGTGCGAATTTTTTTAAGCGCTCACTGACTTTAGCCACAGATAGGTCGGCAACAGCATGACCTATTCCATCTTCATCCGCCTTTTTATCGGTGCCATCACCCGCTCCGCACTGCCAAAAAAGTGAACGAATCTGGTCATAGGCTAAGGGTGTAAATATACGGTTAAAGCCCATATTTTGGCTTCGATATAGAATTTGACAATGACTACCAACATGGTTTGTCACTTCAAGAATCAAAAAACTGCGCGATGAAGGAAAGTAATGGTTATAACTTTCATCATTACTGTAGTACTCATCTTTATTGGGCACTTTAAAGGCAAACTTGTTTTTGCTGTTTTTGAAGTTATTCTCTGGTAGAAGAAACAGACGGATGGCGTTGAGAAGGCTGGATTTCCCCACATTGCCCTTACCCAGTAGCATTGCGTGGCGATCTACCGGCAGCTCAACATAACAAAGCCCGGCAGAGTCAACCATCACCAAACGTTTGATTAGAAACTTATCTTTACTCATCCATCACCATCTTGAGCATCAGCTCTTGTTCCATAAATTTTCGAGTTTCTGTAAATGCCTGGCCCAATTCAGTAAAACCCAGGCGCTCGGTTAATTCGCGTGCTTTTTGTAATTTAATTGCATTGTCAGGTATTTTTTTGAATGATGCTAACCAAGTTGAATAATCAGCAGGCTGAACAAAGACAGCCTTATCTTGTAAATACGCTTTTAAGGATGCAAACATCTGTAAGCCTGCCAAGTCATAGTCAAAAGCACACAGTACTTTATCGTAGTGTTTGTACCACGCTACATTCAGTTCTGCAGATACCTTCATTCCACTGCCTAAGGCGATATCTGTATTCTGAAGGCTGACTGGTTCGCCTATGATTTGGGAAATGGCCAAACACATGCATTCAAATTGAAAGAAGTTTTCTTCATTCTCAATCAGTAATAATTGTTTCTTGGATTTAAATCCCTGAATCGTTTGATGCTTATCGAGATAGATAAGCTCTGGTCGTTTATCGGGGGAGTGTTCGTGATATACCAATAAATAGCTAACCGTCGTCGACGCTTGGTGGGAGTCCCCTTGATCAGCCGCATGGAGTCTTGAAGTGGGCTTTTCGGCGAGAGAGAATAGCTCAGTACGCACTTGATCATCTAAAATATTCACTTGCCAAGCATTAGGCGCGATAAGCTCAGTCGAAAATAATTCATGCTTTCGGTGCCGATATCGAGAGGGTAGAGTCGCCAAGAATTTAGTGTAGTTTATCGTTTTCCCTACGCTTATTTGGGTTAGGTATTTCTTAAGTACTGACATCCAATGAGGCCTATTTACAATTCACACTGTTTTTGGATTGCTTACGCTTTTCTACCCGAGTGTTTCTTTAGATGAGCATATTATCACTCAAGTTTCGGCGTTGAAAGCTGCCGATAAAATGCTCTAGTTTTCCGACCTATGTATCTGCCTTGTTGCGAGCCGTGGCTTTTTTCTTTGGCTTGGATTTGGTTTTTTTCACTGTACTCTCAAGTGACTCTAGTGCATCGGTCGTGTGTGTGACTAAACGCTGGATGCTCGGGAGTGATTCACGGCAGGCGGTAAATACAAAGGTGATTTTATCGTCATAGGTAAACAAGGTGATGTTCAAGGCTTGGCCCTGCATGACGAATGATACCGGATGTATACTGAATACTTCGGCACCATTTAAATAACGCTTTTCTTTCGGCCCGGGCACATTCGAAATCACCACGTTATACATGGGGCGGCTACTACTATTTCCTAAGCCCGTCATCTGTCCTAAAGCAAAGGGTAGGGTCATAATCGCGCTATAGGCGGTGATTTGAGCAGCATTCATATTGCCTAGCAGTGCTTTACCTGCCGACATAGAGGCTTTGACTTTTTTGAACCGGGTAAGGGTGTCTGCTTCATCCGTTCCTAAAGAGGCGAGCATCATGCCAATGGCGTTACCACCACCGGCATCGTCTTTCTGGCGGAACGAAACGGGTACCTGAGAAACCAGTGACTTCTTGGGTAAGGCATCCAGTTCTAGCAAGTAGTTTCGCAGGGCGCCACCACACACCGCCATAACCACGTCATTGAGTGTGCCGCCATGCTGTTTGCCAATGCTTAATAGCCGTTTAGTGCTGAATTCAACGGTGCTAACACGTCGATGGGGCCCAACCGCTGAATTTAGTATTGAGCTGGGTGCAGAATAGGGGGCAACCATATCAGGGTTATTTTTGTTTCGGGCACCCAGAATGCTATCGAGTGTTGCACTAAGCACACCTGCTACGGCTTTTACAGGGTCAGAAATTTGTGCCAGCAAGGCTTGTGAAGTTGAGATGGGGCTAAGTGTTAAATCCTGGTTTTTTCGGGCGCGTTTTGCTTGTTTCATCGCCCAGAAAGGTACGAAGTCTGATTTTATTTCAGGCTTGGTTTGTCCCATCCATTGCGCCATTAAACGTGCACCGGCAACGCCATCTATCAGGGCATGGTGCATTTTGGAATAAATGGCGAAACAATTATCTTCAAGGCCTTCAATAATATGGAATTCCCACATAGGTCTTCTATGATCCAGAGGGATGCTGTGTAATCTTGATATCAGTACCGCCAACTCTCGTTCGCCACCGGGTTGAGGCAGTGCTGAGTGGCGCAAGTGGTAGTCGATATCGACACTCTTTACCGTCTCCCAAGCATACATTGGCTTGGTCGCCGAACGCTCAGCGAGTTTCAGGTTAAAAGGCGCTGCGGTGGGTTGATATTTTCGAAAGTTTTCTACCATGTCAAGAATGAAGCGTTTGTCTGCGCCTTCCGGTAATTTCATTCGTGCTAACACACCTATTTGGCTGGGTGTATTGTCACTTTCAATCAGTAAAAAAAATGAATCACCTGGAGATAATGCTTTGTTCTTGGCCATCGTTTAGTCCCTAAAGTATATCGATGTTAAGGAGTGTAGAATATTGACAAGGGACTGTCAGCAAGGGATTGTTTAGTGATTGAATTTTAGTGCGCATCCTTGAATTGGCGCACACAAGCCATTAATGTTTTTCTTGGATACCTTATTTAAGGAAAGGGTTAAGCATGCGGCCAAAGAAACCTGTCATTTTTATAGGCGCGTCCATCACGGCAAAACAGATGCAGTCACCATCGTTGGCTGCTTTAGGTTGGTGAATGGTGTGAGAATCGGCCAGAATGAAATCACCTTGATGATAGTCTCCCGCTTTATCTGAAAAGCTGCCATCTAAGACCAAAGTGTATTCATTACCTTTGTGAGTGTGCACAGGTAGTTCTTTACCTGCGGAAATTTTATAAAATTTTGCAGTATAGCCATTGCCCGAAATTGGTAATACAAACTCTTTAATGCTTTTGCTCATACCAGACCAAGGTAATTGTTCAAACTCTTTCGTTACAAAACGGCGTAAAGGCTTGGGCAAATTTTTAACGGCTTGTATTTCTGAGCGTGAACCAGGTGCTGTACCCGTCTGTGATTCATTCGCAGAATTTGGTTCAGGAAGGTCGAGTTTGCACAGCAAATTATCCAGTAATTGCGGTGCGACAGGTGCCTCTTCAGTATTCATGAGGATTTCCCCGCCGAGTCGATCATACAAGGCCGCATGCTGTCGACAGTGAATGCATTTTTCTAGATGGCAGGCCACGATAATGCCAAGAGCATCTGGCATTTGGCCCGCCGAGAAAGACATTAAAAGTTCATCAGAAGGATGATAATTAGCCATGACATATTTTCTTTTGCAAGTGTATCGAGTTTTTTCATTGCCAAACGTAGTCTGGATTTGATTGTTCCTAAGGGTAAGTCTAAGTCGTTCGCGATTTCACTATGTGATTTCCCTTCAAAATAGACCTTAAAAACAATCTGCCTTTGTTCGTCGGGTAATTCATATAAGAGCGTACGGATGATGTTTGCATTTAGATCACTCTCTATATGCTTTTCTAACTGTTCTGATTCAGGTTCTGGCCATAAATCGCTTGAACCGATTAAATCAGGGCGTTGCTTACGGATAAAATCAATGCGCTTATTACGAACAATGGTATAAAGCCAAGTAATGGCAGAGGCAGTTTGCGGGTTGAAAGTCGGTGCTTTTCGCCAAACGATAAGTAAGCATTCCTGGACAACTTCTTCAGCATCTGCGTGATTGGCACCACAGCGAATGGCATAAGCTTTTAGCTTTGAAGATACTCGGTTGAATAATTCAATAAAAGCTTGTTTGCTTTGGTGCTTGGCGATGTCAAGAATGAGTGAATCAAGAGACGCTTCTGGCGAATGTTCATGGTTGTGATTGTCAGAATTCAAAGATGAAATCTCGTATTGATCGTCTTGATTAAGTGTCCTGGAAGAATAACAGAACGTTGAGTGATCTATAAGGCCTAGGTATGCGTAAAGCATAATATGTTTTAAAAAAATGGAGTTTCGTCATGTTAGCGCTCGATGTTTTAGTTGTTGGGGCAGGTATGTCTGGCCTTATTGCCGCCACTGAGTTACAAAAATCGGGCTTCAGTGTGGCCTGTGTCGAAAAATCCCGAGGAAGTGGTGGCAGATTGTCATCTAAACGCATTGAGTTTGAGAAAAATAAGTCAATAATCAAATTCGACTTGGGCTGCGCGAGTTTTGGTGCTACAACCGAATTGTTTCGATCTCGTGTTGAGTATTGGATTTCCTTGGGAATTGCCAAAGTTTGGCGCTTTTCAGATTCGGCAGGCAGCCAGTATGTCGCCACACCCAGAAGCTCGAGCATTACCCGATATCTGGCTGATCAGCTGGATGTATATTTTGCTACCCGTGTAACTGAAATTCGTAAAGATAATACGCTGTGGTCGGTATATACCGGAGAAATCGGGCAGCGTACTTTGTTTGCCCAAGCAAAAAACATCATCTTTGCAACGCCACCTCAACAAACTGCTGACCTCTTACCTTATGGGCATTCATTCATTGCCGCGCTAAGTCAGCCGATTTTGTTGCCGCAGTGGGTACTTATGCTCAAGGTAAAAGGGCATTTGGCGCTGAACGATGATTATTACGAATTTACCGATTCAATTATTTCCCGGTTGATATTAGAGCAGAGTAAACCGGGACGAAGTGAATCTGACGATTATCAAGTATGGGTGGTGCAGGCCGATATTAAGTGGACCGCTGACAATTTAGAAACGAATAAATCAAGTTTAGAGCATGCACTGTTGGCGGAGCTTATGGCCAAAACAGGCTCGCCGATTATTGTGGATGGTACGTATTTACATCGCTGGTTATATTCGGTTGCTCAGCCTAGCGAACTTACCGGAAAGATGTTTTTAAATGATGCAGATGGTCTTTGGATTTGTGGCGACTATTTGGCTGACACGACAAGGCTTTCGGGTGTAGAGGCTGCATTTACCAGTGGCTACTATCTGGCTAAAAATTATCTGGCTAAAAATTATCTGGCTAAAAATTTTAAGCCAGAAAGATCTGAATTCATTCAATCGACGTAAGTATTTATATCGATAACCTAAAATAAGCTACTTGAAGGTGTGCTCATGTCCGTTCAACTAAGTGAAAAGTCTGACCTAAACTCCTCTAAGCATGAAACCGTAGTACAAAATAAAAAGCCTATCTTGGGCATTAGTGAATGTTTGATGGGAAAAGAAGTTCGTTACAATGGCGGTCATAAACTTTCAAAGTATTGTACTCAAGTACTATCTGAATATTTCGATTTTCGACCTATCTGCCCTGAAGTTCAGATAGGTTTAAGTGTGCCGCGGCCTGCTATTCGTTTGGCAGAAAAGGCCGGTGTTGTGAGGGTGATCGCGACAGACAATCTCGCGACAGACAATCTCACGACAGACAACCCTGAGCTTGATTACTCAAAAGACTTGATCGAGCTTGCGCAAGACGTTGCCCCCTCTATGCAAGGTTTGAGTGGTTTTATCTTTATGCAAAAATCGCCTAGCTGTGGCATCAAAAGCACTAAAGTCTATGGCGAAAAAGGTCAGCCACTTTATATGTCTGATGGTGCATTTTCAGGTGAACTTAAGCGACTTTTACCCTTAATGCCGGTCACCGAATCGGGGCGATTAAATGATAATCCAATAAAAGAAAACTTTATTGCTTTGGTCTACGCCTATCACGATTGGCAAACCAAAGTAATGCCAAAACTCTCTGCCAAAACGCTGACTGATTTCCATCATCGTTATAAATTAATGTTAAGGGCTCATAAAGAGCCTGTTGCTGTTCAGTTAGGCCAAATGCTCGCCAAGCTTAAAGGTAAAGATATCCAGTTAATAGCTGCACATTATATCGAAGCATTTATGGCGGCTTTACAACAGCCTGTCACACGTGGCCGTCATGCCAGTATCTTGATGAGGATGCAGGGTTTTCTGAAAAGCAAGTTAGAGACTGCTGAAAAACAAGAGTTAATAGCTTTAATCGACAATTACAAAAAAGGCATTATTCCCTTGATTGTACCGATGACCTTAGTCCGCTTTTTTATGAAAAAATATCAAGAGCATGAAGCACTTTCTTTGTTAAACAGCTACCCAATGGCCTTGGGTTTAGAAAACGGTATTTAGATAGTTAGTTTCTGAGCCGAATAGCACTTACTTAAGGCTAGGGGCTAGTAGTAGGGGAAGAGCTAAAAACTAACTATTTGCTTCCTGATATTTCCGAATGGTCTAAGGGGCAAATAAACCAATAAACAGGTCGTACATTGTGAGTCAGCGTTATTCTTCTACAAAATACAATCTTATGTGGTTCCGAAGCGATTTACGGGTGTTTGATAACCCTGCTTTTGTCTCGGCAATGTCGCAAGGGCCTACTATAGCTGTTTATATCGTTACCGAAGGGCAGTGGCAGGCTCACGGTATTTCACCTGCTAAGCGTGCGCTTATTCTAAGGCAAGTTCTCACGCTTCATGATGAACTCGAAAAACTTAATGTCCCCCTGATTGTGTTATCAGCTAATTCCTTTAACGATATTCCTGATGTGTTGGCTGACTTTGCTCGAACCCATTCAGTTAAGCAAATCTTTTTTAACGAGGAATATGAAGTTAATGAAAAAGCCTGTGCTGAACAGCTTATAGATCGATTAAAACAACAGGGGGTTTTAAGTTCTTGTCATCATGATGCCTGTCTCATAGAACCGGGGCTGATTCGAAATAAGCAAGGCGAACCCTACAAAGTGTATTCAGCTTTCAAACGTGCTTATATCCAGAATTTTTCTGGCCACGCGCGCAGTATTTTAAACCGACCAGAAGCGCAAACACCCACGAGCGTTAGTGCAGATGTGTCGGGTATGCCCAATAACTATGCTGATTTCGCTGAACTTTGGCCGGCTGGAGAGGAAGAAGCACATGATCGCTTAAACCGATTTTTGGACGAGGATATAAAACACTATAAAGCGAAAAGAGATATTCCTTCAGAAGCGGCAACTAGCCAGCTTTCTCCTTACCTTGCGATGGGTGCGATATCATCAACCCAATGCATGCATGCGGCATTAAGTTTGAATCATTGTTCTCTGAGTGAAGGCAACCAAGGTGTGTCGACTTGGATTAATGAGCTTATCTGGAGAGAATTTTATAAACACCTGCTGGTAGATTTCCCTCATCTATGTCGCTTTAAACCGTTCAAACCAGAAACAGATCGTTTGCCTTGGAAAAAAGAAAGTGAGCATTTTGATGCATGGAAAGAAGGTCGAACTGGTTTCCCTATTGTCGATGCAGCGATGCGACAATTGAAACAGACAGCCTGGATGCATAATCGCTTAAGGATGGTGGTGGCCATGTTTTTAACCAAACACCTGTTTATCGATTGGCGTTTAGGGGAAGCGTATTTTATGTCTATGTTAGTCGATGGTGACTTAGCTGCTAACAATGGCGGCTGGCAGTGGAGCGCCTCAACCGGTGTCGATGCTGTGCCCTATTTTAGAATTTTTAACCCTGTCAGGCAGTCACAGCGTTTTGACGCGAGTGGCGATTTTATTCGGCAGTACCTGCCCGAGTTAAGCAGCTTGGACGATAAAAGTATTCACATGCCTTCAGCACAGCAAGCCAAAATTTTGGCTTATCCTTTACCCGTTGTAGATCACCCTTCAGCCGTAGCGCAAACCAAGTTATGGTTTAAACAGTTGTCAGGTTCAGAAACAGAGCGTGATTTATTCTCAGTGATAGAACAGGAATCAGCATGAGCACTAACTCGAATAACCTAGCGCTTAGGTTTTTCAATAATTTTATCTGCTGGTTCGACTCCGAAGCCGTTGTCGAATCATCGAGTAGCGATAATCCTCATCGGATAAATTTACTGCGCTGTATGCCATTTATTTTTATTCATATCGCATGTATCGGGGTGATCTGGACAGGCTGGAGTGCTACTGCACTTATTGCGTGTTTGCTCTTCTACTGGCTGAGAATGTTTGCCATTACAGCATTTTATCATCGTTTGTTTTCGCATCGCAGCTATAAAACCAATCGCTTTTGGCAATTCTGTTTTGCTGTTCTTGGCAATACTTCTTGCCAGCGTGGGCCGTTATGGTGGGCTGCTCATCATCGAAAACATCACAAAGAATCAGATCAAGAGGGTGATTTACACTCGCCTATTCAACATGGTTTTTGGTTTAGTCATGTAGGCTGGTTTATGTCTGAAGCCGGCTTTAAAACAGATTATTCTGTGATTAAAGATTTAGCAAAATACCCTGAACTGAGATTCTTGAATCGCTTTGATATTTTAGTCCCCGCTGTTTTTGCTGGTTTTATTTTTGGTGTGGGCGAGTTCATGGCATTTTATTGGCCTCAGTTAGAAACCAATGGTTGGCAGATGTTGGTGTGGGGCTTCTTTATCTCAACAACTATATTGTTTCACGCTACTTTTACAATCAATTCTTTGGGGCACATATGGGGTAGTCGTCGTTTTGAAACTAAAGATCACAGTCGAAATAATCCATGGTTTGCGCTGCTTACCTTGGGTGAGGGGTGGCACAATAACCACCATCGTTTTGCAGTTTCAGCAAGGCAAGGTTTTTATTGGTGGGAAGTAGATATTTCTTATTATGGCCTGAAGTTGCTTAGTTATATTGGGCTTGTGAGTGATCTAAATCCGGTACCTAAACGTATTCTAGAAGAAGGGAAAAAGAATCCCGGCGCGAAATAAAATTGTGTTTCCCTAATTGAAAATAATCTTCCGAGTGTAGCCTTATGCCTCTTTCTAAAAAACACGATGACGTTAAAATTTTGCTTTTAATTGAGTCCTTTAAAACCTTGTACCGGGCTATGTGTGCGGAAGATCTTCAAGAAGAATTGCTGGTTGAAGTCTATGATGAAAATCTTTTGTTTCAAGATAGTTTTCATAAAATAGAAAGCCGTGGTGCGTTCTTAGATTACTGTACTGCACTCTACGAAAACCTGACCTTATGTGACTTTGACTTCCATGATCAATGGATTAACGACGGCCAGGCTATGTTGACCTGGACCATGACTTATAGCCATCCTAAATTGAATCGTGGTAAACCCATTTCAGTGCAGGGTACCAGCCATATTCGATTCACTGATAAAGTCTATTTTCATCAAGATTACTTTGATGGTGGTGCTCTTTTATATGAGCATGTTCCTGTTCTGGGGTCGATTATTCAACAACTCAAAAAACGTATGGCCTATAACTGAAAGTTTAATCTGAAAGGCCCTTTGACGGGGCTCAGGGAGCGAAATCCGCTCATTGAGCCTGTCGAAATGTGTTCGTTAAAACTTAAAACTTAAAATCATTAAGGTTGAAGATAGGCATGCAAACGACATCAAAATTGGCTCAATCCGATAGACAAAAAGTTGCGATAATCGGCTCAGGTATTGCGGGTTTGAGTGCGGCTCATGTTTTGAGTCGAGAGCATGAGGTGAGTGTGTTTGAAGCGAATGATTATTTAGGCGGTCATACGCATACGCAAGATGTTGAACTAGCAGGAAAGACCTATCCAGTAAATACAGGCTTTATTGTTTATAACGATTGGACTTACCCAAACTTTATTAAATTAATGGATCAATTGGGGGTTGAAAGTGAAGCTTCGGATATGAGCTTTAGTGTTCGCTGTGAAAATACCGGTCTTGAATATAACGGCACCTCTTTGAATAGTTTATTTGCACAGCGCCTAAATATCATTAGGCCGACGTTTTTATTTATGGTTAAAGATATTTTACGGTTTAATAAACAAACTGTTGAATTGCTTGCATCAGATAGTGTTGATGACGATCAAACCTTAGGTCAGTTTGTGAAAGAGCACGGTTATTCTGATGCCTTTGTACATTACTATATTGTGCCTATGGGGGCGGCTATTTGGTCGGCGTCTGTCGATGTGATGATGGACTTTCCCCTTAGGTTTTTTCTGAAGTTTTTTAATAATCATGGCATGCTCAGTGTTGACCAGCGCCCCCAATGGCGAGTCATTAAAGGCGGTTCACGTTCTTATATCGAACCTATCACTCGCGCTTATAAAGATAGAATTCATTTAAATACCCCGATCAAACACGTGATTAGGCATGAAAGTGGTGTAGAGATCATGACTGAAAGTGGTGAAAAGGCCAGTTTCGATCAAGTGGTTTTTGCGTGTCACAGTGACCAAGCGCTTGCAATGTTAGCAAAACCCACCCAGGAAGAAAGTCATATTCTTGGTGCTTTACCATATCAAAACAACCATGTCGTGTTGCATACAGATGCACGCTTAATGCCTAAAAAGAAATTAGCGTGGGCTGCTTGGAATTATCATATTCCGCAACGCGCAAATGACTGTGCGATGGTGACCTACAACATGAATATTCTGCAAAATTTTGATGATGCACCTGAAACCTTATTGGTGACTTTAAATAGATCGCAAGAAATAAACCCAGACAAAATATTAGCTAAGTTTGAATACACTCACCCGGTTTTTACGCAAGACGGCATCAAGGCACAAGCAAGACATGCTGACATTAGTGGACATAATAGAACACATTATTGTGGTGCATATTGGTTTAATGGCTTTCATGAAGATGGTGTGAAGTCGGGTCTTCGTGTTGCCGAGGCGTTTGGGTTGAGTTTATGAATGATGTAAAACTTAACTTAAATGGTGAGGTAAAGGGTCATTTCAAAAGCGCGATTTTTAAGGGCCACATTCGTCACCGTCGTTTTGAACCAAAATCTCATGCCTTTACCTATCCCATCTTTATGCTCTATCTCGATTTAGATGAACTTCCTAAGTTATTTTCTGAAAAATGGTACTGCTCATTTTCTGGATTTAATTTTGTGCGCTTTAAACGGCGTGATTTTATGTCACCAGAAGAACCAAACTTAAAAAAAGCAGTGATTGATAAAGTGGCAGGCAGTGTGTCTATTGAGTTAGCGCAATCTATTTGCTCTGTTAGAGTATTAGCTCATCTTCGTTATTTGAATATCCTGTTTAATCCCGTGGTTTTTTACTATTGCTACGATGCTGACCAAAATCTTATTGCGATTGTAGCTGAAATTACCAATACACCTTGGGAAGAAAAACACGCTTATGTTTTGCCGATTGGTGATGACGCTGTAACGAGTGCAAACTCCCTGCCTGGCTACTCACTGAAAGGCAAAGAAAAGCATCAATTTGAATTTCAGAAGATATTTCATGTTTCACCTTTTAATCCTATGAATATGGATTACCGGTGGGTCTTTAGTCAACCAGGTGAAAAGTTGTTTGTGCATATGGATAACTTTATCCAAAACACAAGCAATGAAGGCACTGAAGAAAATGCGAGCAAACACTTCGATGCAACATTAGTGATGAGTCGTTATGATATTGAACAAAATTTAGGGAAAACACTGATCCAATATCCATTCATGACCGTAAAGGTCATAACAGGCATTTATTGGCAGGCACTGAAATTAAAACTAAAAGGGGTTCCGTTTTACGATCACCCTGATACGTCTAAGCCCTAATCAATATAACGCCCCATTACATTATGTTTTGAATGTTAAGATAAAAATATCAGAGGGTTTTATGGCATCGTCAATTGTAAGTTTAGCGAATTCAGAAAAGAAGAAAAAACGATATACTTTGTTTTCTGGCGCAGCAAAAAGCATACTTTTTTCCCAGCTAAAGAAGCTTTCAATTGGCAGTATTGTCATTATAGAAGAAGGTGAACGCTATCATTTTGGAGAAGCGTTAACACCGGGTGACGACCTCTATGCAGAAATGAATATACATGATACTACCTGTTATGCCGATATTGTTACCGGTGGCAGTATCGGTGCATCAGAAGCCTATATGACAGGTGATTGGACTACCCCGGATTTAACCATGCTAATGCGAGTCATGGTCAGAAATATGGATATTCTCAATCAAATGGATGGCGGTTTAGCAACCTTATCCCGACCAATCTTAAAGTGGTTTCATAAGTTAAATGAAAACACAGAAAAAGGCTCACGCAGAAATATTGCAGCCCATTACGATTTAGGTAACGAGTTTTTTAAGTTATTTCTTGACCCAAGCATGATGTACTCATCGGGAATTTTTCCCAACGAAGACGCAAACATGGCTGATGCTTCTGAAGCTAAGCTCAAACGTATTTGTGAGAAGTTACAATTACATGCCGATGATAAAGTCATAGAAATAGGCACAGGTTGGGGCGGCTTTGCTATTTATGCGGCTAAACATTATGGCTGTCATGTGACAACAACAACAATTTCAGAACAGCAATATTTGCTAGCCAAAGAACGCATTGAACAAGAAGGTCTAGAAGACAAGGTAAATTTATTAACGGAAGATTATCGAAATCTGAAAGGTCAATACGACAAGCTTGTATCTATCGAGATGATAGAAGCCGTGGGTTGGGAATACTACGAAACATTTTTTAAAACCTGTTCAAGCTTACTCAAACCTAATGGTTCAATGTTGATTCAGGCGATTACCATAGAAGATCAGCGATACGAAAAGGCCAAGCGAGATGTTGATTTCATCAAAAAATATATTTTCCCCGGTAGCTGTATTCCTTCTATTAATGCTTTATCGACTGCATCAATGAATGCCAGTGACTTAAGACTGATTCATCTGGATGATTTCGCACAACATTATGCGCGCACACTCAGCGCTTGGGCGAATCAGTTGAAAATCAACATAGAAGAAGCGCGTGCTCAAGGGTATAGCGAAGACTTTTTAAGAATGTGGTTTTTTTACCTTAGTTATTGTGAAGGTGGTTTTGCAGAACGTGCCATTGGTGTATCACATATGGTATTTGCAAAGCCTGAGTGTCGTTCAGACGTTATTAGCTGATAATAAACATGTTCTTACTAACGCACTGTTATTCTAGGCTATATGCCTTTAGTTTAACCATGGCTATCACCTTAAATGGTTTTGCTGCGCAATTATTGAATTTTGAAGGCAAGGCGATAAACCCTGAAACGTCTGATTTGTTGTATGTTGAAAATCACCAGGCGATATTAAATGATGCGGGGGAATATCTTTCAGCCTATATTACTTACAGTAACCCAACAGGTGAGATTTTTGCTGAAAAGACGCTTGATTATACTAAAAATGCTTTAGCACCAGACATGATGTTTCACGATAAACGAAGTGATGAACGCATTAGTGTTTTTTTAAATAAAGCGGAAAATTATCTGCAAGTATTGATAGAAACAAATGAAAATCGAAAGTTGTCAAAGGTTAAACTAAGTGAACCTTTACTTGTGGTTGATGCAGGTTTTGATCGTTTGATTGACTCTCGTTGGAATGCTCTAAGAAAGGATAAAGAACTTAAATTCACTTTTTTAGCAATCATGCGAGCTCAGCTTATTAACTTTGAAGCAATTGAAGTCAAGGCTAATACCAACTCCGTTTCACTTGAGCTACAGCCGCGCAATTTTTTTATCGATCTTTTGGTTGATCCAATTTTACTGGAATATGAACTTAATACTAAGCGTTTGCTTCGTTTTGAAGGTTTAACCAATATCGAGAAATTTAAAAATGGTAAACGTACAGAAGAAAACTATGTGGCGCGCATTGATTACACTTATCGACCTTTGAAATCATTTTCTATGTCATCGCAGAAGAGACTTATCCAGCATTAAACGTGCTTGAACCAAAATAAGTCCGTTATTGGTTGTTATCCACGAGCTATCATTATTGCAGGTATTTTATGAGAATTCTTATCACAGGTGGTACAGGGTTAATAGGCCAAGTATTGACTCGGTTCTGTATATTACGAACAGGTATTGTTTTAGACGAAAAGGGTGGTGCGCTCTCTAAAATGCTACCTGCTTTTCGTTTAGACTCGGCACTAAAGCAATTATTAGATTAAGTTTCTGATAAGCCAGAAATGTAATTGGGTACTTTCAGGAGGTATGGAATGAAAGATGAACATGCTCAAGATGATTTGAAAAGTAAAGTGGATGATGCTGGCAATCGTGATGCTATCGCTAAATATCCTCGACTACCATGTAGGGGCTGTATCGCATCGTGTAAGAATTATCATCGTTGTGATGGGAAGTTATGGAGGATAGCCGAGTGAAAGCTTTAGTTGTAGTTGCCCATGGTAGTCGGCGTGCTGCTTCCAATGAAGAGGTGAGCGAGCTTGCCTGTCAGTTAGCGGCTTTGGTTGGTGATGAATACCGCTTGGTTAGTGTTGGTTTTCTTGAATTGGCTGCACCGCTTATTCCTGATTCACTGGAAAAGGTGATTGCTCAAGGTGCCACTGAAATTAGCGTATTCCCTTACTTTTTATCAGCAGGCCGACATGTTGTCACCGACGTGCCAAATGAAGTGAAAATAGTACAAGACAAACATCCCGATATTGAAATTAAGATGCTGACTCATTTAGGTGCTTTACCCGGATTAAAGAATTTTATCGCGAGCGCACTGACTTAATATTAAGACTCAGTGCGCTCATTGAACTTGTCGAAACGACTCCGGTAAAGCTCAGTATTTAATTTGAAAGCCCCTTCGACGGGGCTCAGGCAACATAAATACCTTAGTAATTAGTCGCTGAAATGACAACGTCAGACATCTTCTTGCCAGAACCACCATTTACCCAGCGTACTTTCTTACCCCAACTCCACCAGTATTTTTTGGTTGTGGTTGAAAGGCTTAAGTTTACTGAGTTTTTAGTGATTGAGTTTGAGCTGTTAACGGTTGCGAACTGGCTACCCGTTTGACCGCCAATCGTGCCGCCATGGTTGGTTTTTTCACCCATTAAGATGGGGTAATAATTCCCCCAAACGCCATTATTAGGGCCGTTAACAGACTTAATGACACCATTATTAGCAATGCCGTTCGAACATGAGTCAATGCTTTCAATGGAGGCTGCCATACATGCACTATGTAAAGGTACAACACTATCATCCATGCCTCTTAGAAAAGGCTTGGTTAAACCGGCATTAGACCAGCCCGTTCCCGTAAAGCGAAAGCGTGGATAAGAGCTTGAACCTGAGTTAATGCCGCGTGCATTTGAAGGGCGTAAGTCGGTCAGAACGCCCAGTTTACCTGGTTGAGGTGTGAACCCCATAAAGGCATTGATGGCTGCTTTTTGAGCACTGTTGATTAAGCCACTGCCATTGGCTATGTTGCTTGCAATGTCAGCAATTTCAGTGCCGCCACCTGCGCCCGCAAAGTCCATTACCGCAAGTACTTTTAAATTATTATTACTGATCCCCCAGCTGCCAAGTCTTTTTAAGGCATGCCTTGCCACCAAGTCACCGGTTGAATGCGTCACTAAAAGAATCGGCTTACCTCTGAAGTTACTGTTATTTGACAGGGCTTTAAGTTGATTTTTGACATCTGTCGCAATACCACCGGTAATGCGCTCTTTGCTATCCCACCAGATTTTTGCATCGGCTTTCGCTTGCCATGGGCCATTCCAATACACATTGTTTGCCCGGTGCTTCATATAATTTTCATAAGAACCATACTGATTCGCTTTCTGGGAACGGTTCGAGTCATTCAGGTCTTCAGCTTGGAAACCATGAACCAATACAACTTTCATTCCATCAAGTGCGGCATGAGAACTCATTGCTGCTACAGACAGAACGACTCCGGCCAGGGTGGTGGTTAGTCTTTTTAACATTGGGACTTACTCCTATCTTTTATTATTTTATGCCTTAGTGGCTGTACGTTTGCTTCCTGCCTTACTGCTCCGGTATCTTCACACCTCAAGTAAACATATCAAGCTCATGTTTGACTCAAAATGCGATGAATAGGGGGAATCGATAAGCCATCGATTTATTTTATGTTGTTATTATTGTCGAGCACTCAAACCTTGGATAAGGCGTTGGCGTTCCTCGGCAAGTGGGTCTAGATAAGGTTTATCTTCATAACTAGAAAATGCATAACTATCAACCAGATAATCATTGTCGTTAACTTTACCAGCAACATCTCTTGGAATAATATCGTCGGACCAGCGCTCTATTCTGATATTGTCTAAATAGTAGGGGCCTTCATCGTCGCCTTTTTTTAGGGCTTGGATGTGTGCCTTAAGCTTCAACGTTTCCATTCCTTCGGAAAGATTGCCCTCGGTTTCAAGGTGTACTAATGGTGACTGTGTTTTGCTGCTGTAGAGAATAGCAGCGACATAGTAGTAGCCAGCCAGTTCAACATTAAGATTTAGAGGGATGACAAGATTCTCTGCCACAGGCTCACTAAAACCTAGAGACTCCAAAGACGCTGTCTGGTCATTTATTTTAAAAGGCGCACTTATAAACAGAGTACGGCCATTCACATCAATGTAAGCGCCTACATTCATTTCTATCGGCCAACTACCGGCTGAATAGGACTGGGTATCGAAGGTGATGATGGTGCTATTATCCTGATATTCTTGTTTTGTTGATTCAGCTAATACATCACCTTCAATGCTCATTAAGGTCGCTCGGGTTGATATAGAGGCTTGTTCCGGTACTTGGCTGATAGTCACTTTGGCAACGATAGGGTCACCGTAGAAGTAATTATTTTGATTTAGCTCGATGCTGACTTGAATGGGTGTTTCCAAACCATCAAACGGGAAAGGTAGTGATGACTGAGGCAAGCTAGTGTTCATGAAGGCACTAATATGTTCTTTATTTGAAATGGGCTGTGAAGTGGGTGGATATTGACTGATCTCAGTGTAGTGCAATAAGGCATCCTCGACGTGTGCTGTTAGCTCTTCTGAGTGTTCAAGGTTATTTGGAATACTATCTGACGGGAGGTCTTTTGGTTCTAAGCTTGATGCCGATTGTGCTTGATCATGCGTGCCTTCACCTGAATGAATGTTGGGCATGTTTTCTACATGAGTCGATTGATTCCAATAGACACCGAACAGAATAACACCCAGCGATAATCCACCGATTAACCATGATTTTTTCATAAAAATGCTCTTTTTATTTTTGTTTTAAATGTTGTTTAGAACTTTTTTTTAGAATTATGTCGGATCTATTTTTATAGAAATCGTTTTTATATTTGTTGAGTTATTTGTACTTACTGCTCTATATAGTAAACGGTATATAGTAAACGGTGAATTAGTAAGCAGTGAGTGCATAATAAATGGCGATAAGGTGGCAGGGCGAGGCAAGGAAGGAAAAAACAGGTCAAATCAGGTCAAAATTGGCTTTATTTGTCTGGGTTTGATAATGCCGTCACACTTCTAAGCTTTGGCTTGCTTTGGTCTAATTTAGAAGGTGCTGGTTATTGGTTATTGTTCAGGTTTGACGCATTCATCGCGCTCTGGTGAGCTTTGGCAGCGAATTTTCCATAAAAGTGATAAAGCCCTGCTGTCGAATTTTTTATTTACTTTCAAAGTTAAGCGAATGTTTTTATAAAACTCTTCGAGTTCATCTTTTGTTTCTTGAGAGGTTTCTATCCAATACTTTTTGGGGATAGAGGCTTCAGCATTGTCGATTAAATGTATGGCGGTTGCTAATTTATTGTATAGATAACGTCTCATCTGAACACCAAATGTGTCCGAAAACTCAGACTTTCGCGAAATAGCCTGAATCATGCCGTAAAAAAGTCGAATATCTAAAATACCGCCTTTATCACCGAGGCCTTTGTTTAACTCAAATGTCTCATAAGCTAGTGCGGGCATAAATGTAATATCAATATGGCCTTCATTGAAATGACTTGCGAATTCAGACAGTGAGGTTTGGAAAGGCGTTGCCCCAGCTAGTTCGGCAAACATTTGCGTTTGTATGTCGCCATTGAGTATACCTATTTTTTTTCCTCGGAATTTATCGATACTGTCAATTGATTTGTCGTTGACGTAAGCATACATAGAACCGACAGGCAGAGACGCGACCACTTCATAATTTCCATCAGACATTAGATCTGTTGCTTTGGGTGAGGTGATTGTTGCGAGGGTTTTCTTGAGTTTATCCTCAGATGTTATGCCTCCGATGGCATCTAACGTGCCGGCAAATTGCACAAAGTCGCGGGATAAAATGGCGGTCACGATGCCAATGTCGCACTCACCCTTACTAAGATCTTTCGCGACTTGATTCTCATCTTCATAAGGAATGAACTCCAAGTCTAAACCCCAGGGTATGGCAATTGCTTCAAGATCCGTAAAAAATGCCATAACAGGGCCTTGCCTGCCGACAGGATCCCACGTGCAGACTTTACGTTTGTCGAGTACTTCAGCCAAGCTAGGCTGGCTAACAAAAACGAAAAGAAATAGCGTTCTTAAAAAAAACATAATCATAATTAATTTGTCTCGATCCTTGAAGGTGCGCGCCATATTATCTAATACCCTAGAGCAAAATCCTAGTATCATGCGGCTTTGCCTGTATAATTGAGACATATACCCGTTTTGCTGAAAACTAAGTCACATCTATAATGAAAAATACTTAACAATTCAGCATCGACGGTTTACTGTACGCAATTACGAGTCAGGGCAGAAGTACCGTTAATAGTCTATTTTCTAATTATAAAAACTGCGCTACTTGAATCTCATTTTATTTAGCCGAGTGTACAAGGAATGTCTTTCTTAAAAAAAGTTCCATCAATAACTCTGTCTTTTGCCTGCCCAAGAGACATTCCTCGCTTGATATCTCAGGTATTTTCTAAACAGATACCTTCTAATCAGATAACTTACTCCTTATTGTTTATTATGATCTGTCTGGTTTTAACGACTTCAGCCAAAGCGGAAGAGCCACCTGAGCTGGATTTTATTGGTGGTTATCACGAAGACGGCGAATATCGTTGTTTTAGTGAGCCATGCTTCACTATTCATAAAGGAACAGATGCGGCGGTATCACGTATACGCCCCTTTTCACCAAGAGACTGGCAAGCAAAACGGGGTGAGTGCCAAAAAACCTATACTCAAGTCTTGGCTGACGCAAGTTTAACCGAGATCAAATATGCCAAGCATGAAGGTTGCGCTTTTGTAGTCTCGGGTAGTTGGCAAGATGCCTATACTGGAAAACCAATCGAAGATATTCGAGTCATCGCTTTGGATCATCGAATCAGCCCTTATGAAGCACATTATTGGGGGGCGGCATACTGGTCTTCTTCTCAGCGCTTTGCTTTGTTGAATGACCCGATAAATTTAGTCCCCGTATCCATAGAACAGATAAAACTACGCAAAGGTAAGTCACCAACAGATTGGATGCCAGACAGGAAAGCGTATTGGTGTGACTATGTCGTGCATCGAGAAATAGTGATTAGAAAATACCAGCTACGCCCACCCAAAGAACTGCGTGATTTCGATCAGGAAATCAAAAAACTGTACTGCAAATACTAGTCTGAATACCCATAATGCAGGTCATCAATCGCATTCAAATATGGTTAGTTGAGCCTTTTTCGATCCTATCCTTGAGTTTAGGTTTCATTTTGTGATGATTGTTTAAAACACTAGCTTCCTGAGTGTTTGTATGAAATGAGAGAAGACAATTCGCTTCCATTAACAGAGCTGTAAAATAAGATCTATGCTTAGCGAAAATAAAACAAGAATGACACGATTTATGAGAACAAAACTGATAGGTATTTTTCTGCTTGGCTTCTGTATTGTTTCACCGCATGTCTATAGCTTAGAAAATGTTCGTGTGCAATTGAAATGGCAGCACCAGTTTCAGTTTGCAGGCTATTACATGGCTAAGGAGTTAGGGGTTTACGAAGCGGTGGGCCTGAATGTCACTTTCGAAGAGGCGTTACCAGGTACCAATGTGCTTGAAGAGGTCTTAAGTGGGCGTGCAGACTTTGGTGTAGGTACTTCAGATTTGATCCTTAAAAGATCACAAGGTGTTCCGGTTGTTGTTTTAGGGGTTATCTTTCAGCATTCGCCTCAGGCGATGGTTGTTGACAATGAAACGAAAGACTTCAAGTTTAAAGACTTAATTGATAAACCACTCATGATAGAAAATGGCGCAGCAGATTTATGGGCGATGTTCCAGTCTCAAGGTATAGCGCGTCATGAAATTCAGCCACTAGAACACAGTTTCAATATAGAGTCTCTGTTATCAAAAGACGTTACGGGTATGTCTGTTTACATTACCGATGAGCTATATCGGCTTGAGCAAGCGAATTTTAATTATCAACTGTTTAAACCCATCGATTATGGTATCGATTTTTATGGTGATAATTTTTTTACATCAGAAAAATTATTAAAGAAAAAACCTGATTTGGCCGATGCGTTTATTAAAGCAACAAAAACAGGCTGGGCGATTGCTTATAAAGACCCCGAGCATGCCATCGAGCTTATTAAACTTCGTTATAATTCAAAACGAAGCGTCGATGAATTACGCTTTGAAGCGGAGCAAATGATCAAGCTAAACCAGCCGAATTTGCTTGAACCGGGGTATATGAATAAAGCGCGTTGGCAACATATTTATGATACTTACTCTAGTTTAGGCTTAGTTTCATCTATGCCGGATTTAAATGATTTTCTATACCAAAGAAAAGAAACCGACTGGGCTAAAATTTACAGGTATGGCTTACTGATCGCGGCTGTTTCATGTGTGCTCGCGGCTATTTTAGCCTATGTATTTCTACTGAATATTCGCCTTAGAAAAGAAATGAAGCGTAGAGAAAAAGTTGAAGAAGATTTGACTCGTTCTCGTGATGCGCTTAAAAAATCGAACGATGATCAGACAGCCTTGATCAATATGTTTTCACATGAATATCGAACGCCGCTATCGGTGATTAAAAATACCACTGCCATGTTAGAACAAAAGGTTACCCCGGTATTACCCGATACTCAGCCACGCTTTGATATTCTCTGGCGCGCCGCCAGCCGACTTGTCGAACTCGTGGATAATAGCTTATCGCCTGATCGAATAGTTGATTTTACCCAATCAGATAAGACCAAAGGGCCATGTGATATTTTAACGGTCCTTAAAGAAACCATTCAGTCATTAGATGTGCTGAGTAAGGCCAACATCATTTTTCATACAAGCGAAACGTCTAAAGTCTATATTGCCTTGGCGGATTCTGAACTCAGAAAATGTTTGGATAATATTATTTCAAATGCGCTTAAGTATTCAGGTGGACAAGACGTAGAGGTATTCTTTCAAAAGGATGCTGATTTTGCATGTATCGATGTTGTTGATAAAGGTATTGGCATACCAGAGCACGAGGTAAATGAGGTGTTCTTAAAATATCATCGTGCGTCTAATGCCGACGTTTCTTCAGGCGCCGGTTTAGGTTTGTTTATCGTTAAAAGTATACTGGAAAGTATTGGCGGTAATATTGTTATTGATAGCACAGTAGGCAAAGGTACGACAGTGTCGTTATTTTTGCCTCTGATAGACAAATAACTATTGAATAGTTTTATATACCTTAAATTTTATGGCTTGCATTTTAAGTAGATTCCTATGGAAAAAACCCGCGTAATTATAGTAGAGGATGATAAAGACCACAGTTTTCTTGTCAGAGAGGCCTTGGAGCAAGAAAACTTTGAGACTTACGAAGTGGCAAGTTCAGTCGAGTTTTTTCAAAGTTTATTGAATAGTAGTTTTGATATTTTGATTCTGGATATAGGCCTGCCTGATTTTTCTGGTTTTTCCATTTTAGACTACCTGCAAAAAAATAAGCTACATAACAATATGGGTATTGTTGTTTTGACGGCATATGGTTCAAGCGAAGATCGAATTCGAGGTTATGAATTAGGCGCAGACATATACATGCTTAAGCCTGTTGATGTTAAAGAGTTGTGTTTTGCCGTTATTAATCTAGCTAATCGATTAACTGCCTACGAGCCTTCAGGTAAAGAAATAAAAAGCTGGTCTCTGGATAAAATAAATTGGCTTTTATCATCACCTGATGGATCATCTTGTAAGCTTAGCGCTAAAGAAGTGGAATTGTTAACTCAGCTATCGCTTGCAAAGGGTGAGGTGGTTAATAAATATACCTTAGGGAGCGCTCTAGGCTATTTAGATAATGAACATGGCAAGCGCGCACTTGAATCCGCGGTGTTAAGGCTTAGAAGAAAGCTGGCTCAAACCGGTTGTTCAAATGTACCCATCAAAACAGTTCACGGAGTGGGTTATACGTTTTCTTCTGCTCTAAATATCATTTAGTTAATCCGTTTTCCTTTCAGTTTTGATCACTCTCTTTCTATTGCATTCCAAACAAGTAGAAATGATTCGTTTTTAAGTGGCTTCTTTTTGTAACACACTGTCAGCTTTTGCAGCACGATGTCAGATTTTGTAACTCAATGTTGCTCTCTGTAAGTTATCAGTAATGTTTTTCACATTAAACTGAATTTCACATCTGCTTCGTAGGTATTGGTAGGTTTTGGTTTCCATCCGTCGTTTTATGTATAAATAACTCAGTGTCGTGTTTTCACTTTGTGGTCTATTGTTCTGTGTCAGATTAACTATTTTTTAATTTTTTTGAGGTATATGCCTCATTTTAGCCTAGTAGAACACTTACGGGTGGATGAAAAAATAGAACTAACTCGCTGAATTTATTAAAAATTTTATTTATCGATGATGTTTCATTGTCCAGCATCATCGCATTAGATTTATTACCGCTGGATTTAAGGAATATCAAGAATGCAGTATCGACTAGAAAAAAATGGTGGAAAGGAGAAGTGTGTGTCAGTTTTTAAGCTCAGCCGTATTCAATGGTTATTGATGTTGTCTGTTTTGTTGTGTTCATTTTCGGTGAGCGCATCGCATTTCAGAGGGGGTGGTATCAGCTGGCAATCTGCCGAATTAGACGGTGACGGCCTTAAAAATGATGTTTTGATTACCGTCAAAACTGCATGGCGACTAAATGGCGACAGTATACCTTCAATTAGCATTACTCCCGCACTGACTATTACCACAGTTAGTAATTCCGATGTAAACATAGGAACGGATTATACCCTAAGAACAGATGTTTTTAGTGTTAAAAATCTAGACCCTAATGTTACTTACTCGGCGTATTACGGTAGTTGTTGTCGAATCAGTGGTTTAGAAAATAACTCTAGTGGAAACTTCAAAATACAAACTAATATTTTTATGGCCAATGGAAACTTAGCGCCAAAAATTGATTTACCGATTATCTACGAAGTTCCTAAACTGCAATCTGATGGTGTAACAACGTTAACCAGTTTTTCGTTCGATGTGGGGGCGACCGATGCCAATGCTGATAAACTTCGTTTTCGTGTAGCAAATAGTGACGAATTAGGGGGGGGGCGTAAATCCAGCAGGCTTTGCCATTAACTCGAATACCGGCACAGTCACTTGGACCAATTCCGGTAATTTAACTACAGGAATGTATAGCGCCGGCATTGTGGCAGAAGATATTGATTCTAATGGCAATGCATTATCTAAAAGCCATTTCGATTTCATTCTTGAATTGAAGAATGAAGCAAGTGTTGCCTTTACCCCTGATGCGAATATTCCTGAGAGCAGAAATGTTATTGTCGAAAAAGGAGATACTTTCGGATTTGAGATTACGGGTACTGCTATTAGTACTGCCAGTTTAGGTGATCTTCAAGGCGCACTCACCGAGCCAGTGAATGATAATTTTGTTTTTGCTCCAGGTAATAGCGGAGATGCTGTTGATCTGGATCCAGGTACTTACCCTATTACCTTTGAAATTAGTGATAACACTGGCACAGCTACCAAAAGCTATTTGATTTTAAACTTCATTGTACCTGACCCTAAAGCACCAAGCATTGCCAATGTAGAAGGTGATTTAACAGGCTATTCTTCAACGTTTTCACAGAAAGTTGATAAAGATGTCGATGCCGTTGTCGCTGATTTGGATAGTGCCGGTAACGCTGTCAACCATTTGAATAATGGTTTTATTCGATTCAATGTCACGTTTGCAGATGGTCAATATGAAACGCTCGATATTCAATCTGATGGAACGGGGTCTGGTCAAATAAGCCGCACGGGTTATGAGGTTTTTTATGAAGGCGTCAAAATTGGTGATATTGATGCATTTGAAGATGGCATAGGCCAAGCGCTTAGAGTTGATTTTGGTACAGTATCAATTGCAGCCGTTCAGGCGTTAGTGCGTAACTTAACTTATACCGATACCTTTGTATTACGTTCAAATGGCCAGAGAAATTTATCATTATTTATTGAGGACGAAGACGGCCTTAATCGTAATTATTCTCTTTATATCGATGTACAAGATCACCCTGATAAACCGACCAGTGGTAGTCCGGTTGTTGTTAATAATAAGTTGTCTTTATCTAATGCAGATACAGTGAGCATATCCACCGATAATATCTCTTTTGTGGATGCAGATAATGTTGCCGCCGATCTGACGATTAGTGCTACGAATGTCACGAATGGGCAATTCGAATATATTGCTAGCGCAGGCAGTGCGATTACAGGCTTTAGCCAAGCTGATGTGGATAACGGTTTGGTGCAATTTGTGCACGATGGTTCAAATAATGTCCCTACCTATAGTTTAACGGTAAGTGATGGTACGAATAGTTTTGGCCCAGATGCGGCGGCGATTAATTTTTCGAGTGGTTCAACTGATAATGTCAGTGTGTTTGAAAATCGAATTGGTGTGGCAACTGTCACGGCAGAGAATGTTGTGGGAACACCTGGTTATGCCATTACGGGCGGTGCTGATAGTGCCTCTTTTGATATTAATGCCGCGTCAGGCTCACTTTCATTTCAATCTGTACCAGACTTTGAAACAGATGCCTCATCCTATGTGGTTGAAGTCACTGTAAGCGGTTCAACATCTGGCACCGATGTGCGTACGGTCAATGTCACCCTTAAGGATGTGAATGAAGCCCCATTGATTAGTGGCACAAACCCATCAAATAAATTGGATCCTCGTAATCCTGATAATTATAGTTTTACGCCTACTTCAAGTGACCCTGAATCTGGTACTTTAAACTTCAGTATTACAAATAAGCCTTCATGGGCAAGTTTTAACGCATCAACAGGTGAGTTATCTGGAACACCCATAACTAGCGATGCTGGCTCATATAGCGATATTCAAATTACAGTTAGTGATGGCATAAACAGCGCGACGCTTTCCCCATTTTTCATTAATGTATTAGATGCAAATGGAAAGTATGTACTAGACGTTTGTTACACTGATGACTTTTTAGCGATAGGTACGGGGTCATTAGATGGAAGTTGGACCACATTAGCTAGCACAGGTTATACACCACAACCGGTTACTTCTAACGGAGAAGCCAGATTAAGGTTGACTGATGCAGCGGGTAATCGTGTGGGTGGTGTCAGTAAAGACTTTCCAATCCCTTCTTTAGGTGTGTCTCAGTTTGAATTTAAGGCCGCAGCATATGGTGGAAGTGGAGCAGATGGTATTGCTGTTGTACTCTCTGATTGGGATGTAACGCCAGTATTAGGGGCGCCAGGAGGTGCATTAGGCTATGGCGCTGGTGGTACAAATGGTTTTGCTGGTGGTTGGCTTGGTATAGGTATTGATGAATTTGGTAACTTCTCTAACGTCAATGGCAATCCAGCGACACCGAACTCGGTTGCGATTAGAGGTTCTGGTTCAGGTACAACAGGCTATAAATTTTTAAGCGGCACAGCGGGTTTATCTCCGCAAATAAATAACAACCTTGCCGGTCACCAATACAGAGTAACGATCGATTCTAGTGATGGTGTAAGTGCTTATGTCACTGTTGAACGTGATACAGGCGCTGGTTATGTC
>TARA_R110002074_G_scaffold36012_4_pt1 | contig 44602 bp, 55 predicted proteins | sample TARA_R110002074 | Tara Oceans TARA_R110002074 (sample SAMEA4397215) | marine metagenome | biome: Polar Biome; feature: [MIX] marine epipelagic wind mixed layer (ENVO:01000061); material: water (ENVO:00002006), including particulate matter (ENVO:01000060) such as... | depth 10-100 m | reverse complement strand
GATCAGCATCCTTAGCATCATCATCATAGATATATGTATAATCTGTTTTATCTGTGTTAAGTCCTCGTACATTTACTGACGTGGTAACATTGTTATCATCTTCATTGATGTTTGCATCCATCTCCTTGCTAGCAGCAGTGTATTTCTTTTTTTTATTCTTCTTTTCTTCTTGTGGATCGTTCTTGCCACCAATACGGAATCTCTTCTTCATAGATTAGATACTTATTTATTTGACGACCTACCTGCGGCGGCTTTTGCAGCCATCCCTGCTTTGCCATATTTTTTTACACCAATTGAATATGCTATAGCGTCAGCGGATTCTTTACTCTTGCCAGACTCTTGAATAGAAGAACTTAATTTATTGAAGGCTCCACCAGTCTTGTAACTTTTAATACGTCCCTGTGGGAGTTTCTGTGCATCTACACCTCTAACCTTTAGTTTTTCTTTGACAGCCTTCTTAGGCATCTTAACAAGTTCGCCAGAGTCCTTATAATAAAGTTTGCCATCCTTGACCTCATACATGTCAGGATTAAAAATCTCTTCAACAGTACTTTTATCAGTATACTTACTTAAACCTAGTTTGTCGTTAAGCGCTCGTCTAAATTTCTTTGGCTCACCCATTGTTAGCGACCTAACTTAGATAATACTGCATTGGCATGCTTCTCAATCTGTGCCTCTGTAGCGCCGTCCTTACGCATCTGCTCAACCTCGCGGTCTACTTGTTTTTTGAGTTTTACATATGCTCTCTCACCTGCCGCTTCTCTTCTTTCTTCCTCTGTAGGATACTTATATCCCGGAGGTTTTGATGGTCCAACTAATGCTTTAGCCTTGGGTTTTTCTTGCGGTGGGTTCTGCCCACCTACTCTGTATTTCTTCATTGTCTTGTTATTTCAAAAATAATATCATCAGACCTGTTACTCATTTTACTAAAGTCAAAGGTACAAAATTCCACTGCAAGTTCTGGATCTATAGCGTTGCGCAGTGACTCTATATGTCTAATGTCCTGTACATCCTCAATAATCATCTTGCCACCTGGCTTGACCTTACATAGATAGTTCTCTACACAATAAACCTGAGAGGCTAAACTATGGGGGCCATCATCTATAATGTAATCATATGTATCATCTTCAAAGGAATCAACAGTGCTACGTACATACCCATCTAGGATATATAGTTTTGCACGAGGGTACGCTGTATCTCCAGCCATCTCATGAAAGTTTGTAATGGTTTCTTCCCATATGTCCACACCTTCTACAATAGCATTGGTAAACCACTTATGCCACAACATAATGCTACCGCCAGACATCACACCCAACTCCAATATATTACTTACTCCCTCACGGTCTGTGAATTCTTTGCTGTAATAGTTTTGGATATATGAATGGTAACTTCCCTTGTCGGTCAAATAATCTCCACGAGGATCCGGATGGATCAACTCTGCTCTGTATATCTTCTCTAACTCTGATTTTGCCATACACAAATATAGTATCTTTGTCTTCTATGGAATTACGTGTAATAAGAATGTACAGTCAAGACGATTTTACTATCGGGGCATTGTATTTAGAGAATGAGAACGGCAGAGAGTTTCTCTGTTTTACCCTTGAAGACGAACACCGTGATGAGAAGGTAAAAGGGGAGACCAGAATACCTAAGGGTAAATATCAAATCACACTTAGAACAGTGGGAGGGTTTGATAAAAGATACGAGGGTAAGTTTCCTAAAATGCATAAAGGGATGTTATGGGTTAGAGATGTGCCAGGATTTGAATACATACTAATACACATTGGGAACACTGAAGAGAATACAGCAGGCTGTTTACTTGTTGGAGATTCCGCAGACATGAAGGGGATGATAGGAAGAAGTACAAACGCATACAAGAACATATACCCACGGATATCCAATGAGTTACTTAAGGATAATGAGGTGTGGATCACTTACGAGGACTTTGCTTGATTGAGTGTTTTATACTATTGACTTTGTCCTTTTTTTCCTGTAACTTTGACCTGAGCAGGAAGAAGGTACTTATGAGCATTAACATTTGATTCTTTAGCATCGCGACAAGAAGAATCACAAGTGGTTATCGAAACACTTGATTCAACTAAACTTACTTCCCTCAATCGACAGCCTCCGTATCAGGGCACCCCTTTTGTAAAAAATTTCACAAACGAGTATTCTATTTACAGAGGTAATAGTTACCCATCGTTACGCGATAGGTAGCGTATTCACAGCGTCTTTTAGCGCATGCATTTTGGTTGACAAAGCATTCTGTTGACGCGCCTTTTCTAGTGCGTTACATCCAAGAAAATCATTGAGTAATATTCAGGACGGGGATTATGTATATATGTACACGCCCGCACAAGGAAACCGAAACGGATCTCCAGACCCCAGGGGGGTCTTAACGCGCGCTAATTCTTCCAGAATTCTGGGGTTTTACGTCGTCGTCACGGGCTCTCCCTTCGGGAGGGTCTTGGTCGGCGGTACCCCACAGCCAAACCAGTTCAGCATCCCCCTTGAAAAGGGGGTGGGAACAATCACCCCCCGAAACCTAGGCACATCATACGGGCTATGTGTTAACCCTTGGTAAGGGTGGCGCATACAGGCAGGCCGTAGTTATTATCGTGCACCCGTTGCTACGTAGTAGCCAATTCTATTTTTGAGGCCAATGATGGAAGCCTTGCACGTACTTCGTGCGCATAATGCACGCTCTAAGTATTAACTTTTCATTAACACTTTTCTGGGAAATGTCGCCATAGATTTGCATCGAACCAAAACGAAAACGACGATGAGTCAACACAACACAACCCCCGTGAAACTGCTGAAAGCAGTGCAAAACAAGATCGATAAGGCTTTAGCCTTAATGGAAATGGCTAAGGAATACGATGTAGATGTACCTACGACGTATGATGGTAGTACCATGGCATCGTATGTCGATATCACAGATATCAAGGTGAAGGGCAAATATGTTTACATCGAAGAGGCAGAGCATGGCATCCATGCATATGGCTTTGCCAAGCGCTACAATACGAACAAGGTAGGCGATTGGGATGAAAATGGACTAGCGGATTGCAAATATGCTTTAAACCTTATATGTAAAACATATAGAAAAGCGATCAAGGCCGACTTTAAGGCACGGAATTATTACCCTACTAATGTAACACTTTAAACTACGTTTATTATGCGAATTTATTCAAACATTGATCAAGCGAACTTCCATGCATTCTATGAGTTCTTTCAGAACCGCAAACATGCAGTTGCATTAGACCTATTCCATAGGTTTTATCGTGACTTGGACAATGTGCAGAGGTGGAGCGTTATGACGACCATCGAAGCGGAAATGTTCAAGGGTATATAAATCATTAACCATCCCCTAAAGGGGAGCAAATCAAATTCTATGAAAAGTTCAGTTAATTTTTACGATTTCAGCAATGCACTTAGTGGTCACTTCAGTTATGATGCTATGTTAGCGCTATTTGATTACTACGAGGAAATGGAGGAGGACATGGGGCAAGAGATCACCTTCGATCCCGTAGCAATACGCTGTGACTGGTCGGAGTACGTAAGCCTTAAGGCCGTGCAGGACGATTACCCAAGCATAGACATTGAGAGCGTGGAGGACATCATGGATCACGGCAACGTAGTTGTTTTGCCCAACGATAACTGGAGAGATTTCCTTAAGGAATTCCCGCAGTATTACGGCGAAGACTTTTGCAGTGCTGGTCTACTGGTCACCCAGTTCTAAGCAAGGGCATAAGGGTATAGCATGGAGCGCCGAAAGGTGAAGGATCGTTACCTTCTATACCCCCTAATTTTAAATCAGTTCTATGAAAAAAGGTGTAAAAGTAGCATGGCAGTACATGCTCAAAGGCGAACTTGTAACGGGTTCGATGCAGGTCAGCGAAGGCGCTGATGGTTTAGGTCATGTCGTGGTCAGAGATTGCGAAGGCGATCCGATCAACGGGTCTTGTGAGTATTCAGCCCTTGACGAGGGTATTCTCGGGGAGTTGTGACCGAGTTGGAAAGCCTAAAAAAGGCGCATTGCATTATGCGATCTGAGGCCATGCATAACGAGGATGAGCGGCGCTGTGCTATGGCGCTGCTTATCCAAGTGCATAGCAAGTACGGCACAACAAGCGTTGTAGCAATACGAGAGATTCTAAGGTGAGTACCCTAAAGGGTAATAAATTAATTTAACGGCTTTAACATTTCATTAACGCAATACTTGGAAATGTCGCCATTTATTTGCACCAACAAAAAGATACAAACCTATGAGAAGACAAGAAAAAATGATCGAGATACTTGAAAACAAGTACCCGAGTTTATACATCATCAAGGACGGCGAAGATATCCTCATGAGTGGTGAGGATGGGACATGTGACCGCAATGGAATTCGCTTGTTTGATTATTATGAAGGAATGCGGAATTGTTACATCTTCGGAGTTATTGAGCATTTGCACAATTGGGCAACGAGAGCGGGATGGTTCTTTGAATGGCAAGATTCGGGAACGATGATGCTCCGCCCTTACAACGAGTAAAACACCCAAGAGCGGCACGATGGGTGCATAGCAGGTTCGATTCCTGCCGTTTTTCTAAATTAATAGACTATGACTGAAGAGCAATTATGGGGAAACCTATCTTCTCATTATGAGAGATTCGAAGACTACGAGGATGAAGACTAATTTCATAAGCCTACACGAGATAGGCATGACCAAGGCAATGATTAGAAAACAGATCGACAGATTCGTTGATGAAGTCAGTGTTAATGACGAGAGGATGGAGCAGGTCATGGATGCGTTAACGCTGTTAAACCAACACGAAGACAAGTACACGGCAACGGAGGCGGAAACCCTGCTCTCATGGTACATAACGTCACACGATGAATGTGTTGATGAAAACCAAGAGGGTTTTACGGGGCTTGAAGTTTACAGAGTAAAGAAGAAGATCGAAAGATACGATAAGGCAATGGATGCTATAGAGTGCATTCGAGGCGAGTGGATGAGCGGAGTTCATGGGTATTCACTGGAGCATGATACGTATGAATCTTCAGTGCGAATTTAAACGATAATTATATGGAACCAATACAGATTTGGAATGACTTTTTTAAGTGCCATCAAGATGAAAGGGCACATAACATGTTTGGTGTACCCTATGGCAAATGCAATGAGCAGGAGCAGTTTATGGTACTGCATTCAGTAGATAACATGTATAGGAATTATATTGAAATGTACGCTTAGATATGAAAAAGAAAGAGCAGGTAAAAGTAATCATCGGACTTCAGTCTTTAGTATTGAAGCAAAGGGATGAAATGGATAAGGATAAGGAGTTGATCCAATTGCTAAGAGGCAAGATTCATAAATTGAGATGCAACATTAAGATCATGTAAGGACTATTAACAATAAAAATAAAGACTATGAATTACGATATTGTCGAAGACATTGTATTTACAATAAAAAATGTCTATAACGGAAAAATGATTTGTGAAGACCAACGTGCTGACCTTTATGTATACATAAACGGAAACGAAGAGTCAATTGAGTCAGTAGATACTGAAAGTATTTACTTTTTAAATTCAGAACACAATGTAAATCTTTGTGATGCTGACATTCAGCATTTAGTTTATTTAAATCAAGCACTATCAATCGTAAGCACAAGGGGTAATGACGACAAGTACGCCACATTCCAATTGGTCTGCTTAAACTATTAATCCATAGGGCACCGTAACAAGGCGAAAGGTTTTGGTTTGGTTTACGCTGTTGTTCCTATAGATTCACGATCTATGGTGCCCTCTAAAGAGAAAAGTTTTTTATTCGCTTTAACATTTCATTAACGCATTATCTAAAATTGTCGCCGTTTGTTTGTGGCATAAATTATCGCTCTATGAAAAATCGGATTGTTTGGAAAGAAGGTGAAAACATCTTTGTAGTACGTAAGGGGAAGACATCAAATGATAAGATATCAAATGGTAAGCCCTTGGTTCAAACGTACACATTTAGCGAAAAGCAATGGGTATTGGCGAGTACATCGAAAGGCTTTGGCATGAAGAAGTTTTTCGCATTAGATGGCAGTAACTGCTTAGATTGTCCGTACTCGGGGAACCAAGGTAAAGGCGGATGCTATACCCATAAGTTTAACCAGTACGTCGGCTTTTTGTCCATGCTCAGAAGTATAAGCATAGAAGACCTTACACCTTTGGATCGTGACAAACAACATGAGATCATAAAAATGTCATTCAATACATACGTAAGGTTTGGTACATATGGTGAACCATCGCTGTTGCCTATTTCATTGATCAACGGCATATCATATGTTGCAGATGGATGGACTGGTTATACTCACCAATGGGAGAAAAAATGGGCTAATGAATATAACAAATGGTTTATGGCATCTACTCATGATGCGAAGGAACAACGCAAAGCCCGTACGATTGGCTTTAGAAGTTTTATTGCTACAACAATAGGAACGGAGAAGGCCGTAAGTTGCCCTGCATCTAAAGAGATGGACTACAAAAGTAACTGCGCCAAATGTGGGCTATGTAGTGGCATGTTAGGCAAGGGAACGAAGGACATTAAGATTCTAGAACACTAAACAATAAATACTATGAACAAAGAAAAAAACTTGATCGTTGCCTATTTCGAAACGAATGGGAGCGCTGAATGTGCGGGAAGTTATCAAAGCGAGGAGGCCTACATGAAAGACCTACCAAGATTAAAGAGGATCGCAAAGGAACATGGTTTTACTAAAATAACGGAGAGATATATATGAAAGACAATAAATTAATTGCAGAGTTCATGGGCATGACAGCAAATAGCGATGCGGGAATACTAAACTATGGCTTTAACAATAGTTGGTACGAGGAGCACGAATTGTCCTATGACATATCATGGGATTGGCTTATGCCAGTAGTGGACATGTGCTACAATACCAATGCAGTTACTTGTGGTGAATGCGGGAAGTACGGACTTGTCGACGAAAGAGAAGATGAGATTGAATGTAGCGTCTGTGGTTTTGCATCTGAACATGCTGACTTTCCCGATGTATACATAGGATCAAGTGATCCGCAATCTGTAGGCGATATAACCCATGCACTTTTGGATTGCGACATGGACAGCACATACAGAGAAGTAGTTGAATTTATTAAAAAAATTAAGTGATGGATATTAGAGATGTTAAAGACTTGGTCTTAGACCTTGGATGGGATTACGACAGAATGAGCCAAAGTGGTAAGTCTATTTATGACCGACTATGTAGAACGTTAGATATAGGAGATGGGTACGATGAATAGGTATACTATAGAATTTGAGACATCATTGGATGCACATGAATTTCATGTAGCACTACAAGATAGTTTACACCATCTCGAGGGATTGAAATGGATCGCCCCGAAAGCCGAGGTATTAACTGACAAACATGCATTTTCAGAATTTGCACAGACAGTAAATACCAACCTTAAAAACATAATCAAGTAATATATTAATTTAAAATGGATGACATTATGATGGACGAATTTGTTACCTTTTGCAAGGAGAGTTGTGAACAACACCCACATCTTAGCGAAACGATCATGGACTATTTCGATTTAGCCATGGATGAGATGGAGCAAGGAGGATCTCAACAACACGAGATCGATCTTGCCGTTAATGATATACAAAGTATATGTGGATTATGAACGAGCAATTAAGATTGATTAAAGAGATCACCTACAACGTACAGAATGCTTTAGATACTGCGGAATTGTTACACCATAGTTTTGAGGTACACAAACTACGTATTGCTATAGAGAAGTTAGCGCTGTTAGAAGTAGATGTGAAGACTAATGTAACTATTGTTGAATTATGCATGAGGGATTTATCCTATGCAGGAATTGAAAGGTAATAACTATGATTAATAAAGACTTTGAACCCAAACGTAAACCTTCTATGCTTGTGGAGGCTGTAGCGTGGTTCTTTTTATATGCACCGATATTCACTTTCTTCTATTGCATTGTGCAGGGGATTAAACACTTGACTGGATCATGATACGTAAATACAGACACATAAGGAATACACAGAGGTTTATAGATATGTTGTTTATAGATCAGATCAATCTCACTATAGTTGCCAGTCGATTCGGATGGTCAGATGAGATACAGAATGAACTAACTAATTCAGCGCTGTTGATCCGTAAGTATCAGAGAAGACTGAGATTAATACGTATGTAGATGGGAGAGTTTCAGTTATACAAGAACGTGGAGGGTAAGAAGTATCCGCAGGAAGACTTAAATATTGAGCGCCATTGGCAATACATGGTGGCTTATGCGCTTCGTAAATACCAAAGCCCTAAAGAGGCATCAAAGTATCTAGGTATTACAGCGAGGACTGTGTTCAGACTTATCAAGAGATACGATATTGATTGGAAAACACCAGACCTACAAGAACTTCCAGAGATAGAAATTTATGAGCAATAAAAAACATATGAAAACTAATTATTTTTACGAGGTGCCGTGTACATATATGTATGAGGTGGAGGCAAACTCAGAAGAGGAGGCAAGGAAACTGTTGATAATAGATGGAGGTACCAAGATAAAGGGTGTTGCATCTATATTTCAAGACGCATATCTAAATGCCAAGTTTATTGGGCAGGAAGAGATCGCTATAGTTTACCCATTTGAAAGAGGTGATACATATTATACAATCGAACAGACTGGAGCAGGGCATGAGGCTTGTGAATCTGTATGGGATGACGTAAGCGAGTCTCTGTACGACATGGATCAAGAGGCAGTGTACTTCAAGAGTAAGGGAAATGCTTGGAAAGGTGTAAGACTTATAAATTTAATCGAGAAGTTCGACAAGTATTATGATAGATCAGAGGATTTCATTGCTTATGAAAGAGGTAGACAGCAACATAACGCTATTAGACTTCTTGCTGATGAATTAAATGAAGCAGGGTCTAATATAATTAACAAATACCTTGTCTATTAACATTATATTGTTTATTATTGTATCAAACAAATTCACATATGAGTAATACATATCAGTTTAAAACAACAAACATCAAAGGGAAGCAATACGTTGAGGTAAATCAACGTGTTAAAGCATTCCGACTATTAAGTGAGTACAGCGGGTACACTCTTCGTACTGATGTAATTCAATTAGATCCCGAGTCTTGTGTAATTCAAGCAACCATACGGGATAAAAATGAAATCATTGTCGCTCAAGGCATGGCTCAAGAAGATAAGAGTTCTTCACGTATCAATCAAACCTCTTACATAGAGAATTGTGAAACATCCGCCATAGGTAGAGCGCTTGGGTTCCTAGGTATAGGTATAGAGACATCCATAGCAACGGCCGATGAAGTAGGTATGGCAATCGCTAAACAAGATACTCCAGTACCTAAGGAAAGCCTTAATGAGATATTCAAAAGTAGTGTTGAGTATATCAAGGGAGGTTCCAACAAACCACAACGTGCAGAAAGATTGTCTCAGATTAAGACAAAGTACGGGAGTACATTGACTAAGAGTCAGTTAGAGAAACTAGACAAGTTATTATGACTGATCAATGGTTTCAATCCTTAATAGATAAGACTGGAAAAAAGTATCTCTCTTACTCCTCTATTAAGTTAGCACTTCAAGACATAGCGCTGTTTGAGTTATACATGCAGGGTAAACTAAAGAAGACATCCCAAGCCTTAACATTCGGTAGCGCTTATGATTGCTTATTGTTTACACCCGAGTTGTTTGATGATCAATTCCACGTACTGGATGATAAGAAGATTATACTTGAGGTAGGCGGCAAGAATCCACGTGTAACCAAGAAGTATAAAGAATGGAGAGATGCTGAGATTGAAAGTGTAGGTAACAAAGAACTAGTTACCGAAGCAGATTACACTCAGTGTATAGACATGATCACAAGACTTGATGATAGTGGCGTACGTTCAATATACTTAGAGGGTAAATTTCAAGTAGAGTTTCTTCAAGAGATAGACTTTGATGGCATAAAGGTGCCGGTACGTGGGTTCTTAGATACTTTAGGAGATGGATTCATTTCAGATTCAAAATCATCACGAAGCATTAAGGGATTCTCAAGAGATGTGATCGCTTATGGCTACGATATTCAAGCATACATATACTCTCAAGCCTTTGGGCTTAAGGATTTTTACTGGGTAGTACAAGAAAAGTCTTACCCGTATTTGCCAGCAGTATATAAAGCATCCGAAGAAACCCTGGACTTCGGTAAAAAGAAGGTTGCTCGGGCACTCAACATAATCAAATCGCATTATGAAGAAGGCAAGACAGCCAGTCATTTTTTTATTTCAGGGGAAATTTAATCTTAATTGATATGGATCAAGAAAAGAAGGACATCTACATTGGATTTGTAGGTGACAAGAAAGAGTACGACAGCGGTGTCGTGAAGTATGACGTCTCTTTTAAAGAGGCTCAACTAGAAGAGTTGAAGAAGTATGTTACCCAATCGGGTAATGTAAACATGGACTTTGTTATTAAGTCGGATGGCAATGCATTCTTATCGACGTTCAACCCAAGAGCGCCGAAGAATCAGATGTATGCTAAGAACGAGCAGAACACAACAGTTGCGGCAGCAGATGCGGCCAAGGCAGGTGCTGATCTACCGTTTTAATTAATTAAGAAAGTGGGGTGTCCTTTGATGGCTTTGAGCGCTGTTAATTAAAGGCGCCCCCTTTTTTAAACTAACACTATTAATATGGCAGGTAATTTCGGTGACGCAAGTCAAAGTAGTAACAGAGTCCTAGATAAAGGACCTAAGAGATATACTATTACTTTTAATAAGAGAAAAAAAAGATGGCAATTAAAAAAGAGAAACTCAATAGTGTTCAGCGCTACGGAGAAAAAGGACGTGGATTTTTGGTACAAGGAAGTGATCAGCAAGAATTGTCTAATATTTTAAACGACACAAAATACTTTGTTGAAATAGGTAGTTGTGACTTTGATACTTTAAACGATCAACTGGCTACGAAAGGATGGAGCGGAGTTGTTGTTGAACCAATCAAAAAGTACTTAGACAATCTAACGAAGAGACCTAATGTGACGTACATAAATTGCGCTGTTGACATCAAGAGAGGTCAGCGTAGCATGGATGTATTCAAAGATGAGTACGTAAACAAAGACAAGGACTTTGCAGGGATGACTTCTTTTAGTGAGAGAACACTTCCAGTGAATGTCAATAAGGTAGTCAAGCAGATGATACCTACCATTACATATAACGATGTCCTATCCATGAGTAAGGTACCATGTATAGATTATCTGAAAATTGATACAGAAGGTAACGATTTAGTTATACTTAAGACCATTGACTTTAACACACCACAGCGCCCTCGTTTTATTAAGACTGAGCATAAGTACTGTGACAGTATAGCGATGCGTGAGTTACTGGAAAGCAACGGATACCTTGTTTACTCAGAGAGCAGTGACATGTACGCAATAGATAGATTGTGATGAGTCAGATGAAACAATTCCTACGCATTGCAAACGCAAGATTAAAAAAGATATACAAGAACAAAGAACAGAGAAGAGCATGGGCTTCTAAGATGTATGTTCGATGGCTTGACAAAAAGAAGTAGTTAATAAAAGACAAGAGGAATCTTTACTAATTTTAAATTAATAATGGGTTTTAGATTTATGCACAGCGACATGCTATCCCGGGATAGGTGATCGTTACCCGTTCCTTTTGTTAATTAGGAATGCACGGGAAGAAGCAGGATATATAAACTAAAATTATATAATGCTTATGGTTAAGTGCTCCGGACTTCTCCCGTGCTTCTCTAGATATATAAGCGAGGTGGTTGTACTAATATTATTAGTCTTTACTTGGGTAAGTATCCACCTTGCTTTTAACCTTTAACACCAAAGAGAGATGATAGCAATCGTAATTATATTAATCATGGCGGTGACTCTTATAAGAAGAGAGTACTTAATGATCAGAGATATAAAAAGAAAAACAAATCGTTACAAAAAGAATTAAGCCATATGAAAAAATGTAAGTCCGTTAGCAGAAGTGGGATGTGTAAAGAAGTGCAGGTTTATGTGGACCGCAGATTAGAGTTGTTGAGTTTACTCCATGCTTCTGATGGAACAAAGAGTAAGCATGATCCAGGAGATAAACTTTCATCACTAGTAGGGGAATTACTAAAAGAGATAGAAAAAGTTGCTCCAAATTATTACAAGCAAATAAAGATAGACTGAAATGAAAAGAGCAATAGATTACTATACAGTATTAAGGGCTGAGAATGAAAACATAATTAATATTGCGTTAAAAGTGTTTTGTGATTTAAATAATATTCATGACCCATCTGTATTAAAAGAGAAGAGTAGACAAAGACTACACGTAGATACAAGAACTCTTGTGTGGTGTTTCCTAAGGGCTAACACAACAATGGGCACCATAAGTCTTGCTAGGTTATTCAATAGAGATCACACTACGTTTTTACATTCACAAAAATCACACTTAAGGAATTTAGAGATCCTTAAAGGCGATAGGTACGTGAATCCTGAATACGCTAGGAAGTGGGAAGAAGGTCTTCAAAACATAGCAACCATCGTTAAGAAGGAAGGTGTGGATGCAGGTAAATTAAGATACAAACTTGTTATCTACGCGGATTCTCCAATAAACTTCAAGAACCACATCGTAGTAAACGTATGTGATCTACAGAACTTAGTTGAGCAGGATCTACAAGATTGGCAAAACGAAATACTAGCAAGAGAATTAAAAGTTGTAATCGATAGACTGGCTGAGATATGAGTCAAGGTCAAGACATCTTCTACTATGTAGTAAATGTTATTTACCAAAGAAAGATCGGAAAAAAAATGTATCCGCTTAAAGGATACGAACTTACATGCGTTAGTAGAGCGAAGAACATGAGGGACTTAAACAAAGATAATAATACTTTGTATTTTTTGGAGAAACAGATGTCAACCAATGCTAAGAAACTTAACTTCCGTGTCTCTAAAGTTCTTTCTCAAAAGAAAATAGGGCATTCATTATTCCACAAAGAAAGTACATACACTGATGAGTTCAAATGATACGATTACAATATTCTCTTCGATCACAAATATCGATGACCCACATTATATAACCTTAGACAAAGCGTTAGATAGAATCAGAGAGGGTAAGTCAAAGCCCAAGGTGGATGAAGTTAGGGCTGGAGACAGCGCTGTTAAAAAGACTTTGCCCGTTGCTTTGTTCTCAGGGGTATTCACTGGAAGAAGAGACAATGATATCAAGGGACATAGTGGTTATATTGTATTAGACTTTGATCATATAGATGTTGAGGACTATAAGTCTTTACTGGGGACTGATGACAATATACGCGCTTGTTGGACATCACCTAGTGGGGATGGATTAAAAGCACTAGTCAAGGTATCCAATAGTGAAAGACATAGAGATCATTTCAGAGCACTTCAATCATACTTTGAACGAACGTATGGACTAGAGGTAGATCCTTCAGGTATCAACGTCTCACGTGCGTGCTTCGAGAGTTATGATCCCGACCTTATAAGTAACGATGGCTCCAAGGTCTTTGGTGCTATGCTTTCTGAGAACACTCAGCATCAAGAAGTTCTTGAAAGAAAATCTTATACTGACTACGATAAAATAGATATTGTAGCACGAATGATACGTAAGGCTCCCGACGGAGAGAAGCATACAACTCTTCTTAGAGCGGCTATCTTATGTGGTGGGTACATATCTGCCGGAAGGATGGAAGAGGACGAAGCGATGCGTGTTATGCTTCGTGAGTTACAGTTACGTGACACAGTTGATGATCTTGAACTTGCGAAGAAGACAATTATAGATGGTGTGCACCAAGGTAAGTCTATGCCTATTCGTGAAATCATTGACGATGAGAATACAATACGTAGGGAGATGCGTGTCCTTGATGGTGACATGTCCTTTATATCTTCAGATGATAGTGACTTAGACTGGATAAATAAGTTCGCTAATGGACAGATAGAGAAAGGACTAACCACTGGGTTGCCCGAGTTGGATAACTTCTATTTGTTTAAGAAAGAGTTTTGCATTATTAATGGGCATAGCAATGTGGGTAAAACTACTATGGCGCTGTATCTTATGGTGGCTGCTTCAGTAAATCATGGATGGCGTTGGATTATATACTCATCTGAGAATCGTACTGCTGCGGTGAAGATGCGATTAATGGAATTTATAGTTGATGTTCAAATAAGTGACATGCACTATGAAGAAAGAATTGCCGCGTTTAAATGGGTGAACAAACACTTTACGATCATTAGTAATAAGCAGGTATATTCTTATACTGACCTACTTGTATTTGCTGAGAAACTTATTAGACAAGAAAAATACGAGGGACTATTTATAGATCCATACAACTCCTTGAAGATGACAATGTCAAAAAACGCACAAGTATCTTCTCATGAGTATCATTACGAGGCGGCTTCAGAGATGCTAACCTTTAGTGTAAAGCACAATATGGCAGTGTGGTTAAACACTCACTCTATTACTGAGGCTCAAAGAACCAAGGGGCCTGACGGACAATCTATTGCTCCCTCTGCTGCAATGACTGAAGGCGGTGGTAAGTTTGTAAACCGTGCCGATGTTTTCTTGACATTTCACAGAAAGGTTTCTTCAGGAGACTATGATCTAAGAAGAAGAACAGAGATTCACGTACGTAAACAACGTAATCAAGAGACCGGAGGTCAGCCTACTCCATGGGACGAGCCAATTATATTGGAGATCAACAGCACAAAGACTGGATTCAGTGGGCTTGCTACTGGTAATAAATGTTTCAAAGCCGCTGCATATAATGTTGCATTATTGGATTTATAGTGTTATATTAAGGCATGAAGGATTACGAAGAAATTGTACTACAACTTCCTAAGCCACCGTCACTTAATAAATTCTATAGTGGACGCCACTTTGCTATACGTCAGAAGTATAAAAAAGAATATTGGGAGGCAATAGCAGAGGTAATGGAGGGCATGGATAAGTTTCATATAGATAAGATGGAACTACATGTACGATACAATTGCAGGTTCGATGTTGACAATGCTATATGTTGTAGCAAATTCTTAGCAGATTATCTTCGTAATCACAGTTATATTATGGACGACAGTCCTAAATTCTTTACTAAGCAATCAACTCAATATGATCCAACGGTAGAGAAAGATAAGTTTGTTGCAACAATAAAGGGCTATGGATACAAAATCACTGAGTAAAATCTACTTCCTAGCAACCAGTCGAATGCACGATGCATCTACTGAGTTGTACGAGAGTCTACATGACTCCTCAGGAAACCCACGTTCAGATGCTGAACGATTACACAATACAATTAGAAAGTATAAAAGAGATATTGATTCAGAGTTTGATATGATCCGCTCTGTGTTACTAGAGTTCTATGATGACACTGATTTATCTTGATGGATTAAACGGTATTAATTATCACAGATTAATGACTCCGTTTTTAAGACTTAAAGCAGAAGAAGGATTGGAGATTCATTTCTTTGAGGACTTTAACGAGTTGAAAGACTGGGATCTATCTAAGGTAAAAAACCTTGTAGTCTCAAGAAGGTGTAGTGTATCTAATCATAAGGAATTCAAGAAGTACTTAGTAGACAATGACATTAAGTTAATTCTAGATAATGACGACTACTGGAATCTTCCTAAACATAATCCAGCACACGATTACTACAAGAATGTAGAAGGTCCAAACATCAAGGCAACAATTGCGATTGCTGATGAGATATGGTCTCCCTCTAAATACCTTATTAAGATAATGAGGAAGATCAACAGCAAGCCTATCTATAGGCTTATCCCTAACACTATATACGAGAATGAAAAACAATGGGCGGATCCACAGAAGGATGCAAGCCCAGAGTTAAAGGTTAGATTTGGATACGTAGGTGCTAATGGTCATCAAAAAGATTTAGATCGTATGGGTATGACCTTTGAGGATCATGAGTTGTACTCTATGAATCTTATGGATTACCCAGAAAGATTAAAGGCTAAGTATAGAATGAATCCCGTAGACATTACACAGTATGCGCATCTATATAAGTACTTTGATGTATCGCTGTCTCCATTAGAGAACACTATATTCAATCGATGTAAGTCAGAATTAAAGGTCGTTGAGGCAGGGTATACGAAGACAGCGATCATCGCTAGTGCAGAGAGCCCATACAAAGAGCACATAATACATAATGAAACCGGTATACTTTGCAAGACAAGGGCAGACTGGAGAAGGGAAGTCAAAGCCATGACGTTACCTAAGGCTTGGAGACTAGCCAACAATCTGTATGAGTATGTGAAAGAGCACTACGATCTATCTACTATAAACAAAGAAAGACTAAAAGGATTGTCGTGATAAAACTGCCTATACCATCTTACCTAAAGGAATACTCCGATGACTTAACTCTGAAAAGAATTGAGGCAAATAAAATAAGATACGAGGGTACACAGAAACAGAGAACTGGGATAAAGAAATCTGTTCTACTAGGAGAGATATCCAGGGAGTATTATACAGAGTACTTAGGGATACTAGGTGAGTTGCTTGTAAGGCATTACTATGAAGTAACTCCAGAGTATTCCAGATACACAGTGTCTACGCTGTTGAAGCAAACCAAGGACGTTACAGATGATCCTGACATACACGTAATAAAAAACAAAGAGACACAAAGAGTAAGTATAAAGACTTGTGAGAATTCGTTTAAAGCAAACAAGTATGCAATGGATAAAGAGTCTTCTGATATCGTTGTGTTTATACTGTTCACTTCGCCTGAAGATTACGTGGTAGGCAATTTCAAGCCCGATGAAGTAAGGTCCTGGAAGGTAAGATACGCATACTCACCATATTACGAATCCAAACCTTAATCAAGGTATTTTGTATCTTCGCTGTTCCCTCAATTTCGAGGGCTACAAACATTTTTATATATCATTATGGAAGACTTTGAATCATTCGTATCGGAACTTGAATCCGCTGAACAACCCGTGTGTGGCATCTCTAATCAAGAGGACTGTGAAGCCTGCGGATCCTGAGTAAGGATAAGGAATCTAAAGAATGTGATGCTTACGTAAAAAGCGCACAAGAAGTAGAAGTAATAGCAGATAAAAAGCAAACTTGTATACCTTATTGTACCAATTGTCGCTGTCCTTCATAACGAGGGATGGCACAGGGACTTCTATTACCTGTATGATTGTATCTGATTCACAAGTAGCATCTATCATGATAGTGTCAAACGCTCGAACTATCTTAACTTTAAGTCTATCCTTTGTAATGGTAATGGTGTCACGCTGTTGAAGTGTTACAGTGTCACGCACTGATACCGGAGCAGTTACAATCGTATCCGTAACAACAACCGTTTTCACTTCTAGTATACTCGGATCTTTCTTTATTGCTTTTTTCAGGTGCCACTGGGCGCCGCAACTCGTCAATGATGCGCTCAGTATTAAGAGATATACGTAGTGGTGTAACTTTTTCATGCATTTTATTATCTTCTTGGAATCATTTTAACTTCTTCAGTAACCATACTGTCGTTATCTCTTATTATGAACCCACTATTTATTAGGCCTAAGATAATAATAATCCATCTCATTGCTAACGGAATTGATAATTAATACCTGCTCTCAGGTTAAAGATCTCTCTACCCCAATAGTTCATATACTCTGCTTCCGCAAACAACCCTAGTTTTTTACCAACCTTCCATCCTAAGACAACACCTCCGGTATAATCAGTCCAATGATTATTGTCTTGTACAAATTGAGAGTAACTAAATTGAGGATCACCTATGACTTGCACGTGGTAAGGAAGTACACTTCCCCAGGCATGAATCCAAAAGTTATCTTCGTAATGATAGTAATCTAAGCCTGCTATCGCTGACAAAGATGCAAGTATACCTACCTCACTTAATCTTGCAGCATTGAAATCATTGACTAAAGACCCGTAGATGTACTGTCTGAAATCTTTATCGGTATCAGCAACACGTTCTCCGTCGCTGTTCTCCCACCACCAATCTTGATTGTCAATTTCATCATCGTTATCGTAATCTATTCCGTAGTAGTTATCAATGTAACCATAGTCATGAGCGAGATCCCACCATGCTTTTTGCTCCAGATATACTGCAATTGGATTATATCCATACGCTTGATGTTGACGTCCAGCAATACCAACACTAAAATCTAATTCACCTACGTGTAGTCTTGCTCTAGACTCTACTTGTGTGTACTCAAGTTTTACCAAACCCTGATTGTAGAACTCTCCTTTTATTATGAAGTACTTAGCAAGGTATCTAAGGAAGTATCTCTGGTTGGTATATCCTCTACCCTGCTGACGACCTAAATCGTACTGTGCTAGGTACTCAAACCCTCTTACAGAACCAACGGTTGCACTAAGCGCTGTTGTGCTTTCTGTTTGACCATCGTAAAATCTATTCTGCTTATTCTCATAATCATATCTAGCAACCCTACGTATACCTATAGACGCTTTGTAATCATATGAGTTCTCTATTGTTATGTCCTGAACGTCTCCACTCTGAGTAACGAAGTATTCTTTTTGAGCAGGCATAGGTGATGAAGCAAAGACACTGGTGTAAACAGTGGCATACTTAAAGATACCTCCAACCTTTTGTGCTTGTGCTATTGTTACACATAACATAAAAAATGTGATCAGTATACCTCTCATATTAGAATTTGTTTGCTCCGGTTAATTCGTCTATTACCTCTTGAATATCTTTATGTGTAACACTTAAGGTTAATGATAACCCAGGCTCCCATCTATCAATCTCTTTTCCATTCTTATACAAAACAATAGTAGGCACAGATTTTATTTTACCAAACTCCTTTACGTCTGGATCATCTATCCATAGGCTCAAAACCTTTGCGTCACTTATTCCGGTAAGGGATACGCTGTTGGTAGTATTGAAGGATGCATTATAATGGATCACAACTAAACCTTTGCTTGGTATCTTGAACGAACAAAACAATATAACGGCTAGTGTGAGGAGAAGTCTATTCATTTCATTTCAAATAATCTTTGCTCAATTTTATTAAGTTGAGCCTTGATTTCTTCAACGTCAGACTGGGTATTCATTATGGTACTTCGGATTAACTCATCTTTTAGATCGTATTCCGTTCTACCGATTACAGGCACAGGTAAATCTTTGGCTTCATCTATGCCTGCCTTTAAATCAAAGTAACCAAGTGTGACTACTGCTATAACAGCGGCAATCGTACCGATTGTTTTAAGCGACAACCCAACTACAGTGTCCTCTGATATCTCTTTATTTATTGCCATTTATTTTAGCAAACTTTTCTAATCCAGCGATACCAAAACATCCGATGGTTACCCATACAAAAGAGTTGTAAACGCTTTCATTGATTACTAAATCTTTTCCAAACGCACCAGTAACAAGGTCAAGAGCCATTACCAAAACCATTACCGCAAACGATAACGCACCTAGTATACTCTTCTCATTCCAGTCATTGCTGTCCTTAAATATTTCTTTCCACTTCATTGTACAAAAATAAGATTCTATACGTTAGGTATTCACGCTGAGTTACTCATCTAGTGGTACATCATAAAGGATGTAATCAATTTCCTGGTAACTTCCTCTAAACTTCTGACGTACACTTTTCTCAAATTTCTCTATCAGATCATAGTTCTCAAAAGTCTCTCCATAGGTAACACCGAACTCGTAAGCCTGCTTTATTTCCATAAGCCTAGCCTCGCGTATTGTCTTTCTGTTCTCTGGTAACTCAGACCACTTATCCTTAAGGTTCATATCTTTAAGATTCCAGTAAAACTGTTGCGCTATATTAATAGGATAGTCTCTAAAGACAAGGTTTGATGCAAGTTGAACAGCGTTCAATGGTTCTAGTTCTGGTTCAAGACCTTCTTCCTGGGCTTTTTCTATTTCCTTTGCCCGCTTCCTTAGTGTACGTTCAATGAACGCAATGTTAGGTGGTATGAAAACTTCCTTAAGAACATAGGTGCCAAGGGCCTTGTCCCAGTCTACATAAGAAGGTCCTATTATATTACGGTAAAACCAATTAAGATCTTCGCTGCTTTGAATCGGCTCACCATACTGGTTCTTTCCTTGTATAACATTATACATCATGCCAACAGCCATGTTAGGATCCAAGAAATCTCCAAGTATGTTTTCTATTTGATCAAGCCTTTGAACTCCGTCACGCTTATATATAAGTCCTTGTATCTCATCGTAAGGATCTTCTGAACTCATGTTTACAAAACGTATATCTCCATTCTTCTCCATCTTGATGGGGAGTATGTTGGCCCCTTGCATCCATACCGGGAGAATCATATTGGTTCCTCGAGCGACTACTGATAAGTCATCCTTTGTTTCATCATCATCACCTCTAACAAGATTTGCCAACACCGAGTACCCAATAGCGGACATCGCAGCCATAGCCGCACCCATTGTAACTGATTTTGTTCCATCTACAACATAAGCCTGTCTCTGCGATGGGGTTAGACTCTGGTTAGTTGCACCTTCCTTGATATCATTTACTGCATTTTTATATATAGCAAAGAAACTACGGAACGACTCTAATCTAAATGAAAGAAAATCTCCAAAAGGACTTTGCATTAGAAGCCTAAACGATGGATGTATACGTGACATTGTAGGGAAGGTTTGCTTAATTCTTTCCGCTGTCATTTCGTTTACTTCGTTTTGCTCCTGAGGACTTAGTTCACTAAATGATTTACCATCTGGATTTGAAGCAAGTCTCTTTGCGAAGTTCTCTCTCTTAACCAGGAAGCCTACCAATTTAGTATAGTCATCAATAGCACCGTACTGATATGCAATACGCTTAGACTTTTCCTTAGCCTTACCAAGCCATGCCCACGCTTTGTCTGAACTATCACCATTCATTTGAGCAAAGAAAGATTGATTGATGTCATCAAACAGAGAAGCGCTTACAGAACTACCAAGCAACCCATATCTTGCCGCTGTTTCCATTTGTTCTATCAACACTGGATCAGTGTATTCTCCTTTACGTATCTTTTTAAAACGTGTATTAAGATCTTTTATAACATTATATCCACCCAGGTTATCTCCAACAGGAAGTATACCATTGGCCGCAAGAAAATAATAACCACCCATGATGTTCTTTCTCCATGTAGGTAGGTTGTACAAAACTCTTGTACGACGCATCTGAAGAAGTACAGCATAGTAAGCCTGCATCCCCTTGTTTTTAGAAGCATACAGTGGAGTCATTTTTAAGGCCTGAACAAAGTCGTTACGTATAGCCTGACCATTCATTGGGGAGTTACGGTCTTTTACTATTGTAAAGTTTTCTTGGAAGTAAATATCTAATGCGTTGTTTAACTTTCTAAACTCCGTGTAATTTGTAGGCTCAATTATTTCTACTTCAGAACCATATTGTTTATAATATATTTTCTGCGTGTACTCAATATCAATCCGGTCAAAGAATTCTGTTAGCGATTCTTGAGGATTTTTTAATCCAAAGTTTTCTGAATTATAGATAAGTTCTTTTAAGTTCTGAACAGAGACATTACTTGCTTCACTAGGGAGGACATACATCTGCTCACCCTTACTATCCGTCAAGTAGTTGCCTCTTAGTACAGCGTTGTAAAGAGTACTAGTCAAAAGAAGATCACCAATACCTGCATTCTTACCTGCTCTGTTTACCTTGTCAACCAACCCGAACTTACCATATATATTAGCCAGGTTATTTACAGTAGTAGTAAACTTTATAAAAGCATCTTTCTCCTCACCTAAGTAATCACGCAACTCTTGAGGTAGGTCTTGCTTTCCTTTAAAAGATTTTGTAGGAACACGTAGCCCACCAAGATCGTCATCCCCTCTAAACTCATCAGATTGAGTATTACGTCCAGATATATTGTTTGCTTTTATCCGAATATCTTTTATATATTTCTGTACCCCTTCCCGTACTTCTTTGCTCTTGGTTTTTTCTACATAATTCTCTACCTGAGCATCATCTCTGAAGTCAAACCCTTCTCTTTGTATTTCTTCAGCAAGAACACCAGCATCTATTTCTTCTTTTATCTGAGCAATATCTTTCTCTGAAAATACCTGAAGGTTGTCTGTCGCTGTTACTACTCCTGATGTATTGCCTGATTTAGAAAGGTCTTTTATTTCTTTATTTAAAGATTTCTTTTTAGCGTCAACATATTTAACAATGTCTTCTGACTTGAGATGATTTAAGCCCATCTCTTTCATCTGTGCTATGATGTTTAATCCTTCAGGCGCTAGTTCTAATTGTTCTTGTAGATAAAAGGTCTCATCCATTAAATTCAGATTCACCATTGCTTCTTCTGCGGCTTCTGCTAACTTACTATTGAATTCAAAATCAGGATCAGTGAAGGCACGATAAGTTAGAGTTCCATAAAACTTAGAATTACCTTTTATGATATCCACCATTTCATCAGGCAGTATATCATACATTGGATTAGTATCAAACTGCCCTTGATAGAACTCACGTACTGTATTCATGATAGCCATATCATCAGCCAACTTACTGTTGATCTCTTGTAGCCTACGGAAGGCTTCTGTTTGAACACCGGCATCTTCACTAAAGAAGTAGTTAGACGCAGCGGTCTGTACTTCTTGTCGCTGCTCAGGTGTCATCTTCGCTGTTATCTTTCTAACTCCTTTTAATCTTACAGCAAGCAAATTTAAGTAAGGGACATTCGCCGACTGATTAAACTCTTGCGCTGATAAAATAGCACCCTTAGTTCTTCTTAATCCAACGTTTGTTTTGCTCTCAAGTGACTTAACTTTATTTGAAACGCCCTTCGTTATACTAGAAAGTAGTTCGTCAAAAGGACTTAAAGTCTTCTCATAATTATCAGGGTCTATTAATCCAGACTGATTTTTTGCTTCAACCAGGTCTACTAACTCTCCATCTGGACCAAAGGTAGATTGTGGTTTTGTTCTTTGAAAGCGTTCAGTTCTTAGTGACTCTGGTTTAGTTACAGTACGGGCGTCACCACCAAGGCGCATAGTTTCAGCAGTTCCTTTCATGTAGTTAGCGAGATCTTGAGCGAGTGCAGCCTCTGTTAGATCACCAAAGTTAATATTACCTCCTGTTATCTTTCTTAATATGTTACCTATGTAAGCCTTTAGTTGCTCTAAGAATGTAGGATCAAACGTAATATTTTTATTAGCAAGAAGTCCTCCTAACTGAACCATAAATTCTTCAGACTGAAGTGTACCTTGTTCTTCTAGACTACCCTCATATCTTGTTGCAAAGTCATTCAACTGCCTTACATCTGATGCAGCCAATTGTCTTATAACTAGTTTCCTTAGTTGATTATAATCACTTACATTTTCCTTGAAATGATCATTTAAAATATTGTGAAATATTTCATGATACGCTGTTTGGATACCGGTAAACTTCTCTCCGGGGCCACGTGTCTGACCTTCTCCTGCTAGTTCTTTTCCTGTAGGAACCTCTACTGCTATTCTACCTACGTTCTTAAGAGTACCTTTTTTTACTGCTGTTTTACCAGCGCTTCTTTTACCAGCAGGTTCTACACCAAACCCTGCTTTAACAAGGGCTGATTGATATCCTTCTCTACCGAATCCAATAGCAAACTTAGTCGCTCCTGGAATAGATTTCTTATAAGACTCCGAAGCAAGTAACATGTTTTCTAAATACGCTCTGTCTCCTGCCCTGAACTCACCCTCATCCATAGCACGTCGTAAGTCCTCTACTTCCTGTGGGTTGTAAAGATCATAAGAGGTTCCCTCACGACTGGACATGTCCTTCGAACTGGACTGAACTTCCGTCTCTGAGGTTTTACTCTCTGTTATTTTTACTGTTCCACGATCACTGACTTTAGTGCCATCAGGATAGGTAACCGTAAACTCTATATCAGCAGCCTTGGTTCCGTTATCATCTTCTCTTACTTCAAAAACTTTAGTTACTTCAGGTATACCTCCGTCTTCAAGATCTTCTAATCCGTTTTCTTCTAAGTTGATTTCCTCATTCTCATTAAGAACTGTTTCAGGACTTACGCTACTAGCACTTTTTTTATCACTACTTCTATCACTTCTATTTGACTGATACTTTGTAGTTTTTATACCATCCTTCTCAGAAGTTTGTTCTATAATAGTTAAGTTAAGTTTCTCACCTTTAACTACGACCTCTCTGTTTTCTATTATAGTTTCGTTCTCACCCAGATCTATTCCATTAGGGTTGCTCACTTCTTCTTCAGTAGTACTGGTTGTTAGTTCTTGATCTCCTGTTAATATTTCTCTGATCTGTGCCTGAAGATTACCGCTGTCTTTCTTTAGGGTTTCTACCGTACGGGGATCTACACCTTCAGTTTGAATCGTCGCTTCATTTGCTAATATGAGTTCAAGTATACCGTTGACTTCACCTTTTTGTTCTTGCTCTAACGCTAAGTAATTTTCCGAAAGAGTAGTCTTTAGATCATACTTCTTATCTCTTAGTTCTCTAAGTGATTGTTTCTTAACACGTGCTTCGTTTTTATCTACAGGTTGAATAGCAGATACTGCTGCGATCTCTGAGTTTAACTTAGACATCTCGGGTATAGCATCAACAGCGTTACTTGATTCAACTAGATCTTTTTGATTTGCAGTAGCCTTTATTACATCTGCGTATCTTAACTCCCCTGGGGTAGCGTTTAAACGCCCTGAAAGATTATAGGCCATAGCAGGACCAGCAGGACCAAGTTCAGCAAAAGCCTCAAGGGCAATGTCACGAGGTCTTATCTCTTCACCAGAAATTACTTGCCCAGCCAACTCACCGGTACCCCCAAGTAAACCTTGAGAGGCGGCTTCTGCTCCTAATATTTTTACTGCTCTGTTTGTGGTAGTTTTTCCTAACGCTTTTACAACAGATGTGCCAACCTTACCGGCAACACCACCTGATATAGCATCAAATATACCAATAGGTATACCTCTCTTTAGTCCTTTCTCTCTTGCCCTCTCCATGATTTTCTCATCCTCAAAAGCAAAAGCAAGTTGATCAGCCTTTGTAACATCTATGCCTTCCTCTCTTAACACATCACTAATTGAAGAAGCATATTCTATTGCCAACGAAGCAGCACCAAAATATCCAGCAGTAGCACCTGTCGTTGCCCCTAATGCTGTACCTATACCGGGTACAACAGAACCTACTCCAGCACCTGTTGCACCAAGAGCAGCAGCGCCTCTGACACCCGCTTCTTTTGCTGACACCATAGATATAAGAGACTGAGGTATAACACGGATAACATCAAGTACAAAACTACCAACAGCATTAGATGTATCATATAGATAGTCTTCTTCCCTAGGTGCGTTCTCTTGTATAACTGAGTTTAGATAAGCGATTTTCTCATAAGGTACTTCACCAGATATTTCTGCCTGTTGTACTACGTTAGCAAGAAGCCCAGGGGCAACACCGCTGTTGTATAACCGTGCTAACTCATTCTCTGCTTCAGGTATAATACCAGGCAACCCCTCAACTGGAGGGGCGATCTTTCTTGCTGATTCAGATTTGTAATATTGCTCTGCCATTGAGACAATACCAGGACGATCGGAAAAGTTTTCTCTTATATAATCAATGGACATGCCTTTTTCGTAGGCACTTTGTAATGAATTCAGTCCACCCGAAAGGATAAACTCTGAGTCACTGTTTACTGGAGAAGAAAGAGATTCCGTAGTATTTGGAACCAATCCTGATTCTGAAACCGAAAGAACTTCTTCCGACGATTCTCCTGTAGAGTCTTTTTTTTTTAGGAAAAACTCTTCAGCGGCCTTGTATTGCTCATCGCTGGTAACAGTACGAATGTAATCAAGAGGGACGCCTTTAGCGTAAGCCTTCTCAAGTACCTCTAATAATTCCTGGTCTTCCATTTCTATAAATTTACTATTATGTCTAGCCTATTTCTTACCGTAAAGTGACTCCATGTATTCATCCCATGTATAGTCCTTCATTGCCTTTTCTATTCTCAACTGAAGTTTTCTTACTGAATCGTATTCAGGCTTCTCTGGATCTTCAAATACTCTTGATTTAATTTCAGTAATATACTCTACATAGTTGGGGTTATCGTTGGAACGCTGATAATCTGAGTCGCGCACAATAACATCCAAAATATCCTCAAAATACCTATTAGTTTTTTCAACTTTATTTTCTACGTCACTAACGGCTTCCTGATTATTCTCTGCTTCTAACCTACCTGCCACAGATTCATCTGCTAGTATCGCTGCTTGATACTTATCTGTAATTTTTCTTTTTTCTCTACCGGCAAGTCCAGCCCATGCATCGCCTGTGACATCTTGTGCTAAACCTATCGCTATGGTGCGGGCCTGGTTACTGTTTTCTACACCACTAAGATCTATATCTGCTGGTAAATCAACCATCTCTTCCTCAATAGTCTCTTCTACAACAGCGGGTTCATCACCTTCGTACTGATCAATACCCTGATTCAAGAAGGCTACGTCACCCAGCACAGGAGATTCTGAAGTTGGTGCTGACCCTTCTGTTCCTTTAGAAGGTAAGATGTTATCTGTCCAATACTCTTGCATCTCTTGAAGATCACTGGCTATACTATTAACCGCTGTCTTGCCTCCTTTAATGCCTTCTCCTTGTATTTCACTCCAAGGAACTATGACTCTTGCTGTATGTTTCTTGCCACCACGAAGACCTTTAACATCTTGATCGTACCTCAGCGAAACTAATGGCTCACCTGTTGAAGATATTGCTAAAGACTCTATGGTGTAATTGTTATTATCACCCTTTCTGCTTACGATTGTTGGTGTAGCGTAACTTACGTTTTTAAACACATCAGTGTCAGCGTAAACCATTCCAGTTTCCGGATCAATACTGTCTTCGTATTCAGTCTTATTATCAGGCGTCACAACATTATTTGCATTAGTACCGTATGCAGGTATATATCCTAATTGACCTGTCTGAAATCCAGAACCTGCTTTAGCGGTGCTGCTACCACCAGATGTTGATCTGTTTTTTACTGACTCTTTGCGACCAACCAATCTTACCGCTTGATCATCTTTTTCTTTCTGTGTTTGTATGTCATCTGACAACAGGTTTGTAAGGCTTTCCGTTACATAACCTGCGTATTGCTGAAGATATTTTAACCTATCATCTTCGGACAATCCTCTTACCTTATCTATATCAGTGTAGTCATCACTAAGACCACCTAGTTGACGCATCGAAAAAGCAATTGCCTCATCTTCTTGCTCTTGGGATAGATTATTTCCATTGAACCATGTAGTTACAGATTCAGTAACTGCGCCAGGGTCTAAAGCCCCAGTCTTAGCCATGTTATAAAAATTATCAATACCACCACCGGCCTTGAGTTTACCTAGGATATCTCCTGCTACAGAGTTAGGAGCAACCTCCTTTACTGTGTATCTACGGAAATCTTTAGGGTTAGGAAGTTCAGTCATGAACCCCTGTATTTGATTAAGAGGTATGGCTATATTTCTTGCTTCACCCAACTGTGTGATTAATTCAGCCGGATTGTTATAATCAGAAGGATTAGCAGTAACAGAGGCCTCAAAGTCGTTTATCTGTGCAGTGTACTCAAGAGCATCTGCTGCTAGATTCTTGTAGTCACCATACATCTTTTGTCTTTTAGCCCTGCCTTTAAAGGACATGTCACCATTATCTAGATCTGATTCAATAGCATCCCAGGCTTTTTGAAGTTCAGGCTGTAACCCTTGAGCAAAAGAACCACGCTCCGCTTGGAACTGGTTCATGTAGTCTAGTTTTTTTTGCTCTGTAATTTCACGCTGTTGTTTAGAGCGTTCATAGATAGCGCCATAATCAACATTTGGCACCTGGCCTATCGCCATGAATTGAGATGTATCAGCCATTACTTAAATTGTTCTTTGCTTAGTAAGTTACGTATGAATCTGTGAAGTTTTGTATCTCCTTTTACAGATAACTGAAGTAACTCCTCTGCTTGTTCTGGGTTAAATATATATTCACCCCCTGTCATTTCTCCTATCTTATCCCCTTCTTGAACAATATCAATCGGATTATCTTCGTGGTCAAATTCACCTGGTGTTTTTTCTACCTCACCTCCATGTTCAAACCCATTAAATCCTTCACTACCCATTGGAGATCCTAAAGATCTAGATGTTAGTTCTTTTTCAAATTCCTCTTCAGCAGCAAGTCTTTGGCCAAACTCGTCTTCAACCATAGGTTTTAATAATGCAGGATTTATAGGGGGCATATTTTTAAATCCTCCAGCAGATTGTGATGGGTTCCGTTTGGTTTGATTTAGCATCGCTTGCAATGGATCTAACATAGGCGAACCTGCATTAGCAACGAATTCTTCTTTCTCTTGCACAGAGATTACGTCCTCTACTGGTGTGTCTTTAGTTCTTTTAGAGCGCTCACCTATTGATCCCGCTATTCCTGCTAGTCCGCCAATCATAGAAGAAACTCCACCGAGTGTTGCGGTACGTGCTGCATCTGCGGCTTGGTTTAAGCGATTTCTATTATCAACAACACCAGCATTGCTAGTCTGTAGATTTATCTTATCCTCAAGTCTGCCAGTACGAGCGCCTAATGAACCTAATCTATCTAAGGCTCTACCCGTTGTCATTTCTGTTGCTCTTAGTAAGGCAGGTGTAGCGGCTTGTAAAGCACGAGACCCACCTGTATTGCTAATCTGTAGTGCTTGAGTGGCTTGAGATCGTAGCGCTGAATCTATTGCGCTTTGTGAATCAGACTCTTGTCTTGCTATACGATTACGTGCGGCCTGAGATCTAATAGGGCCTGAAGCCATAGCATCAGCCTGTGCTAATTTCTTTTTAGCCTGATTCTCTTGGTATAAACCGTAACCGGCTTGTGCCGCTCCTGCTCCAAGATTAAATAAAGGTCCTATCATATCTCATTTTTTTAACCTTACAAAAATAAGGATAACTACTGTCCTTGTTGGTTGTGTAAGTTTGACTTAGTATATATAAAGTTTATTGCGTACAACTCATGTGGAGTTGTATTTGAATTTACAAATTTAGCCTGCAAGTAGTAGTCCCTTATAGAGTCTCCTTCTATAGCAGAATTAGCAATCAGCACTAGTGTGTCTCCAGCAGAGAAACCAGATATGGTTGCATTACAAGTTAATTCTTTTTCTCCAGAAACAGAAACAGCATAAAGGTTTAAAGGCTCTAGTTTGTTTTGAGCAACATTTAAAAGATACAGCGCTGTTGAATCTCCCAATGGGAATGACTGATTATTAATAGCATTCTTGAAAGTTATCTTATCTGTAAGAGGACTCGGTAATGCATCTACTTCTCCGAGTGAAAAGACTTCAGACGTTCCGCTAACGGTAGTAACATCTGCGGTAGAAGTGTACGTGACATTGTTTGTGGAGTCTTGATGTATGGAAGCGTAGTAGAAATTTTCTTTTTCGTCCCAGATACTTGAGGCAATCGCACTTGTTTGATCACTATTTTTAAGTGTAACAGTCCAATCAGAGTTATTACCCTCAAGGCTTAACGCCTCGTAAATCTTAACCATGGATGGGTTGAAGTTAGAAACCACCTCTACTATTGTGTCCCCGGCAATTCCATAAAAAGTGTTCTTTGGAACATCTGGTGAATGCTCATATATTTTACCCGCATTAAATGTATACATTCTATCAGTCAAGGAAATAATTCCTTCTGCATTGTAAGAATATCTTGTGCTCCAGAACTTATCCCATAAATTATATGCAATAGTAAATGCAGGAAGCGTCTCACTAGTATCGCTAACTGTTATAGCACCCGTAGGTTCTGTTGCTCTAAATTCTATTACCCCTGTTAATTGATTAAATGTACAAGGATAGAACGCTGTATACTGAGACGTTGTCATTACAACTGGTATATCAGTAGTCAAAGATGTAGATTGTGAAGGAGAGTAGTTCTCAGATATCCCTACGATCGGATTAGATGTTAGTTGATCTATTAGCAGCAATCCACTTCCAGCGGTATCCCATGTATCAAAGTCACATTCCCATTGTCTAACCTCAGTATTAAAGAAGAACGTAAGTGAATCATCATATATAGGGGTTACATTTATTATTGCCCCATTAGAATTTGTTCTTGCGTTACCTACCCCTTGTGTTCCAGCACAAGTATCATCAATAGTAATTCTAGATGTATACAAAGCGGGAGAACTTATAATGTATTCTGTATTCTCTCTATCTATACCACCGTGGTATCTTTTGTTTTTAGCCGATAGAGCAGTAGAGAAGGTTTGTTGCTTAAAGAATCCATCAACTAGAACTTCACTAATTACTGTAATACCTGTTTCTTTACCAATACGTAAAACTTTACCAGCACGAGAATCCATGAAGTATATCTGTCCACGATACTGTGCAACAGACTCCGGGTTATTATTAACTCCGTACTCACCTGTATAGTAATTAGCAGGACCGAGTACCATATTAGAATTAACAAGAGCCTCACCTGAATCCGCTGTTAGTATATTTCTCTTGACCGGAACAACCCCTGCTCTTCTTTCGTGTATGACATACATTAATTGATCATGAGAGACCATGGACTTTATAGATCCATAATCATAAGATAAATCAGAGAAGTTTAACAGCGAAATATTAAACGAGGAAAGCCCAAGTTGAGACTGATCAAAAGCAAATGGATCTGAATATGTTATTGATCCGTATCTCTTGATTGTCCTTGTATCTGGAAGGTAAGCAAAACTCTTACCCAGAGAAGTATAGTCTGATTTAAAGAAGTCACTTACTCTTGGATCTTCAATAAAATCTACTAAAGCATTTTGAGAAAAAGCAGCAGACATGTTTCTCCATACATCTCCCTTACGAGGGGCACTGGCATAAAATAATGTACGTAGTCTAAAGTAAGAATCACCTTGGTCTATATTAAATACAGAGTCAGGGTTTTGTACAGTTACTGCGTATATACTCGTCGGAGTCCAGGTGTCTGTTGTGTTACCATAAATACGTACAGTATATCCACTTTCAGAATCATCATCAACTACGTTGCCTATAGTAATACTTTCTCCACCGGCAGTTTGTACCTGATCTCCTTTAAACAAACGTATTGCAGACAAGGCTACAACTTCGTTTCCTGATTGAGAAATTATCTTAAGTGTAGTTGATGTACTTATTCTATTAGTTTGATGAACTCCTGCGCTGTCTATAGATAGGTTTTCCCCAATCTCATAGTAGAACATATTATTAAATGCATCAGACTCTCTAAATATCTCTATAACACATTGATTATTCCACTTGGAATTATTATCCATTATACTGGCCGTATTCCAGCCAGATGTGTTATTGTCTTCTAACACTAAGAAGTCTCCTGTAGTGTTCTGTATTGAAGCCTTAGAACTTCTATCTAATATAGGGTTGGTAGTAGGACTCGCTAACAATGTAGTAAGCCTTGACACCCTCCAGGTTTTAGTCTCCTTAAGATTATCACCATACCTAACTATGCGCACTCTGTCTCCTTCAGCAAATCCATAACTTATGTCAGCACCTAACTGATTATCATAAGAGTTGTTTCGGCTCTGTAATGTACCTAGGGATAGGTATATGTTTTGTGCTGCACCGAAGCCACCTTCTGCGGCATCATTCAAAGCAAGGTAAGCACCACCTATAGAGTACTGTATCTTATTTACAATTGATCCTTGGCCAGCGTATACAACACTAAACCTTGACGCCCATGTTGGAGCAGTGTGACGGATACGCATAGTGATATCTGCATACCCATCTAAATTGTTTTGATTATCTCTGTTGTTTGTGTGCTGTACAAAAGTCTCCTCCAACAACGGCTGTACTCCACCGGCTCTACCTTTGTCGTCAAAGTATATTAATCCAAGTTCATGACTTGATCCAGATTTGAAACACTTGTTTCCGTCCATGTCATCATTAGCAATAGCAAAACTACCACCCTGAGTTATATATCCTCCGTTTCTTTCAATAGAAGCATTTTTACCTGTAACTGATGCGCCAGTGTTTGTTAAGTAAAAACCATTTGCAGTTGGAACTAGGCTGAAGGCTGATCCGCTGTTAATAATCGCCAGTTCCCCGTTGGCGTTGGCTTCTATAAGGTCAAAAGTGGACTGCACTCCAAAGGGTTGAATAACTTCAGCCTCTTTTGTACCAAACACTAGTTTGTCAACCTTCATAGTCACAAGACTTAAGGATAACTTATAGGTATCTATACCTGTGGTTGGGTTAGGGTTTGTTCTTCTAAACCAAACTTCTCCTGACCCAGAAAATGCAGCAGACTCTACAGTTGATCTGCTACCAAAGCCTGTAGTAAACGTGCTAAACCCAGCCTCACCTTGTTGTGGCATTAACTGAGTTGGATACAATCCTTCTATAGCGGTATTTACCAGTGTTTGAATTTGAGCACGGGTTCTATTAGCCGGAATATCAATTATCTCTCTTACCTGAAAGCCACTGCTAATTACTTTAATTCCTTTGTTAATCTTTTTTATTCCTACACTTTCTTCTGTTGTATCAGAGGTACCCTTCTGAGCAACGAATCTTATTTGAGGAGGCATGTTTAATACCCCTGACAGAAGGTTTAACCCAGTCTGATTACCGAGCGCTCCTCCAGTGTTAATAGTCCTAAGTCCAGCCATAGCCGCTAACTTTTCAGCGTCTGTTGAACTTACTTGATTATTACCAGCCTGGTCACTAAATACCTTAAAAGGATCAAGACTATCTACAAAATTAAAATCCCTATCATTCTTGAGAACATTTCGAATAACCATTGCTCCATCATTCCAATTAAAGGACAATAAAACTTTAGAGTCTTCCGTAACTCCACCAACAGGTATGTTACTAAAGTCTATATCTATAAAAGAACCCTGATTAGGTGTTAGGGTTTGGTTCAAACGTACAGTAATCTCAAATGTGTTTGGCTTTGCATTGTAGTTGGGTAATGAATCAACATCCATAAATGGTAAGTTGTCATAATTCTCTGTATACCCTCCGTAGAACAACCTACCCTGTGACAGCGCTTGACTATCCGCCTTTTGAGGGAGGTTGTCATATCTCTTGTCTTGAGTCTGAGAAGATAACCCAACATAATTAGAATCATTTCTAAAGAATATATTTTGAGTACCTCCTGAATTAATGTTAGGTATTGTTTCAATCAAAAAGAACGGAGCATCCTTGTCTCCAATCCTTGCGTATATATTAATTTCCCTTACATCTGCGGCGCTGTAGGTTACCTGTATCTTTGCTTCGTTAAAAAAGTTTCTTGCTCCAGCATTAATAAACCCATCTTTCAATTGAGATTTAGAAATAGCAAGTTCAGAATAAGGACCTAAAGCACTTTGTTCTCCATCGAAGTATTCATACTGATAAGAAAACTGAAAGTTCTTTTCAAAGATGTCGTTCTGAGGATACGCAGAGTTGTTCTGAAAAGTGACTACAGGTGCTACAAGTGGTTGTGCTTTTGCCGCTGTTATATAAGCAAGCCTGTCAGTGTCTGACCCTAATAAAAAGTTTGCAGGATAACCGCCTGATCCGGATATACTCTGCTCTGCAAGGTTTGTATTAATCTTCTTAGGTTGAGTCAGGCTGTCATTGAAATACAATAATATATTCCCGTTGGATAACCTTATGATATCTGCATCTACATGTCCCTCTTCGGTAAACTGTAATACAGAGTCTTGATAAACTATAAAAGTCTTCTTAGCGTTTTGATCGTACCTAAATATAGTATGATTCGTTGCGCTGTTCCAAACAAAGTAATATATCTGTGATGACTGCTCATCTGCAATTGATCCAATAACGACATTGCTACCAGCCGGTATTGTGCCATTCTCTATAGTATCGGCTCTACTGATATTACCCCACGCATTCTTTAATACCTGAGCATCAATCTCAGAGTCAACAGAGACACGCACGTTTTGAGCGTCCACCATTTCGGTGCGCTTAATTAAACGCTCGTCATCATCACTGTTGAGATAGCGTGGTATGATTTTATCAATAGAAGGCATTGACTATGCTTTAGGGCTTAATTTGAAATTTCTACGGCTTGTACTTAATGCGTCAAACTTGTTCCACGATTTCAATCTAGCATTTGCTAATCTACGTTCGTTATAGTATTCTGCACGTGCACGCTGTTTCTCAGTTACCGGTACACTAGACTTTCTATGTACGGTTTTGTAATATATGTACGCTCTTAATGCTTCTTCAGCGTATACAGGAACACATGGGTTGTCTGACTTGGCTGCATCTGATATGTATTCAAGAACAATCTGCGTAGAAGCGGAAACCAATGAAACCTCAAAGCGACATTCTTCCCAGTTCACTCTATACTCTCCTGCTCCTTGACCACCACCAAGTCCATACAAACGACCCATTGTAGCCTCATAAACAAAGTTTCTAAAGACATAAGAATCAAAACCAAGTAAGTAGTCTGGTATAGCATCTGCTGGCTGATCAGGTAGCAAGTTCATGTTTGGGTTTTCCGCAAACACATATACTAATCCATCATTACCAAGTTGGCCCATCTTAATCATGTCAACAAAATCAGCAGGCATCTCAGCAGTACCAAGAGATTGGTTTACGTCAAGCAATACTGTCTTAACGGTATGTGCTATATCAAAACCAAACTCACGTATACCTCTTAAAGCATACTGACGCAACATATAATCAGACGCATTTGAACCATAGTCATCTGAATCTATACTCATCGTGTAGTCGTTGACTACCTTATCTACTGTTACATATGCCTGGCTCATTATCTATTCTCTTGTTTTGTTACCTCTGAATTAGAGTAATTGTATACGTTAGCATCACGAAGGTTGACTCCAATCAGAAGCGCTACTTCATTTACTAGTTCACCAAAGTATTGTTCTGGCAATTCAAAGTCTACACTATTTGCTGCTAAGTAAAGTTCGACACCCGCGACTGAAGATGAGTAACCAAACTTAGGAGAAGCAGAAGTTTTCAGTCCTGTTGTAGGCACTATTCCTTGAGGTAACTTATAGTACCTAAGGTTTATTTTATTGATGCTTGTGTTTACATTAGGGAATATCTCTATTTTATTTCCTATCAATGCAACAGGGGCATCATCTGAAGGTGCTGATAAATCGCTGTTTAGTATACGATCTATGTGATCTTCATTGTAACACATCTGAACCACTGATTGTGACCTAACACCTAGTATCATCTTGCCTATAGTAGATATTGAAATTGCTCTTGCAAAATCAGAAGGCTTGTCTACCACTCCAGAACTTAAAGTCAATTCAGACTTCTTTGCAAATGTCGACAAATCTTCTTCTATTTGTTTGAATCGAGCGAACTGACGAGGCCCATCAAGTTGGCCACGACGCAACCTGTTAGCCATAGTCATTTCTTCAAACAAACTATTGAACACATTCATCTGCGCCATGCCTGCAAACTCATTGAATATTGCTGGCGTAACAAACCCTCTTTGGTCTTTGTTGGCTATATCTCTTACCGCTTGGTAAACTCTTTGTACACTGGCCATAATTGTTTTTGGCTTTACAGCAAATATACGAAATAAAAAGAGGGGGCCTTACGGGACCCCCTCTACTGCTTACATACGTGTAACACAACACATATACGAATAATGCACTGTAAATCTACGAAAGTTTTTCTAATCTATTGACTAGTTCTTCGTATACAGAAGCACCTTTCTCAGTAAGACAAAAACGAACCATTATGTCTTTTGGATCCTGACCTTGAGGAACAGAGATAATTAATCGTCCACTATCGAACCAGTATATGCCATCGTTCTTACAAGATATAATTTGAAAATCAGTTGCTTGAATAACTGCTGAACGTGTCTTTACTCTTGGATCATCGAACATTGCAATGAAAGCCGCAGGACTAGATTTCGCTTCACGCAACATCTCTCTACGGATATCAATCATTTTCTGCTCAATATTTATATTCAAAGATAGAGCAACCGCTAGTATCTCATCAGATCCTTTAGTACGAACAAGAGACACAGCGTCATGAGTCAAGAACTCGCTGTTTACTTCTTCTTGTGAATCTCTACTATTATCTAGTAGTTTAAATAGTTTACCACCATTAGCGCTATTATTTGGATGTAGTTCTAGGAACTTAGCAAGGTTAGGTTTATTGTAAGGAACTGCAAGTAGACCGTCTCTAAAAAGAATGTGCTCTCTTCTAGAATTTTGGTTTTGCTCATCACGAAAGATGCTTGGTTCTCCTGGGCAGTAGCGTATACCACGAACCAAATTGGTTTCAGGATCATACACACTTGCTTCAGATTTAATTTTTGTAACGATACCGCCTCCTCTATTGATGGAGAAAACCTTTGTGGTGTCCGGGGCTGCATCTTTTTTGATTACGCTGTAGCCTTTTTTAGGCTCAGGTGTTTTCTTTTGTGCTGCCTTAGGAGCAGCCTTTGTTGTAGTTGACATTTGAATAGAATTAAATAATTAAAAAAGAGAGGGGCAAATGCCCCTCTCCGGTAATTGTTCTCCTTATGGTTTTTTGATAAGGATGTGTTGGTTCGCTGCGCGAGTAACCAATGCACACTCAGAACGGTAGTTGAACTGTAGATCATCTTTGTTGGTGTTGTTTACACCTAAGATAGAACCTGTCATCCAGTGCTCCATTTCACGAGAGTATCCGTTAGTGTCTTTGTAGTTTAATTCCAAAGCAGCGGCACGAGTACCAGTCTTAGGATCTACTACAGTAGTTAACGGAATCATTGCTCCCACATAGTCAGAACCAGCCAATAATGTTGGGTCGTTCAATAACTTCCATGAGTGCTTGTGGAATGTGTATCCACCACGCTTGAATGAATCGAAGCCTAGTTCTGAACCACGTCCACCGAATGCACCGATACCAGTAGTTGTGCTAGTGAAACCAGCAGCGCCGTTCAATGAAGCAACCATGTCATCAATTGCCAAAGCCTGCTCAGTGTTCACGTACATAGCGTACTCTGGTGCTGCACCTTGCTTATCAAGTTCAGCAATCAATACATCCATTTCGCTGAAGTCATCGATCTGACCACTCTGTACAATACCACGATTCTCAATAGCAGCGAAGTAACCTTCTCCCGCTGTTGGGTTACCACCGATGTTTGTAGTTGTCAATGTATTGGTGATGTTCTCACCTAACAATAACATCATTTCACGCTTATCGAGGAAACGAGCACGAGTGTCCATTTCTCCTTTTACGTACCAGCGGTAATCACCGTTACCTACATTAACCCAACCAATGTTAGTTGCTTGAGAACCTGTAACCTTAAACACCTCTTTGATGATGTTGTAAGCGTTTGTACGCTCGATTACATTCGACTCTAAGTAACCAGCATTTTGATCAGAACCCTGAGCAAACAAGTTACCTACAACCGGAAGGTTTACAGCAGCAGTAGAAGTAGTAGCACCGATGTTACCACTTAGAGACTGAAGTACGTAGTCAGCCGTTGCAGTTTGTGCAACCTCACCTGTTGGAGTAATTGCAGTAACAATCATACGGTGCTCGCCACCAAATAGAACTACGTCATTCAAACGTAATACAGAAGCATCACCTGTTGCTTTCTTAACCGTAACTGTAGTAGCAGTTGAAGCCGCTGTTGCAGTTGGGTTAGCAGTTGCGTAAGAGTGAAGACGAGTTTCTTCCCAGTACTGAACCTTGTCAGCAGTTCCGCTTGCACGTATTGCACCTGTAAGGCTTAAGAACCCTGTTAAACCACCAGAGATTTGCTGGTAACCATAGGTCTTAACCAATTGGTCACGGTTATCTGGGGCATTGATTTTGTCAATAAAATCTCCTAACGAACTGTATTTCGTTGGATCTAATCTGCGGAATACCGCGTCTTTGTTGTCATTAAACACCGGAGGTGCTGAAGATGTAGCCATGCTAAATAATTTTTAGTTTCTTATTATAAAAATGTTTGATGCCTCCCAAGTGCATCGAGCACTTGTTCGGTAATGAAATCGTTTTGACTTTGGTCTGGATTTGCTTGTGGGCCAGAGGCGTCTATGTTAGCAGCCTTCTCAACGATGTTGCGTTGGCCGTCACTTAAACCTTGAGAGTAAATGCTCTGTATAATATTAGGCAAGTTATCTGTAACTGTCCGATGCATATTCCACAAATCATGATCCCACTCTCCTTTGGGGTCCACGTACTTATCAAAGAACTCAGTCATGTTGCCGTTATCTTTTGCTAGTTCATTACGGTAATCAGCCTTAACGCCATAATTGAATTCACGATCACCTGGTAGTTCAAAAGCAATTTCGCTTAGTTCTGTTAGTGACTGCGCATTCGACCTAAACCAATCCGTATCAAACGGGCTATCGGGTTGAGCAACATTTGAAGCCTCTTGAGACGGCAGGGTATACGCTTCACGAAGCGATCCTACACTCTGTCGAGCCTTCTCTGAATCAATCTTTAATTGCAGGTTCGCAATTTTTACTTCCTCTTCAGAATAAACATTATCATCTGTACGGTACTTAGAAGAGATTAATAAATCAATCTCGTCATTACCAAGAGATGGGTATTCACTTGCCATTTGAACCCGCATAACAGTGCGATCATCCATTTCGGATGGATCTAATGCCTGGTAGCGGAACCAGTCTTCAGGTGAACGACCTGTTTTATCTACAAAGTCAGCAATAACTTGAATCCTTGGATCAAGATCTAACTCAGGTGATATAGATTGAGACGCTGTTGTTTCTCCTTGTGCTGGGGGCGTTTCACCCATAAGCGCATTGAAGAAAGTTTCAAAGCCTTCATTCTCATTATTTAAAGAACCTTGCTCTGGCTGGTTGATCGGCTCAATAACTTCTTGAGTTACTGGTTGATCTTCCACCGGAGCGGCTTGTTGTACTGGTTGAGCCGATTCAACTACTTGTTGCGGCTCACTCTCAGTTGCAGGTGCTACTGGTGCACTTTGCTCTGGCGCCTGTGTCTGTACAGGTTCTTGTACAGGCGCTTGTTGCATCTCTTGTACAGGGGCATCTTCTGGGGATCCTGGCATCGTATCAGTGATAGTAAAGCCGGCATCCTGAAGAGCCTGTTCCATTTGAGTTTCTAATTTATCCATTTAAAGTATATTTATATATGTAACAAATTTAAAACATAAAGTGTATTTTAGCCATAGTGAGCGCACTGGCACTCATTGTGGTTAGGAGTAGCCAAAAGAAAAGGGGACCCTGTTAAGAGTCCCCTTTTTTTGATGTAGTAAAATAAGTGTTTAGTATTGGTCTTTCGCTCCTGGATTAAAACCAGCCTTCGCACCAAGCATAGTCATAGTAGCCTTTTCAGTTTTACCCCCAGCCTTGTATTTTTTAGTACCACCGCGACCTGCATTGCCATCAACAACAGAGTCTGTGTTAGACATAAGTAGATCAGCAGCCATTTTTCTTTGGGCGGGATCTTTAAGTAAAGCCTTTAATAGACCTCCGTCTTTATACATTTTCATTAATCTGTCGTCCATGGTAAAGTATTTTGTTATTGCAAATTTAAGTAATGTTATCTAAGTTTATATAAGTGAATGAATATTTACACTCTGTACCTTTTTACTTTTTCTCCAATGGCTTTTGGCTGAGGTACAAATTGCTGTCCTTTTCTGTTACCTGCGGCTTTGGCTTTATTGGTACTGGCTATCTCTGAATCAGTCAATGATTCCCATGCTGCTTTAGGTAGATATCGTTTCTTGCCACCTGACTTAGTTCCATCAGAAGTTCTCCATTTTTGTTTAGTCCACTTCTTTAAGGACTCTTGCACTTTCTTTAAACCCGGCATTACTTATATCCGCCCCCTGCGGCTTTATATGCTTTGGCTAACATCTGTGCTTTACGGGCAGACCACTGTCCTACTTTACCACCCTTGGTTCCAGCCATAATTCTTTTAAACAAACGCTTACGCATTTCTGGTTTAGTGTAGTTTCCTGATTGATTTACTTTTGATTTGTACTTCTTAGCCATTACCACTTTACTTTATTAGCCCAATAAGCAGCAGAGAATTTACCCTTCTTAATGTTCTTGGCGTGACGGGCTTTAAAGGAAGCACGTTTCTTTTTCATCTTATCAGATTCCCCTGCTTTTGGTTTACCCGCTGTTGATGCTCCTTGCTCTCCAAATCTAATAACCTTTACCTTATCGCCTTCTTTTGCAGCAACTATGTGTGATTTCTTAGCGTGATCAGGAGTACGCTTTGGTTGGTTAAAACCTGATAACCTATATCTCTTTAATATATTCTTGTACTTGCTTTCGGACATAGTACAAATATAAGTATTATCGTTTTACTCCTGGTACAGCGAGGTGTGTCTCAAGTTTATTTACAATCTCAAAAACCTTTTCATTTTCATAATGATGAGATGGGATTATAATATAAAGTAGCCTTAATTGTTCTGTGGTTAGATCTATGTAATGCGTCATTTTATCTCTTGTTGCAAAAAGATACTAGTACAAATCTTTTACCTTTAGTCACAGGTCTTGCTCCATGTCTGTGCGTGATCACAGATGGATGCACAGATATATGTCCTGCTTCTCCTTTATGTAGTTGCTGTTGACGGGAGAACCAAGTACCCCCTCCTTCGTAGTCGTCATTCAGTGCTAGTACCATTGATATAACAGCGCCATCGTGATGAAGAGAAAGGTGACCTTGAACATCTTCTTCATACTTGATTATAAAATTCTCACTAATCATATCGCCCCACATTTTACCTTCTAGTTTCCATTTGTGAATAGCAACAGGATAGACAAATTCCTCTAATATTTTTTGATAGTACTTCTGAAGCCCCAATACCTGGATAAGCATATCAGTGGTAGGATAGTTATCGTGTCTTTTTTTCGTCCACTTATCAGAAAACTGAGCCTCTTCAATAACTAAATTACAAAACTCCTTAGTAAACAATGGGAAGGTGAATATATCCCTTATTGGTTCATCTACAATTAAATCATACTCTTTAAGCCTGGCACTATACGTAACGAACCTGTCACAGAACTCAGGATAAGGTATATCTCTAAGGCGCTGTTTAGTTATCATCTCAGTTGTAGATGTTTCTTTGCTACTTGTTTGCCCAAACATATAAGGAACTACAGCAACAGCGCGTGTATCTTTTGTTATGAAATCTAAATCTTTTCTTGGATGAACGGAATGTGTAGTACTTAAGAACTCATCAAGAGGGAATATATATTGATTGAATTGTTGTTCCATGAAAAGTTTACACCCCTCTTTAGTCAGCATATATGCATGAGAGTTGTAAGTATAAGAAGGAACTACAAGATGTTTGTTGATTTCACTTTTTGGCGGACTCATAAAGTTATGTCCCAGATACATCAAGGTCCAGTCATGATCAGTTTTAACCTCCTCTATGTCGAACTTACGTGTAGACTTAAAATCTTCTTCAAGTATAAGTATTCTTTCATAACCATTATCATAAGCATCTTTCCATACACGCCAATGAGACAAGGAACAACCTATTTCTCCTGGCAATACATTTCTATTCCAAAACCTATTCTCTGAATCTATTTTCCACCAATCCGCTACGGTGTAATTATCAGTCATGTTCTCCCCGGTGTGGCCGTTAGATGCAGGGAATATGTATACTGGAGAATCTATACCGCTGTCCTTTACCCTCTTTGTTAACTCTTCTTTTTTCTCTACTGAGTCAAGAGTAATGACATAAGTCATTTCGATGTAATCTGATTTGCTTTCCATTATATTAATCCATTCTTTAGATACATTTTTCCAATCTCTTGTTGACACATATTCATCAACCTTATTCCAATCTTGCGTTTCTTTAGTGAATCCACCTAAGGTTTCCTTTAATCCTGCTAGTTCATTAACCATAGGCTTAACGTGATGAGCAAGCATTTCAAGCGCTGTTATACAGTAGGTTTCATTGTAATGAGTAGGGTAATACCAGTACTCCATTCTTGACAGTAACTTGTATAAATCTTCTGTAGGTAAACTACCATGATATGTCACGTTCTCAAGTTTTGATATACGATCGCTATAGTATTTAGCGAAGAAGTCTAACCCATAGGAAGGTGTACTAATATGTAAATGCCCCTTAATATATTTCTTTTCAAAGTCAGAAAGAACAGCGTCTAAACCACGCTCTGGATGAGATGTATATACATATGAATCTTTAATCTTAACACGTACAGGCTCAACTAAAGATGTATGTATGCCATTACCTATTACCTCTACTCTGTCTCCAAGTAATTGAGCAAATGGTTCATTACTTAAAAAGTATTCTTTATGCCAATCAGTTAAACAAACAATAATATCTGTCCCTAGATAAGCCTCTTGTACTTCTATGTCAGACATCTCGTTACCTCTATACCAAATATGAGGGTGCTCATTATGAAGCCAGAATATCTTTTTAGTATTAGGGCTTAGGTTGTAATACTTCTGATAGTGTAAATATGATACACCGATTAGTATATCTATATCTGGAAGTTCACTTATCTGTTCTATTGTGAGATACCGAAGATTACCGCTGTTTGGGTATTTATCGTGCAAAGGTTTTAGGTTTCCTACAACAAAAACATCATGTCCTATCATAGCCAACTGCTGTGATAAACCCATAATGCATTGCTCTGTACCGCCTATTCCTGGTGCGTTGTGATATAAATTCCAAGGTTCACTATAGTACCCTGCATGAAATACAATGTTCATTTAATAATACAATTGAATTAATAGTGCATCATTAAAGATACATTATCTAACTCATCTTTGCAATTCGAAATTTACCGCGCTTATTAAACAAGCCTTCTAATTGATACAGTGTTTTGAATACTGTTAGCCTGATAAATATCAAGACTTTTAGTATTACCATCTAACCAGAATATTCTTAAAGCAATATCTGTATCCGCACTTACGGTAACATAGCTGGTGTTAAACATAGCGGTAAAGCCACCTTGGTTACTTCCTGCTAATCTCAGGAGTTGTGTTTGAACTACCCGGTACTTTTGTTCCGTCAGCATTGATGTTACAAACCACCGCCTGACGTGTAGAAACTCCTGACCTTGCTCTTATATTAACGGAGTAAGTAATTTCATAAGTTCCAGCAGTTGAGATTCTAACCATACCAGCAGTTGCTGCTCCAGCGTTAGTTCCAGTCGTACCGTTCACGATGTTTGTTGTATCAAAAACTAAAAGCCTGTTTGAGTTAACATTATTTACATCGTCTACTTGCCAGATATCTGGAGTATAAATTGTTCCGTTAGACCCAGTTGCTCCTTTAGCACCATCGTTACCAGCAGTACCTGTTGCTCCTTTAGAACCATTGGTACCATTAGCCCCTGTTGCTCCTTTAGAACCATCTGAACCATTGGCACCGGTAGCACCCTTAGTACCTGCTCCTGTTGCTCCTTTGGCACCAGTACCACCGTTAATGTTTCCTGATTGATTCCAACTACTTCCATCCCACTGGTATACGTCACCGTTATCAGTGTTAAGATATTGATCTCTTAGGTTTACACCAGCCGTTGCTGGGTTTCCACTGTCAGAAGTCCATTGTGAACCCTGAACCCCTTTATCTCCAGTTGCTCCTTTTTGGCCTTTAGTCGCTGTTCCGGTTGCTCCTTTGTCTCCAGCGGCTCCTTTAGTCGCTGCTCCAGTCGCACCTTTGGTTCCATCTGCACCAGTTGCTCCTTTGGTCGCTGCTCCAGTCGCACCTTTATCACCATCCGCACCGGTTGCTCCTTTGGTCGCTGCTCCAGTTGCTCCCTTGGCACCATCACCACCAGTTGCTCCTTTGGTTGCAGTACCTGTTGCACCTTTATCTCCAGCAGTTCCTTTTGTTGCAGTACCGGTTGCGCCTTTTTGACCTTTAGTCGCTGTTCCAGTCGCTCCCTTATCACCAGCCGCTCCCTTAGTTGCAGCACCTGTCGCTCCTTTATCACCATCCGCACCGGTTGCTCCTTTAGTAGCCGCACCTGTCGCTCCTTTATCACCATCCGCACCAGTTGCCCCCTTAGTTGCAGCACCTGTCGCTCCTTTAGCGCCATCACCACCAGCCGCACCGGTTGCTCCTTTAGTAGCCGCACCAGTTGCTCCCTTATCTCCCGCTGTTCCTTTTGTTGCGGTACCAGTCGCTCCCTTATCACCAGCAGTTCCTTTCGTTGCGGTACCAGTCGCTCCTTTAGCACCACCTGGTCCTTGAGGTCCATTTATATTACCTGTGGAGTTCCAACTACTTCCGTCCCACTGGTACACCTCGCCATCATCTGTATCTAAGTATTGATCATCAGTATTTGCCGGTGCAGTCGTTGGAGTACCAGCGGCAGACTGCCATTGTGAACCTTCAACACCCTTGGATCCTGTGGCTCCTTTAGTACCTGCTTCACCTTTCTGGCCTTTGGTTGCTGTTCCAGTTGCTCCTTTATCCCCAGTCGCTCCTTTAGTCGCTGCGCCAGTTGCTCCCTTGTCTCCCGCTGTTCCTTTCGTTGCTGTTCCGGTTGCTCCCTTGTCTCCGGTTGCGCCCTTGGTTGCAGCACCAGTTGCTCCCTTATCTCCCGCTGTTCCTTTCGTCGCTGTTCCAGTTGCACCTTTCTCTCCAGCGGCTCCTTTGGTTGCAGCACCTGTCGCTCCTTTAGCGCCAGCAGTTCCTTTGGTTGCAGCACCGGTTGCACCTTTATCGCCAGCAGTTCCTTTCGTCGCTGTTCCAGTAGCACCTTTGTCTCCTGCTGCCCCTTTG
>TARA_R110002074_G_scaffold375113_3_pt1 | contig 45252 bp, 32 predicted proteins | sample TARA_R110002074 | Tara Oceans TARA_R110002074 (sample SAMEA4397215) | marine metagenome | biome: Polar Biome; feature: [MIX] marine epipelagic wind mixed layer (ENVO:01000061); material: water (ENVO:00002006), including particulate matter (ENVO:01000060) such as... | depth 10-100 m | reverse complement strand
ATTTTTATCAAGAAATGGTTTCTGGACTATTAGTAGAGGGTAATAAAATTGTTGGTGTAAAAACATCATTAGGCATTGATATAAAATCAAAAGCAGTTGTGCTAACGAACGGTACATTTTTAAATGGATTGATTCATATTGGCGAAAAACAATTCGGTGGAGGTAGAGCTGGAGAGAAAGCTGCAACCGGAATTACAGAACAGCTCCTAGGTTTTGGTTTTCAAAGTGGAAGAATGAAAACCGGCACTCCTCCAAGAGTAGATGGTAGGTCATTAGACTATTCTAAAATGATCATTCAACCAGGAGATGCTATACCAGAAAAATTTTCGTACACGAAAACTAAACCTTTAGCTCACCAACGTGATTGTCATATGACGCACACAAGTGCCATGGTTCATGATCTATTAAGAGAAGGTTTCGATAGGTCACCCATGTTTAATGGAAGAATAAAAAGTACAGGACCAAGATACTGTCCTTCTATAGAAGATAAAATAAATAGGTTCGCTGATAAAGATAGCCATCAAATGTTTATTGAACCAGAAGGTTGGGAAACCGTTGAAGTTTATGTAAACGGATTTTCAACTTCATTACCAGAAGATGTACAATTTAAAGCTCTGCGTTCTGTTGTAGGTTTTGAAAAAGTAAAATTCTTTAGGCCAGGATATGCTATTGAATACGACTACTTTCCGCCCACACAATTGAAACATACCCTAGAAACAAAATTAGTAGATAATCTATATTTTGCCGGACAAATAAATGGAACAACGGGTTATGAAGAAGCAGCTTCTCAAGGTTTAATGGCCGGTATAAATGCTCACCTAAAATTAAATGAAGAAGACCCGTTAATTTTAAAAAGAGACGAGGCTTATATTGGTGTTTTAATAGATGATCTTATCACTAAGGGTACAGAAGAACCTTATAGAATGTTTACTTCTAGGGCAGAGTATAGAACACTATTAAGACAAGATAATGCTGATTTGCGACTAACTCCACTTAGTTATTCTATAGGATTAGCCAGTGAAAAACGCATGAAAAGAATGGAAGAAAAACTAGCACAATCAGAATCTTTAATAAACTTCTTTAAAGATACGAGTGTACTCCCAAAAGAAATAAACCCCATCTTTAAAAGTGTAGACTCAGCTTTAGTAAAGCAATCTGATAAAATGTACAAAGCATTTTCTAGACCCAATGTAACCATGGATCACATGCAACAACTTGAAAAAGTATCTACCTTTATTAAAGAAAATAATTTCGATAGTGAGGTACTAGAACAAGCAGAAGTTCAAATAAAATATTCTGGTTATATAGCTAAAGAAAAACTAAATGCAGATAAACTTCACAGGTTAGAATCTGTAAAAATTCCAACAAACTTTGACTATACCAAATTAAAATCACTGTCATTCGAAGCACGAGAAAAACTAACCAAAATACAACCAGTTACAATTTCACAAGCATCAAGAATTAGTGGAGTTACGCCAAGTGATATTAGCGTTCTTTTAGTTTTTATTGGCCGGTAGTAGAAATTGTTCCACGTGGAACAATGAACAATTAAGCAGATCCAAATTCCAAAATAAAGGATGTCAAAAAACAAAACATATTTAACTACTGAAGATCATCTCATAACAAAAGAAAAATTTTCTCTAGAGTTTGATGACAACTATGACATGCTCATAACGACCCCTTCGCCAAAAAATCTAGACAAATATTACCAAACAACTAATTACATATCTCATACAGATAACGCCAAAAACATATTTGAAAAGATTTATCAACTAGTTAAAAAATATACTCTTCGTAAAAAAATAAAATTGATAAATCAATTTTCAAAAAATGGTAAATCAATTTTAGATATTGGGTGTGGTACAGGTGAATTTTTGGCCCTGGCTAAAAAAGAAAATTGGCATACTTTCGGTGTAGAACCCAATGAAAATGCAAGAGAAAAAACCGCACTAAAAAATATTCATGTTACATCCAGTTTAGAAAAGGTAGGTCAGCAGAAATTCAATGTAATATCCTTGTGGCATGTATTAGAACATTTGCCAGATTTACAAAATCAAATAAAAAAAATTACAGCTCTTTTAAAAGATGAAGGTACATTACTAATTGCAGTCCCTAATTTTAAATCTTATGATGCCAAACATTACCAAGAAAATTGGGCTGCTTATGACACGCCACGACACTTATGGCATTTTTCACAAAACTCAATTTCACAAATATTTAAAGAACATAAATTTAAAGTAATTGAAACCTTACCGATGAAATTTGACTCCTACTATGTGTCAATTTTGTCTGAAAAATATAAAGAGGGAAAACAAAATTATTTTAAAGCAATTTACCAAGGATGGTTATCTAATTATAAAGCAAATAGCACAAGTGAATATTCTTCACTTATTTATGTACTTAAAAGAGAGTAAAAAGTAAATAAATCCAATCTAGTGCGTTTTTATTCATAAAATTATACTAGTGCATTAGTCTACTACAGAAAATGGCTTAAAATGGCTTAAAAACGACAATTAAAATAAAGAAAATCTATAAAATTGAAATTTTATATAGTAAATATCAATACCGACTATAACCACAATTATATTCCCCAATAAAAATAATTTCAATTTAAAAAGCTTTACTACTTTTGCACAACTTAAAAATGAAAAAATGAAAAATCTTATAGTATTATTAGCTGTTACACTATTAGCTTCATGTCAACAAGAAAAAATTGGATATGTAGATAATGTAAAGTTGATGGATGAGTACCAACAGAAAATTGATGTTGAGTCAAAATTTAAAATTAAAGCTGACGCATTAGCATCAAAAAGAGATAGTATTTCTCAATCCTTTCAAATGGAAGCCCAAGCTTTTCAAGCTAAAGCGCAGTCTATGTCTCAAACTAAAGCACAAGAAGAATACGCGGCTATGCAACAAAGAGGTCAAATGATTGGTCAACAACTACAACAACAAGATCAACAACTACAACTAGCTGGCCAAACAGAAATGGATAGTATTGTTTCTACAGTTAAAGAAGAAATAAAAGCATACGGCAAAGCCAACGGTTACTCATACATATTAGGTGGTGGCGATGGTGGTAGTGTACTTTATGGTACCGATAAAAATAACTTAACTGATGAAATAGTTAAGTTATTAAATGATAAGTATAAAAAATAATACTTAAAAGTAAAACATAAAAAGCCGGTTAATAACCGGCTTTTTTATTCTACAATATTATGTTCTAATCTTTCCAATTCATGTTCGATGTTAAACTGATTCTTAGGAAGGAAACCTTTAATAACAAGAACGACACCACAAATAATAAGAATAATACCAATGACTTTTTTCACTAGTAAAATTCTATTAGCCGTTAGTTTTTTCTTTAACTGTTTCGCTAATAAAATTTTAAATATGTCGGTTACAAAATAGGAGAGAAGTACAGTTGCAAAAAAAGTAAAAAATCGACTAGGTTGATTATCCAAACTAGGGCCCACTATAATTATAATACCCAACCAGAATACTAATACTCCGATATTTATAAAGTTCAATAAAAATCCCTTTATAAATAAACCAAAGAAATCAGATTTATTAATCTTTTTAGATTCATCAGGTATTTCCTTTTTATCTACTTTAAAAAAAGTTACTAGCCCATAGATAAGCAGAATAACTCCACCAAAAACATATAAACCTGGTTGATTACTTAAATTTTCAAGAAGCTGAAAACTACTGAAATAAGCAAGAAGTATAAACAAAATATCAGCTAAAAATACACCTAAATCAAAAGTTATAGCTGCCCTAAAACCCTTAATTGCACTAGTTTGAAGAAGAACAAAAAAAACAGGACCTACCATAAAACTTAAGAAAAAGCCTAAAGGAATTGCTGCCTGTATATCTTCTAACATAAAACTTTACATTCTTTTTATTGTACCCCCAAAGACCGTTTTCTCTTCCAATTTCTTCGGATTACCATATACCAAAACTTCACCCCCAGCCTTAACTGTTGCTTTTACATAATCTTTAGCATTAATTTCAGCTCTAGAACCAGCATTTACATTAATAGTAGAAAAATTAGTGCTGAAATTTTTACCTTCATAAATACCTCCTGTATTAATTTGAACATCTTGCAAATTAGAAGAACCAGTTGTTTTAATAACACCGCCTGAAACAGACTTGATTAACATTTGTTCTACTTCTGCATTAACAATTAATTCACCACCTTCTTGTGCTTTTAATTCTAATACTTCTTGTTTAATAATTTCTTTAGATACAATACGAGCATCTTCATTAACATCAATAACTAAAATTTTATCGGAGTAATATAAATCAACAAAGGTTTTATATCCACTAAAAATCTTATCTATTTGCATTCGTATTTTTAATACACCTTCAACATTAACAATTGCAACACTATTGGTATTTTCACCAGAAATTATTGCTTTGTTCTCAGTAGATTTTATAAGGTTAATTGATAACCCATCAAAACCTTTTAATTCCTTAAAGGATTCTAATTTATGAGTAACCTTACTATCCTGGCCAGTAACCAAAATACATCCGAAGAGAAACATTAAAAACAGTACTTGTTTCATTCTTTACGTATAAATTTGTTTTATAGAAAAGCAACTAACTTATTTATTGCCTTTCTAATACAGCCACCTTATACCAAATTTCGTTCCAAATTATTTATTCTCATCTGGAATTAAAGCAAAATCTAAATGCCTTTTAATTAAATCGGTACTTTTAACCATAACGGTTATCTCATCACCAAGTGTATATTTCTTCTTGGTACGTTCTCCAACTATAGCATACTGCTTTTCATCAAAGATATAATAATCTCCTTTTATGTCGCGAATACGAATCATTCCCTCACACTTATTATCAATGATTTCAACATAAATACCCCATTCGGTAACACCGCTAATAACACCACGAAACTCCTCATCTTTATGATCTTGCATAAATTTGATTTGCATGTACTTAATAGAATCACGCTCTGCACTAGAAGCTAAATATTCCATATCGGAAGAATGTTTACACTTCTTTTGAAACTCTTCTTTCTTAGCTGAACTTCCACCATCAAGATAATGCTGTAATAACCTATGTACCATAACATCAGGATACCTACGAATTGGTGAAGTAAAGTGGGTGTAATAATCAAAAGCTAGCCCATAATGACCAATATTATCTATGGTATAAATAGCTTTACTCATACTTCGTATCGTAAGCGTATCTACCAAATTCTGCTCTTTTTTACCCTTAACATCTTGTAGTAATTGATTTAAAGATGAACTAATAGATTTCTTATCCTTAAAATCGATTTTATGTCCAAATTTAGATACAATACCATTTAAAGCCATTAATTTATCGGGATCTGGATCATCATGAATTCTATAAACAAAGGTCTTTTTTGGTTTTTGTTTTCCAATAAATTCTGCCACTTTTCTATTTGCTAAAAGCATAAACTCTTCTATTAGTTTATTAGCATCTTTAGATTCTTTAAAATAGACCCCAATTGGATTACTGTTTTCATCTAGATTAAAACGTACTTCAACTTTATCGAAAGATAATGCTCCTTGATCCATACGTTTATCTCTCATTATTTTCGCTAACCTATCCATCTCTAAGGTTGCTTGTACTACATCATCAGAAACCGTATAAGAGGTATCTCTAATAGATATCTCTTGAGGTATAAGACCTTTTCCTGTTTCTATGATATGTTGCGCTTCTTCATATGCAAAACGTTCGTTAGAATTGATTACAGTTCTACCAAACCATTGATTTCTTATCGTAGAAGTATTATCAAGTTCAAAAATGGCAGAAAATGTATACTTTTCTTCATTAGGTCTTAACGAACAAGCATTATTAGATAACACCTCAGGTAACATCGGTACCACACGATCAACCAAATAAACAGAGGTAGCTCTTTCATAAGCTTCATCATCTAATATTGTTTCCTTTTCTAAATAATGAGATACATCGGCAATATGAATACCTATTTCAAAATTTCCATTTTCTAATTTTTGAAATGATAATGCATCATCAAAATCTTTAGCATCTTTCGGATCAATAGTAAATGTCAAAACATCTCTAACATCTCTACGTTTTAAAATTTCTTCATTTTTAATACTAGTATCTAATCCATCAGCAAAACGTTGAACCTCTGCAGGAAATGAATATGGTAAGCCATATTCCGCTAGTATAGAATGTATTTCAGTATCATGCTCACCTGGTATACCTAATACCTCGGTAACTCTACCAAAAGGTGAATCTACATTATCTGGCCAATCAGTAATTTCAACCAAAACCTTCTCACCATCTTTTGCTTCGCCTAATTTATCTTTTGAAACAAAAATATCAGTGTACATTCTAAAATCTGTTGGTCTTACGAAAGCAAATGTTTTTTGCATATCTACAATACCTACAAATGTAGTTTTGTAACGTTCAAGTACCCGTACTATTTCGCCCTCTAATTTTTTACTTTTACTTCTTGGATATATGTATACCTCTACTTTGTCTTTATGAAAGGCTTTATTTACTTTATTTGATGGTATAAAAATATCATCATCCATCCCTTCAACAACAATATAGGCGTTTCCTTTTCCTGTAATATCTACCGTACCTTCATGGTACGACTTTGTATTTTCTAATACTTTATATTGACCGCGGTCAACTTCTTGTATACGCTTCTTTTCTTTTAGCTCTGTTAATCTTTTTATTAGGATATTTCTATCTTGAGCATCAGTAATATCAATCTTTGCGGCAATCTGTTTGTAATTAAAACTTTTACTAGGTTCCTTTTCAAGAACAGTAAAAATTCCTTTTGTAATTTCATTCTTTCTATGATTATTCGCCTTCTTATTTCTCTTCGACATTAAACTTTTAATTTGTTGGAAAATTACGAATTATAATCCACTACCTATTAGTCAACCCTTTATTGAAAAGTTAAGCTAATGAGTTGTTATTAACATATATATCATAATTGACATTTTTTCTTTTAAATTAAATTAAATTTTGATGGTTATTATAGTCTGTTAATAACAGGGATAACTTATTTCATTTTTACTTGACTATATGAGATACTAAAAGTTATTGACAGAACTTTAACTTAAAGGTATATTGAAAATCAGTATTTTGAGAAGTTATCAGAAATGGTTTATAACCTCTATTAACATGAAATTATTAATAACTAAATGTAAATTTGATGTTAACGAGTGGAGAATTTTTGATGAAAATCAACTAATACTTTTTAATATTTTAATTCTTCTTTAGAGTATTAAAAGTGTAAGCAGATGTCAACTTTAAAAAGCAAATTTTTAAGCATGTTTTTTTAAACAATTTATGCATGAAGTATACTTGGTTATAACATAGTAATTAACAACTATTATATTTTAAAGTATAACAATTGTTGTCAACTGCTTAATTTTTGTTGTGAAAGCTTGATTATTGTACCTTTAGCATACATTTTATTGACCCCCCGCACGATAAATAATGAACATTAACCTATAAAGAATATGCTTATGAAGATAGCTATTGGTAATGACCATGCGGGGACGGAATATAAATTAGCTATTATCGGTTTATTGAAATCTATGCAACTAGAGGTAACAAATTATGGTACCGATGGTACAGATAGTGTTGATTATCCAGATTTTGCTCACCCAGTTGCACAAGATGTTGAAAAAGGTAAAGTTGATTTTGGTATTTTAATTTGTGGTAGCGGTAATGGGGCTTGTATGACAGCAAATAAACAGCAAAATGTGAGAGCAGCTTTATGTTGGACCAAAGAAATAACTCAGTTAGCTAGAGAACATAACGATGCTAATATAATAAGCTTACCTGCAAGGTATATAGCCTTACCCCAAGCTCTTGAAATGATTTCCATATTTTTGAATACTCCTTTTTCTGGTGGAAGACATGAGCGTAGAGTTGAAAAAATTCCTCTTCAATAAAGAGTTATTACATATGAGTTAATAACCTTTAAATGATTTACGTAACAGATTAAATGTAAAATGATTAGAATATAATTGATATAAACATAACCTGTTAATTACACCAATTAATGTTAGATATTAAAATCAAAAAATTTAATAAATTAACTATTCAAGAATTGTATAGTATATTGAAATTACGAAGTGAAATTTTTGTGGTTGAACAAGATTGCGTGTACCAAGATTTAGATGGTAAAGATGCTAAGGCACTTCACGTTATTGGAATAGAGAATAACGAGATTGTTGCGTATACTCGGGTTTTTAAATCTGGCGATTATTTTGATATAGCTAGTATAGGTAGAGTTGCTGTACATAAAGACCATAGAAAATATGGTTATGGAAAAGATATTATGCAAGCCTCAATTAATGTGGTTAATGATAAACTTAAAGAGCAAAAAATTAAAATTTCTGCCCAGACTTATCTTAGTAGATTTTATACCGAACTCGGTTTTAAGGCTATTGGCGAAGGGTATTTAGAAGACGGTATTCCGCATATTGAAATGCTAAAAGAGTAAAAAAGCCCGCTAATAGCGGGCTTTTTTATATTCATATATGAAATTGTCTGTTTATATTTTAATAGGAGTTTTATTGCTCAAATTTATATCCTCTAACATACTATCTGTAAACTTATAATGTCCCTTTGTTGTAATAATTCTAAAACGGTTAGAATTCATACGGCTTAATGTATCTAAAAACAACCATTTGGATTTTAGTAATCTAGTTTTTGGTGATTTTAGGCTAATATCAAAATAGTATTTTCTACCATTCTTAATAGCAACAATATCTGGGGTAATATGATCTTCTTTACCTTTTCTTGAATATGATTTAGGAGTTTCATAGCCCTCCATATCAGCTTTTATATTTTCGAAACCGGTTGCTTCTAAATGTTGAATTGATTTTTCTAAAAATGCTGCATTATCTGACTTTTCTAACTTTACCATACCTAGTAAAATAACAAAAAAAACGACAATTCCAAATTTTAACCGCTGATTAACAATATGTTGAGATTTATGAACATTATAAAAACTAACAATAGATTTTAAGCTAATTGATAATTATTAAGTCATTTTCTTCATTTGGAGTCTTAATATAACTTCTCGATTTTCTTTTTTCCATTTCTAAAAGGTTGGTTTTGTTAAACGATAGTTTATCACCTTCAAATAGAATTCTCCAAATCTTTCCCTGTTTTGATTCTGAAATATATAAAGACCCATCAGGGCCTTCTGCAAGACCCATAGGCCTGTATTTTGCATCTTGCATATCAACCACTATATCAGTACTGGTAAATCCATCAGCAAAAACTTCCAATTCACCAGTTGGCATTCCATTTTCGAAAGGTAAAAATGCAACAATATAACCTCCTTGCGGATAAGGCCTTCTATTGGTAGAGCCGTGAAAAGCTACAAAAGCCCCATTTTTATATCTATTTGGAAACATTGAACCTTTGTAGAACAAAAGGTCGTTGGGGGCCCAATGTGCAGGTAAACCCATTAATGGGTTTTTGTAATCTTCCGTAATTGTTTTTCCATCTCCGCCATATTCTGGGGCAAATAATCTTTTTTCTTTAAAAGGATCATAATAAGTATAAGGCCAACCAAAATTATCTCCTTTTTCAATTTTCATAAACTCTTCTGCAGGCAAAACGGCATTCTCCCATTTCGAATAAATATTTGGAGCGTGATTATGTAAATAGTCCCTTCCATGTTGAACAGCGTAGAGAGAATTGTCAATACTATTCCAAGAAATACCAACAATACTTCTTATCCCAGTAGCATAGCTTTCTCCGTCATATTGAGTTTGGTTGAGTTTATTTTCGTCGAAACGCCAAATACTTCCTAAAACATCTAACATAGGGCATGGATTAAGACCATTTATTTTACCTACAGAATTTGGGTCCTCACATGCATTTGTTGGAGCACTAAAAGTAACATACATACCACCCTTACCATCAAATGCTAGAGATTTTGCATTATGCCAACGAATTGGGTATTGATCGGTCAATATAACCTCTAACTTACCTTCTGGAACTAATTTTTTTTCACTCAGTTTTTGACGATAAATAACCAGTTCTGAACTAAAATACAGATAACCATTGTGTATACGCATTTCAGTACCAAAGGTTCCGTCATATGGATAATTTCCAAATCGCTTTATAATATCGACTTTTCCATCATTAGTGGTATCCCTTAAAGCAATATTCCCTAATGGACCATTCGGCTCTTTTAACTTAACATAGATATCCCCATTATCATTTACAGCTAAATGTCTTGAAGATCCAATACTATCAACAACCACTAATGCTCCAAATCCTTTCGGGATAAACAGTCCAGCATTATCTTTATCAGCAATAGGTTTACCCAATATTTTTGTAGCTACAATTGTTTCTACATTCGGAACCTCCTCTTTTTTTTCTTTACAGGATAAAAGAATGAGATTTATTGATAATAAAAAATATAAACTTTTCTTCATTTGTGTTTAATAAAATTAAAAGTACATAAATCTACAATTTAGTTTAACTATAGAATAGGCATACCGCTTAAACCAATCGCTTGGCAATCCCCAGGTCAATTAAAAATTCTAATTTTAGAATTAGATTAATCGGTTTTTCAAATTTATTGTTTTTTGAAAAATAGAGATAACCTTCAGTTCTAGTATTTAATTCCTTTATTTTCAATTTTCCATGGTGCTCCATATTAGCATTACAATAGTCTGTCAATACTTTTTTAGAAATAGTTTTTGTGTGTAAAAAAGAAAGCAACATTTTTCTGTTAACCAATGTTACTTTACATGAAGTAAATAGGTTTGGTTCATCTTCATAAATTGCTGTTGCCAGGGAGTAGAAATCTGTCTTCTTATGTATATCAAAAAGCCAACCTTCTTTGTAGCTATCTTCTTTATAGTAACCTAATTCAAAAGCGAATGTGGGTAAATCTTCATTTATATAATCTAATTGGGCTTTTTCGTCAATATTAAAAATATGTTTTGTTTGCTTATGGGTAAAAATAACATCTATACCTGCCATTTGACTTTTCATATCATGAACTCGGTTAGTATCATAATAGACTAAACTTTGTTTATAATACACATCTAAAAGATGAGAGAGTTGTTTCTCTTTTCTTAAATCAGATGTGAACTTGCTTTTCATGATTCACCTATTTTCTTAGCTAAAACCTGTCCTATTTTTTGAACAACTCCAACTACTAAGGCGTTACCCATAAAGAATGCTCTTTTGGTATTAGAAATACCGTCAAGGGCAGTATGGTTATCTGGGAACATGTTTAAACGCTCTAGTTCTAAAGGAGTTAATCTTCTCAACCCCTTTTTGGTCTGAACTACATGTTTAAAACGAGAAGGACTTTTACCACCTTCACCGGTAATTATTGTTCTTGAAGCATTATCTAAAGCATCTGGAAAAATCATGCTACCTTCACTATAATTATATGAAAACCCTGTCTTGGCTGTTCTTATTTCTTTTTTTGCACCCTTTAAATACTCCCATTTTTCATGCTGATCTTCAGTTATATAAAATTCATCGGGTATTTTGCCTTTTTCTAGAATATCACTTAAAACGGTTCTCTTTCCACCAAAACTAGGGAGTGTTTTAGTTGTATGAACTTGTCCGTTTATAAATACACCTGTATTTTGAAAAGGAGATAAATTTCCATCCACATTAAATTTTTCTGATAGCGATACCAAATCATCATTCATGGTAAATGAATCTATTTTTGTTGATGTATTGGTAATAGGAAAAGCAGATGAAATTATTCCAGAATCAAAAATCCATTCTGTAGGTGTTGTGTTTTTAAATAGCTTGTAAAGTGGCGTTGATTTGTGATATCCTAAGAAAAAAATACGTCTGCGACGCTGTGGCATACCATAATCTGCAGCATTAATTACCCTCCATTCTACCGCATATCCTAAATCGTCAAGACTTTTAAGCATTATGGCAAAATCTCGTCCTCGTTGGTTTGATGGAGATTTGAGTAAACGGTCTACATTTTCTAAAAAAAGATACTTTGGCGGATTCTTCTTTTCCGAAAGAATTCTATGAATACTCCACCATAAAACTCCTTTTTTTCCAATTAAACCCTTAGAATTTTGCAAGGTAGTAGCAACAGAATAATCTTGACAGGGAAAACCACCCACAAGAATATCTGCATCTGGTATTACTTTCGTTTCAACTTCAGAAATATCCATATTGCTATGGTTCTGTTTTCCAAACCGGGCTTCGTAAACCAAAGATGCATGCTGTGTTTTTGTACTTGGTTCCCATTGGTTGCTCCAGACTACCTTATAGTTATCTGAGTCCTCTAATCCCAAGCGAAATCCACCAACACCAGCAAAAAGTTCTATGACCTTAAGTTTCTTCATTTGCGATAAATTTACATAAATTCACAAGGCTAATACTAATTGAAATTTTATTAGGTATGAAGAAAACGCTGTTCCATAAAGCTTTTGTATTGATTTTGATAGCATTGAATATATCATGCGACACCAATTTAGAAGAAAAGAAAATTTCAAACGTTGAGATTGAGAGCATAAAAGATTTTTTTGCTCCTGATAAGCGTACAGCACTTTTCAATGTAGAAGCTATCGAAGACCCTAAAGGTTTAAAGTTGGTAGGGGAGAGTAATCTACCAAAGGCAGTAGATTCTTTAAAAGCAATTTTAAAGGAGAAAGGAATTCAGACTGTAGACGAAATTAAGATACTTCCATCATCCGATTTGAAAGGCAAAACGAAGGCAGTGATTAATATTTCAACGGCCAATCTAAGAAGTAACCCTAAACACGCTGCAGAATTAGCAACCCAAGCAATTCTTGGCACAGAAGTTAATGTCTTAAAAAAGGATGGAGACTGGTATTTGATACAAACACCAGATGAATATTTAGCATGGGTAGATGCTGGGGGTATTCAATTAATGGATGAAAAAAGCTTATCGCAATGGGCAACTTCAAACAAGATTATATATACGAATACCTACGGTCATGCATATGATTTAACTGATACAACCTTTCGAGTATCTGATCTTGTTGCCGGTAGTGTTTTACAGGTTTTAGAGGTAAAAGAAGGGTATTATAAAGTTCAATTTCCAGATGGTAGACAAGCTTTGGTTTCTAAAGAAGAAGCAAGGGATTATACATCATGGTTATCAAGTTTAACCTATGATGCAAATGCGCTTATTGAAACTTCAAAATCATTAATGGGGGTACCTTATTTGTGGGGAGGGACCTCAACAAAGGGAGTTGATTGTAGCGGTTTCACCAAAACCATTTATTACATGAATGGTATGGTTATTCCACGAGATGCATCACAGCAGGTACATGCAGGTAAACCTATTGATTCCATTGCAGATTTTAGTAAATTAGACAAAGGAGATTTATTGTTTTTTGGTAGAAAAGCGACTGATTCAACTGCAGAAAAAGTCGTTCATGTGGGTATGTGGATTGGCGATAACCAATTTATCCATTCTTCCAATATGGTGCGCGTAAGTAGTGTAGATAAGAATGCTTCTAATTATGACGAATACAATGTTAATCGTTATTTACGAACCAAAAGATTACTTAAAGAAGAAGATAAAAACATTATCAATTTAAAGAAAGCATTGCAGATTAAGGGTTAGGCAAAGCAAACGCAATAATCTGATTTCCTTTTTTGGTTCCTAATTTTTCACCTCCACAAGCAAGAACGATATACTGTTTGCCCTTGTATTCATATGTGCTTGGTGTAGCAAACGAAGCTGCAGGTAGTTCATATTCCCAAATAAGCTCACCAATTTTTTTATTAAATGCCCTAAAAAAACCATCTTTTGTGGCGGCAATAAGTAATAGTCCGTTTTGTGTAATGATTGGTCCGCCATAATTTTCAGTTCCCGTCGTAGGATACCCTTTTTCCTTAAGTGATATTGTTTCGCCAAAGGGTATAGACCAAAGAAAACTACCTGTATTTAAATCGATGGCATTTAGGGTTCCCCAAGGTGGCGAAATACCAGGTAAGCCATTACTATCTAAAAACTTATGATACCCACCATGTAGGTATGGGTTCTCTTCTGAAGTGTTGGCAATTTCCTTTTTACCTTGAGATGCTGAAGTTAGCTCCTCATTGAACAGAAATTGAATCAAAGCATTTTTTTCTGAATCCGACAATGTCGGAAAACCGGTCATCATACCTTTGCCTTTCGTAACAATAGAAACCACCTCCTTTTTACTTTTTCTTAAATTGATATCTACCAGAGAAGGAAAACCACTAGCTACTAAACCATTTCTATCAGACTGATGACAAGAAGCACATTTACTACTATAAATTCGCTTACCTAAGGGCATTTCGTGAGTAGTAGCTTCATTAACCTTCATTTTTAGGTTCCAAGCCATTTCATTTGAATTCACGTATAAAATTCCATCTTCAGGATCGACACCTGCACCACCCCATTCCGCAGCCCCATCATAACCAGGCAGCAATAAAGTAGGCTTAAGACTAGGCGGACTATAAACTTCTTTTTCTGCGGATTCAAAGAATTCTAAAAGCTCCTCTTTATTCTCGGCATAAGGGCTAATATCTTCTTTTGTTAGCTTATTCGATTGTCGTGCAAAAGGTTTCGGTTTTGTAGGAATAGGTTGTGTTGGCCAAGCAACTTCACCTGTTAATGTTGAAGGTGAAACAGGTACTTCTTCAATATCAAATAGAGGCTCTCCTGTTATTCGGTCAAAAACAAAAACATAACCTTGTTTGGTAATTTGTGCTACTGCTTTTATTTTTTGCCCATTATGTGTTACAGATAAAAGGTTTGGTGGGGCAGGAGGATCACGGTCCCAAATATCATGATGGGTAAATTGAAAATGCCATAGGTACCCGCCTGTATTTGCATTTAAAGCCACTAATGAATTAGCGTAGAGGTTGCTCCCCAAACGGTCACCACCATAAAAATCAGGAGCAGCAGAACCTGTTGGCACATAAATTATTTCTGCTTCATCGTCTAATGCCATACCTGCCCAGTTATTAGCAGCACCAATCATTGGGCTTTTGTAAGCGTTGGGATCTTCCCAAGTCTCATACCCTAATTCTCCTGGGTGGGGTATGGTGTGAAAAATCCATTCAAGTTCGCCAGTAATAACATTAAAGGCCATAACATCGCCAGGTGCTGCATCAGAACCTTCAGAGATTCTTAAAGGCATTACAATAAGGTCTTTAAAAACAGTGCCAGGAGTATTTGAAATAACGAACTTTTCTTTGGCCGATTCGGGCATTCCCGAGCGCATATCTATTTTTCCATCTATTCCAAACGATGGAATAGGTATCCCGGTTAACGCATCAAGAGCATATAGATCAGCACCCCGTGTGCAGAGAATACGCTTGTCATTTCCTTTTTCCCAGTAGGAGACACCTCTACTTGTAGAATGCCACACTTGCACCGAATCGCCAAACTGCCATATTTCTTTACCAGTTTCAGCATGAAGTGCTACTACGCGTAATGCTGCGGTTACCCCATAAACAAGGCTATCAACAACTAAAGGGTTCATTTGCATTTGCCCCCAGTCGGGTGCCTCGTATCGCCAAGCAACTTCTAATTGTGAAACATTTTGAGGTGTAATTTGGTTAAGGGTCGTAAAATGACTTCTACCAGAATCACCTAAATAAGATGACCATGTGGTATACATCTTATCACCTTTTATTGAAGTCTCTTCTTTGCAACTGATTAGTACCAAAAGCGATAGAATACTATATGTAATTATATAGGAGTTGACCCTCATAGGTTACTGTTTCTAATATTTAATTAGTACTTATAAACTCACGAATATCTTTACTTAACTGAATTAAATCGGGTTCATGGGTATACATCATATGACCCGCTTCGTAGTACTTCATTTGCACGCGTTCTTTTACAATTCCGTTTCTAGCAAAAGTGTATTCCGCATCAAAAAAAGGAGTAATTAAATCATAATAACCACTTGCCACCATTACTTTCATCGCGGTATTTCTACGCATAGTCTCACCTAAATCTGGAGCTGTATTTACAGGCATTGGCTCCCAATATTGAGTATCCGGTACAGTTCTCCAGCGCCAGTTTGAACCACCACCAGAGGTGATATAAGGTCTATCCATTTTTATTTTTAATTCTGATGCAAAGTAATGGTTTAGACTTGCGGTATAGGCGGCACTAATTTGGTAACTGGCAGCATCACCTAAATGTGGCTTTTCAGACATCTTATCTTCTTCATCCCCCATAAAGCGTCCATCAAGTCGACCAATAGCCAACCCTTTATCTAACAATAGTTGTTTTTGAAAGCGACCCATTAGTATTCTTAGGTTTGAACGAAGTATGTAGGTTTTGTCCAACCCAGTAAAATAGGCTAGCTTTTCAGCGATTGCATTTTTTTCTTCATCGGTAAGTAAATTGCCTTTATAAAGTGCAGGAACATAAGTTTTATATGTAAAATCGCGACATTCTTTTGTGAAGTTTTCTAATGTTTTACCTTGTCCAGCTTTTTTATGATACCATGCTGTGGCAGCCATACTTGGCAAATAGGTAATAAATGAAGTTATGTTATTTGGTTCTGATGTTGAGCCGGAATAATCAAGTGCTTGAGAAATTAAGATCATTCCGTTCAGCGCCATATTTTGCCCTGACCCTTCCAAAGCTTTTCCAAGGGCTGCAGCACGTGTAGTACCATAACTTTCACCTGCCAAATATTTAGGAGAAAACCAGCGCTCGTTTTCTGTTACCCATTTACGAATAAATTGGGCGAACGAATCTACATCCTCCTTAAGTCCGTAGAAATCTTTTCCTTCACCTTTTCCAACTAATCTACTATACCCTGTACCAACAGGGTCAATGAAGACCAAATCGGTTATATCTAATAAACCATTTTCATTACGCACTAAATTGTATGGTGCAGCACCATCATCATTTTTGGCGTCAGAATCTACCTTTACAATTTTAGGTCCAAAAAACCCCATATGCAACCACATGCTTGCTGAACCTGGGCCACCATTAAAAACGAAAGTTACAGGTCGTTTAGTGACATCGCCCATCGATGTTTTGGTGTATGCAACCGACCAAAAAGAGGCTATAGAATCACCATCTTTATTCGTTAAAAAAGTTTCTTTTGCTGTCGTGGTGTAATCAATGGTTTTACCACCAAAGACGCCTTGATGTTTAGTGACAAATGATTTGGCTTCGGGTATAGGTTTTGGAGCAGTTTCTTTTTTGGTTTCTTGAGCTTGAGTAAACAGACACAACAATAAGCTTGTGGTTATTAAAAAATGGTTTCGCATAATCTGAATTATTGAATGGTAGAAGTTTTAGTTTATCAATTTAAAAGTAGGGATAAAATATGAACAGTGATTTTTCCCATTTAAATCTATTACATTTAAGAGGAAGTTCAAAAAAGCGAAAAAATAATGGCTCAATTATCTGCACCAATTTCTGAACGACTTTATTCCTTAGATGTGTTTAGAGGAGTTATTATGTTGTTATTAATTGCGGAAGCAGCAGGGTTTCATCATCACTTTCTCGAACTTTCTCAAGGCACATTTTTAGAACCTTTAGCAGTACAGTTACATCATCATCCATGGAACGGGTTGCGGTTTTGGGATTTAATTCAGCCCTTTTTTATGTTTATTGTGGGGATAGCCATGCCTTTTTCGCTTCGAAAACGTCTAGCCATAGGTAATAGAAAGAGTGTAACTAAGCATATTTTAAAACGATGCTTTCTATTATTCAGCTTTGGTGTCTTATTACATTGTGTTTATAACCATGCCTTGGTTTGGGAATTATGGAATGTTTTAGTGCAATTGGCTTTTACCATTTTAATAGCCTATGCCATTATGAGCATGTCACACAAAAATCAAATAATTATATCGGCAGCATTGTTGGTTTTGACAGAACTGCTCTATAGAGGTTATAACCCAGAAGCACCCTATGTAGAAGGTCATGATAGTTTTGGCTCTTATGTTGATATGTTAGTTATGGGTAAGGTAAATAGTGGGTATTGGGTTTTCGTAAACTTTATCCCTACGGCGGCGCACACTATATGGGGGGTACTATGTGGACAACTATTATTACAGAACAAATCGGCATCGCACAAACTAAAAACATTTCTATTTTGGGGAATTTCGATATTGATTATAGGGTTTGCCTTAGATATTTTAAATATCACACCAATTATCAAACGCATAGCCACCTCCTCTTTTACCTTAGCTTCAGGTGGTTTGGCCATCTTAACTTTAGCCTTTTTCTATTGGGTTATTGATGTTAAGGACACGCATAAAAAATGGGGCACTGTTTTTTCGGTAGTGGGCACTAATGCCATATTTATTTATCTTTTTGCCGAAACAGTAGGTGTACAATGGTTTAGGGATTTTGGTTTAATTTGGACGGAAGGGCTATTGGCACCATTTGGAGTATCTGAATCATTGATTCTGGTATTGAACTCACTGCTTGTATTATTTATTTTTTGGTATATCACCTACTTTTTAGACAAGAAAAAAATCTATTTCAAAATCTGAAGTATTAAGTACAAGAAAACACAATACTTTAATTCTGTTTCTAATTTAAAGTTATGGCATAAACTTTCAGATTTGTTATACTATGATATAAAAAGGCGCAAATCAAGCAACATGTATTATATTTAAATGTGCACTTTAGGATATTTATTTTTAAAATATTCAAAAGTAAAAGAAGGTATTATGAACCATGAAAAAGCTATATTTTTAATTCTCATGAGGCGCCACTCTATAGCGCTCATTTTATTTACATCACTATTTCTTTTTAAAACAGTTAAGGTGCGAGGTCAAAAGCCTTATGAAGGCAAGACCATTTTGGCAGTTTTCGCACACCCAGATGATGAAAGTACGGTAGCACCAATTTTAGCAAGATATACGAGGGAAGGGGCCAAAGTGCATTTGGTCATTGTTACAGATGGTAGATATGGCACTAATGATTATCATGACCATATAGCAGGGGAAACATTGGTCGCTACCCGTAGAGAAGAAATGAAGTGTGCTGCTAATCAATTGGGCGCAGAATTAACACATTTAGATTACTATGACCAGTTGAAAGCTGATGAAGGGTATGATGGTCATGTACCGCATGCTAGGGCTATTGTTTTAGAGTTAAAAGATATTATTGAAATGGTTCGGCCAGATGTTTTAATTACTTGGGGGCCCGATGGCGGCTCAACCCATATGGATCACAGGTTGGTAGGCGCTTCGGTTACACAGGTATATTTGAGTAAGCAATGGGAGAACCCAATGTCTTTGTTTTATTATGGCACCCCTTCAGAAACCGTAACGGATGCTGATACCAAAACATTGAGAGGGCAGGACATGAAATACTTAAGAACCAAAATATCATATTCAGCGGAAGACCTAAGTAGGGCATTTGATTCATACAAATGTCATTATAGTCAAATTGACCCGAAGCTAACGAAAGAAGAATTTATCAATAGAAGAAATAAAAATGAACGAATCATTTATTTGAGAAAGTTCGAAGCTCCTTCTAAAGACTCTGATTCTGTATTTGATTAAATTAGATTTTAGACCTTATAAATGTTCTAATTAAACAAAAAAACCAAAAAATGAAAGTACAAATTCTAAAGACCAGCGTAACTTTTATGGCACTATTATTCTTATTTGGGTGTGGTGTATTAACATCTCAACAGACAGAAGATGGTTGGGAAACGATGTTCAATGGAAATGATTTAAGCGGATGGACGACAAAAATTCATCACTATGAAGTTGGTGATAATTATGGGGAAACATTTAGGGTAGAAGATGGTATGGTAAAAGTACGCTATGATCAATATGAAGGGGAGTTCAACGACCGTTTTTCTCATTTATATTATAATCAACCTTTTTCTGACTTTCATTTAACTCTGCAATATAGATTTGTTGGTGAACTCTATAGAGGAGCACCGGAGTATACCATGAAAAATAGCGGACTTATGTTCCATTCGCAAGACCCTAAAACAATGCTTAAAGAGCAAGACTGGCCTATTTCTGTAGAAATGCAATTTTTGGCAGGCATAGAAGAGGGTAAAGAACGACCTACGGGCAATATGTGCTCTCCGGGTACAGATGTGGTTTATGAGGGTAAGATAGACCCTAGGCACTGTATTAATTCGAGTTCAGACACCTATTTTGGAGATCAATGGGTAACGGCTGAATTAATTGTATATCATGATTCATTAGTAAAGCACATCATAAATGGAAAAACAGTATTGGAGTATACTATGCCACAAATTGGCGGAGAAGTAGCAAATGGCTATGATCCTGAAATTAAGCAGGATGGTAAGCCTTTAAAAGAAGGTATGATAGCATTACAAAGTGAAGGTCAACCTATCGATTTCAGGGATATTAAAATCAGAAATTTAAAAGGGTGTACAGACCCAAAAGCTAAAAACTATAAAAAGTATTACGCTGTTTCAGATGCTAAATCGTGCGCTTATGAATAGAGGTCTACTATTTTAAAATACCGTTATACTTAGAATTATTTCCTAATAATTCTGTTGCAGCTAATATAGCTTCATCGTTTTTTAAATAATACTGGTATAACCCATCTCTATAGAAGTATCGTTTTACGATTTCATCTTCTAGATTTTTTTGAATCTCGCTTTGGTACTTGTCAAGAGCATTAATTTTGCCTTTTTCTATATTCGCCAATAGTGTTTTATAGCTATCCTTAACATCGCTTCCCAAGAAATCATTTTCATCTCCTGAGAGTGCGTTTTTAATAGCTTTCTCTGCTTTGGTCTCAAAAGAGAAACTACTTTTCTTCACATGATTTTTAAAAGCATTAAAATCAGCATCTGTAAATTTAAAATCGGTTACCGAGTTATATTTATTTGCATAAAAGTAATTGGTGGCATAATCAAAAATCACATTGTTTTGAAGTAAGGCTAAGGTAAGATCATTGGTTTTAGAGGTAGCCACTTCAATGTCTGGTAGAATTCCTCCGCCATCTTGAACTTTTCTACCGTTACGGGTAGCGAAATCATTGTATGCTGTGTTTCTTATGGCATTACCACTTTCATCTCTATTCCAATAATCCAATGCTTGAATACAGCGGCCAGAAGCAGTGTAGTATCTTGAAATAGTTACTTTTAACTGGGTTCCGTACGTTAATTTTAAGGGACGTTGAACAAGGCCTTTTCCAAAACTTCTTGCGCCCATGATTACCGCCCTATCTAAATCTTGCAAGCTGCCCGATACAATTTCACTTGCCGAGGCACTGCTGCCATTTACTAAAACTACTAAAGGAATATTTTCGTCTACAGGTTGATTATTGGTATGATATTCACGGTTAAATTTTTTGACTTTAGATTTAGTTGTGACCACCAGTTCTCCTTTCGGCACGAAAAGGTTGGTTACATTAATAGCTTCAGAAAGTAAACCACCAGGGTTATCTCTAAGGTCAAGTATTATTTTTTCGGCACCTTTTCCTTTTAAGTCCAGCAAGGCTGACTTTGTTTGTTCGGTGGCTTTTGCATTGAATTTTGCCAATACGATATAACCAGTTTTATCATCTATCATTTTAAAGTAAGGAACCGCATCAACTTCTATACCCTCTCTAGTTATGGTAGTTGTATTTGTTTTACCCTGTCTTTTATAGGTAACGGTCACTGTTGAACCGTTTGCGCCTTTTAAAAGCTCACTGGCATTTTCTTCAAAATCAGCCACTTTGATGTCTCCAATTTGTATAATCTCGTCTCCTGCTTTTAAACCAGCCTTATCTGCCGGATATCCTTGGTGGGGCTCTATAATTAACAACTTATCTTTAAATGAGCGTACCATTGCACCTATACCAGAATATTCTCCTGCATTATTTATGCGATAGGTTTCAACATCTTGCTCGTTTAAAAATTTGGTGTAGGGGTCCAATTCCTCTAACATATTTTTAATGGCGGTATCCATTAATTCTGCAGGATTGGTCTCATCCACATAATTCATGTTCAACTCTTTGAACAGGGTGGTGAAAATTTCTATTTGCTTCGCTATTTCAAAAAAGTCACTTTTATAACTACTCCCTACAAAGAGAAAGACAATAGCTATAATGGGTATAAGTACTTTTTTACTGAGTATTCTTTTCATTAATCTGGAGCTTAAACTTGTTCAATACGAGCTTCATTTTCTGGTCTAATAGCTCAAAGGAAGGCATATCCTTACCAAGGTATAAAAATAGAAACGCAAAGTTCGCATCTGTATTGTTAAAAACCAACGCTTTATTAAGTCTATAAGACTCTCGTAATAGGCGCTTTATTCTATTTCTTTTAACGGCACTTTTAAAATTTCTCTTTGAAACGGTAACACCTGTTTGGATAGGAGTTTCCTTCTTTTCAGTAGAGATATAAATTAATTTCAACGGATATACGGAAACACCCTTACCTTTTTCAAACAATTGGGTGAAGAGTTTTTTACTTTTAAGTTTTTCCTTTTTACCGAAGGATACATCCATTCCTAAATAATTATTATGAAGATTTTGCCCCCTTAAAAGGAGGCATTAGTATCTAAATCAGGACAATATCAATTATTCCGCCTGCCAAACATTGTTATCCAAATTTATGTCTGCCATTAATTGTGATGGATCGATAACAACAGCTTTTATGGTCGACAAAGGTTTATTGATTACAAAATCATAGGTGGGGTATGCCCACGGCCAATCTTCTAAAACAGTTCTTTCAATACCAGCATAAGGATTTTCTTTTTCGCCACGCATCATACGTAAAGGCGCATAGAATGTTTCTCTTGTATCATCTTTGTAAACGATTAAAACATCCAAAGGCATAGGCATTAAACCGATACGCTCTAAAGTTACCTTAGTGGTATTATCAGAGGCAACAACCTCCTTAATTGCATAATCAATAGTATTTGTGGTTTGGGTCCAATCGGTTAAATACCAATCTAACTCAAAGCCAGATACTTTTTCTGCAACTCGTTTAATATCATTAGGAACCGGGTGCTTAAATTTAAACTCAGTATAGTATTTACGTATGGTCTCCATTAATTTGTCTTGACCAATGATATACCCTAATTGAGATAAGAAAATAGAACCTTTACTATAGGCTGATATACCGTAAGCGAAATTTAAATCATAACGATCAGCATGGGTAGTCTGTGGCTGTTCTTTACCTGAAAGTGCTAGATTTCTATACCCTTTGTAAGTACCCTCAAAAGGATTGTCTTTATCCAAACCCATTATTTCGGTCATACAAAGTTTAGAAATAAAGGAAGTAAACCCTTCATCCATCCACTCATGTTTTGCTTCATTGGTTGCCAATATATGCTGAAACCAAGAATGCGCCATTTCATGCGCCATTACCCCAACTAGGCTACCAAATTTACGATCACCGGTTATTAGAGTAGACATGGCATATTCCATACCACCATCACCGCCTTGTATTACAGAATATTGATCATAAGGATATTCCCCAATATTCTTATTAAAAAACTCCATAGCCTCAACTGTTTTTGGTTGAAGATTTTTCCAATTTTCTAATATTTTAGGATTGTTCTTATATAGGAAATGTAATACCGGGCCATTTGGTACTTGTTGAATATCGTGAATGTATTCAGGATCTGCCGCCCACATAAAATCATGAACCATTGGCGCTTTAAAATGCCAGGTTAATGTTTTCCCTTTTTGCTTCTTGATTTTTGTTCCAGGTGTTTCGTACCCGTGTCCTATATCATTTGGGTTTTGAAGGTAGCCAGTACCACCAACAGTATACTTTTTATCTAAGGTTAATTTCACATCAAAATCGCCCCATACCCCTTGAAATTCACGTGCTATATATGGGTCAGCATGCCAGCCTTCAAAATCATATTCTGCAAGCTTTGGATACCATTGGCTCATAGACAAGGCAACACCTTCTTCGTTATTTCTGCCAGAACGTCTTATCTGCAATGGTACCTGACCATTAAAAGCCATGTTAAAAGTAGATTTACTACCCGGTGCTATTGGTGAAGCTAAGTCAACGACCAATACGGTGCCTTCTTCAGAAAAGGTCACGTTTTTACCATCTTGTGTTAAAGAAGTAGCGTGTAGATATCCCATTTCACTTTCAGAAAGGGTAGAAATTCTACTCTTTTTTTCCTCAGTGATCATACGTCCATCAGGATCTGCAATAGTTTGCAAACGAATATCCATTTCACTTCCTGGCTGAAAGGCATTGAAATATAAATGGAAGTAAACCCTTTTTAATTCATCTGGCGAATTATTGGTGTAAACCAATGTTTGGGTTCCGGTGTATTGATAACTATCAACATCCATATCTACTTCCATGGTGTAGTCTACATGTTGTTGCCAATAGTCAGTTTTGTTCTGAGCAATTAATCCAATGGAGAATAATGCTATTAAAAATGTAAATATTGATTTAGTCATAGAGGTTTATATAAATTTTATAATTGAATCTGTCCTGCAGCTACTTTGCTTGCCATTACCAATGCATTGTAAGCATTGACAATTTTCCCAGAAGTTGAAATTTGGTCTAATGATGCACTTTTAGAATTGTCTCCGCCTAAAATCACTTTTGATCTAATTGGTAGTCCAGATTGTAAAATAATCATTTTAACCTGTGCTGCTGTAAGCGATGGATATTGCGACATAACCAAGGCAGCTACTCCGGCAACGGCAGGTGCTGCCATTGAAGTGCCCGGGGAATATTCATATTTATTGTTTGGGAAGGTAGAATAGATATCTGTACCTGGGGCAAAAACATCAACATTTACTTTACCGTAATTAGAATAACTTGCTACCAATTCTGAACCATATTTGGAATTCAAAGCCCCTACGGTTATAACATTATCTGCCATTTCAGGACCGTTGTTCACTTGGTCATTTGGGTAATTGCCATTAGTTGGGTCATCTAAATTTGCACCATCATTACCAGCTGCATGTACAAAAAGCACATTTTTTTCAGCTGCATATTTAATTGCCTCATAAACCCATTCTGCATTTGGTGAAAATGATTTTCCAAAACTTCCATTTATCACTCTGGCACCATTATCAACAGCATAGCGAATACCTCGTGCAATATCTTTATCATACTCATCACCATTTGGCACCGCTCTTATACTCATAATAGCAACGTTGTTGGCAACACCATTTACTCCTTTACCATTATTACGTTCAGCAGCTATTATACCCGCAACATGCGTACCATGGCTTTCATCATCAACTCGGTTTTTTGGGTTACCGTTACCATAATTTACATCACTTATATCATATGCGTTATCACCTACAGGTAATCTACCATTAAAGTCTTTATTTAAGTTGTAGTTGAGTTGCTCGGTATAATATTTAATACCCTCATTTAATTCCTTTAAAACTTCAGAAATAGAGTCCTTAATGCTAAACATTTGATTAAGAATGGCAATATTTCGTTGCATAGCTTCATCAGTTGCCTTTATACCTGCCAAATCTGCCTTAGTATATGAATCTTTCTTCAAATATTTTTTAACATCTGCGTCTGCATTTTTTACCGCTTGTAATATTTGTTCGTATTGCTGTTTGCCCTGTAATGCCTCGTTATATTTTGCATCTAACTTTATTTTTGCTTTAGAAAGTGTTGCCGCATCGCCTATATTTAAACGCAACATACGAACGTACTCTAGTTGTTCATTGTATGATTCTCCTAAGAAGTTATATCCATGAATATCATCAATGTAACCATTACCATCATCATCTTTATTGTTTCCGGCTTTTTCTTTGGTATTAGTCCATAAAACATCTTTAAGATCTTCATGGTTTAAATCAATACCTGAATCAAGAACTGCTACAATAATTTTAGTTCCTTTTCTGTTTTTTATAATTTCATCGTATGCTTTGTCAACACTCATTCCTGGTATGGTGTCTGCTACCAAATCTAAATGACCCCAGTTATTCTTTTCACTAGTAGTGAGGTCGGCTATTTTTAATGGGGTAGTATCGATATTCTCAACGGGAGTGAGAATTAGTCCGCCCCCACCTGTTGCCGAATTCGTACTTCCACAACTGGTTAGAAATGCAACAATTGAAATAGCGAATAATGATTTTAAATATGTGTTTGTCATAAATAGGAAACTTTTATATAAATGAATTAGTAGTTAATGTATGGTAGTGTAAAGTTAATTGAAGATTTCATCAAAAGAATAAACTTGATTTAATCGTACACCTTTTTCGGTATGTTTTAAGGTACATAGTTGATTATGTGCGTCATGTTCAAAAAATAGATAGTAGTTATTTTCTACAGCATTATTTAAGAACAATTCTTTCTCTGTCATGGTGATTAAAGGTCTTGTGTCATAACTGATTACATAGGGTAATGGAATATGCCCAACGGTTGGTATAAGGTCTGCCACATATGCAATAGTCTTTCCTTTATAAGAAAATTGGGGCAGCATTTGTTTTTCGGTATGACCATCTACGAAACGGATGTCAAAACCTAATGGACTATTCTTAAGGAAATTTTCACTTGTATGCTCAATAAAAGATAATTGACCACTCTCTTGCATGGGGATGAGGTTTTCTTTTAAAAAGGAAGCTTTCTCCCTAGGGTTTGGTTCTGTTGCCCATTTCCAATGTTTTTCATTTGTCCAAAATTTGGCATTTTTAAAGGCAGGTTCATAACCACTTCTATCTTTATTCCACTGTATGGCACCGCCGCAATGGTCGAAATGCAAGTGGGTCAAAAAAACATCGGTTATGTCATCTCTATGAAAACCATGTTTTTTTAGCGACGTATCTAAGGTAAAATCTCCCCAACGATAGTAATAACCAAAAAATTTATCTGATTGTTTGTCTCCCATGCCTGTATCAACTAATATAAGTCGATCACCATCTTCAATTAATAAACTACGGGCGGCAATGTCTATTAAATTATTACTGTCTGCAGGGTTTGTTCTCTGCCAAATGGTTTTAGGAACAACGCCGAACATGGCACCGCCATCCAATTTAAAATTACCAGTTTCAACAGGATAAATTTTCATAAAGGGCAAAATAATAAATGTGGATTAAACCGTGGGTTTATTAAGAATATATTATCATTTAGGGATGATAAAAAAACACAAAGTACAATAAAACAAGGCCGTTTTTAAAGACAAAAAATTGCGAAAAAAGGGTATGTAACGGGTTTTTTAAAAATCTGCTAATAATATATCAGTGATGTTGTGATGAGCGAGGGGTTTGGTTAAGTGTCCTTTAACAACGATATAGTTCGCCCCCTTTTCATTATCTAAAGGATCCATTGATGAACTTAAAATATAAATTTTAGAATGGTTGGTTAAGGTCTTTGGCAATTTCACGTATTCTTCTAAGAATTCAAAACCGGTCATTTCTGGCATTCTAATGTCTAGAAAAATAAAATCTGGATAAGATTCTGGCTGGTCTAATATACTACTCAAAAATTCCAAAGCATCTAAGCCGGAATTTTTAGTGATAATCTGGGAAATACACTTTTCTTTTGAAACAATAGCCTTATTTATAAAATTATCAACATCCGAATCGTCTATTAACAGCACTATAATTTCCTCATTCATTTTTTTACTTATTTGATCTATTCGGTATTTTTAATGTAAACGTTGAACCTTCTCCTAATACAGACTTCACCTCTATAGTGCCATTTAATTTTCCTAGCACTTCTTTTACAATGAATAAACCAATACCAGAACCCATTATTTGAGAAGATATTCTGTAGAACATATCAAAAATTTTATCTAATTGTTCTTCTGCCATTCCTAGGCCATTGTCTTTTATCTCTATTATTGCTTCTTTTTTAGAAGTTTTTATAGTAATCCAAATTGATGGTGCCTTTTTGGTAATGTCGTGGTATTTAATCGCATTTGAAATAAAGTTATTTAATAGTATTGATATTCTTTTATTATCTGAAGCAAAATCAATTTTATCATCAATACTAATCTTCACCTTTATTTTACTCATGTTTTCTAAATACCATAGACTTTCTAATGTAATTTCTAATAAGTTAGTAAAATTTATAGTTTCTAATTTAATCTCAACATGTTTATTTCGAGAATATTCAATGATGTCCTTGATAAAATCATCTAATCTCTCAATAGATTTTACCATCATATTTAAATGAAGTGCTAATTGTGGCTCTTGCTCTTCCATCAATATCAATTGTATAAGCCCAAGAATCGAAGCTAAAGGTGCTCTGAGCTCATGAGAAGCGCTATACACAAAACTATCAAGTTCTGAATTAGTCTTTTTAAGCTCTATATATTGAGACTTTAGCGCTTCTTCAGCCTCTTTCCTTTTTGAATTGTCAATCAAATTGATTAAATAATTCTCTTTCTGGTTAAAATATAAAGGTTCGATGGATACCAAAAGTGATTTTGTTTCACCGTCCTTAAGGGTGATTGTAAACTCTTGGTTTATTATTTCGCCTTCTTCTGACAATTTTTTCCATAGTTTCTCTCGTTTAACATCATCGTATTCGTCTATAGTTACTACACCTGACTCTAAAATTGTTTTTCCAAGCAACTCTTCTCTCGTCAAACCTGTTATTGTACAAACAGTTCTATTAACTTCAATTACCTTTCTTTCCTCATTTAGCATTATCATGCCCATTAGATTATTCTGAAAAGCCTTTGAAAATTTCTCTTGGCTCTCACGCAAAGCTTCTTCAGCCAAAACACTGCCTGTAATATCCATCGCTGTACCCTGTAGTTGTATGGGCTCGCCTTGATCATTATAAACATTCTCATTGAAACTTAAAATATGTTTAACGGTTTTATCTTTAAGGCATATTTTATAAACCGTCGCTTCCGTTTGATCATCTTCTGGTTTTCTACTCAAAACCTCAGCCAATACATTAGAATCCTCGGGGTGTATAAATTCAATTGCTTCTTCTAGAGTTATGCTCGACTTATCAGGAATACCATATATTTCAAACATTTCATGAGACCAATCAACGAGATTATTCTCCAGATCCCAGCTCCAATACCCAATCTTTCCAATTCTAATTGCTGCATCCATCTTATTTTGCAGTTCAAGAATTTTGTTATTCGCTTCTTTTTGTTCTGTAACATCAACAACGGTTCCTCTTAATTTAACAGGTAAATCCTCCTCATTAAAATCAGCTTCCATTTCTATATGCAAGTATTTAATTGAGCCATTGTTGTCTAATATTCTGTACGTATAAGAATGTGTGCCATTTTCAACAATTGTTTCTTTTAAAACTTTACGATGCAAATCCACATCATCTGGATGGATTAAACTTTCAAGTAATGGAATTGTAATAGTGGTGCCCGGCTTAACATTGTAAATTTCATACAATCTAGGAGACCAATTGGCATTTTCTGTTTCAATATCATAATCCCAATACCCAATTTTACCTATGCGTATTGCTGCATCCATTTTTGATTGCAACGCTAACATTTCTTGCGTTTTTTTCTTGTGCTCCCTTAAATCTAAAGCAATACATCCTATGCCAATCGGCTCGTTGACCACCTTATCTTTAACTATAAAGCATGAAATTTGGACAGGCACTATGGAATTGGTCTTAAAATCTTGAAAAGGAACCTCCATATTCCAAATACCCGTTTTAAATAATGTTGGTAAAAATTCTTGCTCGGCAGTTTCTGCAAACTCCTTTGGGAAAAAATCTAGAATTGACGTTTTAGAAAACTCTTTATCTGACGGAAAATTTACTAATTTTTTGCCTTCATCGTTTATATATAAAGGTGTGCCGCTTAATGTAGCTAAGCCAATAAAACCAGGGCTATTTTCAACAATGGCAATTAATTTTTTATTTTCTGTTTCTATGAACTTTCTTTTATTGATATCCCTTAAAATTCCTTGAATGGTTTTATTTGCTTGAAGTTTTGCATTTACTTCAACGAAAAACTCGCTACCATCCTTTCTAACCAACCTACGTTCTGTAAGAACAGATTTACCTTTAATAAATTCAGTAAATCTAATGGGATTATTTTTTAAATCCTCTGGATGAATAATGTCGGTTAGGTTTTTATTGTTCAATTCTTCCTTGGTATACCCTAACATTTCAACAGCCTTGAGGTTAACATCTACAATGTCACCAGATACATTCGTCACAATAATGCCATCAGAAGCCTGTTCTATTAAGGCTTTATACTCCTGTTGACCTTTTTTTAGCAACAATGTCTTTTCCTTAACCAATTGATTTAACTTAAAAGGTTGACGAACTAGAAACCAAACGAGAATTCCACAAACTAATGAGAGTAAAAACCCTAAAATAGAAAAGATAATAGTTGTTGAGTAAGAAGCAGGTTGATTTGAAATCACATAAAGTTTCCATTCGCCTTGGCTTGTGGTAAGAGGAACATTTATAGCTTCACCTTTCGATATATCTTTAGAAGAATAAAAGACCTCCTCTGTTTTATTGGGGTTGATTTTTGAAAGTTGATAGTAAAATAGAGGATCGTCAAACAAATCTTTCTCAACTGCTCTAATTACAGTAGATAATCTTATAACTGCAGCCACAAAACCATTGAAGCCATCTTCATTAAATAGAGGTCTTCTACCAACAAAACCTGAACCGCCTTGATTGAGATCAATTGGTCCAGCAGTGAAATAATCTTTTCTTTCCAATGTGGTAATTGCCCCATCCTTACCAATAGAATCTTTAAATATATTCAAACCTAGAACTTCATTGCCTGCCAATGGGTAAACATGGGTAATCACCCCATCTCTGTTAACGAGTTCTAAAGCATCAATATTTTTGTTGCTATTTATAAGTAACTGTGCAATACTGTCAAAGTTTTCGGGTATACCGTAATTTTCGACAATGAACGCCAATGTTTGGGTTGCTGTCGAACTTTGTCCAAGAATGCCTTGTAAATCCTCTCCTAGTTTTAAAGCCCTTTCATTGACCTTATTTTGCTCGTTTTGATTTTCTATTTTAAATCTTTGATTAGTGATGGTTTGCGTAATAATCAACACCATTAGAAATGCTAAAAAACCATATAATAATGGTTTTTTGAAAACAGAACGCTTATTAAATTCAGGCATTTAAAGTTCTTCTAAATAAGAAAGATTAAAGGTTAAAAATAAAGGTATTCTTTAGTCTAATTTAAGTTCCTATTTAAAATCGGAACTATTCAAAAATTTTAAGCTAAGTTAGAAAAGACATTTGTAAAATCGGGTATTTCCCTCATCTTTTGTAAGATTAAAGCATGGTGTAAGAAACACAATTGATTATTGTGTATTAGTTAGTTATGGATGAAAAATTATGATTATTATGGATTTGATGTTATGATTAAAAAAAAGAATTGTTTTACAATTACAATTCTTTTTTAAAACGCCTTAATTAATTAGTAGTACCTAAAAGATATTCTAAAGGGATAATTAAACGGCGATACTTTGAGTTAGTAATTGGTTTAGTTGCTTTCCAAAATAAAGCATGGCCTTAATTTCCTTAGCACTTAAGAGCCTTTCTTTTTTCATTATTAAAATAGAGTTTCCGTTGGTTTCAATGTGGTAATATGGATTGCTTTCTAAAAAAAGAATGAGATCATCAGAAAATAAGTCCTGAATAGCCTGTTCGTTTGCACCACTTAAGTAAAAACGTTTGTTAAAATCAGGATGATTGTCGAGCTCAATATCTCTAAAGCCCGCCATACCATATATAAAATCTAAGAGGCCTTCCTTATCTAAAGTAAACACAGGTATTGACTGTTTTAGTTTTATATGTAAAACAGTGGTCTTCACAACTTCTCTTGCTATGAATTCACCTTCACTAAACTCTATATCGAATAAATGAAATGTTTTAGTTTCATCGTAAAAACTGTTGTAGAAAAATGGAACTTTTCGTGTTCTAAAAAAAATAAATTTCTGTAGAAATTTGGTTTCATTAGATCTTTTAGGAATGTACGACCATTTGTATTCTTTGGCCATAGATTTTAAAAGAACTTGTCGTTTGGTAAAATATTTTTCAATGGGCCCTAGCTTTGACAATGGCATTAACTTATGAATGGCAAAAGGGTGTTTAGAATCCGCACCATGCATATCGAGCCCAATTATTTCAATGCTACCATCTTTCTTAGAAAAGGTGTCAACATAGTTTTCTAAGCCTTCCATTACCGTATGATCTACAAAACTACAGAGAGAAAAGTCTAAAATCACATTTTCGTTTTCTGGTATTATATCAAGTTTATTCTTAAGCCTGTAAAAGTTTAGAAAACTAGCAAAATACTTTACACTTATATAATAATTTCTACCATCTTTCTCTTTAAACATTAAAATATTAGGCTTCACTAAGTGGTTAATGAATAGCGATAAACTTTTGTTTAATACCACATGAATTATAAAAGTGACCAGAATTCCCATAGCTATACCAGTTATGAGATTTGTAAATAAGGTAGTTAACAGGGTTGCTGAAAAAATCAGAATCTGTTCCTTTCCTATTTGTGCAATCTTAGAGAAGTTTTTGGGTGTTGCCAACTTATAACCTGTATAAACAAGTATTGCCGCCAATGCCGCTAAAGGTATTCTTCTTAATTGGTCTTGAAAAAGAAGCACGAATATGACTAGAAAAAGGGCATGAAAAAAATTAGCAGATCTATTGGTCGCGCTATTGTTTACATTTACAGAACTTCTTGCGATTACCGTTACCACATTCAATCCACCGACTAAACCACTTAGACTAGTAGCTAAACCAAGAGCTTTAAGATCTTTATTTACGTTAGACCTTCTTCGTTCTGGATCAAGTTTATCTACTGCTTTTATACTTAATAATGATTCTATACTTGCAATTAGTGTAATCGAGAAAACGGTCATTATAAAATCTATCTCTAGTGCTTTCGAAAAATTAGGAAAAGCTAAATTAGAGAGCACATTATCAGGAATATTGACCAAGAATTCGTCTTTTAATGGATAAGGAAGGTTTAACGAAACAAAAATATAACTTAAGCTTACCGATAAAATTAAAATCCACATGGGTGCCGGAATAAGGTGTAAGTACTTGTTCCTTATTTTAGAATAATTCGCCATGATAACCAATGCAACTAAACCAATAATTGCAGCAATTAGCTCCTCTATATGATAGTTTTCATATAAGCCTATTATACCTTCAGGTATTTGTATAAGTAAATGAATAATACTGCCATGTTCATTATTATGACCAATCATAATATGAAACTGTTTTGCTAGAATACCCAAACCAATGGCAGCTAACATACCTTCAATTGCAGATGCTGGGAAGAAATCTGCCAACCTCCCCATTTTTAGAAACCCAAGAATAAGCATTAGAACACCAGAAAAGACAATAGCTGCTAATGTGTATAAATATCCTTCATATAAGTCTCCACCGCCCAAGGTTGTAATAGCACCTAATAGTACAATTACCAAACCATTTCCAGGGCCGGTTATAGTTACATTAGAACCACCTAAAAGCGAAACTACAATACCACCAACAACAGCAGCAATAATACCAGAAATAGGAGGCGCCTCACTTGCTAACGCTAACCCAAGACCTAAGGGCAGGGCAATTAGCGATACTACAAAACCAGAAAATAAATTCTTGGGCAGTGAACCAATAAATGTAGCGTTTTTCTTTTTTTTTGCTGTCAAATCTATTTTCTAACTATTAATAAATCGGTTGGTAAATCTGACAATATATACTCTATGTCATGTGGAAAAATTCGGTCCCAAATACCTGTTTTTAAGGGGGCATTCATAACTAAAAGATCAGCTCTTACCACTTCGGCATAATGACCAATTGAATACCCTCTTTTTCCAAATATACTTTGTGTTTTAACTTTGATATTCTGAGTGATATTTTTTGGCAAGTTGCATACGATATTTTTTACTCTAGATTCTTCTCTGTGCCTTAACCGTTGTTTAATAATATTCGCCTTTTTTAATGAGCGGTCATCTTCAACGATAACATGTATCTCTTTTGGCAAAATTTCCTCAACTATGGTTATTTGTTGTGCACCTAGTAAGCTAGAAAAATAAAAAGCCTGTTCTATGGCCATAGGGGTGTCTGGAGCATCTAGCCCATTTACTACAACATGTTTACAGGGCACTCTTATTTCTGACGGTTTTATTAATAATAGAACAGAACAGTTTACTTTACGCGTTAACTTTCTGGCTATGGACCCCACATAAAACTGAAATCTATTCTCGTGCTGTAGTGCGCCTAAAATTAACAAGTCAATATTCAATTCTAAACAAGCTTCGGTAATGACCGATTCAGGTTTTCCTTCCTTCCAAAGTATATCTATAGAAAGACTTGAATGTTCTGTTTGTGAGACAATGGAATTGATTTCGCTTAATTTTTCAGGGGTATTTTTACCTACATGTAATAAGATTAATTTGCAATTAAGGTAATGGGCAATACGAGTAGATTCTAATATATTCACCTTAAGTGAAGGTGAAAAGGCAAATCCGAATAAAATTGAGGAATATAACTTGATAAGATGTTGATTATTTGGTTGAGCCTTCCAATATAAGGCTTAATTATAAGAAGGAAAACAGCTTACCTAATTCAGATGCTAAAAAATGCTTTGTTTAGGGGGCATTTTTATGGTAATTAATACGCTTTAATCGTTATTTTTATCCAAAACAAAAAATATGTTAGAGCTTGCAGGAATCATTATATTAGGGATACTTGCTCAATGGGTAGCTTGGCGTTTAAAACTACCCGCAATTTTACCATTAATACTTATCGGCTTGCTGGTTGGACCATTTTCAACACTATATACGGTTGATGGCTCCAAGTTAATTGAACCAATCTGGAATGGAGAAAAAGGACTTTTTCCTGGTGAAAGTTTATATTACTTTGTCTCCCTAGCGATAAGTATTATACTTTTTGAAGGTGGACTGACCCTTAAGCGTTCTGAGATAAAAAGCATTGGCCCAGTGATTACTAAATTAATCACCTTAGGAAGCGTTACCACATTTTTTGGGGCTGCATTAGCGGCATATTTTCTGTTTGGTCTTTCATGGCAATTATGTTTTTTATTCTCTGCTTTAATTATTGTCACAGGCCCAACAGTTATTACTCCTATTTTGAGGAACATTCCACTTAAAAAAGATGTATCTGCAATTTTGAAATGGGAAGGTATTCTTATCGACCCTATTGGCGCATTGGCAGCTGTATTGGTATATGAATTTATAAGTGTTGGTGAGGGACAAGCATATACCATGACTGCACTAATAGAGTTCGGTAAAATTTTATTGTTTGGTTTTACGTTTGGCTTCACTTTTGCCCATGCCCTTACTTTTTTAATTAAAAAGAGCTTTATACCTCACTATTTGTTAAATGTTGTGACCCTTTCTGTGGTTTTGGGCGTATTCGTTATGTCTGATATTTTTGCTCATGAATCTGGTTTATTGGCCGTTGTGGTTATGGGGATGGTCATGGGGAACACTAATTTGCCCAATATTAAAGAGCTGCTCTATTTCAAAGAATCATTGAGTATTCTTCTAATTTCTATTTTGTTCATTTTACTAGCAGCCAACATCAATATTGCAGATCTAGAATTAATATATACTTGGAAAACAGTAGTTTTATTCTTGTCTATTGTTTTGTTGATTAGACCGTTAGGCGTTTTTCTTAGTTCTATTGGCTCTAGCTTAAAACTTAATGAGAAACTATTCATTAGCTGGGTAGGCCCTAGAGGTATTGTTGCAGCTGGTATAGCATCGCTTTTTGGCTCTAAACTATTATCTAGAGGAGAACCAGGTGCTGAATACATTACACCATTGGTGTTTATGATCGTTCTAGGTACGGTTCTATTGAATGCTACCACTGCTCGTTTATTTGCAAAATTAATAGGTGTCTTTCTTAATAAATCTGAAGGTATATTAATTTTGGGCGCATCAAAAGCCTCGAGGTTAATTGGTGTTTATTTACATCAGCATGATAGGCATGTGGTATTAATCGATAATAATCAATCAAACATAGAAAAGGCTAATAAATTAGGATTGGAAGCAATTTCTGCCAACATTTATTCGGATAGTTTGACGGATAATATAGAACTTAATGATATTGGGTATATGATGGCATTGACCGGTAACTCTGATATCAATAAATACGCCATCGACAAGTTTCAAGATATATTCGGCGAAAACGGTTCTTTTAGGTTGGTCGACGCAGATGAAATGGGTGACCCAGAAAACAATCCTAAAGAAGGGTTGTTTTCCCATACAGATGATTTTATTAAACTAACAGAAGCAGCTAGAAAGTACCCATCAATACATGAAATTGAACTTCACGATACGGAACATTACGAAGGATTAATAGAAATTACCAAGGCCGATGCTGATATTGTTCCTTTATTTCTTAAAGATCCTGAAGGAGATATTCAAATAATTACAGCCTTTAGTAAAGATTTTACCGATATACAAACCGGATTCAAACTTGTATACTTAGGTAAGATTCTCCCATCTGACGATCAAGATAAAGATAAAGAGAATAAAAAAGAAACCACTTAATCATTTAGCTTAAGTACGGCCATAAATGCCTCCTGTGGCACTTCTACATTACCTACTTGACGCATTCTTTTTTTACCTTTCTTTTGCTTTTCCAAAAGTTTACGTTTACGAGAAATATCACCACCATAACACTTAGCGGTTACATCTTTACGTAATGCTTTAGTAGTTTCTCTAGAGATAATTTTTGCGCCAATAGCAGCCTGAATAGGAATATCAAATTGTTGCCTTGGTATTAGTTCTTTTAGCTTTGAACAAATCTTTTTACCAATGTTTACCGCATTATCAGCATGAAGTAAAGCTGAAAGAGCATCTACAGGCTGTGCGTTCAGTAAAATATCAACGCGTACTAATTTAGAAGGGCGCATTCCTATAGGAGTGTAATCAAATGAGGCATACCCTTTAGAAACGGTTTTTAATCTATCATAGAAATCAAAAACTATTTCTGCTAAAGGCATATCAAAGTTAAGTTCAACACGCTCGGTGGTCAAATAAGTTTGATTTGTAATTACGCCACGTTTTTCAATACATAAAGACATGACATTACCTACAAAGTCAGCTTTTGTAATAATTGTAGCTTTTATATAAGGCTCTTCTACATGGTCAATACTTGAAGGGTCTGGTAAATCAGTTGGGTTGTTTACAACAATTGGAATATCGGGATTTTTACGTGTAAATGCATGGTAACTAACATTGGGCACCGTAGTAATTACCGTCATATTAAACTCTCGTTCTAAGCGCTCTTGAATAATTTCCATGTGTAACATTCCTAAGAAACCACAACGAAACCCAAAACCAAGCGCAGCACTACTTTCTGGTGCAAAAACAAGAGAAGCATCATTCAATTGCAATTTTTCCATAGAAGAACGTAATTCTTCAAACTCATCTGTATCAACCGGATAAATACCAGCAAATACCATTGGTTTTACATCTTCAAAACCTCCAATTGCATTTTTAGTTGGGTTATCGGCATCTGTAATAGTATCACCTACTTTAACTTCACGTGCGTCTTTAATTCCTGTTATCAAATAACCTACATCACCAGCTTTTACACTCTTTTTAACCACTTGGGTTAACTTCAAAGTACCTACTTCATCAGCATAGTATTCTTTGTCAGTAGCTACAAATTTTATTTTTTGCCCCTTTTTAATTTCGCCATTAATAACTCTAAAATAAGTCTCAACTCCTCTAAAAGGATTGTAAACAGAGTCAAAAACAAGCGCTTGTAAAGATTCGTCAGGGTTTCCTTTTGGAGGAGGTATACGCTCAATTATTGCACTTAAAATTTCTTCAATACCAATACCTGTTTTCGCACTTGCAGGTATAACATCTTCTGCTTTACAGCCTAAAAGGTCAACGATATCATCGGTAACTTCTTCTGGGCTTGCACTTGGTAAATCAACCTTGTTTAATACAGGTATAATTTCTAGATCATTTTCTAAAGCCAAATACAGGTTAGAAATGGTCTGTGCTTGTATACTTTGTGCGGCATCTACAACTAATAACGCACCTTCACAGGCTGCAATAGATCTAGAAACTTCATATGAAAAATCTACGTGACCAGGAGTATCAATAAGGTTTAGAATATATTGTTCACCTTTATAGGTGTAGTCCATCTGTATGGCATGACTTTTTATAGTAATACCACGCTCTCTTTCAAGATCCATGCTATCTAATAATTGCTCCTTTTTCTCTCGATCGGTAACCGAACCTGTAAACTCTAACAGTCGGTCGGCCAAGGTGCTTTTACCATGGTCAATATGTGCAATAATGCAGAAATTTCTAATGTTTTTCATAGCGGTAACGGTAATAATAGAGCAGTTTTAAACCAAGAATAGTACTCAGCGTTTAAAGAGCAATTGCAAATATAATCTAATTTATAGCGCTAAGCTTGGGTGTAATCGCCAATTTATACAAGTCATCTTTTCTTTGGATTACATAATTTGTAAAGGATTACAACGTTTTTTTAATTAGATTTGAAATTCAACCCAAGCTACTATTGAAACTACTATTTGCGATTTTAATTTTTACTATTGGAATATCAGATTGTGTGTTTGGTCAAACCTATGAATTAAAAGGGGAGGTTAAAGATCAATTTCAAGAACCTGTTGCCTTTGCTTCTGTATTTCTTTTGAATGTGACCGATTCCACTTTGGTAAAGGGTAGTTCAGCAGATGAGTACGGCAATTTTACTATTTCAAATATTCCTGAAGGACTCTATTTTTTGAAAGCTTCCTATGTGGGGCAGATGTCAAAAAATCTTGCGCTAGAGATTATAAAAGACACAAAAATAGGAGCGGTAATTATAGAGCAACAGGCAGAGCAACTTAATGAGGTTACCGTAACTAGCAACAGACCTGTGGTAGAACGAAAGGTTGATCGTATTGTTTTTAATGTTGAAAACACGGTGATTTCACAAAATAGTTCATGGGATATTCTACGTCAGACACCAGGGGTCATTGTAATGAATGATGAGTTGCAGGTTAGAAATCAAGCGACAACCGTTTACGTTAACAATCGAAAAGTACAATTATCATCAGAAGAGGTTAGAAATCTATTAGAGAATTATCAAGGGGAAAATATAAAATCAGTAGAAGTTATTTATAACCCTCCAGCGAGTTATGATGCTGAAGGGGGCTCAATTTTAAATATCATTACCAGTAAAAATGTATCTCTTGGGTATAAAGGAAATATCAGTGCAGGGTATACTCAAGGTGTTTTTCCGAAATATAATTTTGGCACGTCTCATTTTTATAAAACCGATAAACTTAACGTGAACGCGAGCTACAACTTTGCTCCAAAAAAGGAATTTAAGAATACACTGAGTACTACTAATTATAATAATGAAACAGGGGTCTTTTCTATTTGGGATACTGATTTTGACCAAATAATTCGAAGCAATACACATAGTGCAGGCCTTGTTATAGATTATGATTTCGATGACAAGAATAGTCTTAGCCTAACCTCTAACGCACAATTACAACCTAAAAGGGAATCTGATTTTTTTCAGAATACCATCATTAAAAATGGTTCGGGTGTTATAGATTCTACATTTACAACGGGAAGTTACCTAAATGAAATAAAGAATAATATATCTGGAGACCTAACCTATAAGCATAAATTTAAGGAAAGCGGAAATCTAAATATAAATGCCCATTACACATACTTTGACCTTGAAAGATCACAAGATGTGAATTCTAATTATTTTTTGCCCAATGGTTCATTTATTCGTGATTTTAACTTCTCGACCAATGCGAATCAGCAAATAGAAATTAAAACAGCTCAACTTGATTTTAATGATAATTTGGGAAGCGTTTTTTTTGAAACAGGGGTTAAAGGGTCGTTTATCAATTCTGAAAGCAAGTTAGATTATACGCTTAAAAATAATGGTTCAGTATTTATACCGAACTTATCTGATGATTATATCTACGATGAAAATGTATTGGCGGCATACTTTAGTTTTTCCAAAGATTGGGAAAAATGGAGCTTAAAAACGGGGCTAAGAGCAGAGCAGACCGAAAGTTCAGGTATTTCAGCAAATATTTCTACCATTAACAATCTAAGTTATTTTGAACTGTTTCCATCATTGTATTTGCTTCACAATATTAATGAACATCATAGCCTTTCTTTTGATTATTCTAGAAAATTACAACGACCTAGATATGAAGATTTAAATCCGTTTAGAACCTATATAAATGAACGGATCTTTGTAGAGGGAAATCCAAACCTAACTCCTAGCTTTAGTCATAATTTTAATTTAAACTATACCCTGAATCAAGAATTCTATTTTGATTTTTATTACAGGGATAATGGCAGATATATATCCACACTTACATTTCAAGACAATGAAAATATAGTGTTAAGGGATATTACCCAAAACGTACTCGCTAGTACTTCTTTTGGACTTGATTTCACTTACGGTAAATCCATCACTAATAACTGGTACCTATATAGTTATATTTCACTTTTTCATGAAGATGAAACATTTATTGCCTTACAAAGTGATGACTTTTCTTTTAAGAATGAGTTTAACGGAGCCTATGTTGATTTAACTAATTATGTAACCCTTTCTAATGATGGCACATTTAAAGGAGAATTGGGCTTTGTTTATATGTCAGGCTATTTACAGGGGTCTTATATTCAAGAACAATCTACCAATTTAACATTGGGGCTAAGAAAGTCCTTTATGAAGAATAGGGCCGTAGTTAGTGTAAGTGCTAACGACCTTTTAGGAAAATACAATGCCTATGTTTCTTCTAAGTATTTAAATCAAGACAATCGCTATTTATCTGCACCAGAAACGCAATATGTGAAGTTTGGATTTACGTATAATTTCGGGAATTTCCGTTTAGAGGATAACAAACGTGAAATAGATAAAATCGAGCGTGAGCGGCTAGAAAATTAATAATTCACGCTCCGAAAGTATACGTCTATTTTTCTTGTTAATTTTTTAATATTTCTGTAAGAGTTTTCCGATTTACTTTCCTATTTTTAAATCCTACAACCAATTAAATGATTAGAAATTTCTTTACCACATTGCTTTTTAGCTTAATAGTTTCTCTTGCCTTTTCGCAAGAATTTGAAATTACAGGTTTGGTCTTAGATGAAGACAAAAAACCGATGGTATTTGTAAATGTTCTTTTATTGACTCAAGAAGGTGATTTTATAAAAGGTTCGGTAACCAATGATAATGGTTTCTATCGGTTTTTGGCTATCAAAGAAGGTACCTATCAGATTATTGCTAGCTATATTGAAAACACGGTAGAAAGTCAGTTAATACAATTATCTAAAAATACAGAAATTGAAACCCTTGTTCTGAACAGTGCACAGCAATTAGATGAGGTAGTGGTTACACAAAAGAAACCGGTATTAGAACATATGGCAGACCGTCATGTATTTAATATTGAGAATACCGCCCTTTCTGATAATGATATATGGAGTGTATTAAAGAGAACACCCGGTGTCATGGTCATGAACAATAAATTGTTGGTCAATGGCAGTTCGAAGGTGAATATAATGATCAACGGCAAACGAATAAATTTGCCAGAGGAAGATATTATGAATTTGCTTTCTGGCAACTCGGCAGGCAATGTTCAATCGATAGAAGTAATTACTAGTCCGCCAGCAAAGTATAGTGCAGAAGGCGGATTATTGATTAATATTAAAATGAAGAAAAATTTAGTCGCTGGCTATAATGGTTCTGTATTCAACCGATATACACAAGGCGTTTTACCCAAACACACCTTGGGTATGGATCATTTCTTTAAAGGAAAGAAGATAGATTTTTCTACGAATTACAGTTTTAGCCACAATAGAGATTGGACGAGATATACCGACATCACCAATTTTTTTAATAACGGCCAAGCGAGTGAAACTTGGACGGCAGAACAGAAATCGATTACTAAAGAAAAAAGCCACACTCTAAACCTATTTCTAGATATTCAATTAGACGAGAAGAATACATTAAGCCTAACTTCAAACAGCAGCTACGCCCCAAATGTCATCAATAATTATACGTCTGAAACTGAAATAGAAAACACGAATGGGGCCACTACAGCTCGTTTAGCAGGCCTCAATATTTCTGACAAAGATGTTTTAAATACCGCTTATTATTTAGATTGGGTACATAAATTAAACGAAAAGGGAGCTGAGCTTTCTTTCAATACCCATTTCACCTATTATGACTACAAGGTAATGCAAGAATTGAATAACAATTTTGTAGAAGGTGAATCTGAATTTATTACAGAGGATACTTTTAATGTTTCGTCTAATCAAATCATTAATCTGTATAGCGCACAAACCGACCTTACACAACCTTTAGGAGAGCATTCAACGATGGAAACAGGGTTAAGGTATGCAGCAATAAATTCTGAGGCAAGTATAGTTCAATCTGGTTTCGACCAAAGTAGAGACGGTGTAGATCCAACTGAATCAGGTATTTTTAATTACGATGAGAAAATTTATGCTGGGTATATCAGTTTAAATAATAGTTGGGAAAATTGGAAATTAAACGTAGGCTTAAGAGCAGAATATACAGACACCAAGGGCGAATTAAATACAGCGTTAGAAGCAAATATCAATTCATATATGAATTGGTTTCCTACCATGGCTTTATCTTATACAGTAAATAAGAATGCATTTTATTTAAAGTCATATCGACGAATTACAAGGCCTAGATACAATATTATAAATCCGTTTGAATATTATTTATCGGCAAACTCTATAATAACAGGCAACCCAAAACTGAAGCCCGCATATTCAGATTATGTTCAATTCGATTATGTTTTTGATAAAGCCTATAAACTAGTGTTATTCGGAGGAAAAAAATATAATGAACAATCGCAGCAAGTTTTTCAAGATAATACCACCAATATCATACGCACACAGTACATTAATCTTGAATCGAATAATTACTATGGTGTAGACGCAAGCGTTTCGAAAGATATTACCTCTTTTTGGAATTTGTTTTTATTGATTAGTCACTATTACGATAAGGACAGCTTCACAGATTTGAATACTAATACCATTGTAGAAAACTCTATTTGGACCACACATACCCGAACCACCAATAGTTTTACTTTTTTAAGTGACAAGTCGCTATTTGCAGATTTGACCTACATTCATTTTTCACCACGTATTAGCGGAAATACTAGATTCGCTTCCTATGGTAAATTGGGTTTATCCTTTAGAAAGACATTGTGGAGCAAAGCTGCAAGTATTTCTTTGGCAGTAGAAGATATTTTTAATGGTGGAGTTCTCTATGGAACAAGGAATTATCTTGACCAGAGTAACAGCACATCTTCGAGATGGGAAAATAGATTATTCATTGTAGGTTTCAGGTACAAATTCGGTAACACCAAAATAAGAGATAATTACAAATGGAAAAATACCGAAGAGGGCAAACGTTTGTAAGGAAATATTAGGCCATAACAGAGCATATCGGTTATAGGGCACCGGTATTAAATCATCAGCTTCAAATCTGGGAGATTGCGCTGTTATTTTTTGCCGTACTTATTTCAAGGCTATCTGAATATCGAAAGGAGATAAAATATTAAGTATACGCAACAACTACTCTTGCCATTCTGCAATAAATAAATTGGTATCTCTTGTTCCTCCATTATTTCGGTTACTTGAAAAGGCCAAGTATTTGCCGTTATTTGAAAAAACCGGAAAGGCGTCAAAGGTTTCACCATGCGTTACCCGCTCAAGGTTTTTACCGTCGATATCTATAAAATATAGATTAAATGGAAAGCCCTTTTCAGCTTCAAAATTACTGGAAAACAGAATCTTTTTTCCTGATGGGTGAAAAAACGGACTCCAATTAGCATTTCCTAAAAAGGTGAGTTGCTTTAGGTCACTGCCATCAGCATTACAGATAAAAAGTTCCATATCAGTTGGTTCTACCAAACCTTCTGCTAACAGGTCCTTGTATTTTTTAATAGCTTCTGGGGTTTTAGGTCTTGAAGCCCTAAAGATGAGTTTGGTGCCATCGGGTGAAAAGAACGCACCACCATCATAGCCTAATTCGTTGGTTATTTGTTTTACTCCAGTACCATCTAAATTCATGGTGTAAAGTTCCAGGTCGCCACTTCTGGTAGAGGTAAATACAATTTTATCACCTTTTGGCGAAACCGTGGCCTCAGCATCATAACCTGGTTCTGAAGTAAGTTGAGAAGTTATATTCCCCTGCAAGTCGGCCACGAAAATATCAAAGGAATCATATACTGGCCATACATAATTACCATTTTTACGCAAGGGCACTTCTGGGCATTCCTTATCCACTAAATGGGTAGACCCATATACAAAATGTTTATTGTCTGGAAGAAAATAAGCACATGTAGTTCGGCCCATGCCAGTACTAACCATGGGAGGTTTGGCATCCTCAAAATTTTCATCAATGTTCATTAAAAACATTTGGTCGCAATTCAAATCCCACGAGGTATTGTTAGATTGGAAAATCATTTGCGTATCGTCCCAATTCCAATAGGCTTCTGCGTTATCGCCCCCGAATGTAATTTGCCGAATACTTTTAAAGTATTTTTCCTCTGGATAAATTAAAGTGTCGTTACCAGCCATTAAGGAGGGTGTTTCAACAGTAATTTCTTTTTGGTTTTTTGGCTCGTTTTTACAACTACCAACGATAAATAGAAGTAAAAGCAGGGTAATAGTTCTCATAGGATGCTTAATTTTGAAAGAAATGAAATCAAAAATGGTCAAAAAAATTCTATTTCCGTTTATTTTATTTTTGTTACTGGGATGTAAACAAGATATAAAATCTCCAATACGTATTGAGGATGATGTTGTCTTTTTAGCAAATGATGTATTAAAGGGTAGAGAAACCGGAACCCCAGAAGAAGTTGTTGCCGCAGAATATATTCAAAAACGCTTTAAAGACATAGGCTTGTCACCAAAGGGAAATGCAGACACCTATTTTCAATCCTTTACGTTTACCCCTAAAAAAGACCCACACGGCCAAGTGCAATTTGTAAATGGGGATAGTACTATTACAGGTGCCAATGTCATAGGCTTTTTAGATAATAAAGCAGATAAAACCATTGTCATTGGGGCACATTATGACCATTTAGGCATGGGCGGTTCAGGCTCTTTATATACCGAAGGTGAGGCTGTTCATAATGGAGCAGACGATAATGCCAGTGGCGTTGCAATTCTTCTTCAATTAGCTTTAGAGGTACAAAAAGAAAATTATCAAGGGAATAATTATCTATTTATAGCATTTTCGGGGGAAGAAATGGGTTTGTTGGGCTCTAATTACTTTACCAAAAATCCGACCATCGATTTGTCAAAAGTCAATTATATGTTGAATTTAGATATGGTTGGCAGATTACGGGAAAACAAAACATTGTCGATTACAGGAACAG
>TARA_R110002074_G_scaffold122612_6_pt1 | contig 45542 bp, 28 predicted proteins | sample TARA_R110002074 | Tara Oceans TARA_R110002074 (sample SAMEA4397215) | marine metagenome | biome: Polar Biome; feature: [MIX] marine epipelagic wind mixed layer (ENVO:01000061); material: water (ENVO:00002006), including particulate matter (ENVO:01000060) such as... | depth 10-100 m | reverse complement strand
CCCCAAATGGGCGCGTTGCAATTACAAACACAAGAGTTGAAAAAAATACCATCAGGTCTTGGTGAAGTAGACGTACTTAGAAGCATGACCCTTTTGGCAGGGGTTAATAATGCTGGTGAAATCAGCAATGGTTTATCAGTAAGGGGAGGTGCCTTAGATCAAAACTTATTGTTGTTAGATAATGCGCCAGTCTTTAACCCAACTCATTTATTTGGTCTTTTTTCAGTATTTACACCAGATGTTATTTCAAGTGTTGACTTGTATAGAGCTAATATTCCGTCGCGATATGGAGGTAGAATAACTTCGGTTTTAGATTTAAAAGTGAAAAATCCATATGTTGACAAATTTAAATTGAGCGGAGGTTTAGGTATTGTTTCAAGTCGTTTGAATATTGAAACGCCTATAATTAAAGATAAGCTAATGATGACCCTTGGCGGACGAGCCGGTCTCACAGATTTTTTATTGCCTTTGGTTTCAGAACGATTAAAGGATACGAAAGCTAAATTTTATGATAGTACTTTAAAATTATTATATCTACCAACAGATGATGATCAAATAACCCTTACTGGATTTTATAGTAAAGATTTTTATCAATTGGATTTGATTACCCAAATACAGAATATCAATGCGAAGAATAACCAGTATGATTTTAAAACTCTAAATGGTACGCTGAATTGGCGGCATTCTTTTAATGATAAAAGCAATCTAAGAACATTTTTGGTAATGAGTGATTATTCACCCAAAACTATATTTCCTGAAGTTGACAATCCAAATGAAATTGTGTTTGAATCAAAAATTAACTATCTGAGTTTTGCTTCAGAGTTTTCTAAGGAAATAAAGACTAATCTAGATTACTATGTAGGTGTTCAGGCTAACAAGTATCAGATTAGGCCAGGAGAATTACGCCCAGGTAATGGTAATAGTGTGGTAGCAGTTTCTTTGGCTGAAGAAAACAGCTATGAATTTGCTGGCTATGGTAATGTTAATTTTAAGCCAGTTACCAATGTGGCTATTTCAGCAGGTTTAAGATTTAGTCATTATGTACTTGTAGGTCCTTACAAGCAAGCGCAATTAGACCAAACAACGGGCTTATTGTTAGGTGTTACAGACTTTGAAAAGGGTGCAGGAGTGAAGACTTATAATGGATTAGAGCCAAGATTAGGAGCGAATATAAAATTAAACGAAACTACCTCGATTAAGGCAAGTTATGCAAGACTAAACCAATATCTTCAAAATGTCTATAATTCAACAACGCCTTTACCTACCTCTAGGTGGAAAACTTCTGATTCAAATATAAAACCCCAAATTAGTGATACCTATGGATTGGGAATCTATAAAAATTTAGGTAACAATGAAGTTGAATTGGGTTTAGAAGGGTATTATCGTGATTCTAAAAATAACTTAACCTTTAAGCCTGGTGCAGATTTCTTTCTTGAAGAGTTCTTGGAACGAGATGTTATTCAGGGTGAGGGAAGGGCATATGGAGTTGAGTTTAGTATAAAGAAATCTAGCGGTAAGGTTAACGGATGGTTAAACTATACATGGTCTAGGAGTTTGTTAAGATCCGATAACGAAAATCTTGGAGATCGAATAAATAATAATAATTGGTATGCCTCAGATTTTGATAGGCCACACGTGGTAAATTCAACTATAAATTTTGAAGGAGATAAATATAATACATGGAGTTTTAACTTCACAGGGCAAACAGGAAGACCTTATACTGTTGCAAATAGTGTTTTTAAACTAGAGAATATAGATGTACCTATATTTATTGAACGTAACAACGCAAGACTTCGGCCTTATCATAGATTAGACTTCTCTTGGAATATTAAATATGGAGAGAAAGTAAATAAGAGATGGATTGGGGATTGGACATTTACTATCTATAATGTTTATAGTAGAAGAAACCCTTTTAATATCTATTATTCTCAACGGCAACCTGGTGTTGATGCCGATGTTTTTTTAGGCAGCCCTTTAGGTTCTTATGAACTTTCTATTTTAAATAGTCCACTATTTGCATTGACCTATAATTTTGTTTTTCAATAGAGATTTTTTATTCCTTAAAAAACTTACGCTGTATATTTTGATGTTCCGTTTGAATAGTTATCAAATAAACCCCTTTTTCCAAATTAAAAACAGGAATATTAAGTGCATTATGACGAATTACCCACTGATGAGAAATAACCTTCGTGCCATATATATCTGTAATAATAATCGATGCGTTGGGTGAATTATTAAGACCTAAAACATTTATAACATTGGTTGCAGGGTTGGGAAAAACTTTAATATTTTTAGCGTCTTTAATGCCAACACTTATTTCATGTTTGTCTGATTGAGAAAAACCTACCTGAATAGTGGTTATGAAAATGAAATAAAATAATACGTTTTTCATGATGCTTTACAATAGTAAATACCAAACGTCTTTTTAAATGTGTTTCTTGTAATTTTAAGAAGGTTTAACATCTAGCAGAAATTAGCGTCAATGCGCCACCAACCAATTTTCTCCTACACCCACTTCCACATCTAGAGGGACATCTAATTTATAGGCATTCTCCATTTCAGACTTAATCAAGGTTTTTAATTCTTCTAATTCTGGATTGTAAATATCAAATACCAATTCATCATGCACCTGTAAAAGCATTTTAGATTTGTAATTACCTTTTTCAAGCTTTCTGTGGATGTTTATCATCGCTATTTTAATGATGTCTGCAGCACTACCTTGAATGGGTGCGTTTACAGCGTTTCGCTCTGCAGCGCCACGAACAATAGCATTACTTCCGTTAATATCCTTAAGATATCTTCTTCGGCCTAAAACAGTTTGTACGTAACCATTGTCGCGAGCAAAATCTACTTGCTCACTCATGTAGTTCCTCAGTTTTGGATAGGTCTTGTAATACGTATCGATAAGCTCTTTTGCTTCACTTCTTGACAGGTCTGTTTGGTTACTTAAACCAAAAGCTGAAACCCCATATATAATACCGAAGTTTACGGTTTTAGCATTACTACGTTGTTCACGGGTTACTTGACCTAAAGGAACATCGAATACCTTTGATGCGGTTGAAGCATGAATATCTTCACCGTTTTTAAAGGCTTCTATCATTGTGGTTTCTTCGCTCAAGGCAGCAATGATACGCAGTTCTATTTGAGAATAATCCGCAGCTAATAAGGTGTAATTTTTATCCCTTGGAATAAATGCTTTACGTACTTGGCGACCGCGTTCGGTACGAATAGGAATATTTTGCAGGTTTGGATTATTACTGCTTAAACGACCCGTTGCAGCCACCGTTTGCATATAATCTGTGTGTACACGACCTGTTATGGGTTCTACTTGTTCTGGTAAAGCATCTACATATGTGCTTTTTAATTTAGCCAAACCTCTATAATCCAAAACATTTTGAATAATCTCATGGTCTTTTGCTAAATATGACAACACATCTTCTGCAGTTGAATATTGACCTGTTTTTGTCTTTTTAGGTTTTTCTACTAGTTTGAGTTTGTCGAATAAAATTTCTCCTAGTTGTTTTGGTGAACCAATATTAAATTCGACACCAGCGTCTTCATAAATTTTCTTTTCGAGTGTGGCAATATCATTGTTTAAATCAGAAGAAAGTGAATGCAAAAATTCCTTATCTAAATTGATACCTTCCAATTCCATATCTGCTAATACACGTAATAAGGGAATTTCGATATCTTGGAATAATTTTTCGGTGTTTGCTTCTTTTAATTCTGGTCTAAAATGTTGTGCTAATTGAAAAGTGATATCGGCATCTTCTACAGCATATTCGGTTTGTTTTTCTACAGGAACGTCTCGCATATTCAACTGGTTCTTGCCTTTTTTACCAATCAGTTCTGTAATAGATATAGGAGTGTAGTTAAGGTAGGTTTCAGCCAATACGTCCATATTATGGCGCATATCAGGATTGATAAGATAATGCGCTAACATAGTATCGAAAAGTGGTCCTTTTACGTCAACGTTATATTTGTCTAAAACTTTGATGTCATATTTAAGGTTCTGACCTATTTTTTCAATTTTGTCATCTTCAAAGAAAGGGCGTAGTTCTTCAATAAGTGCTTGCGCTTCTTCCTTTTCTTCTGGAAAAGGAATATAAAACCCTTTAGTAGCTTCCCAAGAAAAAGCAATTCCTACTAGTTCTGCTGTTAATGGATCTAGTCCTGTAGTTTCGGTATCAAAACAAACCGAAGTTTGTTTCATTAAATTTTGAATAAACAATTTCATAGCCATTCCTGGTGCAACGCTTTGGTATGCATGAGCTACATCTGAAATTGTTTGCCTGCTAGAGAAATCTTTAACTGTTGCTGGTGCGTCTCCACTACCTCCAAATAATGAGAATTGACCTGTTCCTGCATTCTGCGATTCTTTTTTCGGAGCACTAGATACTTGTGTTACCGATTCTGAGGTTTCATTAGAAAACAGTTTTAAAAACTGGTCTTTTAGTCTTCTAAACTCAAGTTCTTCAAATATTTCTTGAACCTTTTCAAAGTCGGGTTCGGAAAGTTCGTAGTCTGAGGCATTAAAGGTTACGTCACAAGTAATACATATGGTTGCCAGTTTTTTCGAAAGAATACCCAATTCCTTATTTTCTTCAATCTTTTCCTTCATTTTACCTTTCAGCTTATCCGTATTTGCTAAAAGATTTTCCATACTACCGAACTCCGCAATAAATTTTTTGGCTGTTTTATCGCCAACACCTGGTAGACCAGGAATGTTATCACTGGCGTCACCCATCATGCCTAGGTAATCTATAACTTGTTCTGGGCGCTCAACACCAAAACGTTTTTGAATTTCTGGAATTCCCCAAATCTCGATACCGTTACCCATACGTGCTGGGCGGTACATGAAAATGTTCTCAGAAACCAACTGTCCGAAATCCTTATCAGGTGTAACCATAAATACTTTGTAATCTTCCTTTTCCGCTTGTTTAGATAAGGTTCCTATAATATCATCTGCCTCCCAACCTTCTAATACAATACTAGGTATATGCATGGCCTTTAGAATATTCTGAATATAAGGTACTGCTATACGAATAGCATCGGGCGTAGCGTCACGGTTTGCTTTATAGGCTTCATACATTTCAGTACGTTCCACACTTCCGCCTTTATCAAAACAAACAGCCAAATGATCTGGCTTCTCTCTTCTGATTACATCGAGCAAAGAATTCATGAATCCCATTATCGCAGAGGTATCCATGCCTTTAGAGTTTATTCTTGGATTTTTTATCAAGGCATAATAGCCACGAAATATCAATGCATATGCGTCTAGCAAGAAGAGTCTTTTTTGATCTGCCATTTTTGAATATTAAATATGAGGGTTTAAAAGTACAAATTGAAAGGGAAACTAACCCAAGTATTAGTCGTGTGGTTAGACATTAGAATTTATTTAAGTCAACCTACCCTAACTTTTTAAATAACTATCTGATGGGTTATTTATATGACCATCTTTCGTATATGTTCTATAGGTGAATCCTGGGTGAATACAATAACCACCTGTTTCTCCTTTTTTATTAATGGCAATAAAGCCAATTTGAAAATCTTGTTTGTCTTTATTTTTTGCAATAATTCGTTTAACACCTTCTTCGCAAGCTTCTTGTGGTGACTTTCCTTGTCTCATTAATTCAACGATAAGAAAACTACCAACCGTTCTCACTACTTCTTCACCTACACCTGTTGCGGTTGCTCCACCAACTTCATTGTCAACAAAAAGTCCGGCTCCTATGATTGGAGAGTCTCCAACTCGACCAGCCATTTTGTAGGCCATGCCACTAGTTGTACAAGCTCCTGAAATATCTCCCTTTTCATCAATAGCCAACATGCCTATGGTGTCATGATTTTCTATATTTATTATGGGCTTGTACTGTGAGGTTTCTTTCCATTTTAACCAAGCTTCTTTTGACTCTTGTGTCAATAAATTGGTTTTTTCAAAACCTTGCTCATATGCAAATTGTTCAGCTCCTTTACCTGCAAGCATAACATGTGGAGTTTCTTCCATTACCTTTCTAGCTACAGATATGGGATTCGCAATATTTTGCATTGCTAAAACGGCTCCGCAATTACCATCCTTATCCATAATACATGCGTCTAAGGTGACATTGCCATCACGATCGGGTCTGCCGCCATTTCCAACAGTACTATTTTTTAAATCGTTTTCTTCGACCATAACGCCTTGGTGTACAGCGTCTAGCGAGCTACCACCAATTTTTAATACTTCCCATGCTTTGGCAGTCGCGTTACCGAAATCCCAAGTGCAAATGGCGATAGGTATAACACCAGTAGAAGTTGTTGTTTCCGCAGTTATTTTTTCTGTGCAAGATGCTAACAAAGGAGCTGACATTATGCCTGCAGCTACTGTGCTTGAATTTCTTAGAAACTTTCTTCTTTTCATGGGTTGGGTTCTTTACTTTTAACAAGCCTAAATATAAGAATATGCTAGTAGAAGTTTGTGCTAATTCGTTAGAATCTGCCTTGGTTGCTGAACGTGCTGGTGCAGACCGCATTGAGTTGTGTTCTGAGTTGGCAGTAGGGGGCTTGACCCCATCTTACGGAATGTTGAAAGCGGTAAAAGAACAAGTGAGTATTCCTGTTCATGTATTGATTCGCCCTAGAAGTGGTGATTTCACCTATTCGGATGCGGAGTTTGATATTATGTTAACTGATATAAGACTATGCAAGGAGCTAGGATTTGAAGGAGTAGTTTCTGGAGCACTCACCAAAAATTTTACTTTGGATGTAGAACGAACACGAAAGTTAAGATCTTCAGCTGGTCATTTAAAGTTCACATTTCATAGAGCATTTGATTGGGTCAAAGATCCATTGGGCACTCTTAAACTACTAGATGATTTACAGGTAGATTATATTTTGTCTTCAGGTCAGCAAAGGTCTGCGCCATTAGGTATCGATTTATTGGCTGATTTAATGCAGCAAAATTATCGTGTTCAAATAATGCCTGGTTCAGGAATCAATTCAAGTAATGTTGAGGATTTTATTGTCAGAGGGTTTCATGCAGTGCATTTATCTGGTACGGAAATGATTCATACTTTGTTAAGTACTCCTCCAATTTCAATGAATTCGAGCGGCTTTTTAAGCGATGATTATTTAGCTGTCACACAATTAGAAAATATCAAGGCAGTAGTTTCGAAGGTTAAATAAATTGCAAATGAGTGCATATACCTGTGACATACAGATATCTTTGTATAAAAAAAGAACATGATTCGTTGGCTTATTTTTACCGTGGTTTATCTAGCACTTGGTTTTTATGTCTTACAAGCACTAAAAACTATTGCAAAACAACCTTGGTGGTCTTATATCTATATTGTTATTTCTTTAGGGGTAATGGTGAATTTTATCTATCAGTTTACTGTTGGTGAAGAGACTGGTAGAGTTTTAAGTATTTCAAAAAGTTATGCATTTGGGTTTTTATTAACTGTGCTTACGTTTAGTATTATTACTATTCTCTTTTTATTTTCAGAAGATTTATACAGGATTTCAACAGGACTTTATCAGAAATTTTTCGGAGTTGAAAAGGAATTTAGTCTACCGGCACGTAGACGATTTCTTAGTATAATTGCTCTTGGTATAGCATCTATTCCCTTTGGTGCATTGTTATATGGTATGTATAAAGGAAAATATAATTTTAAGGTTTTAAAGTATACTTTAGAGTTCGATGACCTGCCGGAAAGTTTTAATGGGTATCAAATCACACAAATTTCTGATATTCATAGCGGCAGTTTTGATGATAGAAAAATGATTGAGTATGGTGTTAACTTGATTAATAAGCAAAAAAGTGATGTTCTTTTGTTTACAGGTGATATGGTTAATAATATGACTTCCGAAATGCTACCTTGGGTCGATTTATTTAGTACGCTACATGCAAAGGATGGTGTGTATTCGGTATTGGGCAACCATGACTATGGTGATTATATTCCATGGGAAACAGAAGACCTTAAAAAACAAAACCTTGAAGATTTAAAAGCATTGCAAAAGAAAATGGGTTTTGATTTGTTGCTGAATGAACATAGATATTTGCAAAAAGGCGATGATAAAATAGCGTTGGTAGGAGTTGAGAATTGGGGTAAAGGTGGATTTAAAAAAGCCGGAGACCTAAAAAAAGCCGCTTCTCAAATTAATAAGGATGATTTTAAGATACTTATGAGTCATGATCCATCGCATTGGGAGATGGAAGTGATTAACGATCCATATCATTACCATTTAACTTTAAGTGGACATACTCATGGGATGCAATTTGGTATTGAAATACCAGGATGGATTAAATGGAGCCCTGTAAAATGGAGGTATCCTTATTGGGCAGGTATTTATAAAGAAATGGGGCAATTTATTAATGTAAATAGAGGTTTTGGCTTTTTAGGCTATCCAGGAAGGGTAGGAATATGGCCTGAAATTACGGTCATTACATTGCGAAAAAAGGCATTAACATGATTTTAACCCTTTTAGAGGTCTACAAATGCATTGTCTAGGGTAGTGTTTTAACAATTTTTATTACATTTGGCTAACATAGTAAAGCATTTTATATGTCCAAATTTGGTGAGCTTATAGATTTACAAGTACCAGTTCTTCTCGATTTTTATGCAGAGTGGAATGAACAGTCCACTGCAATGCATCCTGTATTGCGAGATGTTGCTGCTGCTTTAGGTGATAGAGGTAAGGTTATTAAAATTGATGTGGATAAAAATAAAGAGCTTTCTCAAGCTTTGCGTGTAAAAGGTCTGCCTACATTAATGATCTATAAAAAAGGTGAAATGGTGTGGCGCCAAAGTGGCGAGCAAGATGCCAATACACTTATTGGTATTCTTAAAGAGTACGTTTAAATTTCCTAAATAAATTCGTTTTTCTAAATATAGCTTTGGGCGAAAGCCCAAAGCTTATTATTGTGCAGTAATACCAACGGTGTCTTGTAATCTGTCGGTATTTGTATTATCTGTTTGAATTGTATCTGAAACGGGTAATGTATCTATCATTTCAGGGTCAGATTCTAAACCGCCCTTTTGTAGGGGCATATCATCCTGGTCTTTATAGAAATGTTGGAATTTATCTATATACTCATTAAATATTAAAGTTTCTTTCTCAGCCATGTCTTCGGTATCGTTGGCGATTATAGTATCTATATTACGTCTATAGGCTTCCATATCTGCAATAATTTCATCAATACTACTGTATTGCTCATCCAAACTTACCGAGGCGTAATATTCTAATCGTTCTTGATATTTCTTCTTCAATGTTTCGAAAAGTTCACGTGCTTTCTGGCTTTCACCAACTTTAAAGTATCCGTCAATAAACGGTTCTATAAGCGTGTAGTATCCGAATTTTTCAACCGGCATATTTGTAATGGATATTTCGATAATATCTTTTGCCTTATCCATTTTATTCTCTTTGATTAATGCTTCCATCAATCGAGCTAAATTGCCTCTAAAAGAAACACTTTGTATGCGCGTTTGGGTATCGTGGTAAATATCACCACCTGCATTACCCCAATCCCATTTCTTAACAATATCATACATTAAGTCAGTATCTATACGCCCTAATTCAAACGCATTAGGGCGCTCAGTACGTATAGGAACCAATTTGTACGCCAAACCATCTAATTGCAGATAATCTTTCATCCATAGATATTCAGCATCATCAAAACTTCCACCAGAAAAATACAATGGTCTTTTCCAATCATTGTTGGCTAAAATATCTAACATCATCATGCTTTTTTTGGTAATGGCACCAGGTAAGTCAATGTCTATAAAATCAACAATCAAATCTGCATCTTTTTCTTTAACCAGACCACTACTTAATACATTTTGCTTATTAACAGGAACCCTTATTTTTTTAGTAGGGTAGTACACCATATTTTGCGTGTCTTCAGAGTACTGACTTAAATCTGCACCATTTTGTTCAAAAAGATACTTCAGTTTTGTTCTAGGCTTATCACTGTCTATCCAGTTAATGAAATCTTTAATTGGCCATCTATTTTCGGTGATACCTTGGTGGTAGAGTACATCACGCGAACCCCATCTATATTTTTCATGTGAAATTTGAGAAGGTATAGGAGCGCTTTCATAGGCAGCAACCTTCATTTGGTCAACATACCAGTCAGTTTCAAAAAGACTTGTACAAACAACACGAACATCGGTTCTATAGTGCTCTATTTCTTGAGCATACCAAATAGGGAAAGTATCGTTATCACCAATAGTAAAAAGAATAGCCCCGGCATCTTCTTGACAAGAATCTAAATATGCTTTTGCAGAGGAGTTCGCCGTAAAACGATTAGATCTATCATGGTCATCCCAGTTTTGAACCGCCATAACCGTTGGAACTGCAAGTAGCGTAACAACAACTACAACCGGGGCTAATATTTTCGGCGTTATCCAATCTTTAAAACTGTCGTATAGTCCATAAACACCTAGACCAATCCATAGTGCGAAAACATAGAAAGAGCCAACTAAGGAATAATCACGTTCACGAGGTTGAAAAATACCTGGATTGGTGTAGAATTGTATGGCCAAACCTGTAAAAAGGAAGAAAATTAATAAGACCCAAAACTGTTTTTTGTCTTTTGAAAATTGAAAAACAATACCAATTATACCTAATAATAGCGGTAAAAAGAAGTAAGTATTTCTACCAGGATTATTCTGAATATCACTGGGTAAATTATCTTGACTGCCTAATCGATAACTATCTAAGAAATTAATACCGCTTAACCAATTTCCATTATCGTTGTAACGACCTTGTACATCATTCTGCTTACCTACAAAGTTCCACATGAAATAGCGTAGATACATGTAATTGAATTGAAATTCAACCATGTATTTAACATTGTCCCAAATAGTTGGGGGCTGAACTTCAATATATTCATCAAAGCGTTTTAAAAAACTAATATATTGATCCGCACCGATTTCCCCATTCGCAAAACCAACTTTAATCTGCTCGGCTGCTTGTCTTAATTCTTGATTTGGTTGTGTGATTTTAAAATCTAACGCACCAAAATAACGCATGTAATTCTCAGCATTCTGTGAACTCCACATTCTAGGCAATAGGCCTTGATGTTTTGGATTAGGGCCTTGAACCGCATTTTTGAATTTGTTTACAACAATATACTTGCCTAGTGTGTAGTCTTTCTCATATTTAGGTTTGCCATCTTGGTCTTCACCCGCTGAGGCAAACATATCTGAATAATAAGTGCCATAAACAGGACTATCTACACCTGGGTATTGCTCTCTGTTGTAATATGCTAAAAGGGCTCTTGCGTCTTCTGGATTATTCTCATTAATAACCACCTTGGCATTGGCTCTTATGGGCAACATTAACCATGATGAAAATCCTAAGAATAAAAACATCAAACATAAAACTAGGGTGTTTGCGGTTCTATAATTATTCTTACGGGTGTAATTCAATCCAAAATAAAAGGTAGCTATAAAAAGTAGCCCAATAATTATTGACCCTGAATTAAATGGTAATCCTATGCTATTGATAAAAAATACCTCTCCCCATCCAAAAAGTTGAAGTACATAGGTCAATGAAAATTTATAAACCAACATTAATATTGCAATTACAATGATATTGGCCAATAAGAAATTTTTTACGGTAGTCTTTTTGTAGGTTTTAAAATAATACAATAGACCTATTGAGGGTATGGCTAAGAAGCCCATGAACTGAATTCCGAAAGTAAGGCCAACAACAAAGGATATTAAAATAATCCATCGATTACCACGTGGATCCTCTAAATTATCAGTCCATTTTAAGCCTAACCATAATAATAAGGCCATTATGAAACTTGCCGTTGCATAAACCTCTGTTTCCACTGCATTGAACCAAAAACTATCAGAATAAGTAAAGGCAAGTGAGCCAACTAAAGCACTTCCAAAAACAGCAATCGCTTTACTGTTAGTGAACGGACCATCTTTATCGATAAGTTTTCTGGTTATATTGGTAATTGTCCAGAACATGAATAAAATCGTAAATGCACTAGAAACACCTGATACTAAATTCACCATCATAGCAACTTTGCTAGGCTCAAATGCGAACATAGAGAAAAATGCCCCTATCATTTGCAGTAATGGCGCGCCTGGTGGATGTCCCACCTGTAGTTTTGCAGCTGTAGCTATATACTCGCCAGCATCCCAAAAACTATTTGTGGGTTCTACTGTAATATAGTATGTAATAAGTGCTATGAAAAATACGGACCATCCTAATATGGTGTTCCACTTGTGGTAGTTCTTTGAAAACATGAAGCTTGGGTTAAACCTAAGTGGCGAATTTACTAATTTATATAGATAAGTTTGTACTATTTTTATAAACCTTTAACAGGGTAAAAGCACTATTTTTTCATTATTACATTAAAAAATGTTTGGTGAAACCAAACTTTGTTTTAAATTTGCACCCTCTTAGAAGGTATTGGCCCATGGTGTAATGGTAACACTTCGGTTTTTGGTACCGTCATTCAAGGTTCGAGTCCTTGTGGGCCAACTAATGAGAACAAAGAAAATCCCGATATCATATGATATCGGGATTTTTGTTTTTATCCACTTAAATAGTCAGTAAAATATAGGTTTCTTGAGTTTTGTTGTCGTTGTTAATTTTAAGAAATGGCTTACCTTTTGTTAGTAATTTTGTATATTTAATCTAATAACGTCAATAATTCATCGAAAAAAATCCCTTTTCGATGTCGTAATGTTATAATTTAGTGCCCTTAAGAACTTGACCTATGAATCTTTCTCCAAAAATTTTAAAAATTTTACTAATTATTGTGTTGCTTGGATTTGGCATTGGATTCTATATGCAAGATTTAAAGCATGAAGAAAGTACTGCGCACGCATGGAAAGCGAACCGTTATAATTTAGATAGGTTCAATAAAATAATGGAGTACAATAAAAAAATGAATTCCACCAACTGGAGGGTGTTGAGAGATAGTATAGATCAACAGTTAGATACACTAATGATTCTTCGTTTTAGAAAAGAAGTAGATAGTATGAACAAGGACCAGTTTGAGGCTCATAGTAGTCAGGTAGAGGTGCATGCTTCGTTTGGTCCTCAGTAGTTAAAAAATTACTAGCTTAAAAAAGGTGCCCTTTTAAATAATTTCATATTTTATTTTTCTATTAAATAGGGTCTTCGGTTGAATTTCCCTCTATTTTTTCAATAATGTTATGGGTGCTAGATAATTCCCTTTCAGAAACACGTAACGCATCTTCAGCTAAATTACGTTCTAATATTTCTTCGTCAATTTCATCAAGCATTGTTCCCATTTTACGCTTGTCACGAATCATAGCCCATGTCATAACTAGGCTAGTTGCTATAATTACAAATAATAATATTCCTGATTCAAACCCTTCTACTTGTGCTTCCATGGGTATGGCGTAAAAAAGTAATACGGTTATTAATCCTCTTGGGGCAATAAATAGTTGGGGTAATATGTCTTTTCCAACGAAGATTATAAGAACAATAAATCGTATGGCATATATAGAGGCTATAATGAGTAAGCTTACAATTGCTACATTAACGCTTAATAGGGTTGCGAGTACAATGGTGATTCCGAATATTACAAAAAAGAAGGTGCGAACAACAAAGGCGGTTTCTAAAGTTATTATATGTAGTTCATGATATATTTGTTGCATCCGTTCAGATTCCAAGAAAATTTTTGTCTTCCCTGGAAAAAATAAATTCACATTCTTAACTATTAAACCAAATACGAGAATAATAATCAAAGAGGATAAGTGCATTTTTTTACCAATTGCATAAAGTAATAGTAGCACTGATATGAGCAAAAACTGTTTTGCTTGACTTTTAATGCGTTGAAAGATTAAAATGATGGCATAGCTGGCAACAATGGCAATTACAATTGTTAAAACTAAATTCCCAGCAAAACCAGTAACGCCGGAATCTTCTGTTGGATTTAGTTTGCCTGTTAAGAAATAGAACATCATGATGCCCATAATATCTGAAAAAGTACTTTCGTAAATATGGAATTCTTTTTTGGCCTCTGTAAGTCCGCCAACACTAGGTATTATTATGGCACTTGATAGAATAGATAATGGTGTTGCATATAGCCAAGCAGATTGCATGGTCATGTTTGGTATGAATTGATATAAAATTAAAGCAGCAATGTATGCTGAAGCAATCAATCCAATTAAAGCAATCGCCATAGATTTTAGTATAGGCCATAATTTCTCTTTCTTTAATTCGAGCTCTAAGGCCGCCTCAAGCACAATCATAATTAAACCTACGGTTCCTAAGATTTCTAAGGAACCTTTGAAATCTGGAATTTCAGGAATAAAAAAACCTAGGCCTATTTTTATAAGTATGCCTAATACAATTAACATTAAGACTGCAGGTATATTTGTTTTTTTTGAAATACCATTAAATAAGAACGACAATACAACAATTAGCGATGCACCAATGATTAGATTGTATGAGGATAATATTTCCATTAAGTTGTTTTTTGGTTGACTTAGAGCTAAAAATAATATAAATTCTAGGCTTGCTTCTTTTTAAAGCAGTAAATTTTATTTGATTGTTTTAGTGTTGATTAAATTAGGAAGTGAAACGGTATTGTAGGAAATTAAATTTATTGTATATTTGCAGTGCTGAAAGGATATAAAAGTATTCATGAGGGGACAATTAGTCCCCTCTTTTATTACTTATTATTTATGCTAAAGGAAAAAGTAAAAGAGTTATTGGAGCAAGGTCTTGAAGAAGATCCATCACTATTTTTGATTGATTTCACCATGGGTGCTGATAATGGTATTCACGTGGTAATAGACGGTGATCATGGCGTTACAGTCAGTGATTGTATTAAAATAAGTAGGGCAATTGAGCATAATCTAGATCGAGACGAGCATGATTTTTCTCTAGAAGTTGCTTCGGCAGGTGCTTCGGCTCCATTAGTAATGCCACGTCAATATTTAAAAAATGTTGGCAGAAAGCTTGAGGTTCAAACAAAAAATCAAAAAATTGAAGGTAATTTAACATCTGTTAATGATGAATCTATTGTTTTGGAGTGGAAAGCAAGAGAACCTAAGCCTATTGGAAAAGGAAAGGTGACTGTTCAGAAAAAAGAAGAAGTAAATTTTTCAGATATTATTAAAGCAAAAGTTGTATTAAAATTTTAATTGTAATTACTAATGGAAAATATTGCGTTAATTGAATCATTCTCAGAGTTTAAGGACGATAAGTTCATAGACAGGGTAACATTGATGGCTATTTTGGAAGATGTTTTCAGAAATGCGCTTAAGAAGAAGTTTGGTTCAGATGATAACTTTGATATCATTATTAACCCAGATAAAGGGGATTTAGAAATTTGGCGTAACCGTATTGTTGTAAATGATGGTGAGGTTGAAGAGCCAAATGAGGAAATTTCATTATCTGCAGCACGTAAAATTGAGCCAGATTTTGAAGTTGGTGAAGATGTATCTGAAGAAGTTAAATTAATCGATTTAGGAAGAAGGGCTATTTTGGCATTACGTCAAAACCTTATTTCAAAAATCCATGAGCATGATAATACAACTATTTATAAGCACTTTAAGGATTTAGAAGGTGAGATTTATACTGCAGAAGTGCACCATATTCGTCATAAGGCTATAATTTTGTTAGATGATGAAGGAAATGAAATAATTCTGCCTAAAGACAGACAAATACCATCTGACTTTTTCCGTAAAGGAGATAATGTTAGAGGTGTTATTGAAAGTGTAGAATTGAAAGGTGCTAAGCCTACCATAATAATGTCAAGAAGTTCACCTAAATTTTTGGAACAATTATTCTTCCAAGAAATTCCTGAAGTTTTCGATGGTTTAATAACGGTGAAAAAGGCGGTTAGAATTCCTGGTGAGAAAGCAAAAGTTGCTGTTGATTCATATGATGACCGTATTGATCCCGTAGGTGCCTGTGTTGGTATGAAAGGCTCTAGAATTCACGGCATTGTTCGTGAATTGGGTAATGAGAATATAGATGTTATTAACTGGACGGCTAACCCACAATTATTTGTTACCAGAGCTTTGAGTCCTGCAAGAGTTTCATCTGTGAAATTGAATGAAGAGAAAAAGACTGCTCAAGTTTACTTGAAACCAGAGGAGGTTTCGAAGGCAATAGGTAGAGGAGGTCACAATATTAGATTAGCGGGTCAGTTGACTGGTTATGAAATAGATGTTTTCCGAGAAGGTGTAGAGGAAGATGTTGAATTAACTGAGTTCTCTGATGAAATCGATGCTTGGATTATTGAAGAATTCAAGAAGATTGGAATGGATACAGCTCGAAGCGTCTTAGAGCAAGATGTTGCTGATTTAGTAAAACGTACAGATTTAGAAGAGGAAACAATTGTGGAAGTTGTGCGAATCCTAAAAGAAGAATTAGAAGATTAGCTATATATTAGCGCTTAAATAAAAGAACGGGAATCAGTATTTATGGCAGACAATGCAAAAATAAGGCTTAATAAAGTTCTTCGTGAACTTAATATTTCCTTGGATAGGGCGGTGGACTTTCTTAATGGGAAAGGACATGATGTGGAAGCGAGGCCTACCACAAAAATTTCCGACGATGTTTATCAAGTATTGCTTGACGAGTTCCAAACGGATAAGAGTAAAAAGGTTGCATCTAAGGAAGTTGGAGAGGAAAAACGTAAGGAGAAAGAGGCAATTCGAGTTCAGTTGGAAAAAGAACAAGAGGATCGTCGCTTAGCACGTGAACGTAGAAATACCGAGGCTGAACAAAGTGTTTTGGTTGGTAAGGTAGAGCTTGCTGGTCCTAAAATGGTGGGTAAAATTGACCTTAATCCTAAAAAGAAGAAGGAAGAACCTGCTAAAGAAAAGCCGAAAGTAGAGGAGAAGGTTGAGCCAAAAGTAGAGGTAAAAGAAACCCCTAAGGTTGTGGAAGATAAGCCTAAAGTGGCTCCTGCTCCTGTTGTTCAAAAAATAGAAGTTAAGAAGGTAGAGCCTAAAGTACAGGTGTCTAAAGTTGAAGACACCAAAAAGGTAGAGGTTAAAAAAGTGACTCCGAAGGAACCTGAGGTAGAGGTTACTGCAGAATCTGATGAACCAAAGACTATTGAAACTCAATATCAAAAGCTAACCGGACCGAAAATTGCGGGTGAAAAAATTGACCTTAGCAAGTTCGAAAAGCCAAAGAAAAAGAAAGAGGACAAAAAGCCTGCTGATAAAGCAGGTATTGATCGTAAAAAGAGAAGAAGAAGAATTGTTACAAAGAATCCTTCTGGACCAGGTCAAACAAGAACAGCTCCAAATACTGGGGATCGAAATAAAGGTAGAGGTCGATTTGCGCCTGTGGCAAAAGTAGAGCCTACTGAAGAAGATGTACAAAAACAAGTACGTGAAACCCTAGAAAAACTTCAAGGTAAATCTAAAAAGGGTAAAGGTGCTAAATATAGAAGAAGCAAAAGAGATCAACACCGTGAGCAAACGGAGAAGGATCTTGAGCAACAAGAATTAGAGAACAAAGTTCTTAAAGTTACTGAGTTCGTTACTGCAACTGAGGTTGCGACCATGATGGGAGTTTCTACTACCGAAATAATTTCGGCTTGTATGTCTTTGGGTATAATGGTGACAATGAATCAGCGTTTAGATGCTGAAACTTTATCTATTGTGGCTGAAGAGTTTGGCTATGAAGTAGATTTCGTAACAGCTGATATTGAGGAAAGTATAGTTGAGGTTGTTGATGCTCCTGAAGATTTGAAACCAAGAGCTCCGATTGTAACTGTAATGGGTCACGTGGATCACGGTAAGACTTCATTATTGGATTATATCCGTAAGGAAAATGTTATTGCCGGTGAAAGTGGAGGAATTACTCAGCATATTGGTGCATATGGGGTTACTTTAGAAAATGGAGAGCGAATAGCTTTCCTAGATACACCAGGTCACGAAGCGTTTACAGCTATGCGTGCCAGAGGTGCTCAAGTTACCGATATCGCTATTATTGTAGTTGCTGCAGATGATGACATCATGCCGCAAACTAAAGAAGCAATTAGTCATGCGCAGGCGGCTGGTGTGCCAATTGTTTTTGCTATTAATAAAATCGATAAATCAACTGCTAATCCTGATAAGATTAAGGAAGGTTTAGCGCAAATGAATTTGTTGGTAGAAGATTGGGGGGGTAAAATTCAATCTCATGATATCTCAGCAAAAACAGGTTTGGGTGTTAAAGAATTATTAGAAAAAGTATTGCTTGAAGCTGAAATTTTAGAGCTAAAGGCAAACCCTGATAAACGTGCATCTGGTACAGTTGTAGAGGCCTTTTTAGATAAAGGAAAGGGTTATGTGTCTACAGTTTTAGTTCAGTCGGGTACTCTTAAAATAGGTGATTATGTGTTAGCTGGTACCACTAGTGGTAAAATTAAAGCAATGCAAGATGAAAGAGGCCATTCAGTTACTGAGGTTGGTCCTTCACGACCAATATCAATTTTAGGTCTTGATGGTGCTTCGCAAGCTGGAGATAAGTTCTATGTGTTAGAAGATGAGCGCGAAGCTAAACAAATTGCTTCTCGAAGATCTCAATTACAACGTGAGCAGTCTGTAAGAACGCAGCGTCACATTACACTTGATGAAATTGGAAGAAGAATCGCGTTAGGTGAGTTTAAAGAACTTAATATTATTCTTAAAGGTGATGTTGATGGTTCTGTTGAAGCATTGACTGATTCATTCCAGAAATTGTCTACTGATGAGATTCAGGTAAATATTATACATAAAGCAGTTGGCCCTATTACAGAGTCAGACGTATTGTTGGCTTCTGCTTCAGATGCGGTAATTATTGGTTTTAATGTAAGACCAATGGGTAATGCCAAGGCAATTGCTGAGAAAGAGGAAATAGACATCCGTATGTATTCTATTATATATGCTGCTATTAATGATCTTAAAGATGCCATGGAAGGTATGTTGTCTCCTGTGATGAAAGAGGAGATTTCTGGTACAGCTGAAATAAGAGAGACATTTAAGATTTCTAAGATTGGTACTATTGCTGGTTGTATGGTAACGACTGGGAAAATCTTCAGAAATTCTAATATTCGATTAATACGTGATGGTGTAGTTATCTATACTGGTACACTATCTTCTTTAAAACGATTTAAGGATGATGTTAGAGAAGTTGCAAAAGGATATGATTGTGGACTTCAGGTTAAAAACTACAATGACATCGTAGAAGGTGATATAGTTGAAGCATTCCAAGAGGTTGCTGTGAAGAAGAAATTGAAGTCTAAATAAGAATTTAGAAAAATTGGCTAAGCTAGACTTAGCAATACTCAAAAAAAAATCGACCTAATTGGTCGATTTTTTTGGTTTTAATAACATCGCGTCGGGATATTTAATTCGAACCTCGTTGAACTTTCTTTCGGCATCTAGTTTAGATGTGAATCGACCTACACGTACACGATAAGTAGGGGAATCAAAATCTATTTTAGAAGGGAGTTCTGGAAAGTCGGCTTCAACATTTGCTTTTATACGCTGTGCTTTTGCATAGTCTCCAAAACCAACTTGAATTCTATAGTATTCGTTATTACTTAATGAAGATTTATATATCTCAAGTAATTGGTCAATTCTTTCATCTTGTTGAATGTTCACTCTAGCCCCTTGTGAATAGCTAAAATGAGTAAAACATGCAAAAAGCACCATTGTACTTAGTATTTTCATAACCTTTATGTAGTTTTATTTTGAAACATTACAAAAGTAAATTATTAAGGATCAAACAAATAAATTAGAGTTTATTTAGAATATTTCTAAATTGTAAATTATAAATACATTAACATTTTCCAAATAAAGTCTATGTCGTATTTTTGTCTCCGATTTAGGCATTTGATGGATATTAATAGGTTTCATCTATGACCAAAATCATGCCAAGATTCCGATAGAAATATTCGTTATATGAAAAAGGTTCCATACCGAAATCAGTTTTCTAAATTTTTAGGTTTATCCCTAATTGTATTTTTACTTTTTGCAAGTTCATTAACTGCACAAGATGTTGCTGTTAGTGCAACAGCAACAAATGCTACCGCGGGTGGTGGTGATGCCGTAAAAGGTAAAGCTTTGTTTAATCAGAACTGTGCTGCATGTCATGCGTTGAATCGCAAGATGACTGGTCCTGCATTAGCAAATATTGAGAGTAGGTTGAGTGGTGACGAAGGATTGGGTAAGGATTGGTTATATGCTTGGGTTAAAAATAGTCCTGGTGTTATTAAGTCAGGGGATGCCTATGCTAATAAGTTGTATGCAGAATATAATCAGGCTGCTATGACGCCGTTTCCAACATTGTCCGATGGTGATATTGATGATATTTTGGCGTATACGGCTGCTCCGGCACCCGCTGCTCCTGCTACCGTTGCTGGTGATGTTCAATCTGATTCAGGTGGGTCTTCAAATTCAGCTGGCGTATCTAATGAGATTATCTTAGGTGCTCTAGTGTTAGTGTTTGGTCTACTTGTGGTTATGTTGTTGTTGGTAAATAAAACATTGCAACGTATTGCTCAGGCAAATGGTATTGTAGTTGAAAAGGAAAATGCTGAAAAAAGAACTCCAATTTGGAAGGCCTTTGCTCAAAATCAATTTTTAGTATTAGTGACCTCAATATTTCTTTTATTGGGCAGTGCATATTTTGCTTACGGATGGATGATGCAAGTTGGTGTTGATCAAGGTTACGCGCCAATTCAACCTATACATTATTCTCATAAGATACATGCTGGTGATAATAAAATTGAATGTAAGTATTGTCACTCATCGGCAAGGGTTTCTAAACATTCAGGAATACCTTCTTTAAATGTTTGTATGAATTGTCACAAATCTATTTATGAGTACGCTGGTAATCCAGAAGGTCCTACTAAAGAAGATTTGGAAAATGGGTATACTAATGAATTCTATACAGGGGAAATCAAGAAATTGTATAAAGCTGTTGGTTGGGATGAAGAAAATCAAAAATATACAGGCGAAAGTCAGCCTGTAGAATGGGTTCGTATTCATAACCTTCCTGATTTCGCATATTTTAATCACTCACAGCATGTTTCTGTTGCTGGTGTTGAATGTCAAACCTGTCACGGTCCTGTTGAAGAAATGGAAATAATGTATCAATATTCTCCATTAACTATGGGGTGGTGTATAGATTGTCACCGAGAAACCAATGTTAAGGTTGAAGGTAATGAGTATTACGAAAAAATACATGCTGAACTTTCTAAGAAGTATGGTGTAGAAAACTTGACAGCTGCTCAATTGGGCGGTCTGGAATGTGGAAAGTGTCATTATTAATAATAAATTAAAGAAGCTAATTACAGATAATACGTATGGCATCAAACAAAAAATATTGGAAAAACGAAGCGGAGTTAAATCCTAACGATTCCATTGTTGAGGCGCTAAAGCAGAACGAATTTGTAGAGCAGATTCCTGTTGATGATTTCTTGGGTGACAAGGAAACTTTGTCTTCCACAAATACAAATCGTAGGGATTTCTTGAAGTATGTTGGTTTTAGTACAGCAGCGGCTTCTTTGGCTGCATGTGAAGGTCCGGTTATAAAATCGATACCTTATGTAGTGCTTCCAGAAAATATAGTTCCAGGTGTTGCTAATTATTATGCAACTACAATTGCTAATGGTTTTGACTTTGCGAGTATTTTAATAAAAACACGAGAAGGTAGACCAATCAAAGTTGAAAACAATACTTTGTCTAAAGTTGGTGGTTCTGCTAATGCAAGAGTTCAAGGTTCTGTTCTTTCTTTGTATGATAGTACTAGATTGCAGGGTCCGTTGGCAAATGGCGAGCCTGTTGAATGGGATGTGTTGAAAGCTGCAGTTAAATCTAAAATGGGTGAACTTAAGGGTTCTTCTAAAAAGATTGCTTTGCTTACCCAAACGTACGCTAGTCCATCTACGGATCGTTTAATGGCTGATTTAATGCTCGCAAATGAAAATGTAGTTCATATTACGTATGATGCAATTTCTGAGGATGCTGCTTTATCTGCATTTGAGAATAAGTATGGTGAACGTGCTTTAGCGGATTATGATTTCGAAAAATCAGGATTAATTGTTTCTTTTGGTGCTGATTTTTTATCAGATTGGCAAGGTGGAGGTTACGATGCTGGTTATTCTAGAGGTCGTGTTCCTAAGAAAGGAAAAATGTCTAGGCATGTACAATTAGAGGCGAATATGTCTTTAACGGGTGCTAATGCTGATAAGCGTATAGCAATGAAGCCAAGTGCACAAAAAGTGGTATTGGCTAAGTTGTACGGTAAATTGAATGGTACTTCTGTTGGTGGTAACACTTCAGAATATGATGCCGCTGTTGATATGTTGGCTGCTGAAATAAAGAAAGCTGGATCGGATGCTGTTGTAGTAACTGGTTTGGATGATGTTAATGCTCAAGCTGTAGTTTTGGCTATTAACGAAATGTTGTCGAGTAAGGCGTTCGATGTTGCGGCACCTAAATATGTTAGAAAAGGTAATGTAAAGGCAGTGAATTCTTTAATTGCTGATATGAATGCAGGAAGAATTGGAGCATTGTTGATTGATGGTGTAAATCCAATGTATTCTTTGCCAAATGCTGTAGATTTTAGTGAAGGTCTTTCTAAAGTTGATCTTACTGTTGCTTTTTCAAGTAATTGGAATGAAACTACTGAAGCTGTACAATATGTTGCAGCAACAAATCACTATTTAGAATCTTGGGGTGATGTTCAGATTAAAAAGGGGCATTACAGTTTAATGCAACCTACTATAAAAGAATTATTTGATACGAAGCAGTTTCAAACAGTTGTATTAGAATTGTTAGGAAGTGAACAATCGTATTATGATTATATAAAACAAACATGGACTGATAATGTATTGAACGGTGCAAACTGGAATCAAGCATTGCAAGATGGTGTTTTTAGTGCTGAGACCATGTTGGTTGAAGCTGATGGTTCTACTCAAAATACTATTACTTCTGAAGAAGTGTCTGAAGTTGTAGGTATAACGCCTATTGCAAATGCAATTCGTAGTTTGGCCAATACAACTAGTGATGGAATGGAACTTACTTTGTATTCAAAAGTAGGTATGGGTGATGGCCAGCAAGCTAGTAATCCTTGGCTTCAAGAATTCCCTGATCCTATTACTAGAGTATCTTGGGATAACTATGTTACTATTTCAAAAGCTGATGCCGTTGAATTGGGTGTAGAGAATGTGAATGTCGCTAATGGCGGTATGGATGGTAATTATGTGAAACTTACAGTAAATGGTGTAAGTCTAGAGCAAGTTCCTGTAGTTGTTCAGCCTGGTCAAGCGAAAGGTTCAGTTGGCCTATCTTTTGGTTATGGTAAGAAAGTAGGATTGAAAGAAGATATGCAGACAGGTGTAAATGCCTTTATGTTATATGATGGTTTTAGTGCCAATCAATCTGTAAGTGTAGAGAAAGTTTCAGGTAATCATGAATTTGCCTGTATTCAATTGCATAAAACCCTTATGGGTAGAGGGGATATCATAAAGGAGACAACTTTAGAGATATTCAATACAAAAGATCATTCTGAATGGAACGAAGTTCCTATGGTTTCTTTAGACCATCAGGAAGTTCCTGCTACATCCGTTGATTTATGGGATAGTTTTGATCGTTCAATTGGTCATCATTTTAACATGTCAATTGATTTAAATGCCTGTACTGGATGTGGATCTTGTGTTATCGCATGTCATGCTGAAAATAACGTTCCTGTTGTTGGTAAGGCAGAGGTAAGAAAATCAAGAGATATGCACTGGTTGCGTATTGATAGATACTATTCTTCTGAAGAGACTTTTGAGCAAGATGATACTAAGAAAGATGAATTTGATGGCTTAACGGGTGATAAGGGTTCATTGAGTGGTTTTGGTGAATTGGAAGATCCTTCAGAAAACCCACAAGTTGCCTTTCAACCGGTAATGTGTCAGCATTGTAATCACGCACCTTGTGAAACTGTTTGTCCTGTGGCTGCAACCTCTCATGGTAGACAAGGTCAGAATCAAATGGCTTATAACAGATGTGTTGGTACAAGATATTGTGCAAACAACTGTCCTTATAAAGTACGTAGATTCAACTGGTTCTTGTATAATAACAATGATGAGTTCGATTTTCATATGAATAATGATTTGGGTAAAATGGTTTTGAACCCAGATGTTAATGTTCGTTCAAGAGGGGTTATTGAGAAATGTTCTATGTGTATTCAAAAGACGCAAAAGACCATTTTAGATGCCAAACGAGATGGGCGAGTAATTGAAGATGGAGAGTTTCAAACCGCGTGTTCTTCAGCTTGTAGTAATGGAGCCATTGTGTTTGGCGATATTAACGATGATAAGAGTAAAGTGGCAGAATTAAAGGCTAGTGATCGTATGTATCATTTATTAGAGCATGTAGGTACACAGCCAAACGTTTTCTATCATGTTAAGGTTAGAAACACCAACGAAGCATAATCAATAGTAGAAAGTAATTATAACAAAAGTCTATGGCGTCGCATTACGAAGCACCTATACGTAAACCTCTTGTAATTGGAGACAAAGGCTACCACGATGTAACAGTGGATATTGCTGCTCCTGTAGAAGGAAGAGCAAATAAGCATTGGTGGATAGTTTTTTCCATTGCCTTAGTGGCATTTCTTTGGGGAGTAGGTTGTATAATTTATACGATCTCTACCGGTATCGGTACATGGGGTCTTAACAAAACCGTTAACTGGGCTTGGGATATTACCAACTTTGTTTGGTGGGTAGGTATTGGTCATGCCGGTACATTAATTTCAGCGGTTCTTTTATTATTCCGTCAGAAATGGAGAATGGCAATTAACCGTTCTGCTGAAGCAATGACAATTTTCTCTGTTATTCAGGCAGGTCTTTTCCCAATTATACACATGGGTCGTCCTTGGTTGGCGTATTGGGTATTGCCTATACCAAATCAATTTGGTTCATTATGGGTGAACTTTAACTCACCACTACTTTGGGATGTATTTGCAATCTCAACGTATCTATCAGTTTCCTTGGTATTCTGGTGGACAGGTTTGCTTCCAGATTTCGCAATGATTAGAGACAGGGCTGTTTTGCCTTTTCAGAAAAAAATATATAGCTTATTAAGTTTTGGCTGGACAGGTCGTGCTAAAGATTGGCAACGATTTGAAGAGGTGTCCTTGGTACTTGCTGGTTTAGCAACTCCATTGGTACTCTCAGTACACACTATTGTATCTTTTGACTTTGCTACCTCTGTAATACCAGGTTGGCATACAACTATCTTTCCACCTTATTTTGTTGCTGGGGCTATTTTCTCAGGATTCGCAATGGTGAACACATTATTGATAATAATGAGAAAGGTATGTCACTTAGAAAATTATATTACAATTCAACATATCGAGTTAATGAACATCGTAATCATGCTAACGGGTTCTATAGTAGGTTGTGCCTACATTACTGAACTGTTTATGGCGTGGTATTCTGGTGTTGAATACGAACAGTATGCATTCTTGAATAGAGCTACCGGACCTTACTGGTGGGCATATTGGTCAATGATGACTTGTAATGTTTTTTCTCCGCAGTTTATGTGGTTTAAGAAACTTAGAACGAGTATCATGTTTTCTTTCTTTATTTCTATTGTTGTAAACATAGGAATGTGGTTCGAAAGATTTGTGATTATCGTAACCTCTTTACATAGAGATTACTTGCCATCATCTTGGACAATGTTCTCTCCAACATTTGTAGATATCGGTATTTTCATAGGTACAATAGGATTCTTCTTTGTCCTATTCCTTCTATATGCTAGAACATTCCCTGTAATTGCTCAGGCAGAAGTAAAGTCTATATTAAAGGCTTCAGGTGAAAAGTATAAAAAACTAAGAGATGCTGGTAAGCCTTTATATCAAATTTCAACTGCAAAAACAGTAGCGAAAGAGCCGCTAACCGATGATGTTATCATGGGTGAGGTTAAGCAACCGGTTGATGATAAAGTTGGAGTATCTGATTTGCTAAGTGCCGTTGGTACATTTGATCCAACTACGCAGCAGGCTGATAATTTAAAAAAGGTGAAAGGTATTGGTCCACAAATGGAATCAACCTTAAATCAAATAGGAATTTACACATTTGCCCAAGTAGCTAGAATGACTGAGCGTGAATATAACTTGTTAGATTCAATTACAGGTTCGTTCCCAGGTAGAGCGCAGAGAGATGATTGGGCAGGTCAGGCAACGATATTATTAAATAACAAAAGATAAATATGGCATCTAAAGTTATACATGCTTTTTACGACGATGATGATGTACTTATGCTTGCCGTTAAAAAGGTAAAAGCAGCGAAACATCATATTGACGAAGTATATTGTCCTTTTCCTGTGCATGGATTGGATAAGGCAATGGGATTGGCACCAACTAGAATTGCGATTACATCCTTTATGTATGGTTGTGTTGGTCTTGCGGTCTCAATTCTTATGATGAACTATATCATGATTGAAGATTGGCCTCAAGATATTGGAGGTAAGCCAAGCTTTAGCTATATCGAGAACATGCCGGCATTTGTACCGATTATGTTTGAATTAACGGTATTTTTCGCAGCTCACTTAATGGTTATTACTTTTTATCTAAGAAGTAGATTGTGGCCTTTTAAAGAAGCGGAAAATCCAGATGTAAGAACAACGGATGACCATTTTTTAATGGAAATTGAGATCCATGATAATGAGCAGGAATTAAAAGATTTGTTAATGGAAACTGGTGCAGTTGAAATTAATGTATCAGAAAAAAACAGTCATTAAATATGAACAGTTTTAAAAACATAGCAATACTATTTGCTTTAGTCGTATTGATTACATCTTGTCAAAATGATAAGTCACGTAATTATCAATATATGCCTAATATGTACGAGTCAGTTGGTTATGAAACTTATGGTGAGGCAGATTTTTTGCCAAATCAATCGGAAGCTTTATTACCTCCTGCGAATACTATCAATAGAGGATGGTTGCCTTACGAAATTGAAAATTCTCCTGAAGGAAAAGAGCTAGCTAGATTGCAGGGAAGTCCATTAGACTCTCTTAAGGTTGATGAAAATTTAGCAAAAGGTGGTCAATTGTATACAATTTATTGTGCAATATGTCACGGTGATAAAGGTGATGGTAAGGGAACTTTGGTAAAAAGAGAAAAGATATTAGGTGTTCCAAGTTATGCTGATCCAGTTAGGAATCTAACAGTAGGTACTACATATTACACAATCCATTATGGATTAAATTCTATGGGTTCTTATGCTTCTCAAATGAATACAGAAGAGATGTGGCAAGTATCGGAATATGTAATGCAATTGAAACAAGATTTAACCAAATAATAGGTAAACAATACTATGTATACGTTTTCAAATAGACTTAAAATAGCTTCCATTATTCTAATGATTGTAGGTGCATTAGGAATTGTAGGAGGATTTGTTATGGCTCCTGGAACTATAGCAGAGGCAAAGGCAATGGTAGCGAGTCATGACGAAGGTCATGGGGATGCACATGAAGCTGAAGCTGCACATGCACCTAAAGAAAATGATCATGCTGTTGCAGATACTCATGGTGAAGAACATGATTCTTCACATGATCAACATTTGTTAGATCAATTAAAGAATAGACCGTGGGCTGCATTATATGTTGCTGCCTTCTTTTTTATGATGATCTCATTAGGGGTTTTAGCCTTTTATGCAATTCAACGAGCTGCCCAAGCTGGGTGGTCTCCCTTATTGTTTAGGGTTATGGAAGGGATAACATCATATTTAGTTCCTGGAGGAATTATTGTTTTTGTTATACTTCTACTTTCAGTATTACATATGAATCATTTATTCATTTGGATGGATGCTGATGTAGTAGCGCATGATGCTTTGTTACAAGGTAAGTCAGGTTACTTAAACCCTACTTTCTTTTTAATTAGAGCCGCTATATTTTTAGCAGGTTGGATTGGATATAGAGAGTATTCTCGAAAATTATCTTTACGTCAAGATGAGTCAGATGATAATTCAAATTTTAAATTAAACTTTAGAATATCTGCTGGTTTCTTGGTGTTTTATTTGATATCAGAATCAATAATGTCTTGGGATTGGATTATGAGTGTTGAACCACATTGGTTTAGTACATTATTCGGTTGGTATATCTTCGCAAGTATGTTTGTTTCAGGTATAACTGTTATTGCAATGGTAACTATCTATCTGAAATCAAAAGGTCATTTGCCAGACGTAAATAATAGTCATATTCATGATTTAGCAAAGTTTATGTTCGGTATTAGTATTTTCTGGACATATCTATGGTTCTCACAGTTCATGTTAATATGGTATTCTAATATTCCTGAAGAGGTTACTTATTATATAACTAGAATTGCAGACTATAGATTGCCATTCTTTGGTATGGTAGCTATGAACTTTTTGTTCCCTGTTCTATTATTAATGAATAGTGATTATAAGAGAATTAATTGGTTCGTTATATTAACAGGTATAGTAATCCTGGCAGGGCATTATATGGATATTTTCAATGCCATAATGCCATCAACTGTTGGTAAGAACTGGTATATTGGTATTCCTGAAATTGGTTCAGTTTTATTTTTTGCTGGGTTATTTATATTTTGGATTTTTAGAGCGCTTTCAACTGCTCCTTTGCAACCTAAGAGAAACCCGTTTATTGAGGAAAGTAGACACTTTCATTATTAATAGATAAGTAAGTATAACATTTATATATACGATGACGACATTATTGACTTTAGCTGTTCTTGTACTTGTAGCGATTGCCATTTGGCAATTGACTAAAATATTTGAATTATCACAGCTTAAAACTACCCAGCACCAAATAGCCACAGATAGCGACAATAAGAATAACGGTTACATGTTATTTGCATTTTTAGTTTTCATATATGGTATAACCATATTCAGTTTTTGGAAATATGGAAAATTCCTATTGCCAGATGCTGGTTCAGCTCATGGTGAGGAATATGATTATTTGATGTTGGTTTCGATGGTAATCATTTTTATTGTTCAAACCATTACTCAAGCGTTATTACATTATTTCGGTTATAAGTATAGTGGTAAAAAAGGTCAGAAGGCTTTGTTTTATGCGGATAATGACCGTTTAGAATTTATCTGGACTATTATACCGGTTATAGTATTAGCAGGTCTTATTTTATGGGGTCTTTACACTTGGACCACAATAATGGATGTCAATGATGAGGACGATCCTTTAATTGTGGAGCTTTACGCTCAACAATTTAATTGGACAGCTAGATATGGAGGAAATGATAACGTTCTAGGTGGAGCTAACGTTAGAATGATTGATATTGATAAGGCGAACGTTCTTGGTTTAGATGAAGCAGATTCATATGCTCATGACGATGTTATTGTAAAGGAACTTCACTTACCAGTAGGTAGAAAAGTTAACTTTAAAATGCGTTCGCAAGATGTTTTACATTCTGCTTATATGCCTCATTTTAGAGCACAAATGAATTGTGTACCGGGTATGATAACAGAATTTTCTTTTACACCGATATACACAACTGAAGAAATGAGATTAAATCCGGATGTTGTAGATAAAGTAAAAAGAACAAACAAAATTCGGGCAGAAAAATCAGCTAGGACAGGAGAAGTTATTGATCCTTGGGAATTTGATTATATCTTGCTTTGTAATAAGATTTGTGGAAAATCTCATTATAACATGCAAATGAAGATTATAGTTGAATCTGAGGAAGATTATAATGAGTGGATGAAAGGTCAATCAACCTTTGCCGAAACCGTAATGAAAGATGATTCTCAGCCAGCATTTAATACGGTAGATTCAGCACCAGTAGGGGAGTAATATAAAATTACTCGAATAAAAAGGCTATAACAAGAAAATTAATAAAATTAAAGATTACGATTATGTCAGCAACAGCACATGCACATGTAGATGATCACGCACATGACGATCATGGACATCATCATCATAAAGAAACTTTTGTAACAAAGTATATCTTTAGTCAAGACCATAAAATGATTGCCAAACAATACCTTATTACAGGTGTATTGATAATGGGTTTTATAGGTATAGCAATGTCATTATTGTTTAGAATGCAATTAGCTTGGCCAGGAGAATCCTTCGCCATTTTTGAAGCTGTTCTTGGAAAATGGGCACCAGGTGGTGTTATGGATGCTGATGTGTATTTAGCTTTGGTAACCATGCACGGTACTATCATGGTATTTTTTGTTTTAACCGCAGGTTTGAGTGGTACGTTTAGTAATCTTCTAATTCCATTGCAAATTGGGGCAAGAGATATGGCATCTGGTTTCCTTAACATGGTTTCATTTTGGTTATTTTTTGTTTCCGCTGTTGTAATGGTTATTTCATTATTTGTTGAAGCGGGCCCTGCAGCAGCAGGTTGGACGATTTATCCACCTTTAAGTGCATTGCCAATGGCACAAGGCGGTTCTGGTTTGGGTATGACGCTTTGGCTTGTTTCAATGGCTATTTTCATTGCTTCCTCATTATTAGGCTCCTTGAATTATATTGTTACAGTAATTAACCTTAGAACAAAAGGGATGTCTATGACGAGATTGCCTTTAACAATTTGGGCTTTCTTTGTAACTGCCATTATTGGTGTAGTTTCCTTCCCTGTTTTATTATCTGCAGCATTGTTGCTGATTATGGATAGAAGTTTTGGAACTTCATTTTTCCTTTCAGATATATTTATTCAAGGTGAGGTGCTTCATTATCAAGGGGGATCTCCCGTATTATTTGAACACCTATTTTGGTTTTTAGGCCATCCAGAGGTTTACATTGTTATTTTACCTGCAATGGGTATTGTTTCTGAAATTATGGCAACTAGCGCTAGAAAACCTATTTTCGGTTACCGTGCTATGGTGGCTTCTATACTTGCTATTGCATTTTTGTCTACTATAGTTTGGGGGCATCATATGTTTATTTCAGGTATGAATCCGTTTTTAGGTTCTGTTTTTACTTTTACAACACTATTAATTGCTATACCTTCTGCTGTTAAATCTTTTAATTGGATAACCACGCTTTGGAAAGGTAATCTACAATTGAATCCTGCCATGTTATTTTCAATTGGCTTAGTATCGACATTTATTACTGGTGGTTTAACAGGTATAATTTTAGGAGATAGCACCTTGGATATTAATGTACATGACACCTACTTTGTAATTGCTCACTTTCACTTGGTAATGGGTATATCTGCACTTTACGGTTTGTTTGCTGGAGTTTATCATTGGTTCCCTAAAATGTTTGAAGGTAAAATGATGAACAAGAACTTAGGTTATGTTCACTTTTGGGTAACTGCAATCTGTGCTTATGGCGTATTCTTTCCAATGCACTTTGTCGGTATGGCAGGTGTGCCTAGAAGATATTATGAGAATACGGCATTCCCTATGTTCGATGAATTAACCGATATTCAAGTATTAATGACGGTATTTGCAATTGTTGCAGGTGTGGCACAATTGGTTTTCGCTGGAAACTTTATCTATAGTATTTTCTATGGTAAGGTTGGACCAAAGAATCCTTGGAAATCTAATACATTGGAATGGACTGCAGAACAAAAGCATATTCATGGTAATTGGGATGGTGCGATACCTGAAGTTCACAGATGGTCTTATGATTATAGTAAAGTGGATGAAAATGGAGAGTATATAATTCCAGGACAAGATTTCGTACCGCAAAATATTCCTTTACAGGAGGATGAAGAGGAAATGAATCATTAGAAAACACTCGATTATAAAAGCCCAACTAGAATTAGTTGGGCTTTTTTTTTGCTAACCTCTTAAGTTATTACTAAGTTGTTTTTAGATTACATAAAAATGAATACCTTCATTTTTTAATTTAAAGTAAAGATTATGAAAAAGTTCGCCCTCTTTTTAATGGTTTCAGTTATTTCCTTTCAAGCGTATTCACAACGTAAGCCAAAAATTAAGGGAAATAAAAATGTAATAGAGGTAAGAGAAGATTTAGAACCTTTTACTGCTATAGAGCTTGTTGATGATTTAGATGTCGTACTTCAGAAGTCATCTCAAGAGGGTTACGCACTAGAATTAGATGATAATTTACTAGATGTTCTAAAGTTTAAAGTAGAAAATGGTATTTTAAAAATATCATCTTTCTATAACATCACTTCTAAAAGAAAGCTTAATATCACTATTTTCTTTCAAGAAATAAGGTCTGTAAACATGTTAAATGGAAAAATTAGTATGAAAGATGTCATTTCAACTGACCGTTTAAAGGTTCATACTTCTGGTACTTCTAGATTAGAATTAAATGCTACTGCTGACATTATTGAAATCACTATGGAGGAAATTAGTTCTGGCGATTTTAATTTGGCTAGCGATTCTCTAAATGTTATTTTAAAGGATAGGATTGATGTAAAACTATATACTACAGGTGCCAATAACAGTATATATATGTATGAAAATGCTTCAGCTAAGGTTGAAGGCACTGCTGACTTCTTAATGGCTAAATTATATGGTAACAGTTCATTGAAAGCATCTGAGTTACAGACAAGCGATGTTCTTTTGGTTACAGAAGACTCACCTAATGCTGAAATTAGAGCTTTAGGTAATTTTCAATTAAGCTCAAGAGGAAATACTAAAACTAAGCTTTATGGCGATCCGAAGATTACAATTTCTGACTTTTTAGATACTTCTAGATTAGAAAAGGAAAAAAACTAATTCGCTATCGGAGCGGTTAAGCAATGTTCGGGTATTCCAAAACCATCGACTAGGCTATCTAAATGTGGTCTCAATTCTGTACAAAGTCTTTCAACGCGTTGTCGTATAGCTTTTGATTTAGAGCTTCCAATATAACCTTGTTCTAAGTACCAAGAAGCGTCTTTTCTTATTTCAGAAAGAGCGTAGAGCGTTCCTAGTTTTTCAAAAAGAGCTTTATGATGTGGGTCCGTAATATTGTTGTTGTGCTCTATAAACGATTTGTAGGCAAGTTCGACACTATATGCCTTGCCAAGTGTTAGTAAATGTGTTTGCACTTTTAAAAAGGCTTGATAAGATGGAATCCCTTTTTTAATATAACCTCTTATTCTCATGGCTATAGTATAGGTCAATCTTCGTGTTCTGTGTTCAAATGCATGTACATGAAACTTCGGATTGTATAAATGGTCCTTATCAGTTTTGTTCGTATAAAGTGGGTTTATATTTGATAATTTATCGCTTATTTGTGAACTCAATAGTTTTAACACCGTTGAAAAGCCTGCACTGTTAAATTCTGCTTTAAAGTCAGAAAGCACTCCTTTAGCGGCTAATTGAAGCAGAACATTATTGTCCCCTTCAAATGTGGTAAAAATGTCAACATCGCCTTTTAAATCAGCAATACGGTTCTCTAGTAGGTAACCCTTGCCGCCACATGCTTCTCTGCATTCTTGTATGGTGTTATTTGCATACCAGGTAATAATAGATTTTAGTCCGGCTACTTGTGTTTCTACTTGTCTTTTGTCAGGTTGAGACTCATCACAATATACCTTCATCATTTTGTCCAAGGTAATATGGTAGACATAAGCACTAGCCACTAGAGGTGTTAAACGCAATTGATGTGATGGATAATCCATCAATAAATCTTCTTGAATTTTTACATTATCATTAAACTGTCTTCTTTTTAATGCGTGTTTTATGGCTACCGTAAGTGCGAATTTGACGCCTCCTAAACCAGCTCTAGCCACACATATTCTACCACCAACTAAGGTGCCCAACATGGTAAAAAATCTTTTATTCGGATTTTTAATTTCTGAATAGTAATCTCCGTTACCCAGAATTGTTCCATATTTATTTAGCAGATTTTCTTTAGGCACTGAAACTTGATTAAACCAAATTTTTCCATTGTCAACACCATTTAGGCCTAATTTGTAACCGTTGTCCTCAACTTCAATTCCTGGTAGTAATTCATGATTTTCATTTCTTAGGGGAACTAAAATTGCATGAACTCCTTCATTTTTTCCATTAACGATTAGTTGGGCGAAAACAGAGGCTATTTTAGAATGCATCGCATTACCGATATATTCTTTATTATCATTTTTTCCGGGAGTATGAATAACCAATGTTTCTGTAGTATGGTCGTAAGTTGCTGTAGTCTTTATTCCTCGCACGTTAGAACCATGACCTGTTTCTGTCATTGCAAAACATCCTAAAAGATTGGCAGACCCAGCATTTCTAAGATATTTGTCGTGATGTTTTTTAGTTCCTAGTTTTTGAATACTACCACCGAAAAGCCCGAATTGAACACCAAATTTTATGGCCAAACTCCCATCTACGAACATCATGTTTTCAAAAATTAAAGCGTAACCTTCCATGTCGTTAGTGCCATCATAGGTTTCAGGGTAGGCCATAGCGCCATAACCTTTATCTGCTAAAAATTGAACTTGCTTTAACACATGGTTTCTAAATTCTTCTTTATTTCTACGTATCTCCCAAGAGAATATTGGGTCTTTCAACACGTGTCTAAAATCATCAACAACCTCAGCATGATTTCCTTTTAAAATTCTATCAATTTCTTTTGCGGAGTATTGGGCCGAGTTTTTATCTACATCGATTTGTACATCGAATAAATGGTTGTAGTGATTTGGTTGAATACCAAGATTAACTTCTATTTGTTTAATATGGTCGTTAAGTGCTATTCCTTTATGATAATGCGAAGCTACTTTTTGGCTAAATGCAGTTAAGGGGTAGGTCTCATGCTCTACTAATTTAACACCGCTGCCAATAATGAGTTGTTTCCAAGACTTGAACAATTGATTTTTTGGTGGGTTTTTTACATCTAACCATTTGCGAAGTTGTTTTTTATCACTTTGGGTTAAAGTACTGTCCTCAGCTATAGTATTTTCAACGACATTAATTTCAGATGCCGATAATAGGTCATCAGACCAGATAATATAAAATATGGGGATATATTGAAGAACTTCTGCAGTGTAATTTTCTTTTGTCATACTATGAAATTACAATTTTTATGTCTAATACTAATGCGTATTTAATGCGCTGTTTATCTATTTGTTAATTTGAATTTAGAAAATTACTTACCTAAGAAGTTATCTAGTGTTTGTATATCTTTGTGTGTATATGAATGAGCATTTAGACCCATCTTCAGAAGGTTTCTCAAATGAGGAATTGGATATTGAAAGAGCATTGCGCCCAGTTAATTTTGACGATTTTACAGGTCAAGAACAGGTGCTTGAGAATCTTAAGGTGTTCGTTGAAGCTGCCAATAGAAGAGGCGAGGCTCTTGATCATACTTTATTTCATGGCCCTCCAGGACTAGGAAAAACTACTTTGGCTAATATTTTAGCTAATGAGTTGGGAGTTGGTATAAAAATCACTTCAGGTCCAGTTTTAGATAAACCTGGTGATTTAGCCGGATTGCTAACCAATTTAGATGAACGCGATGTATTGTTCATTGACGAAATACATAGATTAAGCCCTATAGTTGAAGAATATTTATACTCTGCTATGGAGGATTTTAGAATTGATATTATGATAGAAACTGGGCCTAATGCCCGCTCTGTACAAATTAATTTAAATCCTTTTACGTTGATAGGAGCAACTACGCGCTCAGGATTATTAACTGCGCCAATGCGCGCTAGGTTTGGTATTCAAAGTAGACTGCAATATTATTCTACCGAATTACTTTCTACCATTGTTGAGCGAAGTGCCGAAATATTGCGAGTTCCTATTACCCAAGATGCTGCGATTGAAATTGCTGGTAGAAGTAGAGGTACACCTCGAATTTGTAACGCTTTATTGAGAAGAGTACGAGATTTCGCTGAAATTAAAGGCAATGGCTCTATCGATATGGAAATTTCAAAGTTCAGCCTAAAAGCCTTAAATGTTGATGCTCATGGATTAGATGAGATGGACAATAAAATATTAACTACTATTATCGATAAATTTAAAGGTGGCCCAGTAGGTATTTCAACACTGGCGACTGCTGTATCTGAAAGTTCAGAAACCATAGAAGAGGTATATGAGCCTTTTTTAATACAACAAGGCTTTATCATGCGAACACCTCGTGGACGTGAAGTAACTGAGCTTGCATATAAACATCTCGGTCGTGTAAAAGGCGGCATTCAACCAGGATTATTTTGAGTATTGATATAAAATCTAAATGGACCAATAGTATTAAAACCGAAGCCAAACGCCTCGGTTTTTTATCATGCGGTATATCTAAGTCAGATTTTTTGGAAGAAGAAGCACCAAGATTAGAAAAATGGCTCAACAATAATATGCATGGCGAAATGGGGTATATGGAGAACCATTTCGATAAGCGCTTAGATCCTCGTTTGTTGGTAGAAGGCTCTAAATCTGTAATTTCACTGCTTCTAAATTATTTTCCAGAAGAAACACAAGTGGCAGATTCTTATAAAATTTCTAAATACGCCTATGGCCAAGATTATCATCATATTATTAAATCGAAACTAAAACAACTTCAAGAATTTATTACTGAAGAGATAGGTGAAGTCAATGGGCGCGCATTTGTAGATTCTGCCCCGGTTTTAGATAAGGCATGGGCTGCCAAAAGTGGCTTAGGATGGATTGGTAAGAATAGCAACCTATTAACACAGCAAGTAGGATCCTTTTACTTTATTGCGGAATTAATTGTTGATATAGAATTGGAGTATGATCATAAGGTGACTGACCATTGTGGTACATGCACAGCTTGTTTAGACGCCTGCCCTACGCAAGCAATTGTAGAACCTTATGTTGTAGATGGCAGTAAGTGTATTTCCTATTTTACAATAGAATTGAAAAATGAGTTGCCTATTGATGTTAAAGGTAGTTTTGATGACTGGATGTTTGGTTGTGACATTTGTCAAGATGTGTGTCCTTGGAATCGGTTTTCAAAACCCCATAACGAACCATTATTCAACCCCAATCCTGATTTGCTTTCAATGACAAAAAAAGATTGGGAAGAAATTACAGAAGATGTTTTTCAAAAAGTCTTTAAAAAGTCGGCTGTGAAGCGAACCAAATTTGCAGGGTTGACTAGAAATATCGATTTTTTAAAATAAAGTAATCTCCTCAAACGTTTTCGAAAGCTTTTGTTTCTTAGAAAGATTGCGCTAAGGCTTAATTATATTATATTGGTAGTCGCTCAAAATTATGTTTTTCGAAATATTAGCATATGTTTTGTGAGAATGCACTAAAGTTTATCATCAAATAAATAACAGCTCTCCTAAATGAAAATAAAAAAACCTAGTCTTAGTTTTTGGCAGATATTTAATATGAATGTTGGGTTCTTAGGAATTCAATATAGTTTTGGACTTCAGCAAACAGCAATAAATCCAATATTCTTATACTTAGGTGCACCTGAAGATATGCTGCCAATACTAAATATTGCTGGTCCGGTAACGGGTTTGATTATTCAGCCAATAATAGGCGCAATGTCAGATAAGACATGGTCAGAACGATGGGGGCGACGTAAACCCTATTTTTTAATAGGTGCAATTCTGGGTAGTTTATGCCTATTTGCATTTCCTACGAGTCCGGTTTTATGGTTTGCAGTAGGCCTATTATGGATTTTAGATGTAGGTAACAACATGGCTATGGAGCCTTATCGTGCTTTTGTAGGAGATAAATTACCAGAAAAACAATTGAGTTTAGGGTACCAAATGCAAAGTTTGTTTGTAGGTGCTGGTATTCTTTTAGCTAATGGTTCTATTGTCTTATTTCAATATTTATTTGGTGGTGAGTCTGTAGAAGTGGCCGGTGCCATTCCTACTTGGTTATATTACTCGTTCTATATTGGTGCAATTCTTTCGATTACTACTATTTTATGGTCTGTTTTAAAGACACCAGAAATTCCTCCTACTTCCGATGAACTAGTAGATATTAACAAGGCAAAAGCTAAACCATTTGCCGAACGATTGGCATTACCTTTTATTGAAATTTCAGAGTCGATTAAAAAAATGCCGAAATTCATGTGGAAGCTAGGTGCAGTGTATCTTTTTCAATGGTATGCCTTGTTTATTTATTGGCAGTATACAACGCCTTTATTTAAACTAACTATGGGATATTCTACCGGTGAGGCTGCATCTCAATCAGCACAAATGAGTTTAACTTATAATATTGTGACCATGGTTGTAGCTTTGGCTTTGGTGCCTTTGACTCTTAAATATGGGGGTAAAAAAGTATATGCCTTAAGTTTGTTAGGTACTGCAATAGCTTTATTTTCAATCCCATTTATTGAAGATCCCAAAATGGTATTAGTGCCAATGGTACTTTTTGGTGTTGGCTGGGCAGCAATGATGGGTATTCCTTACACCATGGTCTCTAAAGTTGTTCCACAAGAAAGACGTGGTGTTTATATGGGAATTTTAAATATGATGATTGTAATTCCTATGGGTATCGAAACACTCACATTCGGTCCAATTTATAAATATGTTTTGGGTGGTAATGCAATCAATGCTATGTTGTTTGCTGGTGCGTTTTTTGTACTGGCAGCTTTTTTTGCTATGCGTTTGAATGTAAATAAAAAAGAAGAAGCCTTGGAATTATAATTTCTTAAGGTTTTCCTTAGGGGTAATATTTTTATGAATATAAATCGAACTTCTTTTCACGCTTCTATAAAGATTACCTTTAAATTTGTTTTTTTAAAATAGAAGAGCATGAGCAATGAAAAGCTAAGAAGAGAAGCACTTATTTATCACGCAAAACCACAGCCTGGTAAAATTAAGATTGTTCCTACAAAACCCTATAGTACGCAACGAGATCTTGCTTTAGCCTATTCACCAGGTGTAGCAGAACCTTGTTTAGAAATAGCAAAGGATAAAGAGAATGTATATAAATATACTGCCAAGGGAAATTTAGTTGCCATTATCTCTAATGGTACTGCTGTATTAGGACTTGGAAATATTGGGCCAGAGGCATCCAAGCCTGTAATGGAAGGGAAAGGTCTTCTCTTTAAAATTTTCGCGGATATTGATGGTATCGATATTGAGATAGATACTGAAGATGTAGATAAGTTTATAGAAACGGTAAAGATGATTGCCCCAACTTTTGGAGGAATTAATCTTGAAGATATAAAAGCACCTGAAGCATTTGAAATTGAAAGAAGATTAAAAGAGGAACTTGATATTCCTGTAATGCATGATGACCAGCATGGTACTGCGATTATTTCTGCCGCTGCCTTATTAAATGCTTTAGAACTCACCAACAAGAAAATGGATGAGGTTCGTATTGTTATTAGTGGTGCAGGTGCTGCTGCTGTTTCGTGTACCAAATTATATAAAGCATTTGGTGCAAAGGCAGAGAATATTGTTATGTTAGATAGTAAAGGTGTCATTCGAAAAGATGCTGAAAATTTAGCAGAATCTAAGAAAGAGTTTGCAACAGATAGAAAAATAGACACGCTCGATGAAGCTATGGTCGATGCAGATGTTTTTGTGGGTCTTTCTATTGCGAATATTGTTTCTCCTGAGATGTTGAAATCTATGGCTAAAAACCCTATTGTTTTTGCTATGGCTAACCCAGATCCTGAAATAGAATATAATGTTGCTATTGCTACCCGAAAGGATATTATTATGGCAACAGGCCGATCAGACCATCCTAATCAAGTTAATAATGTTCTAGGTTTTCCATTTATTTTTAGAGGTGCATTAGATGTTAGGGCCACTGCAATTAATGAAGCAATGAAAATGGCTGCAGTAAAAGCACTAGCCGATTTAACAAAGCAACCTGTTCCAGAGCAAGTAAATATCGCCTATGGTGAAACAAGATTAACATTTGGTAGGGAGTATATCATTCCGAAGCCTTTTGATCAACGTTTAATTCATGAAATACCACCTGCTGTAGCGAAGGCAGCTATGGAAAGTGGTGTGGCTAAAGCACCTATTCTAGATTGGGAGAAGTATAAAGAAGAATTAATGCTTCGTTCTGGTAACGACAATAAAGTTGTTCGATTGTTGCATGGTAGAGCCCGCACTAATGCAAAGAAAATTGTTTTCGCAGAGGCGGATCATTTAGATGTTTTAAAAGCAGCCCAAATAGTATTTGAAGAGGGTATTGCAGTTCCAATCCTTTTAGGTAGAAAGGATGTTATTTTAGAACTAAAGAAGGAATTGGAGTTTGATGCCGATTTGGTAATTATTGATCCAATGTCAGAGGAGTTTGATGAACGTCATATACGCTACGCTACTAAATATTGGGAAAGTCGTAAACGAAGTGGAGTAACTTTTTACAGTGCAAAAATAAAAATGCGTGAGCGTAATTATTTTGGTGCTATGATGGTCTTAGAAGGTGATGCCGATGGTATGATATCTGGTTACTCAAGAGCTTACCCAACCGTAGTGAAACCAATTTTAGAGGTTATAGGTAGAGCAGCAGGAGTGAAAAAAGTAGCTACTGTAAATATTATGATAACCGATAGAGGTCCGTTATTTTTAGCAGATACTTCTATAAATATTGAACCAAATGCCGAGGAACTAGCAGATATTGCACAAATGACTGCTAATGTAGCGTCAAATTTCGGCTTTAATCCGGTTTTAGCAATGTTGAGTTATGCTAACTTTGGTTCTTCATCACACCCCAATGCTAGAAAGGTAAGGGAGGCGGTTAGAATTCTTCATGAAACTAAGCCGAATTTAGTGGTTGATGGTGAAATTCAAACAGATTTTGCTTTGAATAAGGAATTACATCAGAGTAAATTTCCTTTTTCAAAATTAGCAGGTAAAACCGTGAATACATTGATTTTTCCTAATTTAGAATCGGCGAATATTACCTATAAGCTACTTAAAGAGTTGAATAAGGCAGATTCGATAGGGCCCATTATGGTCGGACTTAGAAAATCTGTTCACATAATGCAATTGGGTGCAAGTGTTGATGAAATTGTCAATATGGCTGCAGTTGCAGTAATTGATGCTCAAGAACGTGAAAAGCGTAAGAAAGCAAAAGAAACAAAATAATTTTAATTCAAAGAAAAATAGAAATAGGGAAATAAGTGAGAATCTTAATTTCCCTATTTAATTTAAGTACATATGATACATCACTTAAGAGGTAAGCTGGTAGAGAAGAATCCAACACATATTATTATTGAATGTGGTGGTGTAGGTTATTTTGTGAATATATCATTGAATACGTTCTCTAAATTACCAACCGAGGAGGACGTTTCCATATTTACCCATCTTCAAATAAAAGAAGATTCTCATACTTTATTTGGGTTCATGGAGAAATCTGAGCGTGAAATTTTTAGGTTATTACTGTCAGTTTCTGGTATTGGTTCAAGTATTGCCAGAACTATGCTTTCTTCAATGTCACCATCTCAAATTAGAGATGCAATTGCTAATGGCGATGTCCCCACTATTCAAGCAATTAAAGGAATTGGAGCAAAAACTGCCCAACGTGTAATTTTAGATCTTCGAGATAAGGTATTAAAAGTCTATGATATAGACGAACTTTCGCTAAGTGCAAACAATACAAATAAAGATGAAGCGTTATCTGCTTTAGAAGTTCTAGGCTTCGCACGTAAACAGGCAGAACGGGTTGTCGATAAAGTGCTTAGTCAAGATTCTTCCTTAAGTGTAGAGAATATTATTAAACTCGCGCTGAAAAATTTGTAATAAGTTTAAAAAATCGGGGCAATTAAAAATCTTAAAACTTCTTTTAAGTTAACCTTTCTATTCTGCTTGTTTTTTGGTTCCATAACGGTTGTTGTGGCGCAAGAAACTGTAGAACAGGAGATTGATTCTGTGAAAACAGGACATGACCTTGGCCGTATTCTTCTTGAGAATCCAGATAGTATCGTTTCTAAATATATTTACGACCCTAAACTTGATCGTTATATCTATAATGAAAGTGTAGGCGATTTTAATATAGGATATCCAATAATTCTTACTCCTGACCAATATTTTAAACTAATTGAAAAAGAAGGAATTAAGTCTTATTTTAAAGAAAAGTCAGATGCTTTTTCTGGTAAAAAAGCCGGTAGTGAAGAAGCGCGTAAAAACTTACTCCCTAATTTTTATGTCAACAATGATTTTTTCACTTCCATTTTTGGGGGTAATACGATAGAAATTATTCCACAGGGTTCTGTAGCTATGGATTTGGGTGTTATTTGGCAGAAAAACGATAATCCATCACTTTCACCTCGTAACAGAACCAATCTTTCATTTGACTTTGATCAGCGTATTAGTCTTAGTATGTTAGGTAAAATAGGCGAGCGTTTGCAGGTAACTGCAAATTATGATACCGAAGCTACGTTTGATTTTCAGAATATTGTAAAATTAGATTACACACCTACTGAGGACGATATTATTCAATCGATTGAAGTGGGGAATGTAAATATGCCTTTGAACAGCTCACTGATTCAAGGGGCCCAAAGTTTATTCGGCGTTAAAACTAAACTTCAATTTGGCAAGACATCGGTAACTGCTGTATTTTCTGAACAACGTTCGCAAAATAATACGGTTGTCGCCCAGGGTGGTGGTACTCTTAATGAATTCTCATTGACTGCTCTGGATTATGATGAAAATAGACACTTCTTTTTAGCCCAATATTTTAGAGACAATTATGATCGTGCCCTTTCAACGTATCCATACATACAAAGCCAGGTTCAAATTACACGTATAGAGGTTTGGGTTACTAATAGAAGTCAACTGACAACAAATGTTCGTAATGTTGTGGCTATTCAAGATTTAGGTGAAGCTGATAGAGACAAAACTAGGGTCGGAAATAATAATGGATCTGGAGCAGGTTTTTTTAATGGAGTTGGCGATTTAAGACCAAGAAACAATGCAAACGATTATGATCCAGCTTTAATTGGAAATGGAGGAGCATTAAACAATAATATTAGAGAAATAGCAACCGTAGAAGGTGGTTTTAATACTGCAAGTTTTTCTGGAGGGTACAATCCTAATCAAGGTTTTGACTATGCTTTATTAGAGAATGCTAGAAAATTGGAGCAGGGTAGAGATTTTGAATACAATACACAATTAGGTTATATTTCATTAAACCAAAGATTAAGTAATGATGAAGTATTGGGTGTTGCCTTTCAATATACGTTTCAAGGTGAAGTTTTTCAGGTTGGTGAATTTGCCAATGGTGGGTTAGAAGCTACTACGGTTTCACAAGGTGCAAATCCTATTATTGAGAACAATACATTAATACTGAAGTTATTAAAAAGTAATATCACGAATATCAAAGATCCTATTTGGGATTTGATGATGAAGAATATATATGCTACCGGTGCATTTCGTTTAAGTCAAGACGATTTTAAGATGAATATTTTGTATTCAGATCCTACACCAAGAAACTATATTACTCCTGTTGAAGAAGGTCCAGGTTCTGGGTGGCCCGAAGGTTTAGAAGAACGTATTCTTTTGAACGTCTTTAATCTAGATAGATTAAATGTTTATAATGATATTCAACCAGGTGGTGATGGCTTTTTTGATTTCGTAGCCGGTCAGACCATAGATATACAGGGTGGTCGTATTATTTTTACGAAAGTAGAACCGTTTGGTCAATTTCTATATGAACAATTGCAAAACGGTAATAGTGGCGATTATGATATTACATCGGGGTATAATGCCAACCAACAGAAGTATGTATTTAAAGATATGTATGAATTGACGAAGGCTGCTGCATTACAGGATCCAGAAAAAAATAAGTTTCTATTAAAAGGTAATTATAAATCAGAAGGCAGTAATGGAATTCCCATTGGCGCGTTCAATGTTCCGAGAGGATCTGTACGGGTTACTGCAGGAGGTCGACAGCTGCAGGAGGGAATTGATTATACCGTAAATTACCAAGCTGGTACGGTGCAGATTTTAGATCCTAGTTTAGAGGCATCTAATGTTCCTATCAATATTTCTGTAGAAAACAATGCCGTGTTTGGGCAACAGACACGTCGATTTACAGGTGTGAATGTTGAGCATCAAATAAATGAAAAATTTGTGTTGGGCGGTACTTTATTAAATTTAAATGAGCGTCCGTTAACACAGAAATCTAATTACGGGGTTGAGCCAGTTAACAATACAATATTCGGGCTAAATGGTAATTTTTCTACCGAAGTGCCTTGGTTAACACGCATGGTTAACAAGCTCCCAAATATCGATACCGATGTTCCATCGAATGTATCCATAAGAGCTGAGATGGCCATGTTGAAACCTAGCTCACCTAAAAATGCAGATTTCAATGGGGAAACAACAACGTACTTAGATGATTTTGAAGGGGCTCAAGCACTAATAGATATTAGAGCTTCTCTTGGTTGGTCGATATCAAGTATGCCTTTAGAATTTGGTGACGGGGGTCAGCTTTTCGGTAGTTCACCTACTGATGCAGACAACTTATTAAATGGCTATGGCAGAGCTAAATTATCATGGTATACCATTGACCCTATATTTTATACTAATCAAAGACCTGCAGAAATTAGTGATGATGACATTTCTACAAACCCGACGCGTAGAATATATATCGACGAGGTTTTTCCACAGACCGATGTCGCTCAAGGCCAAACTCAGGTACAAACTACCTTAGATATGGTGTATTATCCATCAGTTAAAGGACCATACAACAACAACCCAGACTTTGCAGTTGATGCCCCTAACGATAAATGGGGTGGTATGATGCGCTCGTTGAGTAGTACAGATTTTGAGCAAAGTAATGTGGAGTTCGTTCAGTTTTGGGTAATGGATCCATATGTAGACGGTATAGCATCAGGGTCAGGTGAACTAGTGCTAAACTTGGGTAATATTTCAGAAGATATTTTACGTGATGGTAAAAAGCAATATGAAAATGGATTACCGGGCGTTGATAGTAACGATTTTATAGCACCTACGGCATGGGGTGAAGTACCCGCAACACAATCTTTAGTATATGCATTTGATGCTAGTGAGCCTAATAGACGCTTGCAAGATATTGGTTTTGACGGATTGAATGATGCTAATGAAAGTGCAGTTTTTACAAATAACGATGGTAGTGATCCAGCTTTGGATAATTACTCCTATTATTTGAATAGAGAAGGTAGTATTTTAGAAAGATATATAGATTTTAATAGTCCTGAAGGTAACTCACCGGTTGCTGTTACAAATACAAATAGAGGTTCTACTACGTTACCTGATGTTGAAGATATTGATCGTGATTTAACAATGAATACGGTGAATAGCTATTATGAATATCGAATAGCGATTAAACCTAACACAACAATTAATGATAAGTATGTAACCGATATTAGAGAGGGTGTAGCGAGTGGAACTAGAATTCCTAATGGAGATGACGTAAATTATAGATGGATTCAGTATAAAATTCCATTAAGTGATTTTAGCGATGCTATTGGTGGAATCACCGATTTTAGGTCAATAAGCTTCATGAGAATGTACATGACAGGTTTCAATAACCCTACAGTTTTACGTTTTGCAACCTTAGATTTAGTTCGTGGAGATTGGAGAACGTATACAAAAACATTACAAGATGCTGATATTGATAATAATCCGGCAGATGATGGTACTACTTTAGATGTAAATACCGTAAATATTGAAGAAAATAGTAATAGAACACCTATACCTTACGTATTGCCACCAGGGGTTATAAGAGAGCAATTAAACAATAACAATACTATTATTCGTCAAAATGAACAATCTCTTTCTTTATTAGTAGAGAATTTAGAGCC
>TARA_R110002074_G_scaffold77562_1_pt1 | contig 45780 bp, 68 predicted proteins | sample TARA_R110002074 | Tara Oceans TARA_R110002074 (sample SAMEA4397215) | marine metagenome | biome: Polar Biome; feature: [MIX] marine epipelagic wind mixed layer (ENVO:01000061); material: water (ENVO:00002006), including particulate matter (ENVO:01000060) such as... | depth 10-100 m | reverse complement strand
TTTTTTTTACTACTTGTACTTAAGTACTAGTATAGTACTAGTATATAGTACTAGTATAGTACTAGTATATATATACTGTGATTTTTATTTTAAAAAAAGTTTTTGTATATTTAGCTATGGATTTCAAAGAAATAAAATATACCAAGCATTATTTATACGATAATGCAGTGGAATTTAACGTACATCATCCTAAATTAGCTCCAGTTGCCAATTGGAAAGTTGCACAGCAAGGTGATTGGACATTGACTGATGATGGGTATGTTTGTCAAATATTAAAGCGTGGCAAGATACATGAAAAAGCTTTGAACATCTATCATGACTATGTACGAACAGTTTGTGGTACTTTTGTAGTTCAAAAGAAGAATGTTAAAATGCTTGGCAATGAGGGTATTGCAGAGAACATTTATGCGTTTTCTGGTAACTTCAAGGCAAAGAATACCTACCAAAAAGAAAACAAGCTGAAAAATAAAGAGTTTTTATTTGCTAGATATGTTGCACAAGGGATTGATGCTAACGAGGCATATAAAAAAGTATATCCAAAAGCAAAAGAAAATCGGTATATTAAGAATCGTGCTAGCAGTTTATTAAACAAAGAGAGTATAAGAACTATGGTAAAAGAAGAAATCAAAAAAGTACTAGAAGAAGAAGAGGTTACTCCTGGGTGGCTTGTTGGTAAATATCGTGATATTATTGATATTGGCGAAAGGGACTCAGATAAACTACGTGCATTAGACGCTCTTTCTAAAATATCAGGTTTATTCGACACAGAAACGAAACAAGAACAATTGACGGTATGGCAGGGGTTCACACCAGAGCAATTGGAGGCAATTAATGGCGGAAAAACAGAACTTATCGCACATGCGGAGAAAGAAACAGAAGAAAAATCTTGACCCTTGTCCTGTATGTGAGGAAAACTTGTATCATGACGAAAATTTTACCAAGCGTATTGGTATTATGAATGATTTAGACAAAATAGATGCATGGATGTGTCCTTATTGCAGAGCAACATTTGATAAAATGGATAATTTGATGTATATTACTGGTGTAGATAGCATGCAAGGAAAGGCATAAATGGGGTGGATAAATAAAAATTCAGGACTTAAACAATACCAAACAGGCGGAGAAATTACCCCTTCCATGTCTGTTTCAGATACGCCCATAATTGAAAGAAGAACTTTCGATTGGGATAAAAAGAAAAAGAGAAAGAGGAGAAGATAATGAGTTGGGTAAATAAAGATTCAAATACAAAAATGTACCAAAAAGGTGGACAAGTAAAATATGACAAGGGTGGAGACGTAACTATTGGGGATATAGCCGAAAGAACAAAGAAAAAAATTAGAAATACTACAGTAAAAAGTGTTGTCAAAAGCGTTGCAACATCAGCATTTCCAAAAACTGCCCTTGCAGCTAGAGCGTTAAAATCGGTGCTAAAAAATCGTGCAGCAAAAAAAGCAGCAAAAAAAGCAGCAAAAAAGAAAAAAGACGAAGGTCATGTCATGCGTGGCCCTTATACTGGTTAGCACACTAATGCCAAAGTTTGGAAGAACATCTAAAAGAAGACTTGAAACATGTGATGAAGATTTAATTGATTTATTCAATGAAGTTATAAAGTATTTTGATTGCACCATACTTGAAGGTCATCGTGGTAAAGAATTACAAAATAAATACTACAATGAAGGTAAATCAAAGGTTAAATATCCTAGAGGCAAGCACAATGCAGACCCATCGACAGCAGTTGATGTAGTTCCGTATCCAGTTGATTGGGAAGATACAGATAGAATGTATTATTTTGCTGGGTTTGTTAAAGGTATGGCAGCATCAATGGAAATTAATATTAGATGGGGAGGAGATTGGGATAATGACACAGAAGTCAAAGACACAGGATTTAAAGACTTACCTCACTACGAATTACTCTTATTTAGCAATGAATAGAACTCCATTTTACAAATACTGGGTAGTAACGACTACTATTCCATGTAAATACGAAAGGACATAAAATGTCACAAAAATTAAACCCAACTCAAGATGCTTTTCTTGAAAGATTTATTAATGAAGCAGGATTGACTGAAAAAGGTGCTGGATATCAAGCTTTATTAACAGCTATACATAATAAGCCTGAATTAACTGAAAACCTTGCTTCTGAACAAATGGATATATTATCCGTATTAGGAACACTAGAAACAGGTGGCGGTAATGAAGAATTAGGAAGAGCTATTGATTATGCTATGAGGAATGAATTAGACCCAGAAAGCTTCTCTGTTGATGAAGGAGTAATGAGCCCATATGGAGAAACTACAGCTTATACAATGTCAGGAGAAACAAAAGGCGGAGAAAAAAGAAAAGTTGTTGATTTTGGATATGGCATCCCTAAAAAAGATAACCGTAGAATAGCACTTGAAACTCTGCAATCCAAATTAGAAAACAATCCAGAATTTTCAGATACAACTACAACTCAAGAATATGATAAATTAATGACAGATTTAAAAGGCCCTGGAAAGATAATGCAATTTGTAGATTATATAAAGAATTTAAATAAATAAACAAGGAGAAATAATGTCTAATATAGCGAATCAGTTTACTGGTTTACCAATAGAAACTTTAATATCAGCCCCATTGGTAGCCGCAGCTGAAGGACAAAAATCATTGGCCGCTACTACAGCTAACTTTATTACTGAAGTAGGAATGGATAAAAATGGAAATACTAAATCAGTTGCGTTTACATATGAAGATGGCAGCGAACATGTAGAATTAGATGTACCATTATTATCAATAATTAACATTCCAAGTTTATGCGTAGATAGCATTGATATTGAATTTCAAATGGAAGTTTCAGCTCAATCGGCTAATAAATCATCTACAGATGCAAGTGCTGAATTAACAGCTAAAGCAGGATTCGGTTGTTATAGTGCTTCATTTACAGGAAAAGTATCACATCACTCAGAAAACAGTAGAAGCTCAGATACGTCAGCTAAATATTCAGTATCTGTTAAAGGTAAACAAGAAAAGCCTGAAGGTCTAATGAAAGTATTGGATATGCTAAACAATAGCATTGGCAAACAAAAAGATTCTGCACCTGCTGATGGCTCAGGAAATTAAAAAAGGAAATTTTTTAGACCAATTGACTAAGGGCTTGTATGACGCTGTTGTACAAGCTCAAGCATTGGCTGAAAACCAACATATAGAAGCTTTAAGTAAGTATATAAATGAAGATGGAACACCTAAATGCATGAAAATGATAATAGCAGGTGAAGAGGTTCAAATTCCATTAGCAACACTAGCTCCACAGAGTTCTATTAAAATAAAAGAACTTACCATGGACTTAAAAGTAAAATTAAATAGATTCGGTAAAAGAGAGTCTAAGTGTGGTGGAGGTATTTTTAGAAGCAAAGACGCAGGAGCTATAGATGCAGATTTAGGCTCTTCTATACTCCCTATGAAAAACAATTATGCTAATTTAAAAATAACCTTTGAGGGTACAGACCCTCCTGAAGGATTAGTTCGTTTAAATAATAACTTAATTAAACAAATACCATAGGAGAAAAAGTAATGGACAAATGCGAATGCAAGGAATGTACGTGTGAAAATTGTAACTGTAATAAATAGATACTATAATGAAAGATAAATGACCAACAGATAAATGGGTATCGGAGATACCTGTAACAAATGCAAAAAACAGAGGAGATTTGCCTAAATATAAAGGTGGAGGGAAAATCCCTGCATGGCAACGTAAAGAAGGGAAAAATCCAGAAGGTGGTTTAAATGAAAAAGGTAGAAAATCTTATGAAAAAGAAAATCCTGGTTCTGATTTGAAAGCACCTCAACCTGAAGGTGGCTCTCGTAGAGATTCTTTTTGTGCAAGAATGAAAGGTATGAGAAAACGCCAAAAACCTAGCAATAATACAGGTAAAGACAGATTATCGCTTTCATTAAAAAAATGGAATTGCTAAGTGGCTAATTTAAATCTTAATGGAAATATATCAGAAAAAGAAAAAATCCTTGAAATGGCATTTAAAGACCTTATTGTATTTGGTCAATTATTTTCACCCCAAGATTTTTTAGCATCAACTTCCCCTAAATTTCATCATGAAGTAGGTGGATTATTGATTGATAGAAAAATTCAACAGCTTGCATTAGTACTCCCTAGAGACCATGCAAAATCCACGTTAGCAGCAACCGCAGTATTGCATAGATTCTTATTTGCTACAAAAGAAAAACCTGAATTTATTGCATGGATTGGTGAAGCACAAGACCAAGCTATAGACAATTTAGCATGGATACAAAATCATATATATAGCAATCCAGCTGTGCATTATTATTTTGGAGACTTAGAGGGAGCTAAGTGGACTAAGAATGAGTTTACTTTAAAAAATGGATGTAGAATGATTGCAAAGGGAGCTTCACAGCGTCTTAGGGGTAAAAAGCAGTTATCTACTCGTTATACTGGAATTATCTTAGATGACTTTGAATCTGAACTAAATACGAAAACCCCTGAAGCACGTCAGCAAATAAAGAATTGGGTAACTGCAGCTGTATATCCTGCGATTGATTTTGATAAAGGTGGATTTCTATGGTGTAATGGAACTATCGTGCATTATGATTCATTTTTAAATAATATAGTTGATGGATATAGAAATGCAGAAAAATCAGGAGAAGAGTACTCTTGGGATGTTGTAACTCATAAAGCAATATTAGATAATGGAACACCATTATGGCCTTCAAGATGGCCTTTGAAAAAATTAGAAGAAAGAAAACAATTTTATATAGATTCTGGAACACCAGCTAAATTCTATCAAGAATATATGAATCAGGCGAAATCTCCTGAAGACCAAATATTTAGCGAAACTGATATTAATGATGGATATTATAAAGGAAATATAAGATTTTCAGAACAATACAACTCATGGTATTTAACATTAGACGATGGAAGGAAAGAATATGTCAATATTTACATTGGGGTTGACCCTGCTTCAACTCTTAGTACTAGGAACGATTATAGCGTCATTATGGTTATTGCAGTTTCTGCTGAATACGATTATTACGTTATTGAGTATTGGAGAAAACGAGTCTTACCAATGGAGTGTGCCGATGAGATATTTAAAATTACAGAACGATACAGACCAGTTAAACGAATAAATATTGAAACAATATCTTATCAAGAAATGCTTAGAGATTACGTACACAAACGTAGCAAAAAAGAAGGAAAGTTTTTACCAGGCATTGAAAAAGGTATCAAGGGATATGGTAATCAAAAAAAGAAAGATAGACTTTTTGAGGGGCTGCAACCTATGTTTAAAGCTGGAGCAGTACATCTTAAAAAAGAAATGCATGAATTTATTGGAGAACTATTAGATTTTCCTAAAGGAACTCACGATGATACGATTGACGCATTCTGGCTTGCAACTCAATTTGCAAAGGGAAATAGAAAAGCTGGAAGTGTTAAAAAAGTAAAAGGAAAAGATGGCTGGAAAAAGCCAAAAAGGAAGTATAATTGGATGACAGGGGCTAGGACTTGATTTTATGATAAAAATATGTTATATTTAATACTATGATAAAAGAAGATTTTAGAGTAAAAGAGGTAAGAGAGCTGTGGAGACGATGGCTTAATGCACGTAGAGAATGGGAAAACCAAGCACGTGAAGATATAGATTTTTATTTAGGCAATCATTATTCAGAAGCTGAAAATGACGAGCTAGAAGCAAGAAATCAATCAAACGTGCCTCTTGATAGACTATATTCAGCAATTGAACAGTTTAAAGCAATCATTACATCAAAACCCCCAAAATTTTCTGCTGTAGGTAGAGAAGATTCTGATAATAATCTTGCAAATGTATGGAAAACATTACTTGAGTATATTTGGGATATATCAGATGGTAATGAAGTATTTAAGCAAGTTGTTCATGATTATGCTGTTACTGGGCTTGGTTATTTTTATGCATATATTGATATGGAAGATGATTATGGTAGAGGTGAGGTTAAGTTTACATATGTTGACCCATTTAGAGTAGTTATTGACCCTAATGCTAGGAACAAATGGTTTGATGATGCAAATGGAATGATGTTGTCAACTATTCTTACTAAATTGCAATTATTAGACTTGTATCCTCAATTAAAAGAAGAAACAGAAGAAGGGAAAATGTTAATTGATGAAGTGGAAGGGTATAATGAAGGTGAAACATTTCCATCAAATGTGAATAAAAGAACGGTTGGTTCATTCACTCCAGATTATATAAAAGATTTAGACCATGGAGAAGGTTCTCAAAAATATCAATTAATTGAATATTTCTCTAAAATTAAAGTTCCATATTATAGAATTATGAATATGGAGACACAAGAAGAAAGAATCGTTGATAAAGCAACTATGTCATCATTCATAACAGAACCAGATGTAATGAAAGCTGTTGAAAAAGGAATGATAGATGTTTTAGAAGTTCAGCAAACAAGAATTAAATTAACATGTACTCTTGGACAAATCGTCTTGTATGAAAGAATATTAGATACAGATAAATATCCAATTGTTCCAGTACCAAATATATGGACAAATACTCCATATCCAATGAGTGATGTTAGAAAAAACAAAGATTTTCAGAGGTACCTCAATAAAGTTATGTCATTAATAACTTCTCATGCACAGGCTTCATCTGGATTAAAATTACTTGTACCCCAAGGCTCAGTTGATGATATTGAGGAATTAGAAAAAGATTGGGCTAATCCAAATGCCACTATAGAATATGACCCTTCAATGGGCGAACCACATTTTCCATCTCCTCAACCTCTGTCTAATTCGGTAATGCAATTACCACAAATGATAGCACAATATATCGATTTAAATATGGGTATATTTGAAATGATGCAAGGAAATACTGAAGTTGCTCCAAGAACGTCATCAGCAACTATGATGATGGAAGACTTTGGACAGCGAAGAAGTAAGTCAAAGTTAAGAGATATTGAAGGAAGTTTAAAAAGATTAGGCATGGTCATATACAATCTAGCTAAAAGCCATTACAACTTCCAAAAATCATTTAGAATAGCTCAACCTAATAATGATTTAACAGAATTTACTATTAATCAAAGAATGTATGATGATAAATCAAAAGAATTACAAACAATACAAAATGATATTACCGTAGGACATTTTGATATTAGGATTATAGGAAATTCAACAATGCCCTCAAATAAATGGGGTGAATGGAATATTTATATGGAAGCTTATCAAGCAGGGCTAATTGATAGAAATGAAGCCTTGAAGAAAACAGAAATATTTGATAAAGAAGGCGTATTAGGTAGAATGGATACTATTAAGCAATTGCAACAACAATTGCAAATGGCTCAAGAGCAAATAAAGAATTTGTCTGGTGATTTACAGACAGCAAGTAGAGAATCTGTTGCATCAAGAAAAAGAACAGAAGTTGAGAAATTTAAAACTCAACTCAAATCTTATGAATCAGATGCAAAAGCCAAAAATCAAATTTCAATGGATAAAATAAAAAGTGCAGTCAACCTTGAAACTGAGAAGATGAGAATTGCGAATCAATCAGCAACCAAGGAATTGCAGAAAGGTAAAAAATGACAAACGCATTAAACGAAGGAAATCAAGATAATCTTGGTCAAACCGACAATAATGTAGGGCAAGATGTAAATGGTAATCAGAAAGAGAGTTCTAATACTGACTGGAAATCACAAGCTAAGTATTTTCAATCAGAAAAGGATAAACTCTTTACTGAAAATGAGTCTTTAAAAAAGTATGAGAAGGTGGGTAGGTTTTTGGAATCAAGGCCTGATTTAGTTGATAAATTGACTAATGAAGTTCAGGGCAATGGTCAACCAGCTGAACCACAAATTGAACTTGATAAGGATGATTTTGACCCTTGGGAAGCCTATAATGACCCATCATCAAAATCGTACAAATTCAGACAGCAGGAATTGAAACAAACGATTGATAGTGCTATTAATTCAGAAGTTGATAAGAAAGTTTCTGGGATACAGGAACAAGTAGGAATGAATCAACTTCATCAAGACTTAGCTGCTAAAGGTTTAAATCAAGAGCAAATTGAAGAGTTTGTTGAATTTGCAAAAAAACCAACAGCAGAATATGGACTTGATGGTGCTATTAAAATGTGGCAATCAGTTTCAGGGCAGTCTGGAGCTCAACAACAAGCTGAAAATACTGACCCAATGGATATGATACGTCATAATTCAGGCACTCCTGCTCAAGCAGGCGTTCTTGGTGGCGAACAGCCAGAAAGAAAATCTGATGAAGACAGTATGTGGGATGGTATTATGCACGCTAGTAGTAGAGCAAAAGTATTGTAAATTATAAACTAAGGAGAAAATATGGCAACATATAGTGCAGGCAGTTTGTCGGCGAATGGTTCAAGAACTCCTGGTGTATCGAATACTGATTTTCATACAAGACGGTTATTTGATTTTAGCGATAGAATCGCTGAACTTGCCCCAGAAGAGTCACCATTTTTCGTCTATCTGTCTAAAGTAGGTAAAGTAGCTACTTCTGATAGTCAATTTAGATTTTTAGAAGATAGGACAAAAATATCAATTGCTGATAGAGCATTTCTTGCAGCAGGCGGTTTTACAGCAGCAGCAGTGGGAGCCACTACATCAGCAGCATTTGACACAACTGATGGTGCATCTGTAGATTGGTTAATACCAGGAATGGTAATATCAGCTGGAACAGTTGATACAGGTACAGCCCAACCAGAGTGGTGTACACTAAGAATCGAATCTGTTACAGATTCAGGTTCTACTAGTACAGCTGTTGTTAGAACAATAGCAAAAGCATCGGCTGCAGCTTTAACAGTTCCAGATGATGCAAAATGTACTGTTATAGGTACAGCATTTGAAGAAGGAACTGGAGCTCCAGATGTATGGTCACAAAAGCTAGATAATGATTATGGGTACACTCAAATCTTTAAAACAGCTTGTGAAATGTCTAATACTGCTAGAGCAACTGTTTATCGTGGTTATAAAGATGAATGGCAACGAATTTGGAATCTTAAACTAAGAGAGCATAAAGTAGATATTGAAAGAGCTATGCTTTTTGGTATGAGAGGTTCAACTAACGGTATTCAATATACTGATGGTATCGTTGGTCATATCATTGCAAATTCACAATCACAGTTAGCAGATGAAGCTCAAGTGTCTTATACTGAAGATAAAGGTTATTTGAAAACAATCACAGCAGCAAATTGGTCTTATGATTCGTTGTTAAGTGATTTTGAAGTAATCTTTGACCCAGCACGAGGCGGTACATCAAGTAAACTTGCTTTGGCAAGTCTACCTGTAATATCTCATTTTAATAAGTTAGGTGGTTTTGTTAATAGTTCTATTGCAGGTGCTGCAACAGACGCAACAGGACACATGTTATCTTATAACTTTGAGAGAAGCACTGGTTCATTTGGACATAAAATAATGAAGATTGAAACAATCCATGGTGATTTGTCTATGGTTAAAGAGCCTTTATTTAGAGGAAACTCTGCAGGCTTTTTAGCAATGGTTGATTTAGACCATGTATCTTATAGACCTCTTGTAGGTAATGGAGTAAACAGAGATACATCAATCACAACTAATGTGCAACAAGCAGATGAAGATTTAAGAAAAGATATGATATTGACCGAAGCTGGTCTTGAAGTATCTCTTCCTGAAACTCATGCTTTGATTCACTTACAAGGAGTGTAATTATGAGAAGTGATTTTCTGAATGTAAATAGTCAAAATAGTAATCATACATTAAAAATCAAAAAGGTTACAGCTAGTATAACATTAACAGATAATGATAGCGGTGCTATTATTCTTGTTAATCCAACAGCTACAACATTAATAACATTGCCAACATTAGGTACTGATGCATCAACAGATGTACAGTCTGGTTGGAATTGCAAAGTAGTTATTACGGAAGATGCTGCTGTTACTGATGCTGGTATGAACCAGATTGTTAGTGTTGATATGGGAAGTGGAGTAAATCTAGCCAATGTAGGCGTAGCAACTGGATATGATGATGGCGTTGGTGCTATCTGTGCAGCAAATGATGATTTCTTTGTATGGACAGCAGCAGCAACAGCTGGAGATTATTGTGAGTTCTTTACAGATGGAGCAAGATGGTATGCTTACGGATATGGCAAGGACTTAACTGATGCTGATTTTTCTGCTAATGCTGAGACTGTAGCTTAATAATCCGAATCAATAAGGATTAATAGTTTTGTAGAACTATGGAGGTTGTCACTAAAAGGCAGCCTCCGAATCTACTAAAAATGATAATAATTTTAATGACAAGGAGAAGAAATGGGAGCTTACCCAGGTGGAAATATAATAAGAGTTACACCCACATTATCAACAGATGCTTATGCACAAAATGATGTTTTGACTAATGCTACTGAAATTCCAAATGCAGTTTCGTCAAGAGGTGGTGTTTCTAAATTAATAAATATAAGTATCTTAAATCAAAATACAGATGATTTAGATGTTGATATAGTATTTATGCAAGTGCAAACAAACTTAGGCACAATAAATGAGGCAGTTGGTTCAGGCAGTTTATGGACAGATGATTTAGCTCAATCTGCAAAAGTTATTGGACATATTAGAGTAGATGGTTCTGATGCTTTATGCAATTTAATAGGAAGTAAACTTGTTTCTTTTTCTGGGCCTAGCGGAGACCAAACTGTTGCACAAATGCCAATGTTATTGCAAGCTGAAGCAGGCACAACAAGCGTTTATTTTGCAGCAGTATTAAGGTCTGCTATTACTCCAACATATGTAGCTGATGATATTGATTTTCATTTTCATATTGAATATTTAGGCTAAAATGATAGTAAAAAAATCAGATGGATATTATGTAATGTCTCAAGCAGGCAAAAAACTTAGTGGGCCTTACAAGACTAAGTCTGAAGCGAATAAACAATTAAACCAGGTTGAGTTTTTAAAGAAACATGAACATGGTGGAAAATTGGAAGGTTTATTAAAAGGGCCATCACATGATAATGGTGGCGTAAAATTCACAGTAAAAGGACAACTTCAAGAAGCTGAAGGCGGTGAATATGTAGTAAGAAAAGAAGCTGTAGAGCAATTGAAGAAATTACATGGTGAGAAGGTATTTGATGAGTTTATCAATAAAGGCATATTACCTAATAACCGTAACTTAACATAAAGGAGGAAGATATGCCAAAAGTAGAACTACCGTATAATGAAGAAGGAATGAATATGGCAAAAGATATAAAACCAAAAGCAGAGGCAGTTGGCGGAACTGTTGATTTTGGAGGAAATGTTCCTGCTAATAATGCACAAGAAAGAAGCGGAGAAGGAGATGTTTCTGAGTATTATGCTATTGGTGGCGGAATTAAGTTTTATTCAGGTAATAAAGGCAGCGGAGCCGCTAAAGAAAAAGAGAAAAAGTTAAGCAATAAAAGAGAAGAGAGAACTAAAAGGTTAAAAGAAGCAGCTGAAAAAAAGAAATCAAAAAAGACTGAATTAAAAGCTTATAAGAAAAAAGTTAATGAAAGTAATTTATATGAAGATAGTCGTGCAGGTAGAAAACAAAGAAGAATTGATAAACTTGCTAAAAAAAGAGCGTTGAAATTAGGAAATAAAAAAAGAACTCAAAAAAAGATTAACAGACTTTCTAAGTTAAGAGATAAGCCTTTTTTAAATAAAGTAGATACTACACCTAAAGATGTTAGTAGTAAAAAAAAAATAAAAAATAAGAAAGCAGGTGAAAAAGTTCAGCAATTTGGATTAGGAAAAAAAGAGAGTGCTATGGAAAAACTCAAATATGACCCTAGTAAATTTGCTACTGACTCTAGTAAATTTAAAAAGCAAAAATCTTTTACAAAAGAGGATAGAAAAAAAATGAAAGATGAATCTTTAAAAAAGTTTTGGTCTAATCCAGATAACTATAAATAAGAGGCATATATAAATATGAAAATATACTTTTGTAGATGCGGTGGTAAAATAGAAATACAAAAAAATCAGACAAGACAGTGTGATTGTGGGAAAGTATTTGGAAGTTCAGGCTCCATATCTGACTATATTAATATGAGAAAGACTTGGAGCGGAACAACCAAAGTTGAATTTAGTCAAACAACAATAGATGCAGATATTGCAGATAGAAATAGGAGAGGATAATGGCTTGGGATTTTGGAGCACAAATACATGCATTAACAGGATTTAATGCTGATGATGAGAGCGGCACAACAGAAACAGGTGACACTTATCATGTAATGGCTAACAGATGGTTAACTGATGCAGCAAAAGAGGTTATGAATACTCTTCCTCGTAAATTAAAAATAGAATGTGCTACAATTACCTCTTTAACTTCTTCTACCCCAATGGATTTAGATGCAACTGGTGAAATATTCCATGCTACTCGTGAAAATGCTGATAATGGTTATCATATTGGATGTAGAGAAATTAATCCTATTTACGCAGGTTCATCAAGCGATTCTACAAGTTTGCATTATGCAACTGCTACTGACCCTGTATATTGGATTGAAAGTGATACTGGAGGAGACCCAAAGCTATTTGTAAATCCTACTCCGACTGCAAACCAACCTGCAAGAATACATCATGCAGCATTTCCTTCAATTGTTTTTAGTGCAACAGCTATTGTTAATTTTCCAGATGAAGCAGAATATTTGGTAGTATTAAGAGCAGCAATAACAGCAGCAGAATATATGCTTGCAGCTGAAGAAGACCCAGAGATATTTATTCCAATGATACAAAATTTAAGAAAAGAATATAATGATGGATTGTCTATGATTATAGGCCAGTCAAATCCAAAAGAATCAAAAAAATTAGGCGATATACAAGTATAAAGGATTAAACAATGACAGCAAAAAACATAATAGAACAAGTAGAAAAGATTTTTGGAAGACAGCAAGAACAATATATGTTTCAATTAATTAATGATGCCTTAGATGATATTGCCTCAAATAAAAGAAACTATACTGTTTCATCAACAGCAAATTTAGAGGGTTATAAACGCTGGTATGAACTTGATGACCAAGTTATTGACATTACAAAAATAGAAATAAAAGATACAAATGACAGATATGTAATGATACCAAAACTTTCAGACTCTCACAAATTATTAAGAGAAGATACTGAATCAGCAGATGATTCATTAACTTAGGAGAATTATGGCAACCAATAAAAGAACATATCCAAATTCATATTTCGCATGGTATAATGACGATAATAGAGTTGCTATAGTATGTAAAGATACGACGGCAAGCAATAGTGAAAGAACTCAAGAAAAATTTGATTCTTATCAAGGAGATGATGTTACTAGCGGATTAAGGATTACATATCATTCTAAATATGAAACTATTGATGCTATAACTGAAGATTTAAAAACAACTGCAGGTTTAGATTCAGGAATGCATCCTGCTGTAGTATGTTATATGAAAGCAAGATTATTTGAAGATGTAGGGGATATGCAAAGAGCTCAATATTTTAGAGTAATGTATGAAAAAATGATGAAACAATATCCTCTTAGAAAAACAGGCGTTAGGCAATTATCAGTGCCAAGGCTATAGGAGAATTTTATGTCATACAATTCAACATCATGGACATCAGATGGATTAACAAAAGCAGGAGCAAGCTCATCAACCTCTGCTTCATTAACAGTAGGTGCATTAGCAGTAGATAATATTACAATAGATGGGAATACTTTGTCAACAACAGATACTAATGGAAGTATGATATTTGATACTAATGGTACTGGAAATTATCAATTTAAAACTGATGGAGGTAATGGAACAGTATTAGAATTAATTTGCACTGATTCTGATGGAACTAGTATTCACTTTCTAAACTCTACAACAGGAACAACCCCTGATACTGATGGTTGGAGAATGGGCTTAGATTCTTCTGAAAATTTTATTATATATAATGAAGAAACAAATACAAACTCTATGTATATCAGTGGCTCAAATGATAATGTAAAATTCTTTGGTAAATCTGATGGAAGCCCTGCACAAGTAACTATTGGAGATAGTGGTAATAATGATGGTTTGTTAATAATAGAAAGAAAAGACGCAGATGAATTTCCTGCTATTAAAATGTTTTCAGCAGATGGAACTGCATCATTTTTATTTGTAGCAAATGATGGAACTTTAAGAATACATAGTTCTAGGCCAACTGCAAATGGTGATGGAAGTGCTGTATAATGACTATAAAAGAAAGAATTGAGAACTTGACTAAGCAACAAGAAAAAGCAAAAGAAGTTTATGTTAAATGTTTAGGAGCTATTGAGGTTCTTACAGAAATGTTAAATGAAGAAACAAATGATTAAGAAAGAAAAAGATAACGAAGTTATATTGATACATCTTTTATATATAAGGAAGATGATTGATAACAATTCTAGGCAACTAGAAAAGATAAATGGCCGAGTAACTAAAACAGAAACGGTCATAGGATGGATGGTTGGTATAGGCGGTGCATTTGCATTCGGTATTACCACATTCGTCGGTTTTTTTAAATAAATAGGATAAAATATGGCCAAGAATGATAAGGGCGTTATAAAACGAGCAATCGTTACGCCAGATAAACATTTTCCATTGGCAGATAAAGCGGCAATAAATGTTCTGAAAAAGACAATAGAAATTGTAAAGCCAGATATATATATTGACCTTGGAGATGTCGGAGAATGGAGTGCCTTTTCAGCATGGAAGTTTAAAAGAAGAAAAGCACCACCACTTGAATATTTAATAGATGACTTTGAAAAAGACGTAAAAGACGTAAATGAGGGAATGGATACGATAGATGAATCCCTCGATAAGGCAAATTGTAAGGAAAGGTATATAACAGAGGGGAATCATGATAATTGGCTTAATTATGCAGTTGCTAAATATCCCTATATTCCGCAATACAAATTTGCTAATGCCGTTGATTTGGCTGGTAGAGGATATAAGTATTATCCTTTTGGCAAACATCTAAAGATAGGAAAGTTATATTTTTATCATGGTCATCAATTTGGAGGTCAATACCATGCAGCAAACCATTTAAGAAAGATGGGTTGCAATATAATGTATGGACACTGGCATGACTTGCAGCAACATTCAATGACTCACATGGATGGGCCTAAATCTGCTTGGAGTATTGGATGCTTAAAAGATATGAGTCCTAAAGCTAATGATTGGCTTGACCATAGAAATATTAATTGGTCTCATGGTTTTGCAATAGTTGATTTTTATAAAGCTGGCCTATTTACTGTTCACATTATACAAATTATTAATGGCAGAACAAGTTTGTGGGGAGAACTAATTGAAGGGTAATTATGAATTGGTTAGAAATATTAGAACAATATGGAGTCCCTCTTGTAGTAGCTGTTGCTATGTTTCTAATGGTAAAACAGCAAAACAAATATATCCAAGATGAGCTTTCTAAAGAAATAAAAGAAAGTTTTGGTAGATTAGAAGGCATCTTAGTAAAACTAATTGACCAACAAAAGAAGATGCAATTAGAACAAAAAGGCATAGAGAACAGTTTTAAAACTCTAGTAACTATAATTGCTGAATTAAGCGGTAACGGTTTAAAGGACAAGTTTATGAGAATGCAAGAAAAAAACGAGAATAAAAAATATTAAGGAGAAAACTAGTCATGTTAGAGTTACTACAAGAGATAGCGGCCTTTGTAGCTGGATTCATGACAACCTTTTGCCTAGGATATATAATATTTATGAATGATAAGGAATAAAATGTTAGACGGACTTGAGAAACAGATAAGACAATTACAAAGAACAGTTAGTAAATATGGGAAATATATAGAACAGATAGAAAAAGACCTTGCTTTGCTAAAAAAGGATTCTCATCCTCCTATTGAGAGGCTTGAGGATAGATTGATTCACTTAGAAAAAAAAGGAGAATAGAATGGTAGAATGGTTAACAGCTAATTGGGAATGGGTATTATTGGCTTTTTATGTATTAGAAAAAGCAGTAAAACTTAGCCCAAGTAAAAAAGATGACATCATCTTTGATACTGTATTAAAGCCAATGTTCAACATGTTTAAGCTTAACAAGTAGTGGCTAAACAGGTACTCAAAATAACTAACTGGGTCGGTGGTCTTAATTGTGCCACTGACCCTCGTGATATTGAAGATAGTCAATTTGCACAGAATTGGAATATAATTGATGATAGAGGAGGCATGTTAAGAAAGGTTGGTGGTGCTGAAGATAGTATCATAAATCTTGACCATGACAATACCAATCAACAAGCAGGCTTTGGATTATTTACAGTAGGGGCTGATTATGCATTGAGTTCTTTTGACGGAACTTTTGATGATGGATATGAAAAAGGCACCTTGCAAGCATATGCAAGTGGCACACCTTCTGTTACTTTAGCAGCTAGTTCTTCTTATGTATCTTCAACTCAATATACAACAGATGATTTTTTTAACAATTGGACAATTTTAATATATAGCGGTAATGGAGCTGGAGAATCAAGAACTATATCAGATTACGTGGGAAGCTCAAAAGTAGCTACAATTGATGCAGCTTTTTCTGCCACTCCAGATAGTAGCTCAAAGTATTTAATATTTAGATGGGTATCAAGTGATTTTGGTACAAGTAATGATAATGATTGGATTACAAATGATGATGGTGCCAGCAATTGGCCAGATACAGATGGCAATGCGATTCCAGATTATGGCAAGTATCATTTAATTTCAAAGAAAACAAGCATAACCGATGAACAAGCTTCTGATATGGGCTATGTAGAGCTTAAAGGAAGTGGAGATGGTAGTCTTATTTCAGCTTTAACAATTACGCCAGGCATACAATATTATTTAACATTTTTTGCAAAAGCAAGTGCAAAATATTATGGATATGTTTCTGATAATCCTCATTCAGATAGAGTTCCATTTGTCACTTTACATCATACAGATATTGATGGAAGTGGTACAGATTTAGCTTTATTCTCAAACAATACTTGGATAGAAGACCCTGAGTCAGTTAATGATACTCAAAAAAATTATGTAGATAATGGAGACCTCGAAGATGGTGCGGTAGATGCTGGCACAGGAGATGCTCCAGAAGCCTTTACAATAAGAGGCGATGATATTGCCTGTACATTTGAAACAAGCAATGAATATGGAGCAGAAGGAAATAGTTTAATACTTACAGCAGATGGTAATTTAGAAATTGAAACAGAAGCAATTTCTGCAAGTAAAAATATAGAAATGACAACCTCTTCAACACCAGACTGGGCTGAGTTTGATGAAAGCGGAACTATGGGTGGTGGTGCACATTCTTTATCTGGAGATATTTTAACAATTACAGGAACATCTGCGACATCAGATGAGGGAACTCAGCTAGCTGTTGATAAAATGACAACATTAATTGTAGGAAGAACATATAGAGTTTCTGCAAGTATATATTCTACTTCTGGAGATATATCTGGAGTTAAAATTGGATTAGGTGGAGCTACGACAGATGCATTTACAATAACAGAAGACACAACACCTATAGAAAAAGAATTATTAGTAACAGATGCGTCTGGTGTTCTTAAAATTTACTTTGAAACAAATAGTACTGTTCCTTGGGTAATTGACAATGTTTCTGTAAAAGGTGTTGACCCAAGTTCATTCGTATATAATACATTAACACTTGTTGATAATCAATATTATCATTTAAATTTTGTTCATTCCTCAAATGCAGGTGGAGTTAGATATGCAATATATGACGGTACTGCTGGCAATTATATTAAAAAATGGACAACATTACCTAGCACTGGAGCACTAACAACATATAAATTTTTAAATCAAACCATAGACAATCTTGGTGTAGCAGGCTCTATGCAAACTTCTTATGAAAGATTTAAAACCCCAGCAAGCACAACAGATGTAAGATTACTATTTTCAGCTTCAGAAGCAAGCACTGCAGTAATTGTTGATAGTATTACAGTATTTAAAGCTTGGAATGATTTGGTAACAATGAGTCATAATCTTCCTGCAGCAAATCCATTTAGTGATGGCATAACTAATTGGCAAAAATATTCAATGAGATTTACTCTTCCATCAACTTATGCTGAAAAAAGTGATTGGATATTAAGATTACATGGAGGAAAAGCTGGCTTTCAAAATGGAGCAACTAATAGTACAGATAGCCATACAGTAGAATTTGATAATATTCAACTTTCAAGTGCAGTAGAAGCTCCAGAAAACTTTACATTTTTAGTAGATAATGGTTCTGCAGATTCAAGAATCAAGGTACATTCTTCTTATAGTGGACAATGGTATAACAATTTTCTTAATTGGAGCGGAATAAAATCTAAACCTGTATATACAAATGCAAATGGTGTAGTCAAAATTGCAGATGCGAATTTTGCAAATAATAATATGTCGAAGTTATTCTTTTTTAATGATAGAAATATAATGCAACAATATCCTGTATATGGATATGAGCAAAGAGATAATGTTTTATGTTCAAATCCTCCATTAAGTTTAACACAAGCAACTGATTCAGAATTAGATGGAACTTTTTTTGATGGTCTTAAATATATTGAAGACTTAAATAGTGGATTGCATTATAAAACAACCAATTGGAATGCAGATACATTAAATGAAAGCCAAGGAATATTAATGAGATATTATCCTGGCGTAAATGAAACAGAAAGTGGTACTCCTCGTACAGAACAAAATGGATATAATACAGGAATTGCTGACCCTGGAGTTACGGCTACATTTACACATTCAACTCATTATGGAACAAAAGATGCAAATTGGACTAGTGAAGGAAGACCAATATATTTATGGATTCAAGGAAATGATGGAACTACAGATGATATTGGAAGCGTAATGTCAGCAGCTGGAGATGTTGCAAAGGTTGAATTTGAATTTACTTATGATTTTTATACCCCTTATAAATCAGATAGTAATACAGTAGTTCATAATAAGCCAGGCCCTGTAATTAAAGTTGAATGCGGAAAATGTGATGAAAGTCAAATTGCAGGAGGAACTACAGCAGCTGTTATACAATCAGTAATTGATGGCGAATGTGGTGATGCATGGGAGGGAGATGCACAACTTATAGAATTTGGAAGACATGAAGTAGATGCAAGTATTAGCATAGAACAGTCATCTCAAGGAATTACTGTAGGAAATTCAGAAGATACATGGGATAGTTTTGTAAAAGATGTAGGCGAAACAGGAAGATTTGTTAAAGGTTCAAAAAAAGTATCTGGTACTTTCAGCTTTGAAGCAGGAGACGTTGCAAAAACAAATGATATTTTAGTTAAAATTTCTATGGATTATGATACTACAGGCAGTACTGGGTGGGATGGAACTTGGAATAAAACAAATAGTGGAAACTATGATGGCCCTGCAAGATGGGAAAAAATCATGATGCATGCTTTAAAAGTTCATATGTATGACCCAAATTATACACAAGCTGCAGATTCGATGGTATTTCCTGCTGGAGATGAAGTAAGGGTTAATTGGAATTTTGGAACACCAAGTGGAGCAATTGGCAGTGGATGGGAAGGAAAGAAATTTCAAGTAGGAATTACATCTACTAATATATTTGGAGAAGAAAATCATATTGATACAGGAAATATTACTAATATAGCTGCAACTGGGCCAACATCAACAATATATGGAAATATTGGAGAAGGTTCTGATGGTAGTAGCAATATTACAACAGGACAATCACCTACAATTAATGTTTATTTAGGAAACTCTATATTAAAAGATACTTTTAAAAAGGAAACGAAATTTTATATTAAAGATAATGAATCTGATATTTGGTATTTACAGTTTTTAATTAATCATGATACAGGGAAAATACATTCAGCAACATCTGGATATTCTTCTTTAGGAACTATACATCAAGACAATGCAATGACCTCATGGCAAATACCAAGAGGCGAAATGTTATCTCCAAATCAAATTGATACATATGAATCAGAAACATTTTTATCTAAAACATATACAACAGAAAATTCAGCAGATATGACTTGCAGATACAAAACAGCTGTAGTTGCTAATAATAGATTATATGTCGGTAATATTAAGCAAGGCAATAAGGCTTATGGCGATAGGATGATTAAATCTCCTATTAATAAATATAATATATTACCAGATGTTAATTTTATTGATGTAGCTATAAATGATGGTGATGAGATAACTGCACTTTCATATTATAGAGATAAATTATTGCAATTTAAAAGAAAAAAAGTATTTATAGTTAATACCTCAGGAGACTATGAATTTTTAGAAAATACATTACCAGATATTGGTGTTGACCAACAATGCCAAGTAACAACAACTCCATTTGGAATTGTATGGGCAAATGAACAAGGTTGTTTTGTATATGATGGACAACAAGTTCAGAATTTAATTGATGGCAAGATTGCACCAACATCTGATGCTGCATTTATTGGTAATAATTATTGGTTAATTAGCTCAACTGATGTTCCATTGGTAGGTTATTTAAGAGATAAGAAATCATTAATTGTTTTAACTAAAGCATCAACATCAATAGGAGTGCCTGAAGGATTCCAATATAACTTTATTACAAAATCTTGGACATTTTTATTTACAAGAACTCCTGATTCTGGAAAAACTTTGCACAATGGAACAAAATCTAATATGCAAATCGATAAAGATGGAAATCTAATATGGCATACTTATTATTCTGGCTCTTTTAACAAAATAGTAAAATGGAATGATAGTGCAGGCGGAGGAAATACAACTCCAACAGGTAGTGGCGACAGTGGTATTATATATTTCAGAACAAAAGATTTCGATTTTGGACAACCAGGAGTAAGAAAAAAAGTATATAAAGTTTATATTACTTATAAAACAACAAATGGAGAAGCTGCAGCATTAGATGCTAATTTTGCCATAGATGGTTCAACTACATTTACAGAATTTAGTACATCAAAGAGTACAAATTATTCTGCTTCTGGATTTGCTGATTCTGCAGGGCAATGGAAGACTGCAATATTAATACCAACTTCATCAATTAATAATATATATTCATTTGCATTGCAATTTGCAAATGCAAACATAACAAATGATTTTGCAATAAACGACATATCTATAGTCTATAGGATGAAAAGGGCTAAATAATGGCAAATTTGGAGCATATAAAGGGCTCTAGAACCCAAGTCCTTAATGGTTTTCCATCAAACTCATTTGGAAATGATGGAGATATTGTTACTGCCAATATAAAAGGCAAGGGTGTTTATCTATGCGTTAAGAATAATAGCAGATGGTTTATTGCTGATAAACTTAACGATTTACGACAACTTGATAGACCTACAATGCAAAACCTTACCCTTAATAACTTATCTATAAAATCTTCAAATCTTACAACATCAAATGCTACTGGTGATTTTACATTAGATGTAAATGGAGATATAGCCTTATCGGCTGATGGTGGTAATGTAACAATGGATGATGGAACTACTACTATATTTGACTTTGATGTTGATGGTGTGAATCTAAAGATAATGGATGATGCTAATGTAAATGATTATTTCAATATTTCAGTAGGGGCAGAAGGTGCTACGACTATATCTACAGTAGATGCTGGCACAGCAGTAGCACATTTAACACTTCAGCCTGATGGAGATTTAGTATTAGATGCTGCTAGTCAAAAGGTAATTATAAATGCAACTGATGGATTATTTTTAGATGGTGGTGGAGATACTCAGATATATGAATCATCAGCAGATAATGTAAGGTTTGTAGTTGGTGGCGATACTTTATTAGAATTAACCGAATTAGGTGCAGATGGAAATCAAATAAGTTTTGGAAGTAGTTGTGCAGGATTTGTTCAACAAACTGCAACTTATAATGCAAGTACGACTATTGTAGATTTTAGACAAAGCAATAAATGGAGAATGGCATTTGGTGCAGGAAATATAACTAATTTAACTTTAACGTTTCCTCAAGTATCAGGCAATTTTCAATTACTTTTAAAACAAGATGGAACAGGTAGCAGAACTATCACTAATTATAAGGCTATAGAATTTGATGAATCTGCGGCAGATGGAGAAGCAGCAGTTAAGTTTGCAGGAGGTAGTAATCCAACATTAACAACAGATGCTAATCACGTTGATATATTGTCATTTTATTGGGATGCTGATAATGAAATAGCTTATGGTGTAGCAACATTGGACTTTCAATTCTAATGGCTTATAAAGATGAAATATTAGAATTTTTTGGTAATAAGATTATAATAAATGATGAATCAGGTGCTGAAGTTATGATGGATTGGGAAGATGATATAATGAAAAAGTCAGCAGAATTTATATGTCATAATAAGGGAGATATACTTGAAATTGGATTTGGTATGGGAATATGCTCAGATTATATACAAGAGCAAGGTGTTAATTCTCATACAATAATTGAAATACACCCACAGATTATTGAGAAGTTAAAAATATGGGCAAGTGATAAGTCTAATGTTACTATTATTGAAGGAGATTGGAATAGTGTGGAGGATTTATCTACTTATGATGGAATATTTATAGATACTTATGGAGATGAAAATTGGAGTAGTTTTAAATCATTTGCATTAGATAAAGCTAAAAGTGAAGCTAAAATAACATATTGGAATAATTTTGATTCAGAGAATAATGAACATTCTTTTGATTCTATATCCTTTGAATCTATATCAATTACTCCTGACGAGAATACTTATATGAATCAAGATACTTATTATATGCCGAAGGTAGAATTATAATGGCTACTATATATGCACATACAAACGATGGTTATGTAGCAAGGTTTAATCAATCAAGTTGGTCTAATGCAAGGGCAAATACAGCAGGAACAAATGTAAGTTCAACAGGAACGAGTCTAAGTAATGCAGTTGGAGCGTGGAAGGCAGCAGCAAGAGGAGGTGGCTCTACTTTTAGTATTTATAGGTCTTTCTTTTTCTTTGATACATCAGGGATTTCAAGCAATGTATCTGAGGCAACTTTAAAAATTCGTGGAAGAACTTTTAATACAGGAGATTTAATTGCTGTAAAATCAAATTCAGATATAGAAACTTTAGGAACAGCAGATTTTGGCTCAATAGTTGGGTGGAATACAACAACAGATGGAAGTGGTGGTGGAGATAATGAAAGTAATGTTACTAAATATTCAGCAGAAATATCTACTTGGAGTTCATCAGGTTATAATGATATAGCTTTAAATTCTACTGCATTGGCTGATATAAGAGATGATGATACTCTTTATATATGTTTAATTAATACTGACTACGATTTAAGAGATATAGAGCCAACAGGCTCTTCTGATAATAGATGCGGTATGTATTATACAAATTATACAGGAACAAGTAGAGACCCTTATGTTGACTATACATTAGCACCAACAGCAACTGATAACTCTGTATTTTTTGGAACCAATTTTTAGGGATTTGTATATGAGGAGAAAATTTACTATATTAGAAGGTCGAAAATTATCCAAAAACAGAAAGGATATTATATAAATGGCATATAGATTTGGACAGTACACACAACCGCTAATGCTACAAAAGCAATTAGGCCAAGCAGCTTCAACAGGAAATATACTAGCAGACCTTCGAGCTAGAAATCTTGAAAAAACAAAAAGTGAATATAGCAAGGATGTAAAAGAGCAGATGAGAGCAAAATCTCAAAGAGCTGCAAGAAGTGCCTCAAGTATTGGAAAAACATTTGGAGTTTTGAAGACACTTGCAAACTTTATTCCAGGAGTTGGGCCAGCTGTTTCAGCAGCTCTTTCAGGAATAGAAGCAGATAAAACAGGAAAAGTTTTTAGTAAAGCTGGAAAGGGATTTGGTAAATATAAAGGCACTTTTATGGGAGATGCTACCGAAGAATTTGCCGAAACACAAAAAGAGCAAGCGAGAGAATTTGACCCATTTAAAGCGTTTGCAACAGATTTGGTTACAGGAATGGTAACTGGAAAAGCAAAACATGAAGTTCCTGTAGGAGGAAGTAATATTGAAAAAATGTGGAAAGATATGTCTATGCAAGAAAGAATGGGTTCAGTATTTGCAGGAGGAGGACAAGATGATAGCATACTTGGAGGAATTACCAGGGCAACAACTGCTTTTTCACCGTATTTAAATAGACCAAAATATACAACAAATTTTTATGGGAGCTAATATGTTTACAAAGAAAAAATATCAAGAAGGAGGAGTTGTTGGAAATCAGCAATTATCTCCATTACAGCAAATGTGGCAAACTTATGGATTTAATCAGCCAATAGGGCAAACATCATCTCAAGATATTGCTTCTATGATGGGAAGTCGTTATGGTATATCTGACCCAAATTTATTAAAACCAGAGCTATTTCAATCATTAACTCCTCAAATGCTACAGGCAACGCAAATGAATACATATAACCCAATGATACAAGCAGGGTCTCAGCCTTTATTGCAAAATCTAATTTCAGGAAGTCAAAAAACAGGACTTACAGGAGGATTTGCAGGTTCTGGAGGATATAGTGGTCTAATGGCAGGAATGAAAGATGTTTATGGTAGAGGGATAGGTGATGTAATGCAAAGTGCAGAGCAAATGAGAGGCCAAGCAGAACAGCAAGCCATGGGTATTTTAGCAGGATATGGACAAACAGCTCAATCGTTAGCAGGTTAGACTATGTACAAAAAAGAACCATCACATCTTGAAACTTTAACAGAAGCATTGGTGAGTGCAACAAATCTTCAGCGTGTATTAGATGCCCCAAGAAATGCAAAAATGAACAATCTTGGAGCCCAATATCAACAACTTGAAACTGCATTTGGTCTTGCACAAAATGCTGATGATATAGCCAACCTTAATAATAAATTAAACAATCTTAATAAACAAAATATTTACGCAGAAACATCTACGTATAAAGATATTGCAAATATGCATCATCGTAATAAAGCTGAAGAATATAGAACTTTTGAAGATTCATATAAACAAATTAGTACAATAATAAGCAATACTGATTTTCCACAAACACAAGAAGATTACAGAGCCACTATGTCAGATTGGGCAGAAGTATATCAACAAGAGAATCCAAATGATAAAAGACCAGTAATGAAATCATTATTTAAAAAATATAAAGAATTTGAAAAAGCTATGAGTGGAATAATGGCACAAGATGCTAATGGTAATTGGTCTTTAATTAATCCTAATTTTAAATACAATAAATCTGGAAGCGGATTAAAAGATAATCAGATGTTGGAACAATTTGTAAAACATGGACAAAGATTAGAAAATTACTTAGGATTCGCACTTGCAGATGATACTATTACTGACATGGAACTAATGGCTGGGATGGAAGAAGAATTTGAAAGCTGGTATTATGATGAAACTGACAAAATTAAAAAACAATCAAACAAAGATATAAACTATAATCTGAAGCAAATTGATGCTTTACGGAAATGGCATTCAAAGGAAGAACCTGAAGATGAATTTAAAGCGTCACTTGGTGAACAGATGTCAGAAACTGAAATAGGTGAATCTCTAGGTATTACAGACGATATGGACGAACTATCTGTAAAAGAAAAAATTACAAATCAAATACAATATTATGAATGGGCTATTAAAAATTCTCAAGAACAAGTATATAAATGGACTGGCGTACCTATAGAAGAATATAAAACTCCAACTCCAGCAGCGTATGGAGACGAACAATTTAAGGTACCCCAAGATATTATGGATTCTTTAGATTTAGATGACGACGACAAAGAACAAGCTTTCTTTGATGAAAGAAATATGCAAGATATTCAAGAAAAAGTAAATGCAAATATAAATGCACAAGAAGCTGGAGAAGATTTGCCTTTTCCTCAATATAGCACCAATTTAGAAGAAACTATTAAAAATGAATATGATACTTATAATTTTACAAACAACAATGTTGTTGATGAAAATACAACATTTGGTCAGTTTTTAACAAAATATTTACCTTTTACAGGAGAAACAGAACCTTCTACTGAGATTGCTAAATCAGGTCTATTTGGAACAATGATAGTTAATAATATTTCAGACGCTGCAAATTGGAACAAGGAACCAAATGTATTTAAATTCGCAGGAGAAGAGCTTACAAATAGTACAAAAGATTTAATTGAAAACAAAATACCTTTATATGATGCAAATGGAAACTTTAATCCAAAGTTTGCAGAAAAAGTTCCAAAAATTAATGTTTTATTTGACTCTCGTACAAAAAAATGGGCAACGCTTCCTGATGGAAGTTTGTATATTATGGATTCTCAAAGAATACCACCAAAGTCAGTATTAAGAGAATTAGGAATTAGATTGCCAAAGGGAATATCTCCAGATGCTATAGAGGGAGAAAAATTTATAGCAAATGCGTGGGAAAAGTATCCGCATTTAAAAGTAAGAAAAGTTGACATGAAAAACTTTGGAAAAGACTATCCCAATATAAACATGTTAGAAAGCAATAAGGGCAGATTTAAAGGGATTCAAAATCTTTCTCTTTATGGAAATCAATATGCAGAAGGCACATCTCCTAAAAAATGGAAGAAATTAACAGGAGTAGGCAAGGTTATTGGTGGGTTTATAGCATATAATGCACTTACTGCCCTATCAGGAGCTGTTGTTGAGAAAACTACCGACGATGAAACATTAGGAGAAATTGCATCACAAGGTACTGCGGTTCTTTTAGATGCTGCGGCTCTTGCAAAACCAAAATTTTTAAAACAGTATAGAAAAACTGTAAATAAAGCATTTAAAGAAGTTTCAGAAAAGTTTATACAAAGTACGGAAGCCACTAAAGCTACTAAAAAGAAATTTATTAATATGGCACAAAAAGTTGGAAAAAGCAAAACTACTAAATTTGCAATGGCCTTTGGAAAAAAATTGTCTGGCAAAACATTTAGGAATAAGTTTCTTAAAAGCGTTGCGTTTAAATTAACAGGAGGATTATTAGCAAAATTAGGAATGACTATAGGAACTGCAGGCACAATTGGTACAGTCGCAGCTGTAGCTTGGACAGCTTATGATGTTTATGAATTAAGCCATATGATTTACGAAGCATATGTAGAAGTTGAAGGAGAACAAGGAGCTTTAGAAGAGTGGAACAAGGCTGTTAATTAAGCTATGGTAAATCCAGAAAAGTTAGTAAAAAACTATAGAAGTAAAAATCCTTATACAAGTTATTCTGATAGCGAAATATATGAAAACTATAAAAAGAATTTTAAAGATGAATATGATTTTCCAGCAAACCCTTATAGTTCTACATTTGCAGACCAATCTGAAACAATAGATAACCAACCCACTACTTTAATGGATGGGCTTTCTAATTTAGTAACTCCACCTACAGGCCTTTCAAGAGAATCAATTGAATCTGTAAGAGCAAAAAACAAACAAAAAGGCTACTTTGCTCACTTTAAAGACTTAAATCCATCAAGTTGGTGGGCAACTGCTGATATTTGGGGTTCAGACTTTGCGGCAAAAGCATATAATGAATCTTTAGCAGGAGCTACTTTTGAAATAATGTATGGTGCTCCAAAATTTGAAATTAAAGAAGAAGATAATCCCTGGATAGAAGAAATTCCTCAATTTTTTGTTGGTATGTTAAATCCAGTAGATGTAATGACTCTTGGAATTGGAACTCTGGGAGGTAAGGCAGTCTCAAATCCAGTAACAAGAAAATTATTATCCAAAATACCAATGCCTAAATTTGCTAAAAAACTTGTAATGGAAACTCCAGAAAACATTGCCAATAAAGTTTATGATGGAGTTGCTAATAACACTAAAAACGCAACCTTAAAGTATTCAGCTAAATTTATTAAAGATAATGTAGCTAAACATTATTCAAGAGAAATGGCTACCAAAGGAGCTCTTCAAATGTCTGGAAATTTGGGAACATATACAACTGCAAGTTCTTTTATTAGAAGAGAAGCCGAACAAAGAAATCAAATTCTATCAGGACAAAAATCTGCCGAAGATTATAGTATATGGGACAGTATATTAGGAGCAACAAAAGATGGCTTTGAAATGGCTGTAATTGGTGGAGCAACTGGCGGATTAATGAAAGGAGCTCTACTTCCAGCCCATGTTAATGCAAAAATGGCAATAAACCCTTCCTTTGCACAAAAAGCGACAAAATTAGGTACAGGTGCAGGTGGGCAATTTGCTTTAGAAGTTGGAGCATTTACTGGAGGGCACTTAGGATTTGAGGCTCTTGAAAGCGTTGCAACAGGAGAAGATTTTTTAAAAACAAAAGGATATGACCCAGATACAGGAGAAGAAATAAAAGAAACCTTTTTAAGCAAAGTGGGAGAATCCATTGGTATGAATTTCGGTATAATTACTGGATTTAAGACTCTAGGAAAAGCTCCCATTCCTATTATTGGCAGAGGAAGAAAAGGTTTTACAGAATTAAGTGAATGGAAAAAAGTAAAAAATCCATTTGATATTAGTGCAGAAGTAGTAGAGTATCAAAAAGCTGTAAAGGCAATAACACAACAAGTTCAATCTCAAATCAGTCCAAGTCTAAAATTAAAAAGAGCACAAAGATTTGCGACAGAAAAAGGCTACAATAACCTTTCTGATTTAATAGCTTCTGAAGATTTTAAATTACTACCTAAAGATGTTCAAGATATAACTTCAAAATTAACAAGTTTGAAAGATATGGTAGAAAAGGTTGAAAACCCAGAGGTTAAGAAACAAATAAACAAAGAAATATCAAAAGAAGAGGCTAAATTAAATGAAACTTTAGAAGCAATGGAAATTGGTATTGATGCTATTAATTATATGCGAGAAACTTCTCAAAGATTAAACGAACCAAATGGCTATGAGAATATGAGCCTTGAAAGAAAAAACTATATAGAATTGTTTACTCCTGTATCATTAGCTGAGGTTAATAAAGTTGTCACAGGATGGAAAAACAACCCAGAATCTGCACAAATATATTTTGCAAATAAAGTAATGAAGCAAGATTATAAAAAACTTACTACAGAACAAAAAAATACTATTACAGAAAAAATATCAGAATTAACAGATGTCGTTGCTGAACATTCTGCTAATTTAAATAACTTTTATAAGCCAGAGGTTACAAAGTCTTTAGTTCAAAATTACGCAAATTCATTTGAGGTTAAAGTTAGAGGTAAAGATGGTGAGTTTTTTATAGATATTTCAAATGCACAAGGTTCTATTAACTTCAAAGGAAAAGAATCATTAAGATTTAAAACAAAAAAAGAAGCAAAGAACAAAGCAGTAGAAATTGAAAAACATATTAAAGACGCAATTCAAGGTAAAACAGCTGAAGGTAATCAACTGTATGTTGAAATGCGAAATGGCCAAAATGTTACTCAAGAAATTAAAATTGCAGCTCCTACGAAACTTAATCCAGCAGCAAAAAAATCTGTAAAAAGGCCTATTGTTAAAGAAGTATCTGTCGAAGAATTTTTAAAATTAAAAGAACAAGGTCTTGCTAGAGAAGCGACTAACTCTGAAATAAAAAATAGAGAAGCTGTAAATGATAATAATCAGTTAAATAATACTTTTAAAGAAGAAGCCGCTATTGTAGAAAACTATATTGAAGCCTCTGGCAGGAAAACTTCTGTAGAAGAAAAAATAGATATAATATATGAAGCATTTAAACCAGAAGTAACTACTAAAAAAACAAGACTAGAAGTATCACAAAATATAGACACATTTAAAGGTAAGAAATATGGAAAAATAAACAATAAAAAACCAATATCTGATTACTTAAAAGAAGTGCTAGGAGAAGGTAGCTCTCATTATTTAGATGCATTATATGGATTTTTTCGTTTTGCTTCTAATAAAAAAGCACAGCCTAGAGACTATAAACTTTTAACTGATTATTTTAAATACTTAAAAGATAATAATCTTCAAATAGAACAAGCAACAAATGAAATTACTCAAAACTATTATAAGGCTAAAAATATTACTGGGAGTAAAAGGAAAAATATAAATGACGCTTTATCTACATTTTATGGTACAGGTCAAGAAGCGGCTATTCCAAAAATAAAAACAGGGTTTGCATATAGCTTTGGAATGAAAACAGAAGCTGGCCTTATAACAAGTGTTGCTGTACATGGAAAAAAATATGGGAAAACACCGAGAGCTAGCCAGGAAAGAGTCGGAACTGCTATTCCCAAAGTTTATGAAAAATTTAATAATGTAAAAGAAAATATACTTGTAGAAAATAAAGAAACAACTATAAACGATATTAAAATAAAAGATGGAATTGTTACAATTGGCCCTAAAAAAGCCAATGTAAATTCACTTAGTGCCGCTATTGATATTTTATATAATTTTGGAGCAAGAGGAGCAGATATATTTAGAATTAAAATATCTGACATAGATTGGAATAATGGATATATAAAAATATTCAAATCAGGCGAAGGAACTAAAAGGGGAACAGATAGAATAGATGTTCCTTTAAAAGATGTTTTGCCTAAGGTTTGGGCAAAAATGGAAAAAGCTAAAGGGGCTAGACCAAACAATTCAAATGAAATGTTATTTACATTTTTAGATGGAAAAATTATGAATGGTGAATTTGTTAATAAATTTATAAAACAAACTTTACCTAAAGAAGTTGTTTCTGAATTAACTGGTAAAAAGGGAACTATAACAGTTCAAGATTTTAGAAGAATGATAGAAACCGATGCAAAAGGTTCTAAGTTTCAAGATTTTGTAGATACATATTTAGTTGCTCATAGTATAAAAGAAACAAGACAAAGATATGTAATAGATGATGTTCTTAAAGCTTGGCCAGAATTTATAAAATATAGAAAAAGCATTACTCAAGAAACTAGAAAAAGCCCAGGTGTTGAAAGCGGAGAAGTATTTCCCAACCCAAGCAAAAAGTTCATATCTGATATTAAAAAAAGAAACAAGCTTTCTGATAAACAATTAAAAGAAGCAGATATTGAAGGGGCTGTTGCAGAAATAAGCAATGGTCAGATTAGAATAAAGCGTGGAGAAGCTACAACAGCAGATGTATTTCATGAGCTATATCACAGATTTAGAGATATTGGCATGGTTGACAAGGGTATTAAAAAACTTACAGAAAAGGCGGAGTCTCTTGCAAAAAATACAAAAGAATACAAAGAATGGAAAAGTAAAGAATTAAATAAAGATAGAAACTTTGAAGAATTTGTTGCTGATGTTGTTGGAATAAAGGCTGCAAATTATTATACCTCAAGAGGAATTATATCAAAAATGTCTCAAATAGGCAAACAATTAATGTCAAGAGTTAAAAAATTCTTTGGTATTGCAAATTTTAATGATTATACGAGATTAATTGCAGGTAGAGTAGAAACAGGTGTAATTGCTCCAAAAGGAATGAAATGGACTCAGGAAGTCAGGATGAAGAAGGCTCAAGAGCTCTCAGAGGCCCAAATTACCACTTCTAAGGAGCAAAAAGAAAACGTACAGGCTTTTTATGATATGGCAAAAAATGAGGCTAGAAAGCTCAATTATCCAAATGTTTATGAAATGTTTAAAGTTGTATTGGCAGAAAAAAGAATTGTCAATGATGGCCTTTTAAAAGATATTAAAAGTATAATGAATAATGAGCCCATTGAAGTTTCAGAAGTTTTTAAAAGCCAAGACTATAAGACCTTAATAAATGCTACTGGTGGAAAAATAAAAGAATATAATAAAAGGCTTTCAGAAGTTCTTGATGTAAGGGAAATTGAAATAAAAAAAGGCATTAGTGAAAAAGACTCTCAGGATATTTTAAAAAGCTTTATCGGAGTAAGAGGTGGAATAAAATCAAACGCATCTTCTAAACAGTTAAGAGAATATAAAGACCTTCTTGAAATAAGACCAGAAGAAGCCTCTGTTATGAATAATCGTGAAATGATGAAAGAGTATAATATTGATAATCCAGGCCAACTGACTAAGAATAATGCAATTTTGGATAAATTAGCGGTCATAAATCCTTCTCAATTTGAAATAGTTCGACAGGCAGCTACAGTCTTTTTGCCATCAACAACTGCTATTCAATGGTTGGGGAAAAAATTTAATAATAAAAATTGGGTTGAATTAGGAAGACAAAAAAGAATACACGATGCATTAAAAAACGAATATATTGCATATGAGAATGTAATGGAATCTGATATTATAAGAAATGTTAAAAAGAAAACATGGGCTTCCATGAAAGACAATCTATGGGTTGCAAATGAAGGAACATGGCCAATAGAGTTGCTTTATAAATGGCGAGGTGATAAAAGATTAACAGCAGCTCAAAGCAAAAAAATAGAAAATGGTTTTAATGTTTTAAATAAAATAGTAACTCCAGAATACACAAATAGCATAGATAAAAAGAAATTTAAAACCAAGGTCAATATAAGGGAAAGAGAAATAAAAGGAGATATAAATTCTCCTTATAAATATTTAAAGAAAACTGGAAAGGTCGAAGATTTTAACCCACATGGATATTCAAAAGAAGCTTATATTATGACAGAATATTGGAAAATGATGGATAGCTTTTTTGGAAAAACAATTACAATGGGAGAATTGAGCGGTATTAAAAGAGCAATTTATAGTATAGAAGGTGTAACGAAAAAAGATGCAAATAAAATGCTTTCAAGTATTGAAAAAGATGTAGGTTATATTAAAAAGGGATATTTTCCTAAAAAAATAAGTGATAATGCTATAGATATATTAAACCCTGGCACAAAATCAATGTTGGAAAAAAGAAAAAGACTTCAAACTAAATATGCAAGAGAAAAAGCAAAAGAAAGATATGAGAATTTTGAAAATGAAAGCTATGCTTTCGAAAAAGGCTATGAAAGTCTTAGTCAAATGCAAGAAGCCATGATATTTGGAAAATTAAGAGGCAATGAAATTAAAAAAGGATTAACACCATGGGAACTTGGAAAACATTTAGCTGAAATAGATTTTGCAAGCGGAATTGACCATCGCCCTTCAAGAAGAAGTATTAAACACTTACAACAAAGAAAAGTAACTTTTGATGCAATGCAAGTAAAAAAAGATGGCAAATTACACTTTACATACGAAACCGCATATAAAGATGCAGTCAGTCCATACGTTCTAGGAATGAGTCAGTTTTTAGCAAATCTTCAAATATTTCCAGAAATTGTAAAAGTAGGAACATTTCAACCTGTTTCTTCAGAAAACTATATCGGCTCTTTAGCAAAAAGGAGCAAGCGTAAAGAAGCGTGGGCACAACAATATGTGCAAGATATTTTTGAAACAGTTACAGGCACAGGCAAAGTTCATGCCCCAGGTAAAATCAGTAAAGGCGTTGAAACTTACAGCAGATGGCTTTCAAAAACAATGCTTAGTATGCCAAGAGCAGGGGCTAAGAATCTTTTAGTTGGAAATAGCCAAACCTTAGGATTTTTAGAAGCAAAGGATGTAGCGAAAGCCTTTTCAGATATTATAAAAAATGACGCTAAAATATGGCGAGAATTTGAAAAAGTTGGAGCTACCGCACAAGAAATGAAAATATATGAAGGCAAAGGCAAAACAAATGAAATATTAGATAAGTACATTTTTAAACTTGGTCTAATGAAACCTACTGAAGATATTAATAGATTTATTGCTGTTATGGCTTCTAAGTCTGAACAAGCAAGATTGATAGAAAAGATACAAACTTATAAAAAGGGTGATAAGGTTTACGACAAGTCAATAAGAAGGCTTAAAGATGGGTATGATTTAAAAGATGTTGATATTTCTTTTCTTAAAAAATATGGACACTCATCAAAAATCTCTGGAGAATCTTTTAAAGAGATTACAGCAAAAGCAAAATTGATGCAAATTGAAAATTATATGAACCAACAAGCTCATATTAAGACCCAAGGTTCAACTGCAGATATTTACATGCCTAAATGGGCACACAATAAAGTCTTTAAACCTGCGTTGTTGTTTAAGCGTATGGCTTATCAAGCATCTGTAAACACTACTAGTAATTTTATACTAGCTGCAAAGCATGGAAATTATTCTAAAATACTTTTACAATTAGCTAGCACACTTGGAACTGGATACGCTCTTGATGGACTTTTTGATAGATTTTTATTTGGAAAACAAATGCCAGATGAAAACTCTGCATGGGGACGGTATTTTAAGAACATGATGTTTAAAGGTGAGTTTTTAGGTTTATTAGCAGAGTTTATGAGTCCATATGAAGGAAGTGGGCTTAACAACTCTATAATGCCTGTATATATAAGTCATGGAAAAACGACTTTGGCAAATGCAATTTCTTTAATAGAAGGCAAAAAAACAGCTGGCCAGGCAACGCATGATTGGTTAAAAAGTAGTTTTTCTATTTACAATGCTACTATAAAATCTTGGGACAAATTTACCAATAAAGAAAAAACTGATTTTAATAGATTTGCAGTTGCCATAGGCGATTTTGAATCAAGGGAAGGCCAAGAAAAAGGAGGGCCAACTGGTTTTAGCATTACAAGGAAAAGTAAATATTTTAGAAATTTAAAAGCAGCTTTTTACTCTGGAGACTCTGAAAAATTTGCAAAGCAATACTGGATGACATTAATGATGATGGCTCACACTGAAATGGAGGCTAATCCATATAGATATACACCCACAAGTGCTATAAAAGAAGCCCAAAGCCGTCTTAAAACCAGTTTAAAAAGTTTAAATCCATCTGGAGATTATACATTTTTTGGAAAAACTAGAATACAGAAAGCAAATGCTCTTAATTTCCAAAACTGGGCACTAAAAGGAAATCTTGGAAAAGACTATCTTTTAGAAATGAGGGAAGCTGAAATAAGATATCATCAAAGAATGCATAAACTAATGAATAAGAAAAATGGAGAGCTTTATTATTACACAAGAAAATATGACCTCAAAGGAATCGAAATTGCAAAATATGATTGGGGTTTAAAATAACTCTTTAATTGGTAACAATGCCATTTGACTTGCATTATTGTCGCCACCCATCACAAGCTTTAAATTGCCCTCTTTATACCGTTCTTTTATCTCATCCTTAATAGACCTTACTTTTAATATAAAGCCGCCTTCTATGATGTTATTATAAGCTAATAAGTGTATCCAGGTATCTGCTTCTGTAGTAGAAAGTCCAGATGGCTTGTTATTACACCTAATTTCTATTGCTATATTTCCTGTTGTTTTCCATATATCTCTTTCTGTCTTGACTTCAATCTTTGTATTTCCTTCCATGACTTTTTGAACAAACTCTTCACCCATTTTCCCATATTCTAGGTCAATGTCAAATCCTTTGCAATATCCTTTTGTTAGTGGCACGAATCTGCCTCCTTTCTCGACATACAAGTCGCCTTTAAAGTGGTTATAAATATCAATCAGTTTTATCATCTTCTAATGGCAAGTAAACTTCTACAAATGAACCACAGCCTGGACACGAAAGATTGCTTACTATCCCTTCTCCTTCCATGTCGTAATCTGCATAGTCGTTGTCCCCTCCCCATATTAAATCTTTTTTACAATGCCAGCAATTCATTCTTCCTCCTTTGTTAGTTTTAAGCAGCCATTTTCTCTATCTATAACTATTCTAATGTTCTGGTTTAATTTCCAACCCATTTTTTTCCATATGTGAGGCGGAAGATTAACTTGATAACTATTAGTTGTACTTGCTACATTTGATGTTGACCTTACAAATCCTTTGTAATCTTTGTCCTTTATATTATTTCTCATTTTTCCTCCTTAAAATAATTACTATACTTTGCATAATGTGCAATAAGTACTGAGTCTGCAGTTGCAAGCGTTACTTTCTTTAATTCTGGATATAGTTCTTTGGCTTTGTCTTTGAGCCAGTTCTTTCTTTCTCTAACCTCAATTCCCTTTGGACATCCAATCCACTTAATCCAATTCTGTGGAATTTCTGTGTGTATATGCACATCTGCATAGGCAGAAATACCTAACCATTGTCCATAGTTCACTCCATAGGTAAATGCATGTCTACTTCCATTTGTCGGCCTAGCCCATACTCTCTCCATTAAAAATTTTACATTTACTGGAGCGGTAGTTCCTACTGCAATGTCGAATAACGATGACATTTCTATTACTTTATCTGGACATTTAAAAGCTTTAATATTTCCCTCTTCATCAATAACCGTTAAACCTCCACTTTTTCCAGGGTCAATCCCTATATATTTAATTAAATGGCAATCCATCTGTAATCTCCTTTTCATTGTTATAAATTTTACATCTATCTCCATCATAGCCCATATCTACGGTTCCTGTATCACCGTATCTGACTTTACCTGCAGATAATGTTATTACATTCTTTCCTTTACCATCTTCTCCATTTACTTTATAATCATAGTAAGTAAAAAAGACGTTTTCAGCGACTTGTTCTATTGCTCCACTCTCAGCAAGGTCAGATAATTGAGGCAGAAAAGTTCTTCCTCTATGCTCTACACCTCTATTTAATTGTGAGGCCAACACAACTGCCGCCTTTGTTTCTTTTGCTAACCATTTATAGTTATTTACAAGCTCTTCTATTTGCAATCTTCTTTGGTCTTCTTTTCCTGCATATGCAATCAACTGAATATAATCATCAAATATTACATCTGGTTTAAACTTCTTTACCTCCGCAGATGAGGCCCCAAAATCCTTTAAGCTGTCAAACATTAGGAACTTATCTTTTCCGTATTTCTTTTTGATTATATCAATAGCCATATTCATCTTTACATGGTCGCTGTCTGTGAATATATTCTTCCTTACATTCCCATAAGATAAATGTTGAGACTCAAGGCAAATAATCTTTTTTAATAGTTCAGCATTTGGTAATTCCCTGCTAAAAAACATTGCCCTTCCTCCATTTTCTAGTATCCTTGACATCATGTTGATAAGCATGGTTGTTTTTCCATGTCCTGGCCTTCCACCTACAATTGTTATTTCTCCTCTTGTAAGTCCTCCTGCAAACCTATCTAATGACTCGTATCCTGTAGATATAAGAAGAGATTTATCCTGCTTCATGCTTTCAACCGTCTCAGCAATAACCTCATCAATATCTTGCCTTGAACTAGGTCTCACATTTAATAATTCTCCCAATAAAGTATGGGCATTATTAATTACATGATATACCTCTGGATTATTATCTCTAGCTTTTCCTTGAATATTATATGTTGCAACGATTACTTTTCTCATGAGATATTTCTCATAAAGCTTTGTTGCATACATTTTAATATTTCCAGATAAGCCTAAGTCTTTTATGCAGTAAGTTATATAAAACTTTGTAAGACCTTTGTTGGACTCGTTCTTGGTGATTTCTGAGCAAAGAGTAACTACATCTATATGCTCTCTGCTTTTTCTCATGTTAGAAATTTTAAGCCACAAGGCTCTTGCTTTTGTGTGGTAAAATACCTCTAAGTCAGTAATGAATGGAGCAACTTCATCATATAAATCTGGCTCCATAATTATTTGACCTAATATTGAGTCTTCCAGACTCTCATCGTATGGTAGGACTATATCCATTTTATCTCCTATTATCTTTATATTCTTTATTATTTTGAGGGACTAATCCCCTATTGGCTTGCTAAAACAAGCCTTACTTTATATGGATATTCTTTTAAACTTCGGCTGTTAGGCTTTCTATCAGCTCTTGTTCTAATTCATATCTTTCATTTTTTAATTCTTGGAGTCTATTCCTGTGAATCACTATTGTTCTTGGAGTTACTAGAATTTTGTTTATGGTAACATCTCCTATCATATTTTTCAATGTTAAGATATGCTCACAATAATGTTCTATAATTCCGTTGAGCTCTCCGATTCTGGAAATAATTTGTTGCTCTCCCATTTTTCTTTTTGCCTTTCTTCTTCAGTCTCTTCCATTATGGCCTCATGCAAGGCATCGATGCTTACTTCGTTCACTTTATACATCGTGTGCCCATCCTTCGTAGGCAAGGATTGTAGCGGTTCGCCCTTAAAGTATAAACCCCAATCCTTTTTTGCAAGTATTTTAATGAAAAGATTATAAATGTTAATATTCATTTCATTTCCCTTTATTTTATGTGCTTTATTTTTTAGTATGTCTAATTCATGTATAAGAGCAAGCTCTCTATCTATGAATTTTTTATCATCACTCGTCAGATATGAGTGAGCTAGTTCTGTCCTTAGATTCGCCTTTTTCTGGTTTGTCATATTTCTTCTCCATGTAACCTTTGAACTTTTTTGTATCTTTCTTCCATTCTATATACCCATCAAGTACAAGTTCAAGACTTTTTACTCTTCTTACTAGAAACTGATTTTCCATTATTACTCTTCCCACTACTTTTTCCACTTCCTTCATTGTTGGTTTCTTTTTCTTCAACTTCTTCCTCCTTGGCTTGTTGTTCAAGTATATCTAGTACTACATCTACCAGCTTTTCCGTCTTTTTTAACCTTGCTTCGACAACATCCAACCTGTTATCTACGTCTATAGCTCTTCCCATTATCATCTCCTTTGTTAATAAAATTTTTGGGTGCGTATTGCTCCTACACTAACCTTGCTGTTTACTCTCTTCCGCTCACCGAAGTCGTGTCAGTTTTTATACTGCAACTTGAAGCCAGTTAATGTTTGACATTATAGCGTAGTTACACACCCAATTTTCAAAAAATTGTGGGCAGACCGAGTATTTGGCTGTGGAATTAGGAAGTCCACCCACGTAGTTTATCTTATTATATGTCTAAATATAGTTGCCCTTGAAAAACCCACAATCTTCACTATATTATTGACTTTTACACCTAATCCATATAAAATATTTATATATGTTTTGGTAAATATTCCAACTCTATGTTTCTTAGAACGGAATATCATCATCCACCCCACTATTTCCACCACTTATAACTTTATCTTTTCCACCTACCCATTTTTTAATGAATTTGCAGTCAAAATATCTTCTAGTCTTACCATCTTTTCCTTTATAAGGTCTGCCTTGTGCAATAAAGCCTGTAACAGCTCTACCTAGCATATCTTGTGATGTTAAGTTAGGTAAGGCCTTCACCTCAATATCTTGACCATCTATGTTTTTTGTATGAGTAGGACAATCAATACCTAAAGTTTCACAAAACCTTAAATAGCCCTTATTACCACCAGAATTTGATTCAAAGGTGTCAGTATCATTTGGTTCTAAAAACCTCCATAAAGTGCCTTTAAAGTTCAAATTTTTATAACATCCGCCATCATACGACTCTGGCTTTCCATTGATATCCGTTCTTGTAAACATCTTCAATGTATTCTCTGGTGAAATGGTAATTGTATATTTATACATTCTTGCTTTAAAGTTTCCATCTCTTTTAACATCTAGGATTTTAGTTTCTACATCAGTAATATGTCCAAGATATTCACCTTCTCTTATTGGCTCAAATTTCTTTGTATCAACCTTTTTTTCTTTTGATGGGTCAAAGAAACTTTGCTCATCTGTTATTTTGTCGAATATATCATTTACTTCCGCCATCTTTATCTCCTTTATTTAATTCTAATACCCTATCTACTGCTTTTTCATAGTTATTAGAGTTTATTCTTCCATTGTCAATGTTTTTCTTTAAATCATCAACAAATTCCTTATCTAAACTTTTAGCTAAGTCAAGTATGTTGTCAATTTCTGCAGGTTTTAGTATATCTGGCTCTGGTAAATCTTCACCAGCAAAAATATACAAACCTAAACCATGAAGTGCTATAGCTTTAGCCAACGCCCTTTGTATGCTTGTATTTATATGAAAAGCATCTGGGTTTTCTATTGGCCGATTTCTATTATCCAATACTGGATGTACTTGAGATAATCTACAACCCTCTACTTCTACCCATACTTCTACAAAATATCCACAAGAAGTTTGCATAAATGGAGAACCATCGATTTCTGCTTTTACCACGCCCCAAGATGCATCTGGACACACTTTTTTTAATTCTCTTACTGCATAAGCCCATGACAAATAATTGAATTGTCCTTTCTTTTCTACATATTTGCTTACATCTACTTTATTTAACTCAGCAAATGGGCTTTTTCGTCTATTTTCTTTCATTTCCTTAACTCCTTTATGTTAGGAGGATTACAATGGTCTAAGAACTGACAATATTTGCACTGCCAAGATTGAACAGGTGAAACACCTTTCCTAAACATTGGTAACCCCATTTTATGTTCATCATTTATGTTTCTCCAAAACAAATAAGCTCTTGATATGTACGACTCTGGTATCTCAACTTCTTTCATCTGTGAGTTGTCCTTGTTGTAAAATATCAAAAACATACCATCAAGCCTTCCAAACTTTTCTCTTATTGCATATCCGTATGTGCCTAATTGCAATTCGTAATGTATGGAAAGGTTGTTAGCATCCTTGTTTCTTCCAAACTTCATTCTCCATGAGTAAGAAGCAGAAGATTTTAAGTCATATAAATAAAACTTACCATCTACCTCAGCTACCATATCAAAAAATCCTCTAACATTTAAGTCATCAATGGTAACTTCTTCTTCCAAATGAAACTTTATTTTTTCTTTATTTTTATTTTCTTTTTTACTACTTGTACTATTACTAGTACTATTACTAGTATTATTACTAGTACTATATACTAGGGAATTGTAAAATTGATTATTGTGCAATTCAAATGCTTTTTCAAAATCATCATGTAGAATTGTTCCAAGTCTTAGTATTCTATGAGACTTTCTTTCAATTGCATTGGTAGGGTTGGCCTGTTCAACTGACTCAAAATATAATTTCCTTGAACAACTACCTGCCCCAGAGCCATGATACCAACCTTCATTCCCTTCATATCTGTCAACTCTATTTTGCTCTCGCTTAAATAAAGCATAATCATTGTAGATTTTTTTGATGTTTACAGGACTATTTACCAACACTACACTTCCCTTCTGAGTAATCCCTAATAAACGCCTTTAAACACCCTCCTATCGTATCAAAACCCCTTAATGAAACGTTGGCCTTGAACTTTCTCCAAACATCTTTCTCTATGTTTGTTATTTGGTACGTAATATATTTTTTATCGTTCATTATTACTTTCCTTTCTTATTTCAGTTATTAAGATAATATGCATATCAAAACTTATGCAAATACTTTTTTATTTTTTTTACCTGTCTCATGTTTTTCTTAACCTGTCTCACTACTCTTTTTATTCAACTTTACTTTCAATTCCCACTCGTAATCCCTTCTTTTTACTTCAATCCATAAAGAATCAAGCCATATTTTATTCTTCATCGCCATTTTATCTGAAATGTCAAGATTTGGTAGGTTATCTAAGAAAGTAAAGAAATTTATTTCTTCTTCTATTTCTTCTAGGCTCATATTTGGTAAATCATCGTATCTTGTTTTAGTTTTTCCCAAACCAGCCCTCCTTCCATTCAGTAACTTTCTTGCTTCTAGCTTTATGCGTTGTGTTTTTGCTTTGTTTTTGTTTTAACATTTTTTTACAATACTCCAATGTTGTTTTTATATCTGCAAAATCTTTAAAATCCATTTCATTTTGCTCCTTTCTTACTATGGCCATTATTGTATCTATGCATTTTCTTTTATCCATTATTCCTCCTCCATATCATTTCCTGATGTTATTTTAACATTAATAAGAACATTTTTATCAACATTACTACCATCATCATTCTTAATTGCAGAAAAGCACCAATCAAATGACTCCTTTGCTTGTAAATCCCTTAAATCGTTCTCAGTTAAATTAACTACTATTGAATATTCTTTCATTATTCTTCCTCCTTATATCCGAATTTGTTCAACCATTTATAAGCCTCGCTTCTTGCAGGTTCTTTAAGTTCACAATTAAACCATCTTTCTAAAAGCAGTAGGCCTTCTACCTCATCTATAACATCATCTAAATCACAATCTAGTCTAGTCATAACTTCTTCAAGTATATCTGTCATAATCCCAATCCCTCCAATCGTTTGTGTATCTTTGGTTTTTCCTCATCTGGAAAATAATCCCAATATTCCATTAGTATATCGTATGCGTGTGAATATTTGATTAATCCTTCCAAATGTTTGATATATTCTCTATCATCATACATCATTCTTCCTCCACTTCTGATATGGTTATTAAAACATTGCATTTTAAATACTTGCAAATTCTATCTTCTAAAACATCAGCCATTTCTTCAAAATCATAATGTTTTTCTTTTGTCTTTTCATCTTCCCAATAATATATGGGCATTTCTATTGTATCGTGATTATTCTTTATTTCTTTCATTCTTCCTCCATTTGTTTTAATTCTTTGTCAATATCTTCCAACAACAGCATTGCTTCTGTTGTATCTAGTAAAGAGTTATAGTTTTTAAGCACTCTCTTGGTTCTTCTTAGCAAGTTTATCATTTGCTCTATATCGTGTATGTGTATCGCCATTTTAATCTCCCTCTATTATATATCTTATCATTGAGTAAAAAGCAAAAACAAATAAGATGGTTGTAATCATTCGCTGTCCTCCCCTAAAACTTCTTTCAAATCCTTACCCTTTTGCAGTTCTTCTTCTACGTTTTTTAATTCCAATATTTCTGATTTTAAGGCCTGTTGTTTAAACTCTATATTTACAAGCTCCATATTTAATTGTGCTATCCTTAGCTTTATATCCATTATTTCTGTTATATTTTTACTCAAGGCAACCTCCTTTATTATTTGTGAAAATGCCCATCATTACCTTTAACAATGGGCATAATTATTAATTATTACTTATTACTTAGTTCTCCAAACTCTTATTGCTATCGGATTACTAGAGTGTCCTTCAATAGTTCTAATAGTATAAGTACGTTCTGTGCTGGAATTTAATCCATATACATGTGCTCTTACACCTACAGGGCTAAAGTCTGGAGTAACTCCATTAATTTTAAAACTATCATCTATTTCCATGTCCTTAATGAAGTTATATTTCTCTTCACACCCTCTTCCATTTATTACAGCAGGGATTGGTATGTTTTTTTCTATTGTTATTACATTCATTTTAGCCATCTTATTTATCTCCTTTTATTTATTTATTTGTTCTATTTTGTTTTTAATTTCATCTTCGTATTTCTCAACCATTAAAATTCTCATATTATGTGTTAAATTCGCTGGTATTTGTCCATAATACATACACATATAATCAATTTCATCTTTTGTGTAATAATCTTCAATTTTCATTTTTTATTTTCCTTATATTGTGAAATACTTTCTTTAAAAGTCATTCCATTCCATATATCTTTATAAATATCCCACATATTATATTCTATTATTTTATTTAGTTTTGGATTTGAATTATCCCAATTATAAGCATTTTCATATAAATCAAATAATTCCCAACCTATGTTTTGAATATCTATATTATTATCTTCTTTTGTGCAATTTTCTGCTTCATTCCATAAATCTGTATCGTTCATTGTTTACCTCCCAACTATCTTATACAACAACTGCAATTTCTCTAACAATACATCTTTATTACCATTTATTCCAAAATATCTCTTAACATCTGATATCTTCCAATTACTATTTGGTTTTATTCCTTTTGTCCATAATTGCATAGCTCCTTTTGATGTAATTAAATTATACATAGCCATTGTTGGATTTTCTGTACAATCATTTAAAAATTGACAATCTTCATTTATTTCTATTGGTTTCATTTTATTCTTCCTCATTTATTGCTCTTGTTAATCTTTCTCTATTATTATTACTTAATCCACTTATCCACATAATGAAATTGCTCTGCATTTGCTTAAATTTACCTCTTAAATAATCTCCTTCACTTGCAACATCAAATGCTGTTCCTGTTACTCCATATGCGTCTTCTGAAAATTTCTTTAAATCTGAATCAACTGCCCATCTTACTATTTTATCTATATCATGTTTATCCATTTCATTCTCCTTTATTATTCTATTATTTCTCTAAATTCGTTATACATCTTTAATTTGTTCTAAATCTCTGTAACCTGTGCGACTATATAAAATACTTTCAAAGGCCTCTAAATTTGTTCCATTTATAGATGTGACTAGTTTAATTTCATCTTCTGTTGCTATTTCATAGTCAATTATATAATCCCATAATTCATGCATTTCTTTATCCATTAAAAGCCTCCTAAAATATGGTCTGATAATGCTTCGGCTGTACCACAATCGCTACATATTTCTGTTTCGTTATCTCTTCTTGATAATGCTGGATATTTCATAACATCTTCTCTTTTACACTTAGGACATATTCCCATTATTTTCATTAATTCTGTAACTTCTCCATATGGTTTATTCATTTTATTCCTTTCCTTTGATAATTTAAATATTGTGATGATATCAATGTCTGATTTCTCGGTCGGCAATTTCATCAGATAGTTTTCATTATGACCTGACACATTGATACCATCATAGGAGAAACAATTATTGTTTCTTTGCTGGTGATTTTTTAGCAGTAACTTTTAATTCACTTATTTCATCATCAACCATAGTATCATCTAGTATTTCATTTACATATTTCACAGCATCATCTCTGTAAGTTGTTATATCGCCAAGAGAATATTCAGCCTCTTCGCAATAACTCCTTGCTTGACCAATATTTTCCTCTGTGCTGTCTGTATCTATTTCATCAAGAGTAGCTATTATCTCGTGGAGTGTATCTCTTTCAACAAGGCAATGCGTTTCAGTGTTAAAAGATTTGAAACCCTCGTCAATTTGTTTCTGAAGATATTCATTTTCTTCTTGCACTTTCTTGATAACTTCGTCTTTATTTCTTATTCTGTTATCAACACCATCTAACTCATCTAGTAATGCACTTAACTTTTCTTTAAGCATTTTTTCTCCTTTGTTTATATCAATGAGAGCCTCACATATTCCTTTGCCTAGTCTACACGATGGATTTGCACCATTCCCTCGCAGAACCTAAGTTCTCTCTATCCGCACTACTTTCCCTCGAATAGGACTTATAGGACCAGTTATTGGCTCTCATCAATTCTTTCATTTGTCAAAAAGCATTTAATTCGCTTGATGGAATATAAAACATATAAACAATATGAAACAATATATAAATAATATAAATAATGTTTGTTATTAATAATATTGTATTGTAATTTGTTGTTGAAGTTAAATAAATCGGAGATAAATAACATGAGTAATTATAACGTAGAATTAAAAGGTTTGAATTTATTATATCATTTTATAAAAAATCGTAAAATGTCGTATGATGACGCAGTAAAAGAAATGCAAGAACATAACCAAGACATGAGTTTTTTAAACGAATTAGGACTGGAGGATAAATAACATGAAAAAACACGCAACAGTTGAATTTACTGACAATGGGACTACTTATTTAGTATATCATAAAACCGCCGTAGTAAAGCACTATATTAAAGGTCAATATAGAAATGATAAAGTAATATTAAATTCTGGAGGCTGGGAAACTAAAACAACTAAAGACAGGCTGAACGCATACGCTTACGAAAATAGTTTGCCTTATAGAATATACCAAAAAGATTATACTTGGTTTGTTACATTAGATAATAAATGCTATCCATTTGAAGATGGTCTACAAATAGATTATGTCTGGATACATAGTAAATACACCGAAAAAGAAATAAACGGCAAGAGTGAATCGCATTGGTTTATTAAAGATATAAAACCAGATGAAAAGGAAACAAAGCGATATTATAAAAACATAGTAACCCAAAATAAAGGAAGGTAAAATATGACACTTAATATATATTATAAAAAAGATGCAGAAGAGATAAGTAAAGTATGTACTAGTACTAATGGTTATATATACACTGATTTTATTATGCAGTATAAGTATTTAACTAGCATTAAAGCAGAGTTTAAACTGTCAATACATGATGGAAGCGGTGCTTGTTTAGTTAAGCTAAGCCGATGCGATAACGTTGAGATGTTTGCGGTTGATAATAACCTGATACCCTACCATAAGAGCCACTACATACAAAAGCACACACTCA
>TARA_R110002074_G_scaffold212552_3_pt1 | contig 45788 bp, 39 predicted proteins | sample TARA_R110002074 | Tara Oceans TARA_R110002074 (sample SAMEA4397215) | marine metagenome | biome: Polar Biome; feature: [MIX] marine epipelagic wind mixed layer (ENVO:01000061); material: water (ENVO:00002006), including particulate matter (ENVO:01000060) such as... | depth 10-100 m | reverse complement strand
TTTGTGTCCATCGTTTATTTTGTTTTAAATAAATGAGGACATCTGCGCAAATGTCATTCTTGGTTTTCAAGAACAGGACAAAGGTTTAAAATTGGCTTTCCTATTTTAGTAAGAGTGTAAAGCAAGGGTAAGACAACAGTAAGATTTCTTACTATTCTTACTGTTTTTTATTGCAGTTGTAGAATAATATTGTCTATTTCTTCCTTTTCTTTTGGGTTGTGGACTTTGTTTTTGTGAAGATTATTTGCTCTTAAAGGTGTATCTGTTTTAGTTCTAAATTTACCAGAGCGTTCAATTGAAGTAGGGTTGAAACTATTAAAAAATGGTTTTAGCTTTTTTACCACGTAACTAAACTGTGTGGTTTCGCATTGAAGATAAATTTGAAAATCTACTACTGTAAAATCTTTAGATAATAATAGTTCTTGAAATTGCTCAACAGTTGAACGATTATCTAACAAATCAATTTTTAGGTTTAACTGCTTTAGTACAGTTAATAAGGTTGAGGTGTCTTTGTTTTTATATCCAAATGAGGTTTTGGGTTTTGCTGTGGCTTTCTGTGCTTTTCTAATAACTATTTCTTTAATGTTCGTTTTTACTATCTGATTAATATTAAAGGTAGTGTCATTAAAATATTTTTCAGCTATTTCTAAAATTGTGAATTTTGAATCTTCTGAAAACTGACCATATTGTTCTTGCAATTCAGCATATAATCGGATTACAGATACTTTTAAGTAATTGATGATATAATTGTCGTCAATATTAAAATCTGCTGTTATCGCTCTATTATTTATATAATTTGCGATGTCATTTAAGTACTTATCAAACTTGTTAAGCAGAATAGTAAAACTGTATTTATTTTCTGGAACTGTAGCGTTTTCAGGAAATTCTTTTACAAATGATACTACTGTCTTTTCTGTTTCATTAAATATCAGCTTTTGGTAGTATTCTTTTTTAGCATTTAAAGGCTTTTTAAAGTTTACTTTAAAAACCGCATTATTAGCTTTTGGATTCAATTTGAAATCAGACAATAAGTGCTTAAAATCCTTTTCCTTTCTATTATCTCTATGTAAGCCATTGGTTATAGAAACCAAACTTAAAAACATACTTCCTTTCATTATAAATCCAATTTAATTTTATTAGCAGCTTCTTTCTTTTTATCATCAATAACTTTTGCATAAATCTGCGTAGTTCTCAATTCCTTATGACCTAATAACTTGGAAACAGTATAAATATCTGTTCCTAAAGTTAATTGTAAAGTTGCATAGGTATGACGCGCACAATGGAACGTGATATTTTTTGTTATTCCTGCTTTAAGCATCCATTGTTGCAACTTTAAATTTGACCAAGCACTATAATGTAATCCTTGAAAAACTTTTTCTTCGGGTTTACCTTTATCTCCTAAAAATCCTGCTGCCTGGTCTGAAATAGGTAAAGTTTCAACTCCTTTGGTTTTCTTTTGTCTGAAACGAATATAATATCCCATTTCTTTAGAATGTTGAATTTCTGACCAAATTAGTTTTTCAATATCTGACCAACGTAAACCGGTAAGCGCAGAAAATATAAAAGCACTTTTTAAAAGTGGTAATTCACATTCTGTGTTAACTGCTATTTGTAATTCATCCAAAGTTAAAAACTCTCGTTGTGGTTCACCTTGTTTAAAATATTCAACACCATTTGCTGGGTTTATTCTTAAAATACCATCTTTAACAGCTTGTTTTAATGCTGCATTAAATTTACCATAATAAGAATATTTAGAGTTTTGAGATAATTTTTTACCTGCTCTTGCCATAGCATCCTTATCTAAATACTCTTTAAACCGTTCTACAAAATCCTTATCAATATCTTCAAAACTTACGTCTGTTGGACAAAAAGTTTTTAGATGTTTTAACATACTGTTCCAATTACCATAGTTACCAGAGCTTGTATTCTTTTTCTCTGCTAATGCTGTTACATAAGTAATAAAACTCCCTTTTAATTTCTCAATATCTTGGAATCCATAAATACCGTTTTGAATTTCAATCTGTCGTTGAGCGCAAATAGTTTCCGCTAATTGTTTGGTTTTCTTGTTAACCTCTCTTTCAGTTTTAGTTTTAGGGTTAGGTGTAAGGTATAAACGCAAATATTCGGTTTTACGTTTGCCTTTATGATAGTAATCTAAATACAAACTTATTTTGTCATTCTTCTTGCGTTGTCTTAATGTTACTTTCATAGGATACTAATTAAAAAGGTTTTCTATTTGCCATCTGGCTACAATACGTTTTCTTCCGAAAGGAACAGCTTTTAAACGTCCTTGTTGAATCATTCTTTGAATGGTCCATCTACTAACACCAATTAATTGAGAAGCCTCTGTAACGCTTAAAAAATCTTTATTGTTTACAGCATTTGGATTTTGAACCTCAACCACTTCATTCTTTTGCTTCATATCAGCATTAAGAGTTGATTGAATTTTTTCTTTACGCTTTCTGGCCTTATAGGCTTTTTTAGCGCAAGAATTACCACAATATTGAGTTACTGTTGTACGTGCTGTAAAAGCATTTCCGCAATGCTTACAAGTTTTCGGGATGTATAAATTACTGCTCATAAATGGTGCTTTATGTAGCGTTATGGTGCAACGTGGGGCAATATGGTGCATCATTTCGCCTTTATTTTTGCCAACAGATTTGGGCAACAAATCCGTATGTTGGGCAACATATATGAAACAAATATAGTTAAAAAAGGGCAATTAGGCAACAAAAAAGAATATGTAAACCACTGAAAAACAAGCAAAAACTAACCAAAAGAAGCTTAATTACTTCCCGATACAGAAATTAGCAAAAATATTACCTAATAAATCATCGTTAGTAATTTCTCCTGTAATTTCTCCAAAATGGTATAAAGCCTGACGGATATCTATAGCTAACAAATCTCCAGATAAATTTTCATCCAAGCCTTGTTTTACTTTTTGTATTTCTTCGAGGGCTTTTAGCAAAGCATCATAATGGCGTGAATTAGTAACAATGGTTTCATTGTTTCGAAGTGCTCCTATATTTATTAAATTAAGCAAAGAGCTAGTGAGTTGCTCAACACCAAAACCAGTTTTTGCAGATAATAAATATACTTTCGGTATTTCAGTATTCAATTTTGCTAGTTGAATATCGTCGAGTTTATCTATTTTATTGGCAATGATAATTAATGGTTTTTGCGGATGTCTGTTTTTAATTTTTTCAATCTCAAGCTTAACTTTATTTAGGCTATCAATACTCAAAGCGCTATCAAACAAATAAATAACCACTTGCGATTGGTCTATTTTTTCAAAGGTTTTTTTAATGCCAATACTTTCTACAACGTCCTTGGTATCACGTATTCCTGCAGTATCAATAAATCTAAAACTTATGCCGCCAATAATTAATTCGTCTTCAATGGCATCACGTGTGGTTCCTGCAATGTCACTTACAATAGCCTTTTCTTCATTTAATAAAGCATTGAGTAAAGTAGATTTTCCAACATTTGGCTCACCTACAATAGCTACTGGAATACCATTTTTAATCACATTTCCTACAGCAAAAGAATCTATTAAATGTTTTAAAACTTTAGTAATTCGCTCAATTAAATCTTTAAACTGATTGCGATTGGCAAACTCCACATCTTCTTCGGCAAAATCCAACTCTAGTTCTATTAAAGATGCAAAATTTAAGAGTTCATCTCGCAACACTTTTATTTCATTACTAAAACCGCCACGCATTTGCTGTATAGCTACTTGATGAGACGCTTCGTTATCGCTAGCGATTAAATCGGCAACGGCTTCGGCTTGACTTAAATCCAGCTTTCCATTTAAAAACGCTCTTAATGTAAACTCTCCTGGGTTTGCTATTCTACAGCCATTTCGCAAAAATAATTGAATGATTTCCTGCTGAATATACGGGCTTCCATGGCAAGATATTTCAACAACATTTTCACCAGTATAAGATTGTGGGTCTTTAAATATAGACACCAAAACCTCATCTAAAGTGTTCCCTTCTTTTAATATATGTCCTAAATGAATGGTATGTGTTTTTTGGTCACATAACGATTTATGGCTTTTCACAGACTTAAAAAACCCATCAACTATCTCTATAGCATCATTACCAGAAATTCTTATAACCGAAATAGCTCCAGCTCCCGAAGGTGTTGCTAATGCAATAATGTTATCATTGTGTATCACTAATCTAAATTTTAAGCAAAAATAGGAAATTGACCATTGACTTTATACATATTACCTAATTATAGGGTATCTTAACTTAAAAATTCGGAAGTAAAGAAAATCGCTGTATATTTGTATAAAATTTACTGAAATGAAAAAGACAATCCTACTTATAGTCTCAATCATAGCTTTTTACAGTTGCAATACAAAAGAAGAGTCCTTACCTCCTAATATATACGAAATTCAGGGTACCGCAAAAGGTGTTGTAAATGGGCTTAGGGCTTATATACATTCTTCTGAAAACAATCGTCAAGTGACTATTGATACTGCAATTATCATGAACGAAGCGTTTACTTTTAGTGGAAAAGTTGCTACTCCTTCTATTAAAACAATTACCATAAACAGCGTTAATGGTAGTTTGCCTTTTGTGCTAGAACCTGGAAGAATAGCTATAAATGTTAGTAAAGACAACTTATATTCCTCTCCTGTTTTAGGCTCAAAAAACAATGAAGATTTCAATTTATACAAGTCTGAATATAATAAAATACCGAAAGCCATTAATGATTTAAATGTTGAATACAGAAATGTTTCTGACCAAGAGTCTAAAAACAGAATTATTGAAGAGGCAAGGAAATTAAACACCAAAATGGAAGAATTTGCAATGGAATTTATTGCCAATAACACAAGTTCGGCCTTATCTCTTTTACTGTTAGAGACCCAAATCTCAACCTCTGATGTTAATCTAGAAAAATTAAAAAGCAACTATAGTGCTTTACAAAATGTTATAGATAAAAATGCCGCTTATAAATCTATTGGTGCTAAAATAAAAAGCGAAATAGATATAATTGAAGCAAGTGCCAACTTAAACATTGGTAAAATTGCACCAAATTTTACAGCACCATCCATTGATGGGGAAATGATCTCGTTGTATGACATTAAAGGAAAAGCTACTATTGTTGAGTTTTGGGCATCATGGTGTGGGCCTTGTAGACGCGAAAACCCCAACATTGTGAAGGTTTACGAAAAATATAAAGATAAAGGATTGGTGATTATTGGTGTGTCTTTGGATAGACCAGGACAAAAAGAGAGATGGAGAAAAGCTATTGAAGACGACAATTTAAATTGGTATCATGTTGGGAGTTTACAATATTTTAACGACCCTGTAGCTAGAATGTATAATATAAGCTCTATTCCAGCTTCATTCATTCTTGATGAAGAAGGTAAGATTGTCGCAAAAAGATTACGTGGAAAGGCATTGGAAGACCAAATTTCTAAAATGCTGGATTAACAAAAACACTCTTAAATTGTAGGTGTATTTGTTTTATATTTTTCCTGTTTTTCTCATAACATACAAGATAACTATTGGTATAGCTAACAAAATTACCATAAGTGTATTCTCTGTAAATAACCATGAAGCCAAAATCAAGGTAATCACATAACCACCAATAGCACCACCAAAATGCGCATCGTGACCAATATTTCCGCTTCTCTTTTTCATTCCATAAATAGAATATAATAAATAACCAATACCAAAGATATATGCTGGAATTGGAATGGGAATAAAAATCATAAACAATTTCATATTTGGATTCAATAATATGGCTGCATATAAAACACCTGTAACAGCACCACTTGCACCGACTGCACTATAATGATATTCGTTTTTATGAAAATAAAAAGAAAGCAAATTACCAACAATAAGACTTCCAAAATAAACTAATAAAAAATTAAACGAACCTAAATAATTTATGACTTCATCAGCAAAAAAATAGAGGGTAAACATATTAAAAAACAAGTGCATCTCATCTACATGTAAAAACCCAGAACTAAGCATTCTTACTTGCTCACCACGTCGTATGCCTCCAATATTGAACTTATATTTTTCAAAGAAAGAAAAGTCATTAAACCCTTTTAAAGAGACTAAAATATTAGCTCCTATAATAATAATTGTAATTAAATCTATATTGCCCATATACTATAAACGTAAAAAGCCAAAAGTACATGATTTTTTCTCATTTAAAAATTAACAAGAAGCAAATGAAAAAAAATTATAAATCAATAAAGTATTTGCTGAAGCAAAATTAAAATTTGCACATTTTAATAAATCAAATTTAGTTTTTGAAGAAAAAATATAGCATATATTTGCCAAAACAATTAAACATTTGCAATTTCTAGCATACATAATTATTTATCCCATTTTATGGATTATTTCCATACTGCCATTTAGGCTTTTATATATGTTGTCTGATGGTGTTTATGTATTACTATACTATGTGATTGGTTATAGAAAAAAAGTAGTAAAAGATAACCTCAAATTGGTATTCCCAGAAAAAAACGAGCAAGAAATTAAACAAATCTCAAAAAAGTTCTACCATCATTTTTGCGATATGATGTTTGAGGCTATTAAGTCTTTGACAATTTCAGAAAAACAAATTTTAAGGCGCTTTAAGATAACAAACATCGAAGAAATAAAACAGTACGAAAAAGCAAATAAAAGTGTTATTTTTTTATGTGGGCATTATGCAAGCTGGGAATGGGCAATGAGCATACAAAAACACATTAACTTTACTGGCTATGGTGTTTACAAAAGATTGAGAAACCCCTATTTTGATAGATTAGTTAAGCGCGTAAGAGGCAGGTACAACAGTTACTTAATTGATACTAAAGAAACCATTTCCACTTTAGTTAAATCCAAGGAAGATGGCAACCTTTTTTTGTGTGGAATGGTTGCCGACCAATCACCAAAACTAACAAAAGCTCATCACTGGACCGAGTTTATGGGAGTTAAGGTGCCTTGTTATACAGGCGCAGAGTTGATAACCAAACGACTTAACTTACCATTACTTTTTTTAGAAATAAAAAAAATAAAAAGAGGCTTTTATAAAGCTACTTTTAGCACCATTACAAAAACGCCTAAAGACTTTAAGGACTATGAATTAACCGATATGTTCCATAAATTGGTCGAACGGCAAATTAAGAAAGCACCTCAATTTTATCTATGGACACATAAACGCTGGAAGCACAAGAACAACGTTCCAGAGAAATTTCAATAAACAGCTTAAATATTCGCTATCTCTTTAATTTCACCCATTATTTTAAAAGCTAAATCATCTGCTTCTTGCTGCGATTTTGCTTCTGTATAAATTCTTATTATTGGCTCTGTGTTGCTTTTACGTAAATGCACCCAACTGTTTGGGAAATCAATTTTTACACCATCAATGGTGGTTATATTTTCATGAGAGTAGCGCTGCTCCATTTCTTTTAAAATAACATCCACATCCAACTCTGGTGTTAATTGTATTTTGTTCTTACTCATAAAATACGATGGATAAGTTTTACGCAACTCACTTACCATTATTTTCTTTTCTGCCAATAAGCTTAAAAACAAGGCTACACCAACCAAGGCATCTCTTCCATAATGCAATGCAGGATATATAATGCCGCCGTTACCTTCGCCTCCAATAATGGCGTTGTTTTTTTTCATTAGCTCCACTACATTTACTTCTCCTACTGCACTTGCTTCATAGGTTCCACCATGTGTGTCGGTCACATCACGAAGTGCGCGTGTAGAACTCATATTACTTACCGTGTTTCCTGGTGTATTGCTCAACACATAATCGGTACAAGCAACCAAGGTATATTCTTCACCAAACATTTCTCCATCTTCACTCACAAAAGCTAACCTATCAACATCTGGATCGACCACAATGCCCAAATCGGCATGCTCTTTTACAACCAACCTCGATAAGTCCGCTAGATGTTCTTTTAAAGGCTCTGGATTATGCGGAAAATGTCCTGTTGGATCACAGTACAATTTCACAGCATGCACGCCAAGTCTTTCCAACAGTAACGGAATTGCAATTCCACCAGTAGAATTTACACCATCGACCACCACTTTAAACTTAGCATTTTCAATCGCTTTTTTATTTACTAAAGGCAATTTTAACACTTCATCAATATGTATATCGATATAGGCCTCGTTAATGGTAATTTTACCTAAGTTATCTACCTCACTAAAAGTTATATTATTAGATTCAGCCAATCTTAAAATGTCTTCACCATCAGCACCATTTAAAAATTCGCCTTTATGGTTTAACAATTTAAGGGCATTCCACTGTTTTGGGTTATGACTGGCAGTTAATATTATACCACCATCGGCATGTTCCATGGGTACAGCCACCTCAACCGTTGGTGTGGTTGATAAGCCTAGATCAATTACATGAATTCCCATACCAACGAGCGTATTCATTACCAAATTCTGAATCATTTCACCAGAAATTCTCGCATCACGACCAACCACGACTCTATAATCTTTTTTATTGCGTTGTTGCTTGATCCACATACCATAGGCTGATGCAAATTTAACAGCATCAATAGGCGTTAAGTTCTCGCCAACTTTCCCTCCAATGGTTCCTCGAATTCCTGATATTGATTTTATAAGTGTCATAGTCCCTTTTAATTTTGAACAAATATAATATTTCAAAACCGTATTCCTCATTACGAATTTGTAAATTCGAACAATGAATTTTTTAGCTCATATTTATCTTTCAGGCGATAGCGATTTAATAACCATTGGCAATTTTATGGCTGATGGTATTAAAGGGAAAGATTATCGAAAATACAACCGAGAACTCCAAATTGGAATTTTACTGCATCGTGAAATCGACACCTTTACCGATGCGCATGAAACAGTTAGAAAAAGCACCAAACGATTGCATGAAAAATACAGTCATTATTCTGGTGTAATTGTCGATATTTTATATGATCACTTTTTAGCTAAAAATTGGAGTAACTATTGCAACATTCCTCTAGATAAGTACGTTGAACATTTTTACGGTTCGCTAGAAGTACATTTTGACGTTTTACCATTACGCATCAAAAAAATGACGCCATATATGATTACCAATAATTGGTTGCTGAGTTATGCATCAATTAATGGAATTGCTAAAGTACTGGAAGGAATGAACAACCGAACGCATAATAGATCTCAAATGAATTTAGCAGTTAACGAACTTGTAGAATTTTATGATGAGTTTGAAATGGAATTCACTTCTTTTTTTAAAGAATTAATTGCTTTTTCAAAAGAAAAATTAGAGTTCTTATCTGCTCAAAAAGCTTTGTAATTAAAAATGTTTATAGAAGATCTCACTAGCCTTTTTAGTAAGCATGCCAATGCCAAAAACGCTTCTCACATGAAAGGTTATATGAGAGGCAAATTTGAATTTTATGGTATAAAAACTAAAGAACGTCGTGTGCTTTTAAAAAAAACCATAGAGCAAAACAAAGAAGAACTGGCTACCAATGTTCGTGAGCTTACCTTTAAATTATACGCATTACCTCAACGAGAATTACATCTTACAGCCAACGAAGTTTTCGATAAGCAACTTCGCAAAAAATACTTAAAAAGCGATATTGCTTTAATAGAAAGATTAATCACTAAAAACTCCTGGTGGGACACGGTTGATTTTATCGCAAAACAAATTTTAGGCAACTACCTAACCATGTACCCAGAAATGGTCAAAAAAACCATTACTAGGTTTTCTAACGTAGATAATATGTGGCTAAATAGGAGCACCATCATTTTTCAGTTGGGTTATAAACACAATACCAACGAAGAATTATTGTTTAAACAATGTATGGCTCATAAAGAATCTAACGAGTTCTTTATACAAAAAGCCATTGGTTGGGCACTTAGAGAATATGGAAAAACTAACCCTCAATCCGTATTAAATTTTGTAAATTCAACCAGTTTAAAGCCTTTAAGTCACAGAGAAGCTATTAGAAACATTGTATAATGAAGCTAAAAAAACCCATAAAAATTATTGCAGGCGTTATAATATTCTTTACGCTTCCTACCCTGCTCTTTTTAGGATACGTTTATTTTAAATATAGCGAAGATGTCCCTATTGGTATTGAAGGAGAAGCTGCTGATGCTTTAGCCAATAACATGCTAGATGCCTTGAATTACGAAGCGTACAAAAAAACCGACTACATCGAGTGGACTTACCAGAATAAGCGTCGTTACGAATGGGATAAAACCAACAACTTGTGCACTGTACGCTGGAAAGAGTACAAAGTAGATTTACATCTTAATTTCCCTGAACGTAGTAAAGCCTACGTCCACAGCTTTAATATTATTGGCGAACAAAAAGACCAACTCGTTACAACTGCACTTAATTATTTTAACAACGACTCCTTTTGGTTAGTAGCTCCTTACAAAGTGTATGACGATGGTGTTAAACGTAGCCTAGTAAAAAGAGAGGGGAAAGATGCACTGTTAGTGACTTATACTCAAGGAGGCACCACTCCTGGTGATTCTTATTTATGGTCTTTTGATACTACAGGAAAACCTTTAAAGTTTAAAATGTGGACAGATTTGTTACCTATGGATGGACTTGAAGCCTCATGGATCGATTGGACGACCACCTCAACAGGAGCACAACTCCCAACCTTTCATAAAATATTGTTTTTTGGTTTTAAGATTAACCATATTAAAACGGCTAGGTAAATCTATTTAACTTGAGTTCGATATAACTAAAAGTATATAGTCAAAGTATAATTGCTTGATTATTATTGTGATATGTGTTTATTTATTGTAAACACCCTCCTTGCTCCTCCCTCAAGGGAGGAATTCCCAAAGATGACATTGTCCCCTTGAGGGGACTTTAGGGGTGTTTTTATTTCTATCAGCTTATAGTCAATGACTTTTATATCGAACTCACGTTATTTACTACTCTGCCCTGAAAATTGTTGATTTTTTTGCTTAAACAACACATTAAATGTTGTTAAACTACCATAGCATCTGGTTATGTATTGTTGCAAGTCTATTTTTTCCTGTTCGTCAAGATTTTTGCTAGAGTTTATTTTTTGTTCCATCACACGAAGCCTATCACGAAGCATCACTATTTTATGAAAAAACGTATCGATAGGTATTTCTTTACTTTGCAGTGCTGTATCGCCTGATTCGAGAATAAGGTTACCGCCTTTCCATTTATCTGCAATTGGCACAATTTCGCTGGCATCACTCCATTTTTTAAGTATTTGTACCAAACTGCTTTCCACATCAAACAAACTAACGGTATCTACATCGTCTGATGCAGCGTGTTCTATCACTTCAAATTCACTGTCTAACTCAATAGTTTCTAAACCTCTGTCTATAAATGTAACCCAATAGTGTCTTGAGGTAACGTTAGTAACGACGCCTTTTCCGTAATCTTGATGGTTAATACGTGAGCCAATGCCTAATAATCTCATAGAAAATCTTTTTTCATTCCCTCGAAAGAGGGAATCTTATTAATAAATTTGCTTATGTTCCAACAAATGGGAACCTGTTAATTACTACTACAAGTATATTAATTTTTTTGAGGTATTTAAAACGGTTTACTTCATTAATCTAAACGACTTCATAAAAGCATCAGTGTTTTTGTCATTGTGTCCTAGATAAGTTATAGTATAAACTCTATTACCTTTTCTAAATAATTTTCCTTCAATATAACCTTTAACACCTTTATCTATGGCACCTTGGTTAAGCCTTAAAACAAAATATTTCCCATTCAAGCCATGTTGTTCAATAGATTCTTGAGATTCAAGTTGAAAAGATTCAGACACTTTATTGGAATAATTTGTAACACCTTGATTGAAAATTTGCTCATCAGACATCGATGTAATCATGTGTTTAGGATAATCTATATATTCAATTGAAAATATTTTATTTGGTCCAAAGTAGAACGAAATAAATGTATTTGAAATTTATCCAACCCTATTTGATTATCTATAGCTGAGTGCTTTGGCTCTGTTGGAAAATCGGCTATAAAATTTCCAGGTTTTGAAGCATATTCGCCTGATTTTGTTTTGTATATATTGTCGGTCGATTCATTTCCACATGAAAAAATTGTTAAAAATGCAAAAAAAGACAATAGTACTTTTCTCATTAAACTAATATTTAGGTTTAGAGTAGCTTTTTCTGGAAGTTTGTTTAACGGCTCCATATATGAAAAATAGCACTGAAAATCAGCGATTACTATTCGGATTAACATAAGCCGAATTTTTAAATTTTACTATTTATTTTATTTTTTTGAAAATCGTCAAATTTAAAAATTTGTCGACTTCTAAAAAAGCCTAAGCCTTAGTGTTAGCAATGACTTGTACTATTTTTAATATATATTGTTGTAAAACGTTTTATCTTAATGCCATATTTATTTTGGAAATTTTTTCATCTTTATAATATAACTCATAGCTTGATTCTTTGTTTTTATTTAGTATCCCAAAGAATAGTTCAGCAGTGAAATTTTTATAATGTGTATTTCCATAATATACTATACTTAAGTTTGGGTTTTCTTTACTGCCGAAGTTTACAAGAACCTCAAAATCTTGATAATCAGTTTTATCGAAATCATTAAAAAGATCTCTTTGGTTTGGGTCGTATTTAGGGATATTAACTAATTCTTTGCCTTTTTCATTAAACAGTTGGGTTTTTAAATAGGGAGCATATTCTGGATATCCAATAATTCCAGTATACCCTTTATAATCAGCTAATCGATATCTAATTTTATTTTCTGTGTCCAACAAAGAAAAAGCACTCAAATTGAGTTTATCATTTCCTTTAGATTTTATCTTTACTTTTATCATAATTTTAATCAATTCATTGGTTTTAATTTTTAATTGACTACTTTGAAGAATACTTCGGTTGTCTACTTGTCTGGCTTTTTGAAGTTTTATTTCAAAATTGTCATTTGTAGTCACTTGACTAAAAAGAGTAGAAGAAAAAAATAAGGAAAATAATATTAAGATTGTTTGTTTCATTTCTAAATGTTTTACAATGCCTTATATAAACTTTTTTAATTATTTATATCTATTGTTAAACGAAGGTAGCTTTTTAAAAGTATAAAATCAATACGTATATCTACGTATATCAATCACACTTATCAACAATTCACTGTTAGTACTTTACTTCCTATTTACCTTTAAAATCTGTACCTTTGCAACTTTGCCAATTTATGACTGAGTTTAAAGAATATATAGACGTTCAAGGTGCAAGGGTTCACAACCTAAAAAACATAGATGTGACCATACCTAGAGAAAAACTTGTAGTTATTACAGGTTTATCTGGTAGTGGTAAATCGTCCTTGGCGTTCGATACTATTTATGCCGAAGGACAACGACGTTATATTGAAACGTTTTCGGCCTATGCACGACAGTTTTTAGGTAGTTTGGAGCGTCCAGATGTCGATAAAATAGATGGGCTTTCTCCTGTGATAGCCATTGAGCAAAAAACAACAAGCAAGTCACCACGATCAACAGTTGGTACCATTACCGAGATTTACGATTTTTTACGTTTACTATATGCTCGTGCTAGTGATGCGTTTAGCTATAACACTGGCGAAAAAATGGTAAGCTACAGCGATGAGCAAATCCAAAACTTAATTTTAGAAAGTTTTGCAGGTAAGCGCATTAATATTTTAGCACCAATAATTCGTTCCAGAAAAGGGCATTACCGCGAACTGTTTGAGCAAATTGCTAAACAAGGTTTTGTAAAGGTACGAGCAGATGGTGAGATTAAAGACCTTGTTAGAGGCATGAAACTGGATCGCTATAAAACACACGATATAGAAATAGTAATTGACAGACTTAAAATTAACGAGACTGTCGATAACGATAAACGCCTTACAGAAAGTATTAATACTGCTATGTATCATGGCGATAATGTGCTCATGGTAATTGATAACGACACGAACGAAGTACGCTACTTTAGTAGAAATCTCATGTGTCCATCATCTGGGATTTCATATCCAAACCCAGAGCCTAATAACTTTTCGTTCAACTCACCAAAAGGTGCTTGTAGCAAGTGCAATGGTATTGGAACGCTCTACCAAGTGAACGAAGAAAAAATTATTCCAGACCCAACCATATCGATTAAACATGGTGGATTAGCACCACAAGGACCGCAAAAAAACTCATGGATTTTCAAACAATTGGAAGCGATTGCCATGCGCTACAAATTCGATTTAAACGATCCAATAAATAAAATCCCAAAAGATGCTTTACAGATGATTTTATATGGTGGCAACGAAAAATTTACAGTGGATAGTAAAACCTTAGGCGTATCAAGAAATTACAACATTGATTTTGAAGGGATTGCCAATTTTATAGAGAGTCAGTACAAAAATGCAGAATCTACATCCATTAAACGTTGGGCGAAAGGCTTTATGGATAAAGTAATTTGTTCGGAATGTGAAGGCTCTCGATTAAAGAAAGAATCATTGTTCTTTAAAGTGAATGGTAAAAATATTTCGGAACTAGCAGATTTGGATATTGTTGATTTGGCAGAATGGTTTGCCGATTTAGAAAATCATTTATCTGAAAAACAAAAAACAATTTCCGAAGAAATTATCAAAGAAATTAGAGCAAGGGTACAGTTTTTACTGGATGTTGGCTTAACCTATTTAACGATTAACAGAAGCTCAAAATCCTTGTCTGGTGGTGAAGCGCAACGTATTCGATTAGCCACACAAATTGGGTCGCAACTGGTTGGTGTACTCTATATTTTGGACGAACCAAGTATTGGGTTGCATCAACGTGACAACGAAAAGCTGATTAACTCTTTATTATCTTTAAGAGACATAGGAAACTCTGTGATTGTAGTGGAGCATGATAAGGACATGATTGAGCGTGCAGACCATGTGATAGACATTGGTCCTTTTGCTGGAAAACATGGTGGCGAAATTATTAGCGAAGGCACGCCTGAAGAATTACTAACACATCATACACTTACCTCAGATTATTTAAACGGAACCAAAGCTATTGAAATTCCTAAAAAACGACGCAAAGGCAATGGAAAAACAATGAGTTTAACTGGCTGTACTGGGAATAACCTAAAAAATGTCTCGGTAAAAATTCCGTTAGGAAAAATGATTGGTGTGACTGGTGTTTCTGGTAGTGGAAAGTCCACATTAATAAACGAAACCCTCTATCCTATTTTAAACAACTTCTATTTTAACGGTGTAAAAACACCAATGCCTTATAAAAAAATTACTGGCTTAAAGCATATCGATAAGGTCATAGACATTAATCAGTCACCAATTGGTCGTACACCACGAAGTAATCCTGCAACTTACACAGGTGTTTTTAGTGAAATACGAAGCTTGTTTGCAAAAATCCCTGAAGCGATGATTCGTGGTTATAAACCTGGTCGTTTTAGTTTTAATGTTACTGGTGGTCGTTGTGAAACCTGCAAAGGTGGTGGCTTGCGAGTAATAGAAATGAATTTTCTTCCTGATGTCTATGTAGAATGCGAAACCTGTCAAGGCAAACGTTTTAATCGTGAAACCTTAGAAATTCGCTACAAAGGAAAGTCGATTAGCGATGTGTTGAATATGACCATTGAAGAAGCTGTTCCGTTTTTTGAATTGATTCCTAAAATTCACAGGAAACTAAAAACCATACAAGATGTTGGTTTGGGCTATATCTCGTTAGGGCAACAAAGCACGACTTTGTCTGGTGGCGAAGCACAACGTATAAAACTCGCTACCGAATTAAGTAAACGCGACACAGGAAACACGTTTTATATTCTTGACGAACCTACAACTGGCCTGCATTTTGAAGATATTCGTGTGTTGATGTTGGTCTTAAACAAATTAGTAGATAAAGGCAATACAGTATTAATTATTGAACATAATATGGATGTTATTAAAACAGTAGATCATATTATAGATATTGGATACGAAGGCGGAAAAGGTGGTGGAGAAATAATTGTGGAAGGCACTCCTGAAGAAGTTGCAAAACATCCAAAAAGTTATACTGCACAATTCCTTAAAAAAGAACTAAATTAGCATTTGGTATAAAATAAAAATGAAGCAAATAGATGAATAAAAATTTACATCCAAAAGGTTGGAATGAAATAAAAACAAACGACTCGTGGGCTATTTTTAAGATTATGGGAGAGTTTGTAAATGGTTTTGAAACAATGAGTCGTATTGGACCTTGTATTTCCATATTTGGTTCGGCTAGAACAAAACCTGATAACGAGTATTACAAATTAGCAGAAAATATTGCTCAAAAAATAGTGGAAGCTGGTTATGGCGTTATTACTGGTGGTGGCCCAGGGATTATGGAAGCTGGTAATAAAGGTGCACATTTAGGTGGCGGAACATCGGTAGGGCTTAATATTGAATTGCCTTTCGAGCAACATGATAATCCATATATCGATAACGACAAAAGCCTCGATTTTGACTATTTTTTTGTACGAAAGGTCATGTTTGTAAAATACTCGCAAGGTTTTGTGGTAATGCCAGGAGGCTTCGGTACACTAGATGAATTGTTTGAAGCGATTACACTTATTCAAACCAATAAGATTGAAAAATTCCCTATTATTTTGGTTGGTACCGAATTTTGGAGCGGTGTTTTAGATTGGATAAAGAGCACATTACTTAAAAAATTTGGAAATATTAGCGCAACCGATTTAGATTTAATTAATCTAGTAGATACAGAAGATGAAGTTATAGACATTTTAGATGCATTCTATAAAGAATATGAATTAAGCCCTAACTTTTAAACATTAGCTTCCATCTCCCTAAGTATGGTGAAAAAGTTTACAATAATACTAACCCTATTGCTCTGTAGTTTTTTTGGTTTCTCGCAAGAAACCTTTAAGGCCATGTTTTATAATGTGCTTAATTTTCCTTTGCAAGAACCTGCAAGTAGGATTCAATATTTAGATGTGATATTGACTGATTATTTACCAGATTTATTTATGATTAACGAATTGAATAATGAAACTGGAGCCAATACCATATTACAGATTTTGCAGTTTATAAATCCAGACTATGAGAGAGCTACTTTTGTTGAAAATACTTCGGACAATAATATTGGAGATCAAAACGATTTACAAAACATGATTTTTTACGATAGCTCCAAGTTTATACTAGAATCGCAAGTAGTTATTACAAGTATTTACCGTGATTTTAATCATTATAGATTAAAATTAAATACTGTAAACCAAGTTAACAACCCAATATATATTGATGTGTTTGTTGCGCACCTAAAAGCTTCAAGAGGTGCTGACAATATAGCTTACCGCAAGCAAATGGTTGATGATTTTGTATCCTACTTAAGCACTATGCCAAGCGATAGTAATATTTTGCTGGCTGGAGATTTTAATTTATACACATCATCCGAGCCAGCTTTTCAAGAATTAATAGATAACACTAATAATATCACACTAATGGATCCTGCCAATCGTATTGGCAGTTGGAGCAATAACACAAACTATATAGATGTATTTACACAATCTACTAGAACGACCAGTGCAATAGGTGGAGCAAGTGGTGGTTTTGATGACAGGTTTGATTTTATAATGACATCGGAAAACATGGTGACAAACCCAGATATATCTTTTGTTCCTAACTCTTATCAAGTTTATGGAAACAATAATAATACTAACTGTTATAACAATAATATAAATTCTACCAATTGTAACGGTTCTACATTTAGCCCATTTATTAGAGAAGCACTTTACTATTTTAGCGATCATCTACCAGTAACCTTAACGCTTCAAACCAATGAAACATTGGGAACAAAAAAGTTTGAACTAAAAAACGAAATAACTATCGAGGGAAGTAATTTGGTGAAAAATAATATTAGTTTAAAAATAAATTCGCAACTAACTATAAAAAAGTTGAGCATTTATAACATATTAGGGCAAAAAATGGAAGAATATCAAGTTGAGGATAGGAATTTTGTTAAGTTAAATGTTTCATACTTGTCCAGTGGTATGTATTATATAATTACAGACAATAGCATTATTGAGCCCTTAAAATTTATCAAACGTTAATTTGAAACTTAAAATTCTAAACATATTAATTTTTGCCTTCATTTTTACAAATGCATTTTGTCAAGATAAAATTGATCTAAAAGCTACATTTAATGTTAATTTGGACCAAATAAAAATTCACCAATTTATTGCTTACAAAAACACAACAAAAGATACTTTAAAGAGCATCTATTTAAACGATTGGAGCAATAGCTACTCTACAAAAAGCACGCCATTGGCTAGACGTTTTTCTGAAGAATATGACAGTAAATTTCATTTTGCCGAAAGCGAAGAACGTGGGTTTACTGCAATAACATCAATTATTAATTCAGCTAAAACTAATTTAAACTTTGAAAGGCTAAAGGCACATCCAGATGTATTAAAAATAGATTTAGCAACACCTTTACTGCCAAACAAAAGTTATGAAATTGTACTAGAATACATTGTAAAACTCCCTAAAACGAAATTTACAGATTATGGTGTCACACCTTTAAAAGATTATAACCTAAAATATTGGTACATAACACCAGCTGTTTATAATGGAAATTGGAACTATTACAGTAATAAAAACCTAGATGATCTTTATGTTCCAAAAACAGATATTACACTACAAATCGAGTTTCCTAGAAATTATGTACTTACTTCAGAGTTGGATCTAGTGAACATCACACAAGACAGCAATTCGCAAACAGTTCTTTTACAAGGAGTAAACAGAGTTGACAGTAAACTGTTTTTACAAAAACTCCCTGTTTACAAAACCATTCAAACCGATAAATTTTCAATAGTTTCCAACTATACCGAAAAAGATCTAGAACCTTCAAAAAAAGCTATTATTACTGATAAAATAACAGCCTTTGTGACAAAACATCTTGGTCCATATCCTCATAAAAAACTAATTGTTTCAAATATTGATACAAAAAAAGATCCTATATATGGCCTAAACCAGCTTCCAGATTTTATAAGTCCATTTCCTAAAAATTTTCAGTTTGAATTGCAGTTACTAAAAACAACACTTGGAAACTATTTGGACAATACCTTACTATTAAATCCACGAAAAGAGCAATGGTTAAAAGATGGAATTCAAATATATTATCTTATAAAATATATTGAAGAAAATTATCCAGATATGAAACTTGCAGGTTCCTTAGCAGATATTTGGGGACTTAGATCATTTCATGCAGCATCACTAAAATTTAACGAGCAGTACAATTTGGTTTATTTGCACATGGCACGAACCAATAGAGATCAACCGTTAACAACTTCTAAAGATTCTTTGCTACGATTTAATAGTGATTTAGCAAATAAGTACAAAGCAGGAGTTGGTTTAAAATATCTAGATGATTTTATAAACGCTCAAATTTTAGAAAACACACTCAAAGAATTTCTAAAAAACAACTTGTTAAAAAATACTACCACAAAAGCATTTGAAAATTTATTAAAATCTAAAACCAATAAAAATATAGACTGGTTTTTTAAAGAGTATATCAACACCCATAAAAAAATAGATTTTAAAATAAAAAGTTTAAAAAAAACAAACGATTCTATAACACTCACCATAAAAAACAAGCGTGATAACAGTATGCCAATTTCATTATTCACCTTAAGAAACGATACTGTAACATCAAAAACTTGGGTTGAAAATATTAAGAATAGCAAAACAATTACGATTCCAAGACATGACACCAATAAACTGGTTTTAAATTACGATAATTCCATTCCAGAATACAATATAAGGGATAATTGGAAATCCCTAAATGGTTTTCTTGCTAATAATAAACCCTTACAAATACGCCTTTTTAAAGATTTAGAAGATCCTTCAAAAACGCAGTTATTTTTAATGCCTTTAGTAGAATTTAGAAATATTTATGATGGGTTGGTTCTAGGTAGCAAGTTTTACAACAAAACCTTATTGCGTCGTGGATTTAACTATAAAATCTCTCCAAACTATGGTACAAAGTCTAAATCGTTCACATTTTCAGCTTCTGTAAATTACACACAAAATATTGAAAACAGTGACTTATATGGCATTACTTATGGCCTTACTGGAAAGTACTCATCTTATGCACCAGATTTATTTGCAAGGGTTATTACGCCTTATTTAAGGTTTAATTTTAGGAATCATGCAGACTACAGATCTAACAAGTTTCAGTCTCTAACCTTTAGGTATTTAGATATTAATAGAGATGAAGACATTAATAACATAGCAAATAATACCGATCCAAATTATAGTATTTTCAATGCCAGATACATTAATACAAATCCTGGTCTTATTGACTACTACAAGTGGTTTACAGATTTTCAAATGGCTAAAGATTTTGGAAAACTATCGTTTAACTATGAGTATCGAAAGCTATTTGAAAACAACAGACAGGTTAATGTTAGGTTTTTTGCAGGTGCTTTTTTATACAACAATAATCCAACAGGTTTCGATTATTTTAGTTTCGCATTAGATAGACCAACCGATTATTTATTTGACTATAATTATTTAGGGCGTTCGGAAGCTTCTGGAATATTTAGTCAGCAAATCATTATTGCAGAAGGTGGCTTTAAATCAAAATTAAACACACCTTATGCCAACAAATGGATGACTACTTTTAATTTTAGCACCACGCTCTGGAAATATATCCAAGCTTACACCGATTTTGGTCTAGTAAAAAACACATTCAATCCCGTTAAATTTCAATACGATACTGGCTTAAGAGTTGACTTGGTAACCGATTATTTTGAAGTCTATTTCCCTATTTACTCAAACCTTGGATGGGAAATTGGCCTACCAAATTACGATCAAAAAATTCGCTTTGTTTTTACAGTAGATCCTCAATCACTATTAGGGTTATTCCGTAGAAAGTGGTATTAATCATACTTTTTTAGTTTGAATAATTCTTAATGAAAATTTAAAATACTTAGCATTTTTAAATAATTATCATTTTTATCAGGTTTTATTTAAGAATTCATCAACTTATTAACAATCAACTACATTGCATAAAACATAAAAAATAGCTAAATTTGCAGCATCTTAATTCCTAATAAATGCAAACAAATCCAGAGATTACCAAGAACATGTCTTTCAATGATTTTAAAAGTGAAATCATTAACGATTATACAATCGCTGTAACAAGTAGAGAGTGTAGTTTACTTGGTCGTCGTGAAGTACTAACTGGAAAAGCAAAATTTGGAATTTTTGGTGATGGAAAAGAAATTCCACAACTAGCTTGGGCAAAAGCATTTAGAGATGGTGATTTTAGATCTGGATATTATAGAGACCAAACCTTTATGATGGCTATTGGCGAATTGACCATTCAGCAATTTTTTGCTGGCCTTTACGCACATACAGAGATTGAAGCAGACCCAATGAGTGCTGGAAGGCAAATGGGTGGTCATTTTGGAACACATAGTCTGGATGATAACTACAATTGGAAAGACCTCACAAAACAAAAAAATTCTAGCTCAGACATTTCTCCTACCGCTGGTCAAATGCCAAGGTTATTAGGATTAGCTCAAGCATCTAAAATTTACAGAAATGTAAAAGGAATTAATAGCTCAAAATTTTCGGTAAATGGAAATGAAGTCGCTTGGGGAACTATAGGCAACGCAAGTACAAGTGAAGGTGTTTTTTTTGAAACAATAAATGCAGCAGGCGTGTTGCAAGTCCCAATGGTTATTAGTATTTGGGATGATGAATATGGAATTTCGGTACATGCAAAACATCAAACTACCAAAGAAAACATCTCTGAAATCCTTAAAGGCTTTCAGCGAGATAAACATGGTAATGGCTACGAAATTATAAGAGTAAAAGGTTGGGATTATGCTGGATTGATAAATGCTTTTGAAGAAGCTTCAAAAATAGCCAGAGAAGAGCATGTTCCAGTACTGTTGCACGTACAAGAGCTCACGCAACCACAAGGACATTCAACTTCAGGTTCACACGAACGTTATAAAAGTCCTGAAAGATTAGCTTGGGAAAAAAACCATGATTGCATTGCTAAAATGCGTGAATGGATGATTAGCAATAGTATTTTTACCAACCAAGAAGCTACGCAAATAGAAAAAGATATAAAAAAACAAGTAAGAGATGGAAAAAAAGCAGCTTGGAACGCTTTTATTTCTCCTATATTAAAGGACAAACTAGAGCTTATTACTTTACTTGAAAAAGTATCTCACACGAGTCACAATAAGGTTTTTATCCAAAAAACAGCAAACGAACTAAATGCAATTCATGAACCAACAAGAAGAGATGTTATTTCTGCTGCTCGAAAAGCACTACGTTACATTACTTTTGATGATTCTGTTGAAAAAGAAGCATTGCAAACTTGGATAAATAATTATTTTACCGTCAACCAACCAAAATACAGCTCTCACCTTTATAGTGAATCGGCTGAAAAAGCCACAAATATAAAAGATCTCGCAGCAACTTATGATGACAATGCTACTATGGTAGATGGTAGAATTATTATAAGAGATAATTTTGACGCCATATTTGGCAAATATCCCGAAGCACTTATTTTTGGTGAAGATTCAGGTAATATTGGAGATGTCAACCAAGGCTTAGAAGGTTTACAAAAAAAGTATGGCGAACTTAGAGTAGCTGATGTAGGTATAAGAGAAGCCTCAATTGTAGGCCAAGGAATTGGAATGGCCATGAGAGGCTTACGGCCAATTGCCGAAATACAATATTTGGATTACATAATGTATGCACTTCAAATAATAAGTGACGATCTTGCAACCTTACATTACAGAACTTTGGGCAAGCAAAAGGCACCAATGATTATTAGAACAAGAGGCCACAGGCTTGAAGGTATTTGGCATTCTGGATCGCAATTGGGTGGTATTTTAAATTTAGTTAGAGGTATTCATGTGCTAGTTCCTAGAAACATGACCAAAGCAGCTGGATTCTATAATACCATGCTTGAGAGCGATCAACCAGCTCTAATTATTGAATGCCTTAACGGTTACCGACTAAAAGAAAAAATGCCAAACAATGTAGGTAAGTTTAAAACACCTGTTGGTTTTGTTGAAACTGTAAAAGAAGGCGCAGATATTACTTTAGTATCTTACGGTTCTACTTTAAGAATTGTTGAACAAGCTGCAAAAGAATTACTAGAGGTTGGTATTGACGCCGAAGTAATTGACGTACAATCCTTAATACCTTTTGATATTGCTCACGATATTTCTAAAAGCCTAAAAAACACCAACCGTTTAATGATTATTGACGAAGATGTTCCTGGAGGTGCTTCAGCTTATATTTTAGATGAGATTATGAATACACAAAATGGCTACCAATTTTTAGATAGCCAACCTCAAACACTAACTGCAAAAGAGCACAGGCCAGCTTATGGCACTGATGGTGATTACTTCTCAAAACCCTCTTTAGAAGATATTTTTGAGGCTGTATACAATGTGATGCATGAGGTAAATCCAGATGATTATCCGAAGCTTCGTTAATTTCAAATTTTTATTCCCTCATAACCATAGCTTTTTTTTTATATATTTAAGTACTTAACACCTTAAATATGCTAACCAAAAAAGATAAAGAGCAACTTAGAAGTATTATTTTTCGTCATCTAGATGGTATTGCTGTTTCTACCACTGCTTTTGCTTTACACAAAAAAGGTGTTTATAAATACCTCATTGATAATCAAGAAACAACTCTTAACGAGCTCACCAAAACTTTTAATGCTAATGAAGGTTATTTAAATATCGCATTAAGGATTTTATCTTCACAAGGTTGGCTAGATAGAAACCTTGATAACGAAACAAATATAATTACATATACAACCAATGAGAATAGCAATAAAGCATTTAGCTTAATTCCTCTATATGAAGATGCTATAAACCTTATCTCCTATTCCATAAAGTTTCCCGAAGAAAGCATTGGCCCTGACGCTTTTAGTGCCTTAGAAAAAATATTTAATAAATATAAAAACCATTTTGATCTAGAGAACATAAAAGAAGATTCAATCGAACACCAAATATTAATGCATATTGAAGGTGTAATTATTGCGCCAATAATAGTCATGTTAGGTGTTAACGGATTGTTTCATAAATACTTTATGGAAGCATCATTTAGAGCTCAGGAATATCATAAAAACCCTGAAAGCTTTAAAAAAATATTGGATTTTTTCGTCCACTTAGGATGGTTCAATAAAAAAAAGGAAACCTATCAATTCACAGAAAAAGGTTTGTTTTTTGCTAAGCGCGCAAGTGCTTATGGTGTAACTGTGTCTTACTTACCAACATTTCACAATCTAAATGAACTTATTTTTGGAAACCCCTTAATACTAAAAACAGGTTCACCAAACGACACCGAAAAACATGTACATCGCGAAATGAATGTTTGGGGAAGTGGTGGCGCACATTCTACCTATTTTAAAGTGATTGATGAAATTATCATCGAACTCTTTAATAAACCAATAGACGAGCAACCAAAAGGTGTTTTGGACATGGGCTGTGGCAATGGTGCGTTTATTCAGCATATTTTTGATGTTATAGAGCACCAAACTCTAAGAGGTAAATTACTTGAAGAACACCCATTATTGCTCGTTGGTGCCGATTTTAATCAAGCAGCTTTAAAAGTAACAAGAGCAAATCTTATTAAAGCCGATATTTGGGCAAAAGTTATTTGGGGCGATATTGGCAGACCTGATTTATTGGCTAACGATTTAAAAGAAGATTACAACATAGATTTAAAAGATTTGTTAAACGTTAGAACCTTTCTTGACCACAACCGTATTTGGGAACCTCCTAAACAAAATACAAATAGAGTTAGTAAATCAACAGGGGCTTATGCTTTTGAAGGAAAGAGGCTTAACAATCGTGTCGTTGAAGATTCTCTAAAAGAACATCTGGAAAAATGGAAACCCTATGTTGAAAATTTTGGCTTACTTATTATAGAACTACATTCCGTAAACCCAAAACTTGTATCCAAAAACCTTGGCAAAACAGCAGCGACAGCCTATGATGCTACTCATGGCTATTCCGACCAATATATTTTGGAAGTCGATGTATTTAACGCCATTGCAGCTGAAGCAGGACTTTACCAAGACGAACGTTATTTTACAAAGTTCCCAAACAGTGAATTGGCAACTGTAAGTATTAACCTTTTAAAAGGAAAATAAATTGTTTGGCATGAGTTAATCTATGTTGGACGAAATTTGTTGATTGGCATTCATCTTTGTTATTGATTTGTTTTTTAGAAACCAAAAAAAACATGGAAATTATGAAAACACGATCGCTTTTATTACTTTTTTTATTAGCATTTTTTAGTTCTTGCATTGTAAAATCTATCCAACCTTTTTATATAGCAGAAGCTACCGAATACCAACCACATCTTATTGGTGAATGGACAGATAATAAAAAAGCAACTTGGACAGTTGTATCATTTAAAGACATGTTCTTAGAAGATAATAAAGACTGGGCTAAAGTTAGCGACGAAGACAAAGTTGCTTACCAAAAATACAAAGATGGCTACTTTATTATACGCACAAAAAACGACAAAGAATCTGTCTTTATGGCGATGCCCTTTAAAATAGATGAGCAACTATTTATGGATTTTATCCCATTTGATAATGAAGAAATTAGCAACGATTTGGTTAGTCAACACTTGCTTAGAACACACTCGGTAGCCAAAATAGATACATTAGAAAGCAATACCATAAATATTACATGGCTTGATGAAAGTAGATTGACCGATTTGTTTAAAAAAGACAAATTAAAACTTAAACATGAAAAAGTTGGTATAGACGAATCATTTGTATTAACAGCCACTTCCAAAGAGCTGTATGCATTTTTAAAAAAATATATGAAAGCCGATATCGAAAACAAATGGGAATCTTCAGAAAAATATACTTTAACCAAAACAAATGCTCAACCTTAATCCGTATTTTAAAAAATTAAATAACCACAGGCCATTTTTATTTAATTTGGTGCTGTGGTTTTGCTCGTTTGTAATTTTGCTCTTTATTTTTTCAAAAGGACAAAAGCCAATTAAAATAGACTATATCTATACCATTGGTTTTTTAATAAGTGTGGCTATTCCAGTAGTAATTAACTTATATATAATCGTTCCTCGATTTTTAAAAAAAGAAAAATATGCCTTTTTTGGGTTAGCATTTACTGCCAACCTTATCCTATTTACACAATTACACATTTGGTTTTTTGAGCCACTAATTGATACACTATTTCCTAACTATTTTTTCATGTCATACTTTTCAAATACGAGGTATATTGTTATTTTTAGTATATTTTTAATTTCTACAACACTACTGAAACTATCCGAAGATTGGTTCTATTTTAACCAAAATGAAAACAAAACGCTTAAAACCCAAAATGAACTCATTCAATTACAATTAGCGTCATTACGCTCTCAAATAAATCCGCATTTTTTATTCAATTCATTAAATGTTATTTATGCGCTTGCTATTCAAAAAAAAGAAAATATTAAAGACGCCATTGTGCAATTATCAGACATATTACGATATGTTATTTACGATTCTAACACCCAAAGGGTTATGTTGAAGGAGGAAATAAAACTTCTAAAAAATTACATAGATTTTCAAAAATTTAGAGTGCAAGGATTCGATAACATACACTTAAAAGCAACCATTGAAAACAAAAATTTTAAAATTTTTCCAATGCTATTACTTCCACTTGTTGAAAACAGTTTTAAACATGGTATTAAAGGAAATTTAGAAGATACTTTTATAAACATCGAACTAAATCAACAAGGCGATACGTTTTATTTTAAAATTGAAAACAATAGCTTAAAGGAAAACGATAACATCTCAAACGAAAAATCTGGCGTAGGACTTGAAAACATCCAAAAAAATCTAGAAATTGTATATCCAAATAATCATACATTTATTACAAACGAGATCAATAAAATATTTACTGTACAACTAACCATAAATACACAACCATAAAGCCATGATGCTTAACTGTTTAATAATAGATGATGAACCTTCTTCGCAATCTATCATAAAAATATTTTGTGATGATGTCGAGTTTCTAAACGTTATTTCAATTTGCAATAACGCTTTGGAAGCTATGTCTGTTTTAAACAAACAAACCCATATTGACTTACTTTTTTTAGACATAAACATGCCAAAACTATCTGGACTTGATTTTTATAAGTCTTTACAAAATCGGCCTGATGTTATTTTTACCACAGCCTATTCGGAATATGCTTTAGAAGGTTTTGAAGTAAATGCCATAGATTATTTATTAAAACCATTTTCTTTTGAACGCTTTTTAGCTGCTGTAAACAAAGCTCTAAACAAGAAAAAATTTAAAAAACCAACTGATGATGCTATTTTAATAAAAGCAAATAAAGTGTTACACAAAGTGCATCCTAGCGCTATTTTATTTGTAGAAGCTTTTGGTGATTATGTAAAAGTACATCAAGAAAATTCAGTAATTACAACCAATGGTACGTTTACTAATATTTTAAAGCTTTTACCTAACCATTTTGTACGCTGTCACAAATCGTTTGCTATTAATTTAAAAAAAATGAATAGCTTAGCAGGAAATATTGCTACTGTTGGAGACAAAACCGTTCCAATAGGTCAAACCTATAAATCAAACTTTTTAAAATCCTTAAACCCATAACCATGTTTACAAAAAACTACAACGACTTAGCATTGGCTATTTTAAGAATTGGTACTTCAACCTTGATGTTGACTCATGGTATTCCTAAAATTGAGCGTCTATTTGCAGAAACAATCAAATTTGGTGATCCATTAGGAGTTGGTGCTTCTACCTCGCTTACCTTAGCTATCATTGGTGAAGTAATTGCGCCAATCTTTATCATTTTTGGGTTTAGAACAAAATTGGCTGCGATTTTTCCAATTGCAACCATGTTAGTGGCGTTCTTTTTTGTGCATTTAAGTGACCCAATTGGAAAACAAGAAAAGGCATTACTCTTTTTAATGGCATTTTTAGTGATATTTTTGGCTGGCCCTGGGAAGTATTCTATTGACAAAAGATAATAAGTTTCTTGTGTAAAAGACTCTTAAGTACACTTAAGGAATTTTTAGTTGTGTTTTTTGGAGTTACGCTTATCGGTTTTGTATATGAAAAGTAGCTGATTTATGCACTAATTTTTCGAATTATAACTGACCTTTATTTTATTATTTATCTTTCGTTTAAACACTAAAACCGCTATTTTTTATATACGTTGTTGTGTTTTCGTACTTTATTTCCGTTCTGAATGTAGCGTTGGCAAAGACATACTCTTTTGCAATTTTTGGCTTGTGTTTAGGCTGTAGCGAATTGCAAATGTGTATGGCTTTTAGCGATGGAAAATTCAAGTCGCAAAATATTATCTATTTCAGTAATATAGTTATTGTCATTACTCTTTTTAAATTTAGAATAAAAATCTAAAATTTTCTCAATTTGCGATTCAGATAGGATAGATAAATCAAGCATTTTTGATTTATTCAAATCATTTGGTTCGAATTTCTTTAATCCATTTCCGTATTCACGTCTATTATCACTAAAAATTTCCTTTGCAACATCTGTCAATAAATAGGCAAATAGTAAATCATTAGAAACTTTTGAAAATAAGTCTGAATTTGTTGGATAGACGCAATGAAAAGTAGTTAAATTAGAGATGTTTGCTTCATTACGTATAAATTTAACTCCATTTCTGTTAAAAACAGAAACCCAAATTGGTGCAGGTGGACGATTTTCCAAAGAATACCAAGGTTTTCTACATTTGGTTAGATATTTCTCATTTATTTCTTCCGTAACTCCTTTTTCTATGTAATCTAAAACATTCTTATTAGTAGAATTCTTGCCATCAAATAAATATGCTAGCTCATTATTTTCAACTAAACTTTTATAATCAGATTCAGTAAAAAAATTACCTTTAACATCTTTTGCTTTACAAATACAAGGTAATAGGTTTTCTTTTGGAATGGAAAACTCTTTAGCTTTTGATTCATTGAATGTAAAATAATCATTTGCACCAGTTGCAATACCTCTCACCACTTTTGCATAAGTTGAAAATGGGACAAGGTTTTTGTAATTAATTGAATTTTGTAATTGATAATATTTACGCCATTTAATATTTGGGTCTAAATCATTTGGCTTAAAGCTAAATTCGCCTTTTTGTTTTGGGTATGACTTAATATAATTATCAATTAATTGTAAATCTGATTTTGAATCAATTGTTGTGATATTTATTTCCGAAGTGTTGTTATCATTAGCCAAAAGAAGTATTGATACTGTCGTCATTACATCATCAAAAACATTTTCTTTAAAATCAATTACAAATAAATGCCTTAAAGTTTTAGTTTTTAAAAGATACTCTTTTACTAATTTACCATAATCAGAATTTAAAAATTCTGATGGAATTATATAAGAGGCTCTGCCATTCTTTTTTAATTGGAATATTGATTTTAAAAGGAAGAGTGTATAAAGATTTGTAAATCCATTGAATTTAAATTTTAAGTTGTTTTCAACTTCCTTTAGAATTTGTTTATTGTCATAATCGTGAAATTTTAAATATGGTGGATTGCAAATGATTCCATCATATTTGTTTTTCCAATCGTTATACATATAATCTTCAAGTTTTAATGAAACATTTTTGTGGGATTTAAAATATGTTCTTGCTTCATTAAGAATTGTTTTATCAATATCAAAACCTTTAATTTTTAAGTTATCTTGTTTAGAAATCAAAGTCCTTGAAAAAATGCCCAAACCAAATGCTGGCTCCAAAACTGTCTTTAACGATTTGTTGCCAAGCAACCAATCAGACATAAGATTTGCAATGGGTTGTGGTGTGAAAAATTGTGCAAATTCTTTACGATGAGTTAAACTTGTATTTTTAGTATATATTTTTTCTAACTCCATCTTAAAAATCAGTTATATTTAATAATTCTTTTAGGCTGTCAATATCTAAATAAGCTGTACCTTTTTCAAAACTAACATAAAATAACAATCGACCTCTTCCCATTTCACGCCTAACACTTTTGTGTTCAGGTTCAAGTACTTTATAAGCCACTTGGTTGGTATTTCGTGTGTTTATTTTTACTGTAGTTTTATTTTGGTTCTTAATATCTTGACTAATTTCATAATGTGTACCCTCTTTTTCGGGTTGAGTAAGTAAGGTTAAGATATTTTTAAAAGATATTCCGTAAGATTTGTCAAAGAAAACTTGAAAATAATAATGAGGAACATTGAATGTTTCAGCCCATTTATAAACAACCTTGACATCTTCTATTTTTGGTGTGATACTTAAATAATCCCTTTTCTGAACAATGACTATATTGTCTTTTAAATCCTTGAAAAACAATGATAACTGTTGAAGTCTATCAGTTGCTTTCCAACTGGGTCTTCTAAAACTTATTGAACTAATAGTTTCTTCATTAATACTATTTAGTATATCAATAAAATGTTTTTTTTTATCATCTTTTAAAATGTCTGAATATTCAGCCAGTATTTTGTCTTTTACTAATAGAGCTTCTTTAAGATGATATGCAGTTCTGTCTTGCATTTCTTTTTCATATTTGTCTATTAAGAATGCACTCGAACGTATTTCTAATCCTGCAATTGATTTTTTAACATAGTTTGTAATAGTAGAATGTTCAATATTGCTAATATCAAAACCAAGTTCTGCATCAAAGTCAGTTTTTTTAAACACTAATAAATCTGGTCGTTTACCGATTGTATCTAATTCATCTTGAAAGTCTGTATAGAATTTATCAAATCCACTATCTCCAGCAATTAAGTCATCAGATTTTCCATATCGTACAGCTACATAATTTTCTGAAGTTTCATTGATTGCTCTAAAAATTAAATCTTCTGCCCAATCTCCTTGTTCTTTATTAGTTATAAAGTTAGAAGATGCTTGAGTTGGTGGTGACGTTCTATCTCTTGGTATAGTAAAATCAACGATTGATGTAGGTATAGTTTTTGTAATTTCTCTTAATTCTTCAAAGTAGGTCATAGTGTTTTTCTATATTTTATTTCTTGTTCAGCAACTTTTAAAACTTCAATTGCCTTTTTTTCATCTTTGATTAAGTCATAAACTTTATTAGCAAGCCACAAAGTTTCTAATTCAGAATATGAGTATTTAAATAATTTGCTTATAGTTGTTAGATGTTCTTTTTTGAGGTTTTTCTGATTACTCTCAATTTTACTTAAATACGCATCTCCAACTTTTAGTTCATAAGCTAATTCTCTTTGCAACATTCCTGTTTTCTCTCGTAATTCTCTTATTTTCTGACCTATTGTCATTTTCCTAATTTTAACTTGACTTAATTAGGTCAAATGTACAAATTGCTTTTGACATTCTTATTCAGAGCTTGGGAAATTTTAGCTCTTTTGGTTTTTTTAAGTGTTGGAATTCAGCGTTGGCAAAAACCGAAAGTGCTAAAATATGCGGCTGGTAGTATGAAACACAACGATTAAAGTATCTTCAGTTTTAATTGACGCTTCTGTACGATAAGCGAAGATAGTTTTTTAAAATTAATAAGTCAATAGCCTAATATGCTTTGTAAAAGATAGTTATCAACAAAGAAATGTGTTAATCAACCCAAAATCCTCGCCATCAACTCTTTTAGCAAATCGCCTTGTGGTACAGCATTAGAACCAACACCTTTACTTTTAACATCAAACTCGCGCAAGGTGGCAATCACACTACTTACCTTTTTCATAGGGTAGTTTTTTGCGGCATTGGTATATTCGCTCACAAAATAAGGGTTAATGCGTAAGGATGAGGCTATGGCTCTTGGTGACCTATCGTTTAAACCATGCAAATGCAATAACTGTGAAAAGAAATTAAATAGCAGTGAAACCGTTACCACCATTGGGTTGTCCTTTGGGTTATCGGCAAAATAATTAATAATTCTATGCACTTTAACTACGTTCTTCTCTCCTACCGCTTTGCGTAATTCAAAATTGTTATAATCTTTTGAAATACCGATGTTCTCTTCTATAAGTTCAGGCGAAATCTGGGTGTCTTTTGGAATGATAAGTTGTAATTTCTCTAACTCGTTATTAATCTTACTTAAATCGGTGCCTAAAAATTCCACCAACATTTGCGCTGCTTTAGGTGAAATACTATAGCCCTTTGGTGACAATACACGGCGTATCCAATCGGCTACTTGGTTTTCGTATAGTTTTTTACTTTCATAAACAACGCCAATCTTATTTATGGCTTTATACAACGCTTTACGTTTGTCGATTTTTTTGTACTTATAATTTATCACCAAAACCGTTGTTGGCTGTGGGTTTTGGGCATAAGAGCTTAGTTTTTCAATGGTACGCGATAGGTCTTGTGCTTCTTTTACGATTACCACTTGGCGTTCTGCCATCATTGGGTAACGTTTGGCATTGCCCACAATATCATCAATCGACACATCACGACCATATAAAACCATTTGGTTAAAGCCTTTCTCCTCTTCGGCAAGCACGTTGTCTTCAATAAAATCGGAAATCTTATCTATATAATAAGCCTCCTCACCCATAAGGAAGTAAATAGGTTTAATATTACCTTTTTTAATATCGTTTACTAACTGTTTAACTTCGTCCATTAAAAAAAAATCACCAAATTTGTATTGTGCAAAAAATAAATTTTCCCACATATACATTTCGATTCAAAAATAGCGAAAATAAACCTTATATTTTTGATGGCATACGCAAAAAATTTGTGGTTTTACAACCAGAAGAATGGGTGCGCCAACATTGTGTACAATACCTTATTAATGAAAAAAAGTATCCGAAATCACTTATTAATGTCGAGAAAGAATTAAAAATAAACAATCTAAAAAAACGCTACGATATTGTTGTTTTTAATTCTGATGGCTCCATTCATTTAATTGTTGAATGTAAAGCACCTAAAATTACTATAGACCAGAGTACTTTCGATCAAATTGCAAGATATAATTTAGCCTTAAACGCTACCTTTTTAATGGTTACCAATGGATTAAATCACTATTATTGCAGTATCGATTTTGAAGAAGAACGTTATCAATTTTTAAAAGATATTCCGCCATATAGTCTGTGAAAATAGCAATTGTCATATTAAACTGGAACGGAAAGGCATTGTTAGAACAATTTTTACCTTCGGTGTTATTATTTTCTAAAGGAGCAAAAGTTTATGTTGCCGACAATGCATCTACTGATAATTCGGTTGAATTCTTAAAAGATCATTACCCTCAGGTAACAATTATTCAAAACAACACAAATGGTGGTTATGCCAAAGGCTATAACGATGCCTTGCAACATGTTGAAGCAGATGTGTACTGTTTATTGAACAGCGATGTAGAAGTGACTAAAAATTGGCTTGATCCAGTTCTGGAAACTTTTACAAGTAATCCAAACACTGCGATTATACAACCCAAAATTCTAGACCAAAAGAACAAGGAGTATTTTGAATATGCAGGAGCAGCTGGTGGATTTATAGACAAATTTGGATATCCTTATTGTCGTGGACGGATTTTTAATACCATTGAAAAAGACGAAGGTCAATACAACGATATTATTGATGTTTTTTGGGCTTCTGGGGCTTGTTTATTTGTAAGGAGTACTGTTTTTAATACGTTAAATGGCTTTGATGAATCCTTTTTTGCTCACATGGAAGAAATAGATTTTTGCTGGAGGGCAAAAAACTTGAGTTTCGATGTTACATATGTTGGCACCTCAACTATTTACCATATTGGTGGTGCCACATTAAGCAATACAAGCCCAAAAAAAACCTATTTAAATTTTAGAAACAGTTTGTACACCCTTGTCAAAAATGCTTCAAATAATATTTTTTATCTAGTATTTATTAGGCTTCTTCTTGATGGTTTAGCAGGAATAAAATTTTTATTTGAATTTAAACCAAAACACACCTTAGCAATTATTAAAGCACACTTCTCATTTTATAACCATTTAAGCATCCTGCTTAAGCAAAGAAAATCTCAAAACAAAATAGTACATTTCCAAACTCATAAAAGCATCGTTTGGTCATATTTTATCTCAAAAAAAAAATCTTTTAAAAGTTTATAAATTAGTTAGTAAAAGTTTTGTTAATACTAAGTATTATTGGGCTTTTTTGCATAATTTTGTGATATTCGTCGAATATAAATTAATTAACATCCTTACCATGAAGAAAATATTTTTGTTAAGTCTATCTGCAATGCTTGTTTTAAGTTCTTGCGTATCAAAAAAAGAATATGCTGCATTAGAGGCAAAACAACAAGAAACACAAGATCTATTAAATACTGCAACTGTTAAATTAAATGCATGCTTATCTGATGCTGCAGCTGCAAATGCACGAGCAGAAGCTTTAAAAGATCAATTAGCTGATATGAGAAAAAACAACGAAAGTCTTATACAAAGCAACAAAGATTTAACAATGCTTACCGCAAAAGGAGCAGATAATGTTGAAAGAACTTTAGAAAGTATTAAAGAAAAGGACCTTAAAATTACGCGTTTACAAGATGCAATTAACAAAAAAGACAGTGTGACCCTAGCTTTAGTAACAAGTTTGAAACGTGAAGTTGGATTAAACGATCCAGATATTGAGATTAATGTTGAAAAAGGTGTCGTGTTTATTTCTATTTCGGATAAATTACTATTTAAAAGCGGAAGTTACATAGTTACTGATAATGCCAAAAATGTTTTAGCAAAAGTTGCCAAGGTTGTAAACGACAAACCAGATTTTGAGGCTATGGTTGAAGGACATACCGATAGTCGTTCGTACCAAAAAGGTGTACTGTTGGACAACTGGGACTTAAGTGTAAAGCGCGCAACATCTATTATTAGAGTATTAGAAGATTTAGGTGTGAACTCGTCTCGTTTAATTGCAGCAGGAAGAAGCTATTATGTTCCTTTAGTTGATAACGATACCGCTGAAAACAGAGCAAAAAACAGACGTACACGAATTGTTGTAATGCCAAAAATCGATCAGTTCTACGACATGATAGAGAAAGAAATGAAGAATCTATCTGCTGGTGGCAACTAATTAGTGATAATATTTTAAATAAAAAAACTCAACCAAATGGTTGGGTTTTTTTATTTAAAATATCTCTAAGTTGCCTTTTCCTTTTCTTATCACTTTGGGTTCTTCTTCAGAAAAATCAATGATTGTAGAGGGTTCGTTCCCACCATAACCACCATCAATAACCATATCGACTAGGTTATCCCATTTTTCTAGAATTAGCTCAGGATCTGTAGTATATTCCAAAATTTCATCTTCATCATAAATAGACGTTGAAATAATTGGGTTACCTAATTGCTTTACTATTTCTAATGCTATAGAATTATCTGGAATCCTAATACCAACCGTTTTCTTCTTTTTAAAAGCATTGGGTAAACTTTTTGCTCCTGGAAGGATAAATGTGTAAGGACCTGGAAGCGCTCGCTTTAAAACCTTAAAAGTAGCCGTGTCTATTTGCTTTACATAATCGCTCAAATTACTTAAATCATGGCACACAAACGAAAAATTAGCTTTATCTAATTTAACGCCTTTAATTCTGGCAACACGCTCCAATGCTTTGTTATTGGTAATATCGCAACCTAAACCATATACCGTATCGGTTGGATAAACAATCAATCCTCCTTTTTTTAAAACTGCGACAACCTTAGCAATTTCTTTAGGATTGGGGTTATCTTCATAAATTTTTACAAACGCTGCCATTACCCTATTATTTTAAGTTTTGCAAAACGTAAAAGTAATTTTTTTGAACCTCCATTTTCAAAATTAATTTCAGCTTTTACATCTGCGCCTACGCCTTCAATTTTTATGACTTTACCTTTACCAAATCTTAAATGCTGCACAATATTGCCAATAGTTAGTTTACTATCAAACAAATTGGTTTTTTCATTAGGGCTCGTTATTTTCTTGAAATTCTTAGGTGTACTTATTTTAATACCTTCGGGTTTGGGCTTTATACTGCTTTTTCTTTTGGGTTGGTGTTTTTTTGCAGGCTTAAATCTAATTTTATTTTGAGGTACATCGCCAAAAATACTGGCATCAAGCATTGGATTTATACGTCGTTCTTCAATTGGTGTGATTATATCTAAAAATTCTTCCTTAATTTCTTCAATAAATCTACTTGGTTCGGCATCTATTAGTTTTCCCCATCGGTAACGTGTTAAAGCATAGGTTAAATAGGCTTGTTTTTCGGCTCTAGTTAAAGCCACATAAAACAACCTACGTTCTTCTTCTAACTCACTACGTGTATTCATACTCATAGCACTAGGAAACAGATCTTCCTCCAAACCAACAATAAATACGTGGTTAAACTCCAATCCTTTTGCTAAGTGAATAGTCATTAACGCAACATGGTCAGGGTCGCCCTTGTCACCATCCAAATCTGTTGCAAGTGCAACATCTTCCAGGAATTCTGCCAAAGAATCGCCAGCATCAGCTAGTTCCATTTGTCCATCAACAAAATCCTTGATACCATTTAAAAGTTCTTGCACATTTTCCAATCGGGTAATCCCTTCTGGTGTACCATCTTTATTGAACTCTCTTATTAACCCACTGGTTTTGGTAATATGTTCGGCCAAATCAAATGCATTGGCTGTTTTATTCATTACTTGATAGCTTTCAATAAGTGTTACAAAATCTTTAAGCTTATTTTTTGTTCCGTTGTTAATATTAATAGCAATTGTATCAAGATTTTTTAAAATCTCAAAAATGGTTTTGTTGTAATTATTTGCAGCAACAACCAACCTATCAATGGTTGTTTGGCCAATGCCTCGTGCTGGAAAATTTATAATGCGTTTTAGTGCTTCTTCATCGGCTGGATTTAAAACCAAACGCAGATAAGCGGTAACATCTTTGATTTCCTTGCGCTGATAGAAGGATAAGCCTCCATAAATACGATAAGGTATATCTCGTTTACGCAAGGCATCTTCAATGGCTCGGGATTGTGCATTGGTACGATATAATACTGCAAAATCGCTGTTATGCAATTGGTTGTTCATTTTCTCCTCCCAAATGGTACTTGCCACATAACGTCCTTCGTCTCCATCGGTTAGTGAACGATGCACCTTAACTTTGTGTCCTTCTTCATTGGCAGTCCAAACCACTTTATCCAACTTGGTTTTGTTGTGTTCTATAACTGAGTTTGCTGCACCTACAATGTTTTTTGTTGAACGGTAATTTTGTTCTAAACGATATAGCTTTACATTATCGTAATCTTTTTGAAAATTCAAGATGTTATTAATATTAGCGCCACGAAACGCATAAATACTTTGCGCATCATCACCCACCACACATATATTTTGAAAACGGTCTGCCAAAGCACGAACTATTAAATATTGTGAGTGATTGGTATCTTGGTACTCATCGACAAGAATGTAACGAAACTTATCTTGATATCGTGCTAAAACATTTGGGAAACGTGTTAATAACTCATTGGTTCTTAATAACAAATCATCAAAGTCCATCGCACCAGCTTTAAAACAACGATCTACATACTCAGCGTAAATTTCTCCCATTTTTGGTCGTCTTGTCGCAGCATCTGCCTCCATGAGTTCTGGGTTTTTAAAATATGCTGTTACTGTTATTAAACTGTTTTTATATGAAGAAATCCTGCTATAAACCTGTTTTGTTTTATAGATATCTTTCTCTAAGCCCATTTCTTTAATAATGGAGCCCAATAATTTTTGAGAATCTTGTGTGTCGTAAATTGTAAAATTACTTGGAAACCCCAAATGATGCCCTTCAAAACGCAGTATTTTCGCAAAGACAGAATGGAACGTCCCCATCCATAAATTCTTTGCCTCACTATCGCCAACAATGGTTGCGATACGTTCCTTCATTTCACGAGCAGCTTTGTTCGTAAAGGTCAAAGCAAGGATATTAAATGGATCAACCCCTTGACTCATTAAATAAGCAATGCGGTAAGTAAGCACCCTCGTTTTACCAGAGCCTGCTCCAGCAATCACAATCATTGGGCCATCCTTTTGCAAAGTTGGTGCTAACTGAGCTTCGTTTAACTGACTTAAATACGTCTCCAATTCAATTTTATTTTAAAAGTGTGAATTTAGCCAATGTTGAACGGTTTTCTAAATCTAAAATGGAATAATTATAAACAATTAGAATTGTGCAATAAGGTTTCATAAAAATTTAAATATCTTTAACGTTCTTAATTAATTGATATGAAAAAATTCCTATTTACTTTTTGCCTTTTTACATTGGCTTGCTTCGCTATATTCGCACAAAACGAACGTGTGGAGGGGGAAATTATTAAAAATTTTGGTGAAACTTTTAATGTTGAAAATATTGATATTAAAACAAATACATCTGAAGAATTTAAAGTGATTTTTGATGTATCTCAATCATCTAGTGATAAAAGTGTTATTAACAAACATATTGTTACTGCCGCAAGGTTTTTAAACATGCACGCCAATGAAGGCATGGAACCAAGCCAACTAAAAGTTGCCATGACTATTCATGGTGCTGCGTGGCAAGATGTTTTGGACAATGAAACATATAAAGAAAAATATGGTATTGATAATCCGAATTTAGAATTAATTAATGAACTTACCGAAGCTGGTGCAGATATTATTATTTGCGGACAAACAGCTTCTTTTAGAGGGCTTACAAAAAAAAATGTTAATCCAAATGTAAAGTTTGCTTTATCTGCAATGACAGCACTCATACAATATCAAAAAAACGACTATATTTATATAAGTTTCTAAAAAATATTAATATCAAATTATAAACACCAAATTAAACAAATGAAAAAATTATTACTAACCATCACTATTTTATCATGCACCTTTGGATTTGCGCAACATGGATTGGATAAAGACATTGCATCTATTGAATCTAAAGTCATAGAATGGCGACGCGACTTTCACCAAAATCCAGAGTTATCAAACAGAGAATTTAAAACTGCAGCAAAAATCGCAGCACACTTAAAATCGCTTGGCATGGAAGTGCAAACAGGAATTGCTCATACAGGAGTTGTGGGTATCTTAAAAGGAGAGCATCCTGGAAAAGTATTGGCTTTAAGAGCTGATATTGATGCTCTACCTGTAACTGAAAGAGCAGACTTACCATTTAAATCTGAAGTAACAAGTACTTTTGGAGGTCTAGATGTTGGCGTAATGCATGCTTGCGGTCACGATACACATACAGCAATACTTATGGGAGTTGCCGAAATTTTATCGAAAAATAAAGACAAGATTCATGGCACTATAAAATTCATTTTCCAACCAGCCGAAGAAGGCGCTCCTGTTGGTGAAGAAGGTGGTGCACAACTTATGATTAAAGAAGGTGTGCTAGAAAACCCAAAAGTTGATGCTATTTTTGGATTGCATATAGACTCTGAGATACCTGTTAATACACTTTCTTATAAATCAGGCGGAATAATGGCAGCTGCACAGCGATTTGAAATAAATGTTAAAGGAAAACAAAGCCATGGTTCAGAACCTTGGTCTGGTATTGACCCTATTTTAGTAAGTGCTAAAATAATCGATGGCTTACAAACAATTGTGAGTAGAGAAATGCGATTAACACAAGAAGCAGTAGTAATAACTGTTGGTAAATTTACTAGCGGTGTTAGAAATAATATCATACCAGAATCTGCTCAAATTATTGGTACTATTCGCACTTTAGATTATGATATGCAAGCTAAAGTAAACAAACGAATGAAGGAAATGGTACCAGCTATTGCAAAAGCGTATCGCGCTGAAGCAACTATAGATATAGCTGATGGTACTGCAATCACATATAATAACTTGGAACTTACAGCACAAATGGCTCCTTCTTTAGAAAAGGCCGCAGGAAAAGACAATGTAAATATTATGAAAGCCATTACTGGAGCCGAAGATTTTTCATTCTATCAAAAAGAAGTTCCAGGATTATTTTTCTTTTTAGGAGGAATGACTCCTGGAAATACAGAGGCTTTTCCACATCATACACCTGACTTTTTTATTGATGAAGACGGTTTGATACTAGGCGTAAAAACATTTATTCAATTGTCACTTGATTATTTAAATAATTAAAACATAGTTCATGGAATTTCTGTCCCAAATTTCTTGGTGGATGTGGCTACTCATTGCTTTAGTATTAGTAGCCATTCGAGATGTTTTATTGCAGAAAAAGCACACTATTAGTCATAATTTTCCTATAATTGGTCATATTCGCTACTTTTTTGAAAGTATCGGTCCAGAAATCAGACAGTATTTTGTAGCCAACAATAGAGAAGAGTTGCCTTTTAACCGAATAGAACGTGGTTGGATCTATGCTTCTGCAAAAAAGGAAAATAATTACGAAGGCTTTGGTACAGATAGGGATATTTATGCGCATCAGCATATTTTTATAAACAATGCGATGATGCCTTATAAGTTACCTGAGAACCATCCAAATAAAATTAACCCAAACTTTTTACCATGTGCAAAAGTTATAGGAGTTTATAACAAACGTAAAAAACCCTTTCGTCCAGCTTCCATTATTAATGTCTCGGCTATGAGTTTTGGTTCCCTCTCGGCAAAAGCTGTAGAATCGTTAAACAGAGGAGTTAAAATGGCTGGAGCATACCACAATACAGGCGAAGGAGGCTTATCGCCTTACCATAGTAATGGAGGCGATGTCGTTTTTCATTTTGGAACTGGCTACTTTGGTGTTCGTACAAATGATGGCCGCTTTTCTATGGAAAAATTAAAACAATTAGTTATTGACAATCCATTTATTAAAGCGATAGAAGTAAAACTATCTCAAGGTGCTAAACCAGGTAAAGGAGGTGTATTACCTGGAGCCAAAATAACTAAAGAAATTGCTAATATTCGTGGCGTCGAAGTTGGCAAGGATGTGTTATCTCCTCCAAACCATTCAGCGTTTTCCAATGTAAAAGAATTGTTAGATTTTGTTGAAGATATCGCTAAAAATACAGGACTTCCTGTTGGCATTAAAGCTGCCATTGGGAAACTCAATGAATGGGAAGAACTTGCCGACATTATGTTAAAAACTGGCAAAGGCCCAGATTTTATTACTGTAGATGGTGGTGAAGGTGGTACAGGAGCTGCACCTCCAAGTTTTGCCGATCATGTATCGCTACCTTGGGTGTATGGCTTTAGTGATTTATACAAAGTATTTCAAAAACGAAACTTAACTAATAGAATCGTATTTATTGGTAGCGGAAAATTAGGTTTTCCAGCTAAAGCTGCCATGGCATTTGCTATGGGAGTTGATTGCATTAATGTAGCTCGAGAAGCGATGATGAGCATTGGCTGTATTCAAGCGCAAATATGTCATACAAACCGCTGCCCAAGTGGTATAGCTACACAAAACAAATGGTTACAAAATGGAATCAACATTCCATTAAAATCTGTAAGACTTGCTCAATACTTTAAAACTTTTAGAAAAGAATTGGTTGAAATCACTCATGCAGCAGGTTACGAACACCCTTGCCAATTTACGATGAAAGATATTGATGTAAATGTAGATGATCATAATTTATCGGAAGAATTAAACAAAACATACAACTACGAAAAAACACCTGTTCCTTACACCACTATGCAAGATTTAAAAGATTGCATATATTTGGGAGGGAAGAATCAGTAGGTAGAATTCAGTCTCAGTATTCAGTATGTAGTTTTAAAAAGTTATAGTACTTTTACATTTAAACACCTAAACAATAACCTATGGAAGTTGAAAAAATTTTTGAAGTATTTTTATATGCTGTCCCTGCATTAATTACAGGATTGATAGCTTATTACTTTTTTAAAGAACACACAAAAAATGAAGATGGTCGCAGACGGTTTTTATTGCACAAAGATATTCAAGTAAATACACTTCCTATTAGGTTACAAGCCTACGAGCGTATGGCATTATTTTTAGAACGTATTACACCATCTAAATTATTAATTAGAACAAAGCCAACAAGTTCTGATGAAGATACTTACGAATCTTTACTTGTAGCAACTATTGAACAAGAATTTGAGCATAATTTATCTCAACAAATATACATTAGTGATGATTGTTGGAACATTATTGTGGCCGCAAAAAACGCCACTATACAACTCATTAGAAAAGCTGGGTTATTAGAAAAAACTGGAACGGCAGATAAACTAAGAGAGGTTATTTTAACCGAAATGATGGAAAAAAGAGCGCCTAGCGATGCAGCTTTAGCGTTTATTAAAAAAGAAGTTGGTGATTTGTGGTAATTTAAAACCCCTTCAGCTCATTAGACAAAGGGTCTTGGTGCTTATTCTTGCCATATTCGTAACCATCTTTCCACCAATTTACCATTAAACGTTTACTAAAGATTAATGAGTTTTCTGTTAAGCTCGTTGGTGTATAATATAGGTTTAAGTTAACATTATTGTTTTTTGCTGCTAATTTTCCAATAGTAATATCGTTTCTTTCCACTTGATCCAACAAATGGCCAAATAGGTTTAGCATTAACGAAAATGGGTTCTTTCCTAGTACTTTTTGTTTTTCCATATTTTGAGCCTCTAACACTACAGCATCTACTTCGGTAGCTCCTCTTAATATAGCTTCACGAATGGGTATCACACAACCCAATCCTCCATCAGCATACTCAAAACCATCAACAGTAGCTAAAGACATAAATGGTATGTAGTTACATGAAATCCAAATCCAATCACAAAACTCCTCATATGTACAATCGTTAATTGACTTGTATTCTACTCTATTTTTAGACAAATTTGAAACCGTTACTACAACATCTTCCTTTGTTGCTCTAATTTCCTGAAATTCCTCTTCTGTAAAATTCCGTCTTATATTGCGTTTTAAGTGTTTGCTTTCTCCAAACGTTCTTTTCATTCGTATAAATTGCCACAGCGAATTAATAAAATCAATGGATACAAACTCACGATCGCCTTTTTTGCGCTGTACAAATGGACTTACACTAAAAATATCCCGTTGTGTCACATTTGTGAAAATATCATAAATTTTATCAATTTTATTTAAAGATAAATGAGGAATGAGCAAACTTCCGGTAGAAGTTCCTAAAAACATATCGTATTCCCTGCCAAGATCTTGCATTAAATATTGTACAACACCACCTGCGAATGCACCTTTACTTCCTCCTCCTGATATGACTAATGCTCTCATTTAACTAAATATAAAATTGTGATTGTTTTAAACTCACTTATAATTGACCGTTAATTTATACAATTCTAAAATAGAATATGCAGCTCTATGAAAAAAAATATTTTATATTCTTTTAACCTCAATATTATACCTATAAAAAGCCGAGTGGAAACTCGGCTTTAACTACTATTTTAAAGAACATATTACTCCTTAATAAATTTTTTGGTAAGAACATTTTCACCATCATTAAATTTTATGATATAAATACCTGCCTTTAAAGTATTTACTTTAATTGAGTTAGTATTTAACACCCCAAACATTACACGCTGCCCCAACAAATTATATATACTATAATCTACAAAATCCAAATCTATTTCTATGTTAAGATCGTCACCTTTAACAGGGTTAGGATACACTGAGAACATGCCTAAATCTGTGCCTTCAAATGAAGTATCTTTAATACTTACAAGATCAACAGAATTAATTTTAGTACTGGCAATGCGCTGTCTTGCCAATAAGCCCGTATTATTTCCAGTAATTGTTATTTGATCTATATAGATGTGGTCAGAATTATTAGATGCATCACAACGAATTCTAAATTGCGCGTTATTGGATAAATTATAAGAAGTACCATCAAGCTTTATTGTTGCAACATAAAACCCATTATTATTAAATGCTGATCCACTTATATAATTTGCAACGTCAACCCAAGTATTTCCATCAAAGTACTCAACAAAGAAATCCTCTCCATTTTCCATACTATATGAATAAAAATAGAATTCAAAATCAACTGAATTAAAGGAAGAGAGGTCAAAAACTTCAGAAGTCATTGCAGACTTAATTCCAGAATTATCCCTTAACCTAATTGCATAACTCCCTTCAAAAGAGCGCGAACCCGAATAACGAGCACAATCACTTCCTCCATCAGACCATCCATCCCATCCAGATTCAAAAAAACCTTCATGTAACACTACAGAGCCTCCCGTTTGGCTTACATTTGTTATTACCTCAACCACATTACTTGCTACGGAAGTATTTCCTGAAGCATCAAACGCAGTTATAGCAAATGCGTACATTGTATCCGGAGTAAGTCCTGCCGCCTGATAATTTGCTCCTGTAACAGTAGCCAAATAAATACCAGACTCATATACATCATACCCTAACACTCCCACATTGTCTGTAGAAACATCCCATGCAAGGTCGATAGAGGTTTCTGTAATATTTGATGCAACAACATTTAGGGGAATAGATGGTGAAGTTAAATCTACCGTAGATTCTATTACAGTAGTATTAATGTCTGAAACATTACCTGCCGCATCCTTAGCATAGACATTGAATGAATATGATGTGCTAACTGTCAATCCAGTAATCTGGGTAAATGTATTTGTTGTACTTAAATTAAAACCTCCATCAATGTAAACATCGTACTCGGTAACCGCAACATTATCGGTAGATGCTGACCAGGAAATATCCAATGTGGTTTCTGTAATATTAGAAATATTAACATTGGTTACCACTGATGGAGAAACCGTATCTCCTCCTCCAGTTCCTGATATAGTGTGACTTCCCAATCCGTTAAATGCATCTACAGAATATGAATCCCATTGTGATACAATGTAAGCCGTGGATGGATCTAAAACAGAAGCATTTCGTCTTAAAGTAGTATTTGCCGCAAAATTAGCAGTACCACCATTAAATGTCCCCACAACATCTATTAATACATCATTTTTAAATAAACCCACAGGATCATTACCATTAAAGGTCATGGCACTTGCTCCTGTTGTCACATCTGCTGCATTAATAACTTCCGTAGCTGCCGAACTATGCGAAACTACAAACACATCTTGATTTACAACAGTACCTGTAAGAGCAAAAGCTGCTCCCCAAGTTGTACCTCCATTAGTGTTTCTCTTTAAAGAATATGCTGATAAATCTATACTTGCCCCAGTAAAGTTCGCAATTTCTATTGCCTTGTTGTAAGATGAGCCCTCAACGTATTCAGAAATGAAGAGTTCAGATGTAGTTGCGCCTGAATCTGAACCAGTAGTCACAACAAGAGTATTGCTTGCACTGGAAACATTTCCCGCTGAATCCTTGGCATAAACTGTATAAGAATAAGTTGTATCTGCTGTTAAACCGGTAACATTAAAAGATAAGTTTGAAGTTGAATTTATAAAAACTCCATCTAGATAAACATCATAACCACTAACAAATACATTATCTGTAGATGCAGTCCAATTTAGTATTACTGAATTAGAGGTAACGTTTGAAGATATTAAATTTGATGGTGCAGTTGGTGCTTCAGTATCTGGTAATGTTGATCCAAATTTATCTTCGGCCTGAGGCCCTCCCCAAATTTGGGTTGCAAATGCAGGATTATCAATAAATGGGTTGCGATTACCTTGAATAGTTTCTAAAATAGGATTTCTTTGCATTTCAAATGCAGATACAGGATCCTCCACGTTCCATTGTAAGAATAGGTCTATCATATTTGGGTCTGCGCTTATAGGGTTGCCATTACCTACATTTATTGGCAAACACTGATTCCCATAACGTAAATACATATACATCATCATTCTGGCAACATCACCTTTCCATTCATCACCTGGATACCAAAAAGTACCGACTATTGCTGCATTACCAGATCCATCAGTAAACTTTCTATTGTTTCTGGTAGAATTCCATTGACCATCAGCAGGCCTCAAATGATGTGCATCAGATCCAGGGCCAGTTGTCCCCAAATTTGGAGTTCCCAAAGATTTTGCGTAAACGTGTTCTCTATTCCATTCCCCAATATTTCCGCCATTCATATCAAC
>TARA_R110002074_G_scaffold197610_15_pt1 | contig 46306 bp, 34 predicted proteins | sample TARA_R110002074 | Tara Oceans TARA_R110002074 (sample SAMEA4397215) | marine metagenome | biome: Polar Biome; feature: [MIX] marine epipelagic wind mixed layer (ENVO:01000061); material: water (ENVO:00002006), including particulate matter (ENVO:01000060) such as... | depth... | reverse complement strand
ACGTTAGACTTGGCAGCAGACCGTAAAAGCAACTATTTACACAACATTTATAAAATGGGCGCTTCGGCCATAGAAAAGTCGAAAAAAGAAGGTCCGTATGCCTATGTAATTGGTAAGGACCAATGGGATGCTTTTGAGTCTGTAAATCTTGTAAACGTATTGCTTAAAGGCGGAATAGAAATTGAAAAGGCTACGAAGAATTTTGAGACCAATGGTAAGAAATATGAAGCAGGCTCGTATGTTATTTATGCAGGACAAGCATTTCGGCCGTATTTGATGGATTTGTTGGAAAAACAAAATTACCCGACCCGTTTTCAATATCCTGGTGGACCACCGGATACCCCTTACGATTTAGCGGGATGGACCTTACCTTTTCAAATGGGCGTTGCGGTAGATAAAATTGCAGCACCTATGGAAATTGCTACCGAAAAAGTAGCTGAGGTAGCCAAGTATTATGAGGGCGAAGTAAAGGGCAAAGCTACATTTGGCTATGCATTGAGTGCCAATACGAATGCCTCGGTTATAGCCACCAACAAAATATTAAAGGCAGGCGGTACGGCCTACAAAACCAAAGCGGCTTTTAAATCGGGTAAAACAAACATTCCTGCAGGGTCGTATATCGTTTCTGGGGGTAGTGCATCTATCGATGCATTGGCTAGCGAATATGGTCTTGAGGTTGCGGGGTTATCTACAGAACCTAAAATTGAAATGACTAAAATTCACCTTCCTAAAGTGGGGCTGTACAAGTCTTGGGTATCGAATATGGATGAGGGGTGGACACGTTTTATAATGGATGAATATGCCTTTGAAACCGATACCTTACATGATAAGGATATTCAAACGGCAGACCTATCTAAATATGACGTATTGATACTGCCTTCGCAACGCGTGAAATCACTTTTACATGGAAATTCTACCTTAGAAATGCCAGAAAAATTTACAGGTGGATTAGGACTTGAAGGTTCTGTAGCCTTAAGCAACTATGTAAAGAATGGCGGTACGTTAATGGCTTTTGATGAGGCTAGTAATTACGTCATTGAACAATTCGGCTTACCGATTAAAGATGCTACCGCAGGTACCGATAACAAACAGTTTTTTATCCCGGGATCCTTAATTAAAACAGGCTTCGATACGACGCACCCGTTGGCATTTGGTATGCAAGATACGGTAGCAGTATCGTTCAATAAAAGCCGCGCGTTTGAGATTGAAAAACAAGAGAAAAAAGGTGAAGGGGGTACAGAAGATATTAAAGATGCCCCTGTACCAGAAATTGAAGTGATTGCCAATTACGCCGAAAAAGACTTGCTCATGAGCGGGTGGGCTATGGGCGAGAAAAAATACATTGCGAAAAAACCGGCTATGGTAAAAGCGAAATATGGCAAAGGTGCTGTGGTATTATTTGCGTTTCGGCCACAGTTTAGAGCACAACCTCGTGGCACGTATAAGTTGATTTTCAATACGATATATGAGGGGGCTTCGGATTAAAGAAAAGCTCTTGTTACGAATAAAACCCTTCAAGAAATTGAAGGGGTTTTTAGTTTTTATTAATTATTTTTCAAGATGAGGTTTGTTTTCAATCCAAAATTTCTCCAAATCTATTTTTAAGCTGTCTATTCTTTCTTTAGTCCCAGCACTCCAGTTGGGAGGGTAGCTTCTTTTTCTTGTAGACCTTAAATCTTTATTAGATTGTACGTCAATATTTAAAAATTTATCTATCAGGACTAATGTGTGATTGGCATGAAAACGCTCCCAAGTAAACTCTTCTTCACCAGAGGTCATTAGTATGTAACCACATTTTTCAAATGCTTTAAAAATTTCTTTAATCTCAAATTCTATTTTTTTATCGAAGGTTCTTAGGGAGAGATTAATTGTATAAGCGATTTTATGAGCGCTTCTTTCTTGTGTTCTTCTCTTGTTAATACCCTTCTTATAAAATTGTTTTATGAATTTTTTTAGGAAAATATGTTTACTCATAAACCTTATTTTACATTAACTTTTAATATTTTCTGGCTGGAATCAAACTTAATTTTTTGACAATGCTAAACAGAGACTTAAACTATTTATTTATAAAAAACTTTAGCTTACGGCTTTGCGAAAGTTTATCATATGAAAACTGCTTTACTTGATAAATAAGTGCTAGGTTTTTTTCTTCCATATACCTGTTTAACAAGTCCGTTCTTAAAAAATTATAATGACTACTATAAAAATTTTCACTCATATATTCCACAGATTTGGTAGCAATATCTAAATTAGCATCCAAAATATTACCAGTTTTACAATCCGGCCTGAGGCCTAATTGTTTCCCCAAATTTGATGAAGGAACAAATTCACCAAAAGTTTTGAATAATTCACTATCGGATTCCCAACGGTAATCCATTAGTGTTGGTTCTGTCTCAATCCCAATTTTTTCAGAAACGTCAATATTTATCGAATTACCTACTCTATAATTCTTATATTTTTCTTGTATTAAGTCACGGGCGGTTAAATACTTTTTACCTTTAATTAATTTACCGGTAGGGAAACTATTGTAATTCTTTTTTATTGATGGTACGGAATCGGCCCAATACAACTCTCCAAAATATACATCGTATAAATAACTCGGTGATGCATCTATATCATCATCCCATTCATATACTTTATTCTCGATATCAACAATATTCTCTAGACTTACTCTGTTAATAAAAATTGATTCAATTTTAAGAAAAGTTCTAGTATCATAGGACTCATCTTCTTTTTGGTCGATAAAGCCATATAACAAAGTATATTCATCAGATTCAAATGACTGGTTAAATAGGTCTTTAACTAAATCTATTTTGTCAATCTCATTCCAGTTTTGATTGGCCTTTCTTTTTTCTTTTAAGAGATCTTCAAAGAATATTTGTTCAGTAGCTATATAGTCTTTACCTGGTCTACTGATATCAATATCAACATCACCTAGTCTTTCATAATGAGGTTCGTAAGAAGAATCTCCTTTATACCAGACGTTAAGTTTTTCATCTAATAATAATTTACCTGCATAATCAAAAAAAGCAATCCAACAATATTTTTTTCCTAATCTGTCAACCTTACCTTTAAACCTGTATACTTTATGTCCCCAATGAAAATCTTTATCAATCTCATCATAGCCTTGATTCAAATCCAATAATTCAAATCCCAATTGAATGATTCTTCTCCAAATATTAGCAATAGCTATCTTTGGATGTAATACCTCTCTATCGGTTAATCTTGGAATAGTATAAATACCAAAATCCATTCTTAGCGGATCTGGAGGACTCATTTCTCTACTTGCATCAACCACGTTCTGCTCTTCCTGAGTTGGTTCAATCCAATCATATGGGGCTACAAATTGATAGTTCTTCACTCTAGAGAGGTCATCGTCATTTAATTCAAACACACCTTTTAGAATACTTAAATCAATTATATGTTTAATTGAATCTGTTACTATATAATTGTAGACAGATGTATCTGTATTTTCTGCAAATTGCATTTTAAAGAAGCTTTTAGAGTATTTAGGCAAGACATCATTTACAAAGCTTTCTTCATTTTGATTGTTTAGTGAAACACCATAACAACAATGTACCATTCTTTCATAAATGTAAATATCATTTAGATTTTTCGAGTCTACAGTTAAGTTCAATAATTCAAGTGGGTTGCCAATGCCAAATGCTAAAATTGCATTTGTTGCTATGTCTCTTAATTCCCTAATATTTGTTGAAAGTATTGTAATAATAAATTTAGTCTTGATTTCTTTAATGTTCAAATCATTATCGCCCTTTAATTCTTCTAGATAATCGTTAATTATATCTTTAATTTCCGAAGCATGAGCATATATAAATGAGCTCCATGAAAGGTCATATTCCCATTGTGATAGCTTTTTTAAATTTTTGTAAAAAAAACTAAAATTAAAAGGGTGTTCGGGAACGAACCAAAAAGAATTACTTTCTCTTACAGCTTCGCTAACTGTAAAATTCTTTTTGAAAGAATTTGAAATATGCTCAACTATATAACCATCAATTAAATTATAATCAGAATTATATAAATACCACCACGTTAGACTCTGAATATAAGAACTTGTGTGTTTTAGAATTAAGTCTGGCTTTAGAGCCACCAAGAATTTCAAAATATCATACCTTAATTGATGAATTTTATCTTCATCATTGCCAATAAGTTTTTCCTTGAAAAGATCTGAATCTATCAAATCTTGCGTTAAAGGAAAGTCTGAAACTATTTTATCCGCCAATAAAAAACCGCCGACTTCCTGTTGTGTAAACATAATTACTTCATCATCATTATGCCCAATATAGTCTTTGATGTATATCAAATATCCTTCCAATATTGCCTTTGCTATTGATTCATCATTTCTAACCAATGGATTATTATCAAAATCCAGCACAAAATCATCATTACTACAAATAGCATCATTATTGACCAGAAAACGAGAGGCACTATTATCAAAACCTTCATTAATTGGCATCAAAGAAGCCAAATCCATTTTAGTTCTTACTTCATTTTTCAATTTTGTGATGTAACCCTGAAATATCTCAATGTAAGAATGAACGTTTAAAGCAATAGTAACTTCCTCTGTTCTCGAACCGTTTTTGAGTTTACAAAACAAATCCAACAACAATGGAACACGAAAGAAGTCTAGATTTGCTGTTTTTAAATTTGAGGCATTTATTTTAAAATGCTTAAAATATAATTCACAAGCTTCTCGGACGTCGTAATGATTAAAGCCATCGAGACTTAATAAATTCTTTGGTTTTTGTGCCCAAACTCTATCTACATATGATTTTCTAAGAGTACAGATTAAAAATAAATGTGAGAACTGTTTAATCTGGTTTGTGAATGATTCTAGGTGGATTTTCCACATCTTGTTAAAGCCAATATTATTATCTGTAGTTTCGTTTAATCCGTCTATTATGAAATATACCCTTCTATTCTTTTTAACAGCAAACTTGTTTATTTTTAATAAAACATCGCGAAGTTGGTAACTATCAGGGATATTCAATAAGTTCAAAAACACTCTATCTAAATCTGTGCTTTCTCCACTAAATTTTTTTGCGCTAATTAATATAGGATAATTTTTTGCTCCTTTTAATTCAGCTGTTAAATGTGCTGATAGATGTGTTTTGCCAACTCCAGCATTACCAGCAATAAAAATTGATTTTTTATTTATCTTTTTTATTCTTTCATTCAATGAATGTATCGCACTGATAGTTTCATTGTAATTACCCAGCATTCGATAAAATAAACCTTGCTCTTGTTTTTCCCAATTTTGAAAATCATCCCTCTCTCTCGGTTTATAATTTATATATTCCAAAGATTCTATCTCAATTAGGATAGGTTGTTTACTATCTTTCAAAATTTTGAATCCATTTTGTTTTAAGAATTTACTATTTGATTTCAAACTCTTAACTATAACAATAAGTTTGGTATTTAATAAATTAGGCAACGTTCTATAAGGCTTATAATCAGGTAATTCCTTTTTCTCTGTTTTAGTTATTTCTAAAACGGCATTGTAATTGTTTTCAAAGGAAACAATGGTCTTTTGAATTTCGTTGATCAGTTCAGCTGAGGATATTTTTAATTCATCGAACTTCGTAACTAAGTCAAGTTCATTCTTTTGAAATTGTAAATCTTGATGTAACTCATTTACGTATTTGCTCTTAATTTCTTCGGAGTAGAACTTATTATTGATGAACTCAAACCATTTCGTGTTAGGCCGAAATATTGAGGATGAAGTTGTTTTCTTATAGTGTAAAAACGAAAAAAACACAACTAGGCCAATTTTTATTGGGATACTAATCCAAACAAAAAATATTGAAAATCCTCCAAGTATAATCTCAAAAATTACCCATGCTAATAAAAATGCCCAGGCACCAACTTCATTCTCGAGAAATGTGTAGATTAATTCAATTCTTTCATTGAAAGAAGCCTTTACTAATTCTGATACGATAGATATAGAAAAGTACTTTATTCCCCATGCATAAATACTTCTTTTAGACAAGTATTCTATATATGTTTTTATGCCATATTTAATAAGGTTTACCCAGGTCATAACTATTTATTTTGGATTGTTGTACTATGTACAGCTGCCATAGTCAAGTCCCGCTCTTCTTCACCAACAGTAACCTGCCCATTCATTAACATAGGCAACAACCAATCACGTAACTCGGCGAGTTTTTGGTTTTGAAATGAGTTTAGTTCTCTTTTTCTTCTATGATTTATTGATATATTTTCAAATTTTTCTTCAAAATATTTAGGTGGTCTAACAACCAACAACTCTTTAATCCCTCTAACATTCAAACTTTTAAAGAAAGAACCTGTATCTGTATTTAATTTAATTTGTCTTTCCATTTCTGCTCCTTGAAAAGTATAATAAAGGAAAGTAGGTTTTATTTCAGAAGGTCTAATTGCTGTAATGTTTCTGCCAATTCCAGCTTTTATGCTCATTGGAATCTGTGCTAATCCTGCAACACGGCCTGCATTGGTAATAACCAAGTCTCCGTCTTCAACTTCAATTCGAGTTGTCCATCTCTCGTATTCCTCTTTTGAAACATAATATTTTTTTGACAAATCAATTAAATTGTCTTGTGTAATATTCTCTAACTGTAACAAGTAACACTCTTCATTCTCAAACAAATAATCTGATTTTTTGGAATGTAAACAATCAATGATTTTAGAACACTTTGACAATTTTTTCACTTCCCACCCCTCAGGAATCTCACGTTTTAACTTTTCATTATACACCATTTTACCACCAGATGATTTATATGGCTTGCCATTAGCATCTGGAAAATCAAACTGCACAAACCAATAGTCATAAAGCGTTTTTGCCATATCTTCTAACTCTTGGTTGATTTTGTTGTTGACCTCTATTTTGGCGTCTAAATCGGAAAGGATTTTTGCGATTTGTTTTTGAAAACTTATATCTGGATAGGAAATGGTTAAATTCCTAATATTATCATTGTAAAGTCTCTTAATTGTACTGCCATTGGTTGCAATCCAAGGTTCAGTCAAATAATAATAATAAAGGAATTGATTTATAACTTCGCTTTCATCGTTTGCTATCCAAACAATATTTGAATCCTGAAAATAGGATGGCTCACCATCAAAAACTACTGTTTTACCTATTGTTCCGGCAGCAGAAATCAATATATCTCCAATTTTAGGGTATGAGTATTTATCACGAAAAGATTGATATAATTCTTTAGAAATATAAGTATCAGATTTCCCGCCAAATGTTGATATTTTATAAAATGGAATATCTCCATTTTCAGAAGTTTGATGCTTCAATACGCGCTTGCACATCGATACTTTACCTAATTCACCTAACTTACTAACCTTCAAATCAATTTTCATAATTCAAAGTCTTTAGATTTTTTTGGATTTCTTTTTCTAATTCTTTTGACTTAATAAAAAGGGTTTCTAATTTAGTATCAAAATCATTGATTTTAGTATCAAATTCTTCTGCCGTAATATCAATATACTCTATTTTAACTTCAAAATATTGACCTGCGCTTAAACTGTAATTTTTTGCTTTAATATCTTCATAACTAACTACTACCGAAAAGTCTTCTACAGTTTCTTTTTGCGTAAAGGTGTTAATGATGTGTTGCTCTTCCTTGGGTGATAATACTGTTTTTTGGTTCTTTCCTTCTTTTACGGTTTTCCCTAAATTTGAAGCATCTATTAAGACTACTTCACCTTTATTGGCCGCATCTAAAAACAAGATACTCACATTGGTACCTGTGGTAGCAAAAATGTTGGATGGCATACTTACCACACCTGCTAACATGTTATGCTCTACGGCATATTGACGTATCTTTTTTTCGATACCTGATTGAGCCGTAATAAATCCTGTTGGAACCACAATAGCTGCTTTTCCTTTCCCTGCTTTTAACGAGTATATAATATGCTGTAAAAACAAGGTGTAAATCGCCATACTATCCTTTTTCTTTGCTGGAACATTTGGTACTCCTGCAAAAAAACGAGCTTTGTTTTCTTTCTTTTTTAAAACATCAATATCATCACTAAAATCAAGTTTAAATGGTGGATTACTAACTATATAATCAAACTTTCGCAACTGTCCATCTTTTCTGTGATATGGGTCGGTTATGGTATTACCCTGTATCACATTTTCAATACTGTGCACCAACTGGTTTAGCACTAAATTTAAACGTAATAAATTAGAAGACTTCTGCGAAATATCTTGTGAGTAGACTGTACATTTATCTGAACCAATTGCATGGGCTAGATTCATGAGTAAAGTTCCTGAACCTGCACTAGGATCGTAAATAGTCACATTACTTGTGGGTTCTGGCACTAAAATATTGGCAATGATTTTAGACACCGCATGTGGTGTATAATATTCTGCATACTTGCCACCAGCATCGCTATTGTAGTCTTTTATGAGGTATTCAAAAATGGTAGAGAAAAAGTCAAAGCCCTCGTCCATGATGTTTTCAAAATTGAAAATCACCAATTTATTTAACAAGGCTTTGGCAAAGCCATCGCGTTTACTTTTTACATTTTCCGTAATCCTATCAAATAACTGTATTTTTTGGCCATCCTCAGTCTTTACCGCAAAGAGTTCGTTGTTATTGGCGGCAATATCCATTAAGGTGTCATCTAACAACTTGGCAAAATCCGGTTCGTTTTGGCGTTGGAACAAAAAGCCAATAAGTTGATGCGGTTGCAAAAAAGCCGTGGACGCACTCATTTGAAATTGCAACACAGCATAGTCCTCTTCAGATAGTAGCGCCAATTGGGTTTCCCAATCGTCAGTGCCTTGAAGTTCTGGCTTTAATTGTTTAATCTCATAGGCAAAGCGGTCATTCAAAAATTTATACAAGAATATCTGACTGATAATATCAAATTCACTTGCTGAGTTACCCATACCATAACTGGCACAGACTGATTTTAATTCGTCTATGAGTTCTTTGGTACGTGTGGTAAATAATTGTGTATTTTCTGTTGTCATGCGGTTTTTCCGTGGTATTCGTTAAGGTATTCGTCTACGATGAGTTGTGTTATAAATTTGGTGGTAGACACATCCATTTTAGTGGCTAGGGCTTTCTGAAATTCTGCATAAACCAAACGCGCTACCTGACTGGCAAAATAATTTTCGTTGTTTAAACTGTCGTTTCTGGTGAGTACCGCCAAATCGGTATGTTCTTTTATTTGTTGTAAAGCTTCAATAATGACCGTTTTTAATTTTGAAGGTTTCCCTGCTTCAATCAATCGTTTTTGCACACGTGCATATTTTGGGTCGCCTTTGTATTTGTCCTTTAATAAATCGTTGTGACGGTTCAGTTCTTTAATACGTTCGTGAATAGAACGCAAGGAAGTTATGTTATTTTGCATTTCGGATTGCGACACTTCGTTGAGATTTTTATCATCAAATAAACGGCGTAATTCTTCATACAAACTAATCCATTCTGGGTCTTTTGGGTCAAAATTTCCTCCAAGGGCTTCTCTTGTTTTCTTTAAGGTGTCTTTCAGTTCACCTGCCAAGACCAGTTCACTTTCCCCAACTTTGTGGAAATCAAATATGATATCTTCCAGTGCCATGTTCAACAAATTACCCACCTCTTCATTATTTTCAAAAGCGTCTTTTGCGTTGATAAGGCTCAAACGATTAACCGCTTCTATTCGTAAGGCGTTTAGCTTTCTAAAATCCATGCGCTCTAGCAACTCGTATTCACCAACTAAACGAATAATGTTATATAAAGAACGTGCATCTTCAAGCGCCTTTTTAATTTGTTGCATTTCGCCATGATCTGAAATCTGAGAGATTTGAGATGAAAAATTTTCAGCATTCTGTAAATTATAATCGGCAAGTACTTCTTTAATATCACGAATAGAAGATTCCATTTCCTCACGAGACATAAACAAGTTAGAATAGCTTTCTATTTCATCACCAAGGATGCCTTGCAGCTCATCAAAATAGGCTCTGTTGGTTTTATCGAACTCTTTAGAGATGTCTGCAAAATCTACCACGTGCCCAAAACGATAATCTTTATAGCGCCTATTCACACGCGTTAAAGTCTGTAATAAATTATGAGCTTTAATGACACGACCTAAATAAATTTTCTTTAGATGTTTGGCATCAAAACCAGTGAGCAGCATATTATAAACAAAAAGGATATCTATTTTACCTGCTTTAAAGTCGTCACGCCAAGTTTCAAGTTCATCTTTGCTTCCTGCATCATACAAAATGAGCGCCGCTTTTTTAACGCGGTAGTCTTCTTTCAGTATTTTAAGATATTCAGGTTCTGGTTCAGCAGCTTGTGGTAGCTCCACCTTATTATCGGCTTCATTAGAATACGTTCTGTTAAAAATCTTAAATAATTCTTCTGCTTGGTCACTGCTATCGCAAATCACCATCGCTCCAATAGATGAGTCACCCTTAAGTTGCCTGAAATTTTGAAAATCGTTAATAATATAGTCTAACATTGGTGCCACGAATGACGGATGTGCATACAACTGGCGTTTATCAATGTCGCCTTTTTTGATATCTAAATCATCGAGAATCTTTTTGAACTTAATTTTGTATTCGGTTTCAATTTCTTCACGGATTAGCTTTAAGGTATAACCATCTGCAATAGACTTATTATAATAATACTTATGAATATAACCACCGAAAAGGTCTTTAGATTTTAAATCCTTGCCGATCAATGGAGTTCCTGTTAATCCTATTTTAATAGCGTTTCTATCTGATTCCTTTAAGTTGGCTAAAAAACTACCTTCTGGATTATAACTACGATGCACTTCATCTAAAAAGTATACACGTTGTATATTGATGTTATAATCTGTAGTCGCACTTACGTCAGGATCTTCTTTAAACTTATGAATATTGACAACGGTGATTTCACGTTGCCCTTTATCATTATTAACCGCCGAGGTTTTCTTTAAATCTTTGACGAACTCATCTCGTGAACTCACCGTATGTACTTTTAAACCACGCGCAGTGAACTCATCACGAGCTTGCGTTAGCAAATCCAAACGATCTACAATAAAGTAGAACTTAGGAATGATATGTTGTTTCTGATAGTAATCGGTTAAAAAGTGCACATTATAAAACGCCAAAGCCGTTTTACCGGATCCCTGAGTATGCCATATAATCCCTTTACGAATGCCTTCATCCAATTTAGTCTCAATAGCCTTGGTTGCAAACAATTGCGGATAACGCATAATATGTTTTTGCAAGCCTGTGGTTTCCTTTACATAAGCAAAAGCATATTGCAGAATAAACTTTAGCCTCTCCTTTGATAACATCGAAGTTAAAATCCGATTTGTTGGTGACTCTGGATTCTTATTGGTTATATATTCAGGACTATTTTTTACACTGATGTAGTTCGTGTCTTTTAAAAGGAAGTCTTCAATAGTTTTGTCCAACGGGTTTAAAATCTGGGATAAATTAAAACCAATTTCTTCTCTAAAATAATTGAACTGTGGCTTTGCGTAAGATGGGGATGCATAATAAGCACCTTGCCAAGGTTCTATTTCGATATCATCATATTCCATGTTATTAGAGAAAATCATAAACTGAGTTAGATTCACAAACTTTCTAAACTTCTTATTTTGGAAGCGTTGATTGATACGCGAGCGTTCAGCGATGACACCGTTTTTATTATTTGGTTTTTTAACTTCAATAAATACCAACGGCATTCCATTAATAAGTGCAATTACATCTGGTCTAAAGTTGTCTTCACCATTTTTATAGGGTAGCTCAGTGACTACATGAAAGTCATTATTGTTTTCGAAGTCTTCAAAATCAATGAGTTTTACACCTGAACGATTTATAAGCTTATCAAAAAAAGCCTTTCCCAGATCTTCATTTTCTAGATCTAAAGATATCTCTTGGTACAATCGCTCGATATCCGCTTCAGATAATGATGGATTAATGCGTTCGACTGATTCTTTGAAAATATCCGTGAAGATATTAGTCTCTTTATCCCATTTAGTGTCCTTTAAGGATAAGTATTTATATCCTAATTGTGTAAGGTGCAATATCGAAGGTAATTTTACTCTTGAGTCTTCGTTGAAGTTCATTAAAAAACAAATTTTTTAATAGGGAAAGTTAATCAATCCACCAAATTAAACAAACCATCTTTAAAAAGCAGGGGAAAAGAAAATTCTTACCCGCTTTTTAACGAATGAAAATTAAATCTAAACAGACTTCTGGTATTTACCTTACGGAAACCCGTAACCACGGTAAGTAAATTGGGTTTAACGAAGTAGCAAATGTTAGTTCGTTTGTTTTAAAACGTACGGGAGTGAGACTGAAATCGTCTAGTTACCGGGTCGTATCGAACGTAGTTCACTTCACTTGTCCGTGTTTTTGCACACGATTATCCCCTACTGACAACATATTGTAGGAATTTACTTATAAAAAGTTGTTATTTAGAATTTCAAATGAAGTTCCGTTTAATCTAAATTAATCCACACCATGAATGAATTCTCGCAACGTAGGGTAAAACTTGTATTTATACTTTCCCTAATCACTACGGGTATTTCGGCACTATGGTTTTTTCTGGCCAGAAGTCTGAATTTGCACGAATTGAGCTTGTACATTGCAGCAACGATACCTTTTTTCATCTGTTCCGCTTTCATTTCAAAGGTAGGCAACCTCACGCTGGCACGTTTTGTTTATCTAGTTGCCTTTAATATTAGTGTTGCGTTAACTTCTTCTTTCATAGGAAAGGCAGGTAGTGTTGAATTTATATTACTATTTGCCATGGCATTACCCTTTGTGTTTTTCTCATTTAGACGAGAAAAATCCTACGTCGCACTTTTTCCTGTGCTATCGATAGTACTTTGGATTCTTCTCTATGTTACGGATTTTAATTTATTTACCATCACAAAGATGGATACGATACTTGCAGCCACCTATATTTATCCCGTATCTATTTTCACTACTGCGGCGTTTGTCACCTACCAATTGACATTTTTCTCCATGATCAATGCTCGCTATTATTCCAATATACAACATGAACGGGAAGATGCCATTGAAGCATCTAATGCCAAGTCACAGTTTCTAAGCATGATGAGCCATGAGATACGAACGCCCATGAATGCTATTATAGGCCTCTCCCATATTTTGGGAGATACCAATCCTAGACCAGATCAAGAGGAAAATATAGAAGCTCTCAACTACTCGGGCAAAATACTATTGAATTTACTGAACAATGTATTGGATTATAGCAAGATGGAAACAAGCGGTGTAGCCCTTGATCCTATAGCTACAGATGTTATGTCGGCTGTAAAGCAGATAAAAAAGATTCATGAGCCAGGTTGTTTAGGAAAAGGGATTACGTTTAAATTAGAGGTCGACGAAGAACTTCCAACGTTGTTGTTGGATATTGTACGGTTTAACCAGGTCATAAATAATCTGGTCTCTAATGGCATAAAGTTTACGAAACAAGGAAGTGTAACCCTAAAAATTACCAAACAGGAAGACCGCAATGGTTATGTGTGTATGCGTACCGAAATTATAGATACGGGAATTGGTATTACAAAAGAACAACAAGAGAAAATATGGCAGCCATTTACCCAAGCCTCTATTAGTACAAATCGCTTATATGGTGGTACGGGATTAGGCCTTCCTATCGTAAAAAGTATCGTTGAAGCCATGGGGTCTACGGTACACATAGAAAGTGAAGAAGCACAGGGTAGTCGTTTTTACTTTGATATAGAAGTAAAGTCTATTTCTAACGAGAAGTTCAACCAAGATAGTGGGATAAAAGAGCGTAATCTAAAAGGTAGAAGAATACTACTCGTAGAAGACAACAAAATAAATATCATGGTAGGCAAGCAGATATTAGAGAGGGCCAACCTAGTGGTAGATGTCGCCTTTGATGGTCTCATGGCGGTAAACATGGTTAAAGAAAATGAGTACTGTGCTGTTCTTATGGATATTCAAATGCCCATAATGGATGGGTATACCTCTTCCTTAGAAATAAGAAAATTCAATAACACCTTACCAATTTTAGCGCTATCTGCCTCGGTATTCTTAGAAGTAAAGAGTAAGATAGAACAAAGTGGTATGAACGGATTTATTTTTAAACCCTTTGACCCCGAAGACCTTTACAACAGAATTGAGGCGGTGATAGATCTACCGCTTGCTTCCTAAATATCCTGTTGATACCCTCTTGGTACGCCTTACCCTAACTTAATCAAAATTAATGCGGTCGCGAATGGTGCCATCTTCTCTATGAACAATAACATCGGCCTTGTATTTACGGGCAATGCGTTTGGCTTTGTTAATAGCCGTAGTCTGAAGCCTGTGTTTAGAAGTAATGCGTTTATTGCCTTCGCGCCGTACTGCCCAATCGTCTTTATAGGGTACTACATGTTGGTGCCATGTTCGCCCTCTTTTACCTTGGCGGGCACTGTTAAAAAAAACTTCTACCAGTTCAATTAAAATAGTAAACCAAGATCGAGAAGTGTTGTTTTTGGGCATGGTACATTTAGTCTAGCTTTCGAAGATACTATTTTCAGAGAAAAAGGTTGCAAAACCCACTCGAAGTGACAAAGCGGCTAAAATTGAAAAACAACCACCATACAACCGCAACTATGCATAAGTTCATTATTTTTAAGTCATCTAAAAGTTCCTTATGAAACCGAGTCTGCGTTTTAGTACCCTACAGCCAATTCTGGTAATCGTCTTTTTGGCCTTGATGGCCAGCTGTGCTGAGAAGCAGAAAAATGAGGGTGATGCCACTACCGCATCCGCCAAAATATACATTACGGCTTTAGACAAATCACAACTTTTACAAGAGCATGACGTAGCTAAGAATAGTACTGCTACGCCAGCGGTTACACTACAAGTAGACCCAAGTACTACCTACCAAGAAATTGATGGTTTTGGGTACACGCTTACGGGCGGCAGTGCGCTTCATATCAGTAACATGTCCGCACACGCAAGAGCCGAGTTATTACAAGAACTATTTGGTACAGGTACGAACAGTATTGGCGTAAGTTATTTGCGTTTAAGTGTGGGCGGTTCCGATTTAGATGAATACCCGTGGTCGTATAATGATTTGCCCACTGGCGCTACCGATGTAGAACTAGCTCAATTCTCCCTGGCCTATGATACCTTGTATCTGATACCGGTACTGAAGGAGATTTTAGAAATATCCCCGAAAATAAAACTCATGGGTTCACCGTGGTCTCCCCCCGCATGGATGAAAGATAACAAAGACACCCGTGGTGGTAGTTTATTGCCCGAATATCATGCTGTATATGCGAATTATTTGGCAAAATACATTCAAGAAATGGCGAAGCAAGACATTACGATAGATGCCCTCACCATACAAAACGAACCCTTGCACCCAGGTAATAATCCGAGTCTATTAATGTTGGCCGACCAACAGGCCGATTTTATAAAAAATGATTTGGGGCCTACCTTCAAAAGGTTAGGAATTGAAACAAAAATTATTATTTACGACCATAATGCCGACCGACCAGATTATCCTATTTCCATCTTAAATGATGCCGATGCGGCGCAATATATAGATGGTTCGGCTTTTCATATGTATGGTGGTGAGATAGAAGCTTTGTCTGAAGTGCATGACGCACACCCTACCAAGAACCTCTATTTTACAGAGCAGTGGGTAGGTGCCCCCGGAGATTTTGCCGGAGATGTTGCTTGGCACAACGAAACCTTGATAATTGGCGCTACCAGAAATTGGAGTAAAACAGTGTTGGAATGGAATGTAGCGGCCGACGAACATCAGAATCCGCATACCGACCGTGGGGGTTGTGACCGTTGTTTGGGTGCGTTGACCATAACAGGTGATTCAGTAGTGCGTAATCCTGCCTATTACATCATTGCGCAGGCCTCTAAGTTTGTGCCGCCAGGGTCTGTTCGTGTGGCTTCCACTACTTTTGAGAATGTACCTAATGTAGCCTTTAAAACCCCCGATGGAGATCTGGTGGTCATTCTTCAGAATAAAGAAGCAGCAGCTAAGACTATAGAATTTAAACTTGGTGAAACGATTGCTTTTGTGGAGATGCCAGCAAAATCTATTGGGACGTTGGTTTATGAGCATGCTCATTAATTTTAAGGAGTTCGCCTGTTATAAAAGTGCTAAAAAGGAGTAATAGCTTCAAGGAATAAACGAATTTTGTACGCGGTGCTACACCAAGAAGTTTAAAGAATAGTTTGAAAGTAGTATAGTATAAATCCTAAAATAAAAAGTACTAGTAAGTAATGGCAAAGATTGAAATAAAAGGTTCCCCCGAAGAACTTGAAAGAGTGGCCACTTTCTTGGCAAACAACAACATAAAGTTTAACGTCGTAAATGATTACGGAAATCACTCGTTAGACGATATCGAGAGGTATGAACATCTTATGCGGAAGTATACCTAGATTTTTTTTGTATCTTATATAAATACGAACCATACTATGAAAGGCTTACAAGATATTAAATCAGCAATAGACCTTTATGTAGACGATACCAATACGTCTGCATTAAAGGTCGTAGATGCACTACGCAAATATTACTTCAATAAGGCGGTAACCGCCGAGATTAAACTGTACAAAAAGAAGAAGAAAAAGGTGGCTGAAATTACGAAGGACTTAAAAATATCGCACCGACGGTTTTATCAGATTTTGGAGGATAGGAAGGTGGAGTTCACCAAATACAATAAGTCTAAAGAAGACGACGAGGCATAATTATTCCTCGTAGGTTCTTTGAACTACAAGAAAGACGAGTTATTTTTCGAAAATACCTACTATTGACAGCTACACTGAAGTTATTTAAATGAAAGAGAGTACCATAACCATATCCGAATCAATAGCCTCATTTTATAATCAGCTAATTCAACAATTACCCGGAATAGGGATGGGAATCCTTATTATCATACTTGGGCTTTTATTGGGCACATTTATTGGTAACGTGGTTAAAAAGCGGATATCCAACAAAACAAGAGATCCCCTGATGAGCACCTTTCTTGGAAAGGCCATTAAATACATCTTCATCATTATAGCTATTATGCTCGCGCTCGAAGCTTCGGGACTAGGAGCCATTGCTGCTGGAATTTTAACAGCCGCAGGAGCAAGTGCAGTGGTGCTCGGTTTTGCATTTAAGGATATAGGACAAAATTTTATTGCAGGGATTATAATGGCCTTCGGCAGACCTTTCGATATAGATGATACGGTAGAGATTGGCGAAAACTTTGGTAAGGTAAAGGCGTTGGAATTTAGGTTTACCAAACTGAAGACTTTCGATGGTAAAGATGTGTATATACCTAATAGCGATGTGCTAACAAAGCCCGTAACCAATTATACCGAAGATGGTTTTTTTAGATGGGACTTTATTGTCGGAATCGCTTACGAGGATAATATCGAAGGGGCGAAAGCAACAATTATGGAAGCACTTAGAAAGGAACCAAATGTTATTGAAGACGATGAACATCAAAACTTTGTAAGTGAGGAAGCTCTTGCTACCAGTACGATGAACTTAAAAATTTATTTTTGGGTAGACACTACCGATTTTAGAAGGTCAGCTTTGATAACCAAAGGAAATGTGATTAGAAATGTCAAGGAATCATTAATGGAAGCTGGCTACTACCTACCTGCCGATATACAGGAAATAAAACTTTACGGTAAGGAGACCGAATTTGCCGTAAGAATGAATACAACGAAAAATAAAGAAGAATAGCTTAGTAAGCTGTATAAATGTAAAAGATAGCATACACTTTTTATAGCTTACATAAAGGATTAAATAATAAGAGAATTTAAAACGGCATAACAAAATGAAAGGCTTACAAGAAATATAAGCAGCAATAGACCACCTTGTAAGTAGCACAATAATCCTGCACTAAAAGTTATTGAAACGCTTCATAAGCACTATTTTAATAAAGCAGAAACGGCCGAGATTAAACTGTACAAAAAGAAGAAGATTAGGCGTAATTAGTAGGATTTTTTTTAAAGAAAAGGATTGAAAAAGCAGTTTCAAATCAAGAGGGTATTACCTCATAAATTGCAGCTCCTAAAGCGCTTTCGGAGAGTATTCCGTTAAATATATAACCGGTCATTAAATAATTCAATATAAAAAGTATGAGAAAAGCATTATTTATTATAGGAATGGTATTGGCTTTAATTACCATCGTGAATAGTTTTTTTACAATAGGCGATACACGTCAATTTTTCGGATTTGAAATGAATATTTGGGTATATCGATTAATTTGGCTTGGATTGTTCAGTATAATTCTAAAAGGGTATATCAAAGAATCTAAAAAGATTTAATAAAGGGTATGGTCATAATGTATTAGCCAAAAGTTGAAGGTAATTTTACCACTACAACCTTTATATCCCTATGAAAATTCGAAAACCAAAAATCAGCGATATCATCTTTGTGGTGTTTATAGCGTTGCTACTAATACCACAGACCAGAACACCGATACAGGTTGCTGTTAACAAGTTAAAAGTTGCGGTATGGTCACCAAGTATATCAGACACCGAAGACCAAGAACAGGTGGCCCCTTTTGAATATGCGGTACAAGAGTTGAATGGAACGCCGAAACGTATCGCCATTGGCCAAGGAAAGGTTACTTTTTTAAGTTATTGGGCAACCTGGTGTCCGCCTTGTATTGCCGAGCTTCCGGGAATTCAAGAATTGTATACTGATTACGGCGACAGAATTGATTTTGTTTTAGTAACACAAGAAGAGACGGAAAAAGTGCAGAAATTTATAACTAAAAAAGGGTATAATTTGCCGGTGTATATTCCACAAATGCAAGCGCCTGAAATACTACAAAGCAACAGCCTTCCCACCAATTATATTATAGATGCGACAGGCAATATTATCATCAAAGAAACCGGTGCCGCAGATTGGAATAGCGCCAAAGTGCGTACACTTTTAGATGGGTTGCTGTTGAATTAAGGAAAGCACTAGGTAATTAATTCTACAAGCATTTTTGAATATAGGCAGCCATTATTTCTTTTTTAGCCAATACCTTCTCAGCAAAGTCAAAAAGACTTAAACACCTATCGAGGTTTTGATTTTCATAAGCCACTTTGTAGTAGGTATTATTATTCAAATAATCGGTTAGCGCCCGTAAACCATGAATGAAGGGCATAAATACGGCACCAAGGGGTAAACTTTGCTTTTCTTCTTCCGTCAAAAAAGAATCGTTAGATGCTAGTCCGTCAACAAAAGCTTCAAACAATTCGCTGTTAAAAGAAATCAGGTCATGATTTTGCTCATCTTCGGGGGCAACATTGACCACAGTTCTAATCGCATCACCAAAATCATAATAGAAATAACCCTTCATAAGGGTATCCAAGTCAATGAGGCATAATGCTTTGTCAGTAGTCTTTGAGAACAATATATTATTTAGCTTGGTATCGTTATGACAGATACGCTCAGGCAATTCTTCAGTGTTTAAATGCTGTAGTTCTTTTAGGAAAAGATGTGCTTTTTTTATTGCATCGGCTGCGATTTCACGTTTTTGAATTTTAGAAGTTGCTAGTGCTTCTTCAAACTCCTGTGCCCTATGGTCAAGGTGGTGAAATTTAGGTAAGGTGTCTTTGAACAGGGCAACATCCCCCTTTTTTAATAGGCTGTGAAACCCACCAACGATTCGGCCCGCTTCAAAAGCAGTACTGGTATTCGTGGTCGTATTATAGGTGGTACTATCAGGAATATAGGTCATGATACGCCAAAAACCGCCATTAGTTTCTAGGTAATTTTCTTCGCTTTTGGTAGGCAGAAAAGTTATTTGAGCATAATCATCAGCGGTTAAATAGGGCAGTGCATAATTAATATTATTCATCAAAACACCTACATTTTTAAATACCTTATGATTTATCTTCTGAAGAATAAATTGCTGCTTTCCATCATCGGTAACTAAAAACGTATCATTTATAAGTCCCGCAGTTAGGGGGGTATACTGAATTTGATTTCCGATGAGGTTGAATTCTTGAAGTATATCAAGAATGTGTTGGTGTTGAATCATAAAAATGCCCTACAATTTGGTGATTAAAGGTATTGAAATTGCTATAATAACAGAATGCCTATGGTATGGTATTATTCAACTGTAAATTGAATCACCTTCTAATCGGTAATATCCGAGGTTTGTCACGGTTAACAAATAGTGCTTAGCAGGGTAATTATATTTTGATTATCGGCAGAATAAATAGCTTCTACAGAAAAAGAAAGGTAAAGTAAACCAGGTGTATTGTAAACCTCTGAGAGCACGATTCAAAAGGAGATAAACTTTCCGTATTTGTAGGTAAAACACGTAGCATACGCTTGAAAAAGAGGTTTTTTAGCTTAATTCTGTGTAGTACATCTATTGAAAATACGATTTTGAAAATATTGAAGTTAGTAACATAATACATAAATATTCCCCCAAAGAATGATGAAGATTCAAGCCTACTTAAAAGTTACCGTATTATTTTTTACTTCCTATTTTGCACAAGCCCAATGTGAGGTATTTAAAAGTGAAATTTCCGATGTGCAGAATTATATGATACAGGTGAGTCAATTAACCGATTCATTAAGTACTGCTGCTGAAACGGCATCGTATGATGCACGATTAAGCACAGCGCGTACAAATGCCAAAACCGTTATGCTACTTATGGGTCAGGCAGTTACTGCAGCTGAGGAAGCTGTACTACTTGCCTCAGAAGCGCAATACGATTCTGAAAGTTGCGGATTAGTTGACGTTAAGAGCTATACCATTGATGCAGAAAGAAACGCAATCGATACCCGTGATTTTGCAGCCGAAGCTTTTGAAGATGTAAAGAGCGCATCAAAATCTAAAAACCTTGGTAATTTACAGTTTCATATGCGAAAGGCACAACGTGTACTTAGAGAGGTAAGAACTTCTGCAGAGGCATCGGTCTATGCTGCCGATAATGCACATTACAGTTGTAGTCATAATATGGATCATGCGATGGCAGACAAATAAATACGGTTACAATCAAAAGCTTAAAAAAACCATGGAGATATCTCCATGGTTTTTTTTTGTGTCTTATGATTTCATGGGGTGTTAATTAAATAACTTATATATTTAGTAAGCAAGCACTTACGGTTTTATTGATTTAATTTTTTAACTTCAACAGTATTATCTTTTCCCTTGGGATAACCAAAAACGTATTAACAATCTAAATCAAACATTATGAGAACTACAAGAACACTTCGTTTTCTTATTGCCATTTTATGTTTTTCCTATTTGGGATCGGGTTATGCACAAGATCCAACAGTCACAATCACCTTAACAGTCGATACTTCATTACTCGGTGATGACAAAGACGCACCTGGGGGCTGTACATTTATAGTAGTGCCCGCGGATAAGGTATTAGTAAATGACCCCAACAATCCCAAAACCTTTTCTATTAAGGTAGAGGAATCTGACATCATCGAATGGCAGGGATATACGACCACTGGCGGCGAAGTAAAGATTATAAATATCAAGCATGTTGGAGGCACAAATATTTTTGATTCTAGAATCATCCCTGGGAGAACCCATAACGGTAAAGAAAAAGTAAAGGCAAAACCGAATAAAAAAACACCAAGGGATGCAGACTATGTGTATAGCATTAAGTTTAAACCAGATGGTTTTAGAACTTTTGAGCTTGACCCTAGGATCAAGGTTGGAAATCAATAAAAAATAAGTTGGGTAGTGATTACCTTATTAGGGTACGGTTATGAAATATAAAATCTATATTAATTTTTTTTTGGTACTCCTTCTAGGTTTATGGATGGTTCGCGGGCAGGCACAGACACTACATGAGCTGGTGCTAACGGTAGACATAACGAATCCAAGTAATGTAGCGAACAATTCTTTTAGTGCTGGTAATAATACTATTTTGGCAAGCAGTTCGAAGAACCACTTTGCCATTAAGGCAGAAGTAGGGGATTCCGTATTATGGAAGGCCAAGGCCGCTGGCGAATCACAAGTACCTGTACATGTTGTTGGTGTCAATTACATTAGTGGGCCGCGTATCTTTAGTTCTAACACCTTGACCGGAAAAAGTACTGTTAAGGGGACCATTATTCGTGGAGGTAAGGAGAATTATGTCTACAAGCTGCACTATACCCTTGGATCAGATACAAAGGTCTATGTCGTCACCGCTGCAATCATGACAAAATAATAGCGAACAACGCTTTTTATATGAAGTTAATTTTTAAATGTAATGGATGGGCAAAAGTAGTTTTGTTGCTGTGCCTTATGGTCAAGGGGATGCCCAGTTATGGTCAAAATGAAGCTCTTGCCGATAGTTTGATTCAGGTATATGAATCAGGCAACTATGATCCTGCGCTTAAACTTAAAATTTTATCGAGAATAACGTTTTACCTTCCTGATCCCGATCGTATTTTGGCATATAGCGATTCGTTGATGACGGAAGCCATACGGCAAGATTCCACTAAATATATATTTAATTCCCACTTACAGACCGGGAACGCGCTGCAACAAAAAGGAAATTTAAGTAGTGCGTTGGACAGTTATTTTAAGGCTCTGGAAATTACGGATAGAAAAACCGAAAAAAATCAGTTAGCTAAAATGTATACCGCCATTGCAGCTGTTTATGCTGGTATGAACAATAGGGAAAATGTGAGACAATACTATTCTGATGCTATTTCCATTTTTAAAACGGAACAGGATACGTTAAATTATGCCATAGCTATTGAAAATTTAGGGGATACCTATTTGGAATGGTCCAAGCCAGATTCCGCATTGCTATACTTCAACCAGTCTGGCCCGATATTCGAAAAATTGGGAAATAAAATTGCTCTGGCGTATAATTTAGGGAATAAGGGTCTTGCCTTTGCACAACAAGGAAGACCCACTATAGCGGAGGAGAATATTGAGGAGGCCGTTGCCATATTGGAAGAGTTAGGAGATTACAGGCCTATAACGACCTACCTAACGTATATGTCGGATATCTATGCCGATAAGGAAGATTGGGACGGTGCATTTGATTATTCGCTACGTTCTTTGGATCTCGCAAAACAGTATGGATTAAAAGCCCAAATAAGCAGTGCCTATTTAAAATTGTCCGAACTGTATGAACGTACTGGGTATGCTTCCGCATCCTTAAACTATTACCGCAGGTATATTGCATTTAGAGATAGTGTGGTCAACCTCACTGCCGTGCAACAAATGGCTGATATTCGTAGAAATTCTGAAAACGCGCAGCATAAGGCAGAGCTGGATCTCACCAACCAGCAAAAACAAACCCAAAAAGTTGTGACCATCGCCACTGGTATTGCACTATTTCTCATCATATTGCTCGCGTTCGGTCTTTACAGACGCGCTGTTTTTATGAAGCGGACCAATGCAATTATTGAACGTGAAATGGCGCGGTCAGAGGGCCTATTGATTAATATTCTACCAGCGGAAACCGCCAAGGAGCTAAAGGAGTCTGGAAAGGTAAAGGCCAAAAAATTTGAATCGGTAACCGTATTGTTTACTGATTTTGAGGCTTTTACAGCGCATTCTGAACATATAGAGCCAGAAGTTTTGGTCAATAGACTTGGGTATTATTTTACGGCCTTCGACGACATTATCGAAAAATATGGACTAGAAAAAATTAAGACTATTGGTGATGCCTACATGTGTGCTGGGGGTTTACCGTTTCCAATAGAAAATCATGCGCTAAAAATGGTATATGCTGCCTTTGATATTTTGAAATTTGTAGAAGATACTAAGGCTGAAAAGGATACAGATTTAACCTTCAATGTACGTATTGGTATTAATACCGGACCTTTGGTGGCAGGAGTGGTAGGTAATAAAAAATTCTCTTATGATATTTGGGGCGATACGGTCAATGTTGCCTCACGTATGGAAAGTCTATCTGATTCGGGTAAAATTAATATTAGTGAGGACACTTACAATTTAGTGAAAGAGGAATTCGAATGTACCTATAGAGGTCAGATGGAGGTTAAAAACAAAGGACTTATGAAAATGTATTTTGTAAAAGGACCACTTAAATTAGATAGTACTTCGAATAGTGTAGCGAAGAAACACACTAGGCAAGAAACCTAAATTCAATTCGGTAGCATAGCCAACTGAAATTTAAAATTTATAGACAAAACCGAGCGAATAACTATCTGCGTCACTGGCAAAACTAAGCTGCATATGTTCTCTTTGGTAGGGAGTGGTAAAAATATAGGCGCTACCGATACCGACAACAGCCCCAGCCAAAACATCCCAACCGTCATGTTTTTGGGCTTCTATACGGCTATAACCGGTATATCCCGCGAGAATATAAGCGGGTATACCATAGCTCCACCCATATCTTTTTTGAATAAAGGCAGCACTTTGAAATGTAGTTGAGGTATGGCCAGAAGGGAAGGCCCTATCTCCATTATTATAAGGTCTTTTTTTATCGGTCGCATATTTGAGTCCGATGGTAACTGCTTGATTAAGGGCAAAGCCTTTAGTAAATTGCCATGTACCCTCATAATCACCGGCAATTAGGCTACCAGTAAGGGCCGTTGCAGGCAAAGCGAATAGTAAGACATCGCCAGAAGTTTGTATGGTTTTATTTTGACCATAAAAAACTGAGGTAGTTGCTAGTATGAAAAGAACAGCAAGTTTTCTGCACAGAATTCTAGGCTCGAAAGTAGAAAGCATATCGTCTTTTATTTGAATTCTTAAAATACAATGCGATTCTTAAGTGAATTTAAAGTTGTTGATATTAAGTAATTATTACGTTAATTATTTGCGGTTAGTACACACAATGATTTTTCTAAAATAGAAATATCGAGTTGGTTGGTGTCTATTCTATTATGTTCACCGTCTACTTGTGTATCAAAAAAATCGGAATGATTGCGGGTTAGGTGCAATTTTGTTGTCTGAAAGCTTTTCGATTCTTTTAACCAATGTACTTTTCTAATCAGGATTAAAATTCCCAGCCACAACATTTTTAATCGGTTAATTTTTTTGATCACCAACACATCGAGCTTACCATCTTGAAGGGAAGCCTTTGGAGTTAAACTCAATTTATAACCCATTTCATTAGAATTAGAAATTAAAACGATAAAAGGGTTTATCATAGGAGTTTCCCCATCGATACCAATAGATAAAGGTTCGTTCTTTTTAATGTCTCTAAAAGTGGTAGCACAGGCACTGATATAGCCTAAGAGCGTTCTTTTTTCAGAAGATTCATAATGCTTTATTAAACGGGCATCAAAACCTACGCCTGTATTGCTAAAAAAATAGCGGCCGTTGATACTCCCAACATCAATTTGCTCTTTATGTTTATTTCTTATGATTTCTAAAGCCTTTCGCCTTTTCTTCGGAATTTTAAGATTAGATGCCAATCCGTTACCAGAACCCATAGGAACAATTCCCAAGGCGATATTGGTGCCTATTAAACAGGTAGCTACTTCATTTATGGTACCATCACCGCCACAAGCCACAATGATATTTGCTTTTTCTAAAACCGATTCTTGGGTCAATAATGTGGCGTGCGCTTTGTACTCGGTAATCTTTATGGTCAAATCATGAACACCGCTAATAAAATAGGACTGTAGCTCTTCTTTAGTTAGTGGAGCATGTCCATGACCTGCAATTGGGTTTACTATAAAATGGATGCGGATCATTGATTAGGTGTTTTTAATTGGAGCCCACCATTATGGTAAAGTTCATCTGCCACTTGATAGTTTGAGATGGCTATATTTTTAAACGATTCATTCATAGGGGTATTCTGTAGGCTATTGTCTATAGCATTCCATTCGTAAAAATTAACGGTTTCTCCATCACCAAGTACCAATACTTTACCGTCTTTCAAATATCCTAATTTTCTATAATTACCAATGAGTGCACGTTCATCTTTCGGACCCATTTTAAGGATATCCATTCCAAAAAGATTACTGTCATATTCCCACCCTAAGGTAGAGAACAAAGTTGGAAAAACATCTATTTGAGAGCAAAGCGTATTGTTTTTAGAAGGCGTTATGTTCGGTAAATTATATATTAGTGCGGGAATATGGTAGTTGGCCACATCTAATTCCCATTTACCGGCACTACTTGCACAATGATCACTCATGATAACGAATACGGTGTTTTTAAACCAAGGTTTAGTCTTTGCTTTGTCTAAAAACGCACCAATTGCATAATCCGTATATTTTACTGCACCATTTCTTCCTGTACCTGAAGGAATATCTATTTTACCTTCGGGGTAGGTAAAGGGTTTATGATTCGAAGTGGTCATCACAAAATCGAAAAAGGGCTTTCCACTTTGGTGGGCTAAATCTGCTTCCTTAAGCACTTTGTTATAAATATCTTCATCACAAACGCCCCATGCATTTTCAAACGTAACCTCATCATCTTCGATATTCGTTCTTTTTGCCGTATTATCTGCATCCAATAAAAACCCACGGCCACGATCTACGATATTAAAACCATTGCCTCCAAAGAACGTATTCATATTATCAAAATAACCGTCACCTCCATAAAAGAAATTACGGTCATAGCCTTGTTCTTTAAATACTTCGCCAATAGTAAAAAGGCCGGTGTTATTTTTTCTTTTAACAATACTACGCCCAGGGGTTGGCGGAATAGATAATGTAATGGCCTCCATTCCCCTAACGGTACGTGTGCCTGTTGCGTACAAATTGGTAAAGAAAAGGCTTTGATTGGCAAGCGCATCTAAAACCGGAGTGATGTTTTGATCACCACCTAAACTGTTTAAATATTTACCGCTTAAACTTTCTATACAGATGAAAATTACATTCGGTTTTTGCACCGTTCCTGTAGTGTCGGTCGAATGAATTGTTCTGTATATCTCATTTTTGGTTGCATCAACGAAGGTATCTCCATAGGGTAGGTATTGCTTTTTAACAGCAGTAAAAGCATCTTTTTGAGGTATTGTGGTGTAAAATTCAGAAAAGGCCAGTTCATTGTTACGGAAGGCTGCAAAAAAAGAATAGATACCAGCTTTTGATAGTTCATTATTATATCTGTTCTTAGACCATTCTGCCTGATCATTGTTTATGAAAAAGCTGAATATAAGGCCTATAGTAACCCATGGCAGGGTAGCTAATAACCGTTGTTTAAAGGTAGTTTCATTTTGAAATGTCTTCTGAAAAAACTTTCTTTTGTGTAAAACAAAAAGTGTAAGTGCTACTAATGAAAGTAAAGAGCCTAAAAGTAAAGGAAGTGGATAAGACTCATTAATATTTTTAACAACCTCGTAGGTATATATCAAATAATCTACCGCAATAAAATTGAAGCGGCGTTGAAATTCATCCCAAAAAGTAAACTCCCCAAAAAAGGAGAAATAGATGATAAGTACGGCTAAGAAGAACCCGAACCAGGTGCTAATTTTATCCGCCAAAGAACCATACCATTTCTTCGGAAAAATTAATAGATAAACTAAGAAGGGCATTAAGAATAAAGAGAGCGTTCCTATATCATAAACTAGCCCAGTTAGGAACGTTCGAGCCAAAGTGCCTATATGGGCATCTACCTCAGAAAAATCCCAAATGAAAAAGGTAAGCCGTACTAAAAAGGAAGTACCAATAAATAGAAACACAAAGGCTTTAAGAAGTGAAAAACGTTTTGGAAACAGAAGAGTCCACATAAAAATGTTATTAGGGTAATTTGACCCTAAATGTAAATGTCGATTCTAAAGAGAAGTTAAAGTTTTACATGAAATCGATAATTTTTCAAAAGGAAGATTATCTACCTGATTTATGTAAACAATTTCGATTGTATTACGACAGGGTAGGCTATACTTACATTTTGGGATGTATTTGTTTCATAATATCTTCTAACATTTCTACCTGTATTTGCTGAATATTTAATAATTCTTGCTGTTGGTGAATTATTAAATGATCTATTTTTTCATGTAGGGTACGAATTTCAAGCTCGGCCTTTAAATTGACCATATAGTCTTGTTTTGCACGTTCACGATCCTTTTCTTCTTGCCTATTCTGACTCATCATAATTACAGGGGCCTGTAAAGCCGCTAAGCAAGAAAGAATTAGATTCAATAATATGAACGGGTAAGGGTCAAAACCTTTATTCGCCAATAAGATGATATTTGCTGAGATCCAGAAAAAAATTATAAAGGCAAATATGATAATGAATTTCCAGCTTCCACCGAATGCTGCCACCTTGTCTGCGAGTTGTTGACCGAAATTAAAATCATTAGAAGTGTCTTTTACATTTTCAGAAATGATTTCATGATCATTCAATGTTTTTAGCACATCTTCCTCTAAATGTGAAAGCTCACCGACCTCTTTAACCAAATAGCTAGAAAGATACTTTTGGCGGTATAAGTTTAATTCAGCAATTGAAATGGAACTTTTTTTATTGAAATTAGGGTAGTCACTTAGAATTACATCAAAAATTGATTTTCTAATCATATTACCAAAAACCTGTTCACTCTTCGGAAATTCTTGCTGAGAGATACTACTGATAAATGTATTCATATCACTTTATTTAGCATAATTATGTTATTTAAGCTATTAATAAAGTACAACAAATACTGCTATCTACCCATCGTTTGAATCTAAAACTTGTAAACTACACCCATGGCATAAGAACCATTACCACTATCAAAACTAAGCTCAAAATGTTCTTCTAAATAAGGGGTTGTAAATAAATAAGTGCTGCCAATACCCACTGCAGCTCCAGCAAGAATATCCCAACCATCATGTCTGTCATTTACACCTTCAAGTCGACTATAGCCAACAAAGCCAGCGACCAAATAAGCCGGCAGACCATATTTCCACCCGTAACGTTTTTGTAAAAATGAAGCTCCTTGAAAAGCAAAAGAAGTATGGCCCGAAGGAAAAGCATGACCGTCTGTTCTACCTTCTGGTCTTGGTTTATTTATAGCATATTTAAGAATCCATGTTGCTGTTAAGTTTGTGCCAACAGATTTGCTTAATTGCCAGAAACCTACTTTGTCTTTTTTAGCGAAAATGGTGATTAAAGATAATGCCGTTGGGGCGTATTGAGCATAATCTCCTATGTTTTGAATTTGGGTCTCCATTCTAATTTCCCTTGCAGTGTCTTTTTGTTGTGAAAAGCTAACGTTTAAAAGAAAGAGGAAAATTAATAAGTAAATAAATTTCATATGATTTAAGATTTTTGATAAGTTTTATTGCGTAGGATAAGGCTATTTTGGAGTTATATAGGATGAATATAATTCAAGGTAAAAAGGTTCTAAAAAGCGGATGTTCGTTATCTAATTTTAAAGTATCGGTAATTTGTAGAAAAAGTGTTCGGAATTTAAATTCCGAACACTTTCAAATAAACACTCAATTCACCAATCATTAAAAAACTTCAATCAATATCGTCTTCTTTTACTAGTTCTTTTTTGATCAATTTTCCGTTGAAGTCAAGTACTACTTCTAATTCTTCTTCACCTTTCTCTAGTTCAAATTCATACACCGAACCAGTTATAGCTTCTGAAATTTCTGCTTCCTCGATTTTATACCCTTTAAAGTCAGAATTCAATATATTTTTTATGTTTTCTGGAATATCACTTTTCTTGATTTCGTGCTCGGTTTCTTGCCATGTGCCATCTTCTAAAAAGTTTGCAGAATATTCAACTCCCTTTATTTTGAATTCAGCTTCCCATTCGGTATCTGATTCCTTATCCCATTTTACTTTTTTTACGGTAGGGAATTTCATGGTAAAGGCAGCTTTTACCTTTTGTGGCAACTCACTCTTAAATCCAAAAGCATAAATGCCCGATCCAATAATTATCGCAAAAACTAGGGTTCCTAATAATTTTATTTTACTCATCTCTAATTGATTTTAGGATTATAAGTCAAAACTAATACCTAAATCTAAAGTTGGTTTTAAGTAATTCTAAAGGAAAAATCAATTAACAGAAGTTTGGCAAAACAATTTTAAGAATAAAGAAAGTTCGTTATGAATTCTAAAGCGGGTAGTTTTTATAATTGATCTATAATCTGGATAAAATTGGCATTCCAATACGCTGTATGCAAATAACTAGTTTTGTCACCAAACCTAATTATGATAATATTCTTTTCAGGATATACATATAGGTATTGCCCATATAGGCCAATGGCATAAAAGCTCCCATATTTTAACGGTCCAATACCCCAGTTGTTATTATAAAAATGTTTATTATTTCCATCTGGATCGGAATGTGTAGAATAATCTACCCAGTTTTTTGAAACTATTTGTTGTCCTTGCCAATTACCTTCATTTAAATATAATCGAGCAAACTTCGCAAAGTCTATACTTCTTGCTTGCAAACAACAAAATGCTTTTTCTATTGCTTGGTCATCGTCTCTATCTAAACTCCAAGAAGCAGAGGCTTCCATTCCTAGAGGCTTCCAGATTTTTTGTTCCAGATATCTGGAAATGTTTCCACCAGTTACTTTTTCTAAAATAAAAGCCAGCAACATTATGTTTTCACTACTATAATGAAAAACTTCGTTGGGGGCCTCATCAATAATTGGGTTTAGCATCATTTTTCTTAAATCCTTACCCCAATAAAATTGAGAATTATCTGAATTCAAGGCAAATTTTCCTTCGGTAAACCTAATGCCAGATGTATGGTGTAATAAACTTTTTATAGTTATTTTATTAAAATTAGCCTTATTCGAAAACTCTGGCAGGTAGTCTGTAATTGGGTCATTAATGCTTTTAATTTTACCTTCGTCTATGGCGATACCAATAAGTGTGGAAACTATAGGTTTAGCTACTGAAAAACTTGAAACTTCAGAATTATGAGTAAAATCTCGTTGATAGTTTTCATACAATAGGGTATCATTTCTAATAATTAAAAATGAAATGGTTTTATGTAATTTCACAAAACTATCAAGTTCTATGTTGGTGGAATTAAAATCACTAGTAAGTAGCCCAATTTTTTTTCCTAATTCATAATCTTTTGATGGTTGAATAAAATTAAAAACAGGGCCTTCATTTAAAACTATCCGTTTCGGAAAATGCTTATAACTTTTTTGAGTTGGAATGGCCCCATATTTTAGAGGTCGTAAAGAAGCGCAACTACTTAAAAACATACAAAAAATGATAAAAAACTTCAGATTAAAGTTCATTCTTTAATCATTTTTAAGATAGTAGGCAGAACAATTAGCAGTAACGGTAATGCAAAGGCCAACCCTCCAATGACGGCAATAGCTAAGGGTTGATGCAATTGTGCCCCAGCTCCAATACCAAGGGCCAAAGGAATCAAGGCCATGACTGCGGCAAAGGCTGTCATTAATTTGGGTCTTAAGCGGGCTGCAATGGAATACTCAATTTTTTCGGCATGACTCAATAAGGCATCGCTTTCTTGATACTGTCTATAGGTAAAGATGGAATTTTCACCGATGATACCGACAATCATGATAATACCCGTATAACTACCAACATTTAGTGGTGTTCCGGTAATAAAAAGGCTTAGTAGTGAACCTGCCACACCCAATACCGCGATTACGATAATTGCAAGCGCTATCTTGATTTTTCTAAAAAGGAAAAGAATGACAATAAAGACCAATAAAATGGCCGAAACCAAAATCATCAACAATTCTTTAAACGCTTTTTGTTGATCTTGATAAGCACCTCCATATTCGATACTATATCCTGCAGGAAGGCTAATATTTTTGGTTAACTGAATTTGTATATCCTTCAAAGTGGAACCCAAATCGCGATTGTTCAATCTTGCAGTTATAACACCCATCGATTTCTGGTTTTCACGGTTTATTTCGGCTACACCTTTACCCATTTCAATAGTGGCGACTTTATTGATTGGTACACTTGATCCATTAGGAAGTAATATCGATGTATTTCTTATATCAGAAACAGAGGTCTTAAAGGCATCAGGATAAATTAAACGGATGTCAACAATCTGTTCTTTGTCAATCATATTACTTACCACCGTACCCTCAATCTGGGTTTGTAGTTGTAGCTGAAAATCGGCCGGGGTCATACCCAATTGAGCAAGTACAGGTACATTAGGTATAAGGGAAAGTGTTGGGCCTGCTACAATTAGACCGTCATTTACATCAGCGGTACCATTTACCATTTCTATTTCTGAAGCTATTTCCTTAGATAATGATTCCAATCGTTTTACATCATCTCCAAAAACCTTGACCTCGATTGGTTGTACCGATGACATTAAATCACCGAGCATATCGCCGATTACTTGTCCGAAATCAATAGTCAATTGTGGCAATTTAGCCTCGATGCGTCGTCTAATCTCATCAGAAACTTCTGTGGTATTCGCACTTCGCTTGTCCTTTAGTTTAATTAGATAATCACCACGGTTGGGTTCAGTAATAAAAAAGCCCATTTGTGTTCCTAACCTAGCGGAATAGGCCTCTACTTCGGGTTGAGTATCTAGGATACCGTTGACAATCTGTAGCATACGGTCGGTTTCCTCTAACGTTGTCCCAGCCGGACTGTTATAATCTAACACTATACTGCCTTCATCCATTTCTGGTAAAAACCCTGATGGCAATTTTGAAGGAATAATAATTATGATTGCAATACAAAGCACCATAAACGAAATTCCTATAATGGGTTTTTCTAGAACGCTATGAATCCATTTTGTTTTCGGTTCGTGTTTCTTTTTTAAGGATTTTTTACCGGTAAACAGGATGGACAATACAGGAACGAGTAACCACGTAACCAAAAAAGAGGCAGCTAGTGCAATCATCATACTAAATGCCATAACTTGAAAATAGGCTCCCGCAACACCTGTCATCAAAATAAAAGGAATGAAAATAACCAGCGTACTCAGTGAAGAACCTATCATTGCTGGAAATAAATGGGTAATAGCTTCTCGCGCACACCAGCCCATATTTTCGTCAGGATGCTCTTCCCTAATCTTATGTATTTGTTCTATAATGATAACCACATCGTCAATCATCAAACCAATAGCAGCAGCTACTGCCCCCAAGGTCATGATATTGAAGGTGTAACCAATGGCGTCTAAAATAATTAATGTCAGAGATAGCGAAACAGGAATGGTAAACAGAACAACCATACTCGCAGAAAATGAACGCAAAAAGAAAATTACGACCAATAGGGCTAAGACCAAACCAATCCACAACACATCTTTTATACTGGCAATACTTGTGGTAACGAAATCTGCCTGTTTGTAATAAGGCTTTAGGCTAACTCCTTTCGGTAAAATGTTTTCTAGTTCAGCTACTTTTTGTTCAATGGTATTGTTGACATCGATAAGGTTAGCATTAGGTTGTTTTACAACTGCAATGATGGGTACGTTTTTTCCGTTTGCGAGAATCTTCACGTATTCCTTAACTTCATTGACCTTTACGTCGGCAACATCTTTTAATCGAATAAGGCGATTTGGACTATTTATAATGACTAATTCTTGTAAATCGTTCAAATCATCGACTGCATTATCGGTAAGGGTAAGGTACATTCGGTTGTAATCGGAAATGTAACCGTTTGATTGCAGCAGATTAGAATTGACCACTGCATTTTGGATGGTCGAAATCGATATACCCAACGATTTAATAACATCTGGCCGTAACTCAACTTGATATTCTTTGTCCTTGCCACCGATTACAGCAATATCGGAAACACCAGGTGTTGCAGCGAGGTATGGTTTAATGGTATATTTAGCGATTTTCTTTAAATCTACTTGGGAATATCCTGCGCCTTCCAAAGAATAGCCCATTACCGGAAGTATGGAAGGATTCATTTTCTCTACTGAAAAGACCGTATTGGGCAAAATACTTCCTTGTGATTGGTTGATAAATGATTCGATTTGTGATTTGGCCGTATTGATATCTGTACTCCAATCTACAAAAACAGAAATTTCACAACTTCCCCTTGAAGTAGTACTTCGAATATATTGCAAGCCTTCCGTCCGGCGGATGATATTTTCTAACGGAATGGTAACTGTGGTCATCATCTTGTCCACTGGTTGTTGTCCTGCATCTGCAATGACCTTTATCTTCGGAAATGTTATATCGGGAAAGAGGCCGGTTTTCAGATTTTTATACGTGAAAATCCCACCAATCAAAATTAGGATGCCGATGGCTAACAGTGGAAACTTGTATTTTGAGTGTAGGTTGTTCATTATTTCTGCACACTAATTATGGTCGAATCTTGCATTTGATATCCACCAGTAGTAATTACCTTATCACCAATATGCAATTCGTTCGATTCAATTTGCACTAAAGAATCGTTTTTCAATTTTGGGGTTACAGAATGCTTTATTGCCACCGAATCGTTAGTCAATTTTAACACCCAATATTCGGTTAGCAGCTCATTGGTCTGCAGTGCAGATTTTGGTACGGTCATCGCCTTAGTATCCTCTCGATAAACCATACGCACCTGAACGTTTAGGTTTTCCGGTAAATCTTCGTTTGGAAGCGCAATCAAGAAACTTTGAGATTGTGACACCGGATTTATTGTCGGCAATGTACCCGTAATCTTTGCGAAAATGGTTTTCTCGTTTTGTAAAACGATTTCACAACTGGAGCCAATGAAAACATAATCTTCGTATTCATAGGGTACATTGACCTGCACGACCAATGATTTCGGTTGTACTACAGTAGCTAGAATATCGCCTTCGGCCAAATAGTCGTTAGTGGTTACGTTCAAAATTGTAATCACCCCGGTAGCATTACTTTGAATACTCTGGGGCTTTACGAATTTTGACAACGTACTGTCAATCTTTACAGCTTCTTTGAGTGCATCCTGTTCCTTCGTTCGGACAGTTGCAAAAGTCTGGCCGGTTCGAATAGGGTCTCCTATTTTGTATTTCATCCAAGAGACATAACCTGTAACATTGGAACGGATATTCTCCTTTTGCTGAAATTGAGTAATACCGTTAAACGTTAGATATTCTTTTATGTCATTTTGTTGCACTTCGGCGACCTGAACGCTGATAGGTGCTTTTTTTCCTATTGAGTTATTCGTTTTATTTTTACAGGACAACGCTAGTATAAAGACCACGAAGATTGAAAATTTATTCATGAATTGATGTTCCATATATTACCAGTTTATAAAGTTGTATTGGCTCTGCAACAACAGACGGTTGGTTTGCATTTGTAATTTGGTCTGAACATTCAACTTGTACGTCTGTATGACATTCAGATAATCAACGATGGATACTTGGCCTTGTACCAATTTGCCTTTATAAATTTCCAGAACATTTTGTTGTTTCTTTAGTTGTTCTTCAATTGCGAGAATATTTTCTTCCAAAGCGATCAGTTGCGCTTCGACGCTCTTTATGTTATTTTCCAATTGTATTTCGGCATTTTCCTTGTAAAACTCAAGGGTTTCTTTTTTTAGTTCGCTCTGCTGAGCGTTGTACTTACGCTGTTTTCCATCGTAAATTGGAATTGTAAAACGTAATCCGGCACTTAACCCGACCCTCCTCTCAATATTGGTCAATTCCACAGCATTCAGTCCTGTATTTCCATATAAACTAAGTTGTGGTTTATACTTGTTCTCGAAAACATTCTGGTTTGCTTCTACCTGTAAACTATCGTTCTGGAATTTCCGTTGATAAAAATTTGATACAGGGTTGGCTGCGGTCAAAAGTTTAGGAATGGAAAGTCTATCCGTTTCTGCTATAGGTATTCCGCTCAAACTATACAATTGATTAATAGCTGTTTTGAGATTAGTAGGGATTTGCTGAAGTTCCAATTTTTTCGAGTCGATGTCTAATTGTAAAAGTAGGTAATCGCTCTCCATCAAGACGGCCCTTTTTACTAGAAGTTCGACTACCTTCAATCGATTTTCCAGGTCTTTAAGAATTTCAATTGTAAAGTTTTTCTGTAATTGCAATTGATAGGCCATGATATAGGTATCGGTAATATTCTTGACCAAATTATGCTCGATTTCTTCTGCGGATAGGGAAAGTGTCTTGTTTTGAACTTTATTCTGGAACAGCAGATTATCGACCGTCTTTTGATTGAACAGGTTTTTAGTCACGTTCAACTGTGCGGAATAGAGTCCGCCGTTTGTAATTCCAACATCGTACCCATATGCTCTGGGAGAGGGAGTTGTGGTAACATCGATAAACCTCCCATTGTTATTAAAATAAGGGGCAACTTGAACTTCAGAGGTAGCGTTGACCTGGAATGCCTTGTTCTGGGCCATGATGATATCGTTCTGTATTTCACCTATTTTCTGTAGGTTGTTGTTTTCAAGAAGTACTGGAGTATTCTCTTTAGCCTTTTGAAGAAAGTAGTCAAGACCTACTTCTTGTCCGTGGAGAATAGGAAAGCATAAAAAAATAAAAAAATAAAAAATAATTTTCATTTACGAATACTCCTTTAAAGGTTAAGAATAGGTATTCTTTCTAAAGATAATCTAAAGGCAAATTGGCTTAATACCTACTAAAGCTAGTAAAATCCATTTTATAAATCATTTGTTCATCAATTTAGGTATGTTACTTCAAAGCATTAAATTTTATACTTAAAACCTAACCGAAATAATTGGGTCTCAAAATAATTTTGGTATATGGCTGTAAACCCTTCTCCCTCCACTTCTTGACGAATACCAAAATTGTTGAGTATATCGGTTGCCGTCAATATCAATTCACCTTTATTTTTCCATATATTTTTCTTAAGTCCAACATCTATGGAAGATCGGCTTAACTGCTCGCCTTGAGGAATATTTTTTGAGGAATAATATACTCCGGTAAATTGTGCAGTTAGTTCTCGTGCCAATGTAAGCTCACTAGTAATTTTTGCATCCCATGCTTGATCTGTAGATTCATCAATTGTGAACGGTCGTTCGAAAGGGAAAAGTAAAGTGCCCTGATAAGGGTTTATGGTGTTTATAAACCCATTAAAACTTGCCGACATTTTGAAGCTACTACTGATTTCTTGACTAACCAATACTTCCAATCCTGTATTAGTGGCCCTGCCTGTGTTTTGGTAGATTTTATTTACGATGTCATAGTTTGGGTTCGAATCATCGATACTGAAAATACGCATGTACTGATCCTGTATTATCCGGTGGTACACGGCTGAGAATAAAGAGCCAGAATTCCAAGAATATTTGTGGGCCACTTCAAAAGCATCTGTAAATTGAGGGCGTAAATAGGGGTTGCCAACTTTCAGTAATTCTGGGTCATCGTATTTAGGAAACACACGTAGTTCAGGTTCACCCGGTCTATCGATGCGTCGATTATAAAATGCGGATATTTTATTGTGTTCGTTTAGTTTATAGGTAAAACGAGCACTAGGGAAAAGCTCAAAATAGTCATATTTGTCATTATTTGGGTAGTATGTGTTCGCAGGGTCTAAGTCATAAAAAACATCGGTCTGTTCGGCTCTTAAGCCCGCTTCAATATCATAGAACTCTTTCTCTAGAAGGTAATTGACATAACCCGCATATAAATTTTCTCCCCAATCGGAAAATGAACCAAGACCTGGGTATATAATTGATTGATTACCTGGGGTAATCGTGTAATCTACTGGTAGTCTTCGAATTCGAAGTTTTGCGCCAAGTTCTAGCCTGCCGTTACTCAGTGGTTTTACATAATCTGAAGATAAACTAGTGGTATTTTCTATGGCTTTTATATTGGTTTTGTCTCTCCCTACACGAACGGCCGAACTATCGTTTAACGAATAGGTTTCATCTTCTAGGCCTTGTGTAAATTGAGCATTGGCACTTAAGGTATGACCAGGTTGTTCAAATGAATGTCGATAGTTAACTGCAGCATTGATGTAACGCGTAACCTCTTCTTCTTGCCAATTATAAAATCGGTTTCTAGTATTGGTATTCAAATCTATAAATGCTACTTGAGAAGTATCGATATGTCGTTCTCGGTCATATAAACCAGAGAACGTAAAGCTATTATTGTCATCTAAGTTATAGTCAATTCCGCCATTAAGTATAGAGCGAAATTGTTTTCTATTTTCAGGAACTTGAGAAACAATATTGCGACCATCATCATAATTCCTAGTCGTAAATTCATTGTTTGGTAAAGCCTCTTGAACTATAAACTCTGACTGAAGAAAGTAATTGAGTTTCCCTTTTCTATAATTTAGATTAAGACTAGGAATTAGTTTTGGATTAACCGAAAAACTACCTAAATCAGTTGGGGTATCTGGTCTTCTTTTGCCCAATGCACCAAGTCCGAAAGAAAGTCCCACATCACCATTAAGTCCCTTTTGAGTTTCTTTTTTGTAGATAATATTTACGATTCCGGCAAAACCGTTTGCATCATATTTTGCCGATGGGTTATTGATTATCTCTATTTTTTCAATGTTGGAAGCTGGTATGTTAGCCAACCCTTTTTGATTGCCAAAACCGGTTAAACTACTTTGTTTGCCATCAATGAGTATCACCACTTTATCACTACCTCGTAAAACTACTTTGCCGTCTTGGTCAAAGGTGACCCCAGGCATTGTTTTCATGGCATCTAGTACAGAACCACCAGCTTGGGCTATAGTATTATCGAGATTAAATGATTTTTTATTGAGGTCGCTATTGGTAGTAGCTTCTTGTCCAACAATCTGCACTTCATTCAATTGTTCTGCACTTGGCTGTAATGCAATTTGTCCTAAGTCGAAGACACTGATTAATCCGCCAGCAATAAGCGGTTTTTCTGCCGTCTCATAACCTATAAACGAAAATAGTAAGGTGTATTTTCCTGTTGATAAGCCTAAAATTTCAAAACGGCCATTGTCATCGGTTATTGCGCCAGTTATCATAGAATTATCGGTAGCATTTTGGACGGTAACGTTAGCGAAAGCTAAACTCTCTAGGGTGTTTGCATCACGCAATTGCCCAGTAACATTTACTGAAATTTGAGAAAATGCAGCGGTAAGGGAGAAAAAAAACAGTAAAATGATTAAAATCTTACGCATGAAATCAGCTTTAAAAAGTAATGATAGGTTAAGAATCTAAAGATAGTTTTAAGAATACTATTGTTTTGGTAAGAAAATGGTAAACTGATGTTCGTTGTTGGTATACCTATAGGAAGGTTGAAAGTCATATAAATCACATATCTTTTTTACAATGGCTAACCCTAGTCCGGTAGACTTTACTTCATCTGACTCTTTATAAAATCGTTGAAACAATTGGTCTGGTTTTAATATGGCACGCTTGCCTTTGTTTTTTACAGAGAATAATTCTTTTTCCAGAATCACCTTTATTGGCGTATTAGGTAAGCTGTATTTTATGGCGTTCGAAAGTAGGTTGTCGCAAAGAACTTCTGCAAGATGTGCGTCCATTAAAAGAACAACATCTTCATTACTTTCAAATAGTATTTCTGAAGGATAAAGTTCAGATAGATTTTCAATTCTATCTTTTAGAATAATGTTTAAGTTACACGGACTTATGTTAGTGAATTGGTCATTTTCAATTTTGGAAATAAGGCCGAGCTTTTTATTTAATTGTTTAAGGCGTTGAATATCGTTTTGAATGGATGATAATTGTTCAAATTGAAGATCATTTAGCTCCTCGCCATTTATAATGGTATCTATTTTAGCCTGAATTATTGCTAAAGGAGTTTGAAGTTCATGGGAAACATCTTCTGTAAATTGTTTCAGATTTTTATAGTCTGAGCGAACTTTATCTGTCAATGTAGTTATTTCTGTATTGAGTTCAGAAAATTCTAAAATGTCACTGTCCATTAATGATATCGGAGTGTCAGAAGTCAATGAAAAAAGCTTCATCTGTTCCAAATTCTTAAAAAAAGGAGTCCATAATTTTTGAGTTCTAGACTTGTTGAAATAGAAAAGAAAAACAAAAACTGATAAGATGACAATCAGATACGAAATAATAAAAGCAATTAAAATATCTTCCGATTCTACAATAAGCGTTCTTACGGTAATGCGATAATTGTGGTTGTTAATTTTAGAATACGTGGTCAGCTCACGAAAATCTTCTATCTCATTTTGAGAAGGGTCGTAAATTAAGGTGTCTTTTAAATGCTCCAAACCCAAGTTTGAGACTTCGATAACTTCCACCATTGGTGGTAATTGATATATCGGGTTATTACCAGAAATTGAACTTTCAATTCTCGCTTCGGTAGAGCGCAGTTCTTCTTCTATTTCACTTTGTAAAAGATTTCGAACATAAAAATATAGGGCAACAGTACTAAATAACATTAAAACAACACCAATTGAAAGGAATGTTTTAGAAGTCTTACGTAATAATCCTATTTTTTTAGTTTGATTATTCATGGACTATTCTTCTATAAATTTATATCCACTACCATAAGCTGTCTTTATATACTTTGAACCAGAATCGGTCAGTTTATTACGTAGATTATTAATGTGAACATAGATAAAATCGTAATTATCGACCATATCACTATGATCACCCCATAAATGTTCGGCAATAATTTCTTTAGAAAGAACCCTTCCTTTATTGGTGATAAAAAACAAAAGCAAATCGTATTCTTTACGTGTAAGTGCCATTGCCTTATCATTAATATAAGCGGTTCTTGACCTTGTATCGATTGAGATTTCATTAAACTCTAACCGTTCTGTACCCCCAAATTTTCCTCTTCGTAGTACTGCTTTAATTCGGGAGTTTAATTCGGCCAAATGAAAAGGCTTGGTTAGATAATCATCTGCCCCTAAATCGAGCCCTTTTAACTTATCGTCTAAAGAGTTATTTGCAGAAATTATAATGGTAGCGGTTTCTTTTTTATTTTTCTTTAATAAATGGAGAATGTCTAAACCACTTCCATTTATCAAATTAATATCTAAAACCAACAAGTCGTATTCGTAAAGGTCAATTTTATAGAGCGCATCTTCATAGCTAGATGCGGTCTCACATACATTTCCATCTTTTTCCAAATAATTGGAGATAGATTGTAGCAGGGCTTTTTCGTCTTCTACTATTAGAATTTTCATAACTATAAATTTAAACTCCCTATCTAAAGAAATTCTTAAGTGATTACACGGCCTAAATAAAAAAGGCTAACTACTAGTCCTTTTTCTTGTTCACTAGCCCTTTAGTAAACTCATTAAGTGTTTCTACTTTTTCCTCAAAATCACCTTTTATGGTCTTTCGATATTCGTTGAGGTTCTTTACAAGATCGTCAATATTTTCAGGAATCACATCTTCAAAAAACTGTCGTAATCGCTTTGCGGTAGTCGGAGATTTTCCGTTGGTAGAAATCGCAACCTTTACATTGCCTTTCGTTACAATACCACCCATATAGAAATCGCAAAATGGTGGATTATCAGCTACGTTAACAAGAATTTGTTTTTCTCGACAATCATGGTATACTCTTTCATTTACAGCTACACTATCGGTTGTTGCTATTACCATATGCTTCCCTTTTAAATAGGATGCATCATAAGTTGCCACATTCATTTTAATATTGAATTCATTGGCCAGTTCAGTCGTTTCTTTTCTGAACATGGGCGATACCATTTCAACCTGAGCATTCGGACTTGATTTAAGCAAAAAGGTCAATTTTTCTAAGGCTACATTGCCTCCGCCAACGATTAAAATATGAAGGTTAGATACTTTTAAAAAAACTGGATATAACTCGTTCCGTTCCATAGGGTATTCTATTGACTTAAAGCTTTAAAAATTAATTCTGAGGCATATTTTGACAATGGTAGCTTAAGTGCTGCCTCTTGACCTTTCACTGACATTTTTCGCCACGTTTTTTTAAGAATTTCAATGGTTTTATCTTCAGGATGTTTTAGTGCAAAAGGCTCAAAATAATACTCTAAAAAGACCAAGCAGATAACATCTTCTATGGTCTGTGTTTCATCATTTTTTTTAAGTTGTTTCTTCTCTAGGAGAAAACAAACCTTAGCAATAGTATCTTGATTGTATCCAACTTCTTGTAAAATTGACGAGGCTTTTCTGGCATGAAATATTTTCAAATCTTGGCGCCATCTTAAGTATCCTTCACGATTCATTGCATATGATTCTCTTGAAATCTCCCATCTACAAATGTGTTGACAGCGAGCGGTTAATTGCAATGCTTCTGATGCATTTGGGGCAAACTCATGTAAACGCTCTGTCATTCGAATACCATACAACACTTCTTTAGGGTATGATGTACCTTCAAAAATTTCGGTATTGGGATCTTGCTTATTGGCTGCGTCAAAAAGCTGAAAGGCTAGTAATAATTCATCTGTTGTAGCCATTAGCGAAAGGTTTACTCAAATCTATTCAGAAAAGACTAGATACGCAATTTCATGCCGTGTTAATACCCTAATTATGGAACTTTAACTTTCAGTAGATTGTAGCTATAGAAGTGAGGGGCATTGCATAATAATGTTTTACACGGTACTCAATACAGATAACAATTTACGCTGTTAAGTCAAAAAGTATAACTAGTTGACACTACCTTTATGATAATAGTAAACCATTAAATGACCATCAGATGACTAGAGCAAACGTAGATAATTCCAAAAATGGATCGTCATTAGAAAAAGCCATAATATTTACCATTGTAATTGCAGTAATAGGCATTCTGCTGTGTTTTCTCTTTTTGGCACTTGAGCGATAATTAAAATTTTATTCTTCTTATTAATGAACGCATGTCACCTAAATTATATGCGCAAGGTTTCAACAAGGTAAAATACTTATTTGATTGTACACAGCATGCTCAACTTTTGGCAATAATAACATAGTTGCTTTTTAAGGTTGCATTACTGGTAATTCTAATAAGCGTTCTGGGCCATAGAATTTTATGCAATTCCAAATGCAATAACAGATAGTATCATACCCGTCATAAAGATGGTATACGTCCACCGTAGTATTCTATACTTTCTTTCTAAAACAATTCCTAGAAAATAAAGGTCTTTGGTAAGAGAGCTATAGATATAGTCTTTATCCTTTATAAGCTCAGCCATTGCCCATTCATATTGTTCTAATTTCATTTTATGAAAGTTGCCAAAGAATAAAAGGTTCACCTTTTTTGAGGTTACTTCTTCTTCAGTAAACTGGCCAGAAGTTACATTAGGTTTTGTCGCTAATATTGACATAATCATAGAGACCACGCTAAAAACAATAAAAATAAATGTCGGATAAATAAGATAATCGTTCGACGGATTGTCAAGTTTTGGTAAAAGGTTAGCCAACGCCATTGAAATTATAATTGCATTAACCGATAAAAGAATGTTCGCTTTTGTATCGGCAATATCACTAAGCTTCAAATGATTTTGTAATGTTACCCTGTACAAAGTTTGTATTCCTCTATCTGGCAATTCACCTTTAAATTGGGCTTTTAAGCTTTCTTTCCTAACTAATTGATTGTTCTTTTTTTTAGCCTTAATAAGTCTCTTGATGTTTTTGTCTTTCCCTTTTTGCCAATTTTCTAGCGCGTATTCGGTATAAAAATGATGCTTTGTTCTTAATAAGCGGATATTTTCTTCTCTCCAGTCTGCAATAGAAAAATTTTGTCGACCTATAGATGCAAGTTCTTCACGAAGTAATTCTGACGTTGCCATAAAACTTTTAGCAGCAAAATGAGAAGAATCTGCATCACGGATAATTTTCTCAAAATCATTTTTAGGTTCGTAATCTGAAACGGTAGCCATAATAAGTGAGCAGACATTCTCAATATATTTTGAAGTACAGTCATTCTTAGTCAAAAATTCTATAGCAAATTCGCAACTGTGCTCTTCGTGGTTATTATAAGATACGGTATACCCAAGGTCATGAAACCAAGCTGCGACTAAAAGCTGTTCAGCATTTTTGTCTTCTATTTTTTCACCATTAATCAATTCTAAAGTACTTTCAACCACACGTTGTGTATGCCTAAGATTATGATACAGATATTTTGCATCATTATTGGAAGTCAATTTGTTGGTGGCGAAATCTTCTACTTTAGAAACTAATGCTGACATGTTTTTTATTTAAAAAATAACGTTAGTAATAACAAAATTAAAGGGTCTGTTTAAATGGAGAGACCGAAACCAACTTGAATCAGGTTACTTTCTTTAGAGTTGAAATACCCGATATTAAAAGTTAGTGCTTTTAAACTACTAATCCAAAAGCCGCCACCCTGCGAAGTATGCCAAACATTAGAACTTTCATTAGGCATCCACACCCTACCATAATCAAAACCACCATACATGCCAATAGTTACTGGTGAAACGGCTGTTACATAGCGCTTAAGCTTTAATTTTAAATCAGAAGATTGATAAAAATATGATGTACCGGTAAAGCGCTCATCTCTAAAACCGCGAAGTCCATTGTTACCTCCTAGAGAAGGGCTGTGGTAAAAGAACACTGTATTATAATCGAACAAACCTTTATACTCTGCCATGGTACTATATACCAAAGTACCAGAGGGCTCTAACTTGTGATCAAAACCAACTTTTAAAGAAGCGTAACCAAACTTATTAGAACTAAGACTTAAATTAGTTTTATACCCTGCAGTAAAACCAAAGTAGATTGCTTTGGTTGGAAAATCACCAGCATCATCGCGGGCATATTCACTAGTTAATTCCAGTCCACCATAATTTTGATTATTAAATAGGGCATTATCCAAATTAGTCGGATTAAAAAGTCTTGCAGAATTATCTGCAACTTTAAATGATTCAAAAACCGATTTTATACGAAGGTCATAAAAAGCCAAACCAATAGTAGCCCTAAATTTTTGAATTCTAGCCCTATAAAAATCTCTTCCTAAGGCATCCTCATTATTTACTGATTCATTTCCATCACCAAAATAATTGCTCACATAACGGTCATTAGTAAAGAAGGCATCCGTTTCAAGATTCCAATTAGGAAAGACATTTCCATAAGTACCAGAGTAAGCGAGTTCAACTGCTTTAAAATTAAAAAAGTAATTCGCACTTAAACTATGTTGTTGTAAAAATGGATTGCCATTAATACCATTTTTAGTATAGGTGTTTGATGCACCTAAAAAAGCTCCATCGTCTGTTCTAAATCCAAATGTAGGTACCAAAACATTGGTGTTTGGTTCAAAATATCGAAAGTGGAATGTATTGGTCTTATAATTGTTTGTCAAATTAGTATTGGGTCTTAAGTTCTCAAAATTCAATTTCTCGTGCTTCCAATCGAAAAGCTTAACCCCTATTTTATTTTCAACATTGTAGGTATCTTCTCCGTAACCTCCTATTATTTTTATTTTGGTATTCGAATTCTCCATCCCTTCAACAATGAAGACATCATCATCACCAAGACCATAAATCCATAGTTCTTTGGTCAAAGAATCGTTGAATATTCTAGAATACATCAATTCATCTTTTTCATCGGATAAAATTCTTTTTACGGTTACTTTTGTTTCTCCATTTTCCATTCTTGATATCTTGAAAATATCATCTTTTTCCGTGCCGGATATTGCCACAATTTTATTCAAATATTTTGCATATTCCGATGCAACTTCGGGCAATGTTTGAAGTCTTTGAATAAGGCTTTTTTTAATGTAGTCAGAAGTTTCATCTTGTACTTTTAAAGGCAATCGCATAAAAGCGTTGTCTATAATATCTGTTGTCATGCCTAGTTGAATGGCTTTGGCTTCTTCTTCCCAAACTTCTGGGCCATAAGAGGTCAATAAAGTTCTATCTAATCTGCTGCCAGAAAGACTAAGCCATTTTACATTGTCTACATCACCATCATAGGTTTCCCAATTTCTGCTATTAGGAACAAACCATTGAATAAAGGGTATTACTTTACCATCGAACCGAGGAAATGCATTATCTCTATCTCTAGGGATGGGCATAAATTCTTTTTCACCATCTGGACTTTCGTATTCCACCCATCTCCATTGATCTTGATGACGGTCCCAATCCCCTATTAACATGTCAAAAATTCGAGCTCTGATTAAACTTCTTTCGTCTACCGAATAAGACTCATCGCTTTTCACTTTTTCTAACATATCTGTGGTACTCTCATAATCGGTCACTTTCCCAGAAGTTTCATCTATGGTTCTTCTATAACCTTTGTAATTAGCCTGTTCCTCAGAAGGTCGCCTTTCTATGTAATAAAGTTCATCACCATAGTTTTCATTAAATTCGTTTAGGCGCTCTTGTTTTGGGATATAGAACAATTCGGTATCAGAATGGTTGATAGCTACTGATTCGGCCAGTGGATCTATAACTAGTTGCATGAATGGATGGGCAGTGGTGAAAAAGTCAGAGATTGCTTTTTCGGCCCAAGTATCTTTATAATCTGCTGTGCCATATGAAATACCAGGCAATTTAAATTTCAAAAATTTAAGGGCACTTTTTCGCAATGAACGCATTGCATATTGTTTACCGTCTTCATCTTCTAATCGTAGGGAAAAGGATTGGTGTCCACCTCCTTCCTTAACTACAGTTAAACCACCAAATAGAGTGTCTAATTTTGCAATAGGGGCATCAATTTCTTTTCCATAATAGGTACGGTACCGTTTCCCCCATAAAAATTCATAAAAACCTCCTTTTTCATAGGCGCTTGAATCATCTAGAATTTT